>ERZ795044.3929-NODE-3929-length-12350-cov-5.345506_pt1 | contig 12350 bp, 1 predicted proteins | sample MGYA00375128_ERZ795044 | MGnify/ENA primary metagenome ERZ795044 (study PRJEB30173, sample SAMN05720213) | anaerobic digester metagenome | isolation source: active sludge of municipal wastewater-treating anaerobic digesters | place: USA | collected 2014-12-22 ... | reverse complement strand
CACCAGCGACACATGCCCAATCACCTTATGTGATTTTCCTTTGTAGTCTTTCACGTTGATGATATATTCATAAACATCATTCTGACAGATTCTTTCACCACCAAAATAAGATCCGTCCCAGTGATGGTTTGCTTCCTGGGAATAAAAAATTTGTTTTCCCCATCTGTCCATGATCCACATTTCATAATTTACAAATCCAAGACCATTTGCAAAGAATGAATCATTCACACCATCACCATTGGGTGTAAATGCATTTGGAACGTAAATAGTAAATTCAGGTTCTACTCTGATGATTCCATAGGTAGTATCTATACATCCACCGTTATTCATTACGATCAATCTGACCTGATAAGTTCCGCTGTCTGCATACTCATGTGTTGGTTGTGTTATATCAAGTACTGAGCTTCCATCACCAAAATCCCACTGCCATGTTACGGCATCAGTACTGTTGTCTGTGAAAGTCACAGAAGGTAAAAATTCAGGAACCTCATCAGCACTTTGGAAAAAATCTGCAACAGGAAAACCAAAAACAGTAACAGCATTGTTTACATTCTGACTTGCAGCGCAACCATCGGTTGTTACAATTGTAAGTGAAATATCATATTCACCGGGTGTAACATATGTGTGAACAGGATTCGAATCATTGGTTATAACATTGTCATCGAGATCCCAGTAATAAAGTGAACCCGGTGATTGCGGAAAGTAGTTTGCAAAATTTACTTCAACAGGTGTACAACCTGCTATTGCATGTGGAGTAAAATCTACTTCCGGTAATGGGTATACAGTAACAGGAATAGATTGATTCACATCCGGTGAACAGCCATCGCTTACTGTTACTGTAAATGTTGTATCATTTACAAGTAGCACAACAGGTGTTGCTCCAAAAATTGAACTGTCATTCCATGAATAATAATAAGGACCACCATTACCACCCGAACCTTCAGCTTGTAAATTAACAGTACCGCCTTCACACATTGGCGGCACACTAACAGTTGCCAGACTCAGTGGAGGATAGACAGGTACTGAAACACTCGCAGGAGCAACAGGACAGTTATTTGCATCATGAACCGTAACAGTATAATTTGTTGTTGTCGTTGGCGACACACTGATCAATGCACCAGTATCGGATGTACTCCATAGCGTAGTGTAAGGCATTACTCCTCCTGATATCACAGCAAGTAAATCACTGGATTGTCCGATACAAATTGTCGGAACAGAAGCAACATTCAAATTAAGCTGTGGTGCTTGTTGAACAATGGTATTTAATGTGGACGTGCAACCATTCAGATCTGTAACGATCACAGAATAGGTTCCTGCCGGTAATGAAGTTGCAACTGAAGTTGTTCCACCAAGTGGATTCCAATGAAAAGAATATCCCGGTGTTCCTCCTGTTACATACATAATAATACTTCCTGTACTATCACCATAACAAGCGACAGAATTTACTGCCGGATTCAAGGCAAGCGCATCAGGTTCGTCTATGATTGCAGTTGTTGTACTTGTACATCCATTAGCATCTGTTGCTGTAACAATATAATTTCCGGATGATAGTCCTGTTGCAACATTCGACTGACCACCGTTGGGCGACCACTGATAAGTATATGTTGACGTTCCACCTGCTGCTATTGCACTTGCTGTTCCATCGTTTCCACCAAAACATGAAACAGGAATTGCATTTGCAACTACACTGACAGCAGTTGGAAAATCGACATACGCAGAATCATTACGAATACAATTATTCGCATCTGTTACAGTTATGAAATACATTCCCGGAGCAAGTCCGGTTGCAGTTGCTGCAGTTCCACCTGTCGGCGACCATAAATAAGTATAAGGACCGCTCGCTCCGGTTGCATTTACACTTGCATTGAGATTAACTGCACCAAAACACAAACCATTGTTTACAGACATAACAGTATTTGGCAATGGATTTACATTTACAAGAATAGAATCGATATCACTACAGCCATTGGTATCTACAACTGTGAGAATATAAACAGAATTTGAATCAGGACTTACTGAAGTTGATTGCGAAGTGTCATTGTTAGGTTGCCAGTGAAATGCTGATCCGCCTGTTGCAGATAAAGTCGCACTTGTACCAAAACAAATTGCCTGATCTAGGCCGGCATCAGCAACAGGAAGAGCATTCACAAATACATTTACTGTGTCTGTTGCTTTACATCCATTCACATCTGTAACCAAAACAGTATAGGCAGAATTTGATACAGGAGAAAAAATTGCCTGCTGTGAATTGATATTCCCCGGTGTCCATTGATAATTGTTTCCGCCGTTTGCATTCAGAATTACAGAATCGCCGAAGCAAATATTTTCATCGAGTCCTGCATCTGCAACAGGTGGTGCGAGTACTATAACATCGACCTGATCAGTGGCTGTACAATTTGCTGCTGAAAAAACTGTAACTGTATATGTTGTTGTAATATTTGGATTAACATTTACCTGCTGTGAATTGCCTGCCCCTTGATCCCATTGGTAAAAAGTTCCACCAGCCGCTGAAAGTGTAGCGGTATCACCGGGACAAATCTGCTGGTTGAGTCCGGCATTTGCAATTACAGCCGGATCAACTGTGACGCTTGCAGTATCTGTTACAACACATCCATATCTTCCGGTTACGGTTACCAGATAATCTGTGTCTATAGCCGGACCAACAGTTATTTGTTGTGTCGTTTGTCCACCGGGATTCCATAGGTATGTATAATTTGATTGTGGACCACCACCACCACCAAAAACATTTACGGTCAGATTTGTTGTTGCTCCCGGACAAATTGTAGGATCCTGTAGATTCAATTGCGGCAAGCGTGATATCACTACTCTTGCAGTTGCAGTAGCAGAACATCCGTTGAGATCTGTAACTGTGACTACATAATTTGTAGAAGCACTTTGTGTCACTGTTATAGCAGCAGTAGTTAATGTTCCGGGGTTCCACAAATAACTCACGCCTCCTGAGGCAATCAGATTTGCTGTTAAGCCTTCGCATACCGTATCATTAGCTCCTGCATTTGCTACAGGTAAACCGAAAATTGAAAGTACACCTATAGTGGAATCCTTACAACCATCTACATTTGTTACTACAAGTGAAGAAGTGTAAAGTCCTGCTGCCGAATATATGTGAGATGAATTAGGTGCAGTAGATGTTGCTCCATCACCAAAATACCATAACACTGATGTAATCGGTGATGGTGAAGTGGATTGGTTTGTAAAATTTATTTCTGATCCCAGGCAGCCACTGTTAAAGGCAAATCCTGCATTAGGTGCATTTAGTGTCAGGTGCAAATTTTGAGTAACAGTATCAATACAACCTGTAGAGGAAGTTACAATTAATTGAACCGGATAATTTCCTTGTGCGAGATAAGTATGCGAAGGACTTGGAAGATTACTTGTGAAGCCATCACCAAAGTTCCAGTTGTAGCTTGATATTGTTCCACCTGTAATTGTAGATTGATCTGTAAATTGAATGGCAAGACTTGTACAATTTGCATTATTGCTAAATGCTGCCAACGGTGATCCGGGTGCAGGATTAACAGTTGCAGTATCTGTATCAGTACAACTTCCATCAGAAGCAGTCACAATATAATTTCCTGCTCCGCCTGTAATTGATTGTGTCGTTGCGCCTGTGTTCCATTGATAGGAATAAATTCCACTTCCTCCTGAAGCGGAAGCAGTGATTGGAGTTGTTGCATTACAAGCGACACTTAGATCCGGGCCTGCGTTTGCTACTATTCCCGTAACTGTTATACAAAACGCATAGATCTGACTTCCGACAAATGGACAATTATCATCACGGACTGTAACTGTGAAGCAATATGGATTCGTACTTATTTGTGCTGATGTTGGCGTCCAGCAAAAAGTTGCTGTTTCTCTCTGTCCGGGAAAAGTTGTGAAGGTCGCATTCGGAATAGAGTAGTCCCAGTCTAAAAAAGTATTCTGTGTTCCGTTTACGTCTCCTGAATTAATATTAAAACAAGTTTGTGTTCCTGCACAAACTGTCTGCGAAAAACTATTTGTTCCATTTATTCCTGAAACAGTTGGAATGATATTATTGCAATCGATGATCGTAAATTGTATGTCACGTTCAACTTCACCGATCAAAACTCCATTCCGGAATTCCTGAACTAATACTGCCATCACCGTGATCTCAAGATTCGTTGGCGTCATACAGATGTCGCCTGTCTGCGGATTTAAGGTAACGCCCGGAGATGATGTCAATGGATTTGTTGCTGTCCATGGGCTCGAATAAGTAATCGGTACTCCGGGACTGTCAAACGGAGTGATCAGAGAATACACGAGAGAGTCGCCATCAATATCGTATGCACCATGATTGTAACAAAATTGCTGACCACGACATGCAAAAGGAACAGGCTTGTTTGAAAATGTAGGTGAATTATTACATGGAGTAATTACATTATTCAGATTTGCATAGATGTAAATATTTGTACTTCCCGGTAGATCAATATTTGTGATCGCATTATTTCTGCAACATAAATTATAACTGAATTGCCAGTCGACACATGGTCCCGGTAGATTAATTATTCCGCGATAAATATATTCCTGAATTCCGGTGAATGTTCCGCCGTTGCATGTTGTTGTGTTATTCGGACATGCCGGACTAATTTCTTGTCCGGTTCCGGGAATCAAAGAAATTTGTATTGATGAAGAAGGATAACAAGAGGATTGAAAAAATATGTTAGCAATAGAATCCGCTTCGATGCCGGCACAATCACGATAAAATGATAATTCGATTTCGTAAGAGTTTCCGCCAAGACATTTGTAAGTAAGATCTGCACCCATGGAATGACTGGCTTGCACCTTATCCATAGTCACAAATGCAAGGACAAGAAGTGTCAGAAGCCGAAACTTTCCTGTAATCCTGCATAATTTCTTATTACGAATCAATTTTATAAGCGTATTTAATTGAAAATCAAGTAATTAATATAGATTTTTACTTCCGGAACGGCCGAGTACTGAAAGTTTATAAAGTCTTTATTTACAAGACTTTAGCAAAGGTTCTGACTTTACGATATCCGGATTGCTGATTCTGTATCAGTTTTTCGCCTTAAAATATGAAATTTTCAACTTTTGAGGAACCAACAAAACTAAAATAGTTAATGAAAACTAAAAAAGAATTGAGGTAAAGTTGGTTCTTTTCGTCACCACGTTAAATCATCTTTTGGCCAAGCTATATAGGGCTTTAGCGAAGTATATCCGGGTGTTAACCACAAAGGCTTGATTTCAGACGTTTCGGAGCGCATTTTAGCAAAGTAATATTTAATATTAATTGATGAAACACACCTACAAATTAATCCTTTTTTTAGTTCTGGTAACAATCAGTTTTTTTTCAAATGGACAGATTGTTATCAATGAAATTCAGAGCTCTAATACGAAGACGATCTCCGATGAAAATTATCAGTATGATGACTGGATTGAAATCTACAATGCCGGTTCATCACCTGTAAATCTTAGTGGTTATGGTTTGTCTGATGATTCTTTGAAACCTTATAAATTCCGCTTTCCTGATTATAGTCTTTCTGCCGGTTCTTATATTACTGTATTTGCAGCAGACACTGATCAGACTGTTCTCACACATTGGGAAACTGCTGTGAAAGCAAGTGATAACTGGAAGTATCGTGCGAATACAACATCGTTTACTTCTAACTGGAGAATACCAACTTTCAATGATGGTTCATGGTCGTCAGGAAACGGTGGTATTGGAATGGGTGATTCAGATGACGGAACAACAATTACAGGTTGCGCTTCTGTTTATATGAGAAGATCGTTTTCTATTTCCGATACCTCTAAAATTATGAGTGCTGTATTTAATATGGATTTCGATGATGGATTTGTTGCTTATCTGAACGGTGTAGAAATTGCAAGAATGAATATAGGCTCGCCCGGAATTATTCCTGCATGGAATGAACTTTCTCCTCTTGGTCATGAAGCTCTTCTTTTTCAAAATGAATATCCGGATAGCTTTTATCTTGATTACAATAAATTGCGAACGCTTCTGGTGAATGGAACAAACGTACTTGCGGTTGAAGTCCACAACACTACCGGAACATATAATGACATGAGTTCAAATCCATATCTGACTTTTTCTGTCAAAAATGGTTCAGTACTTTTTTCCTCTGTACCATCATGGTTTCATTATTCATCAACAACATATTTTCATGCTGATTTTAAAATCAGTAAAACAGGAGAAACAATTTTTCTGACAAATGCGAGTAACTCTTTGCTTGATAAAAAGTCAACAGGAAATCTTGAGATCGATAATTCAATTGCCAGAATTCCGGATGGAGGTTCAAGCTGGTGTTTAACTGATCAGCCCACTCCGAATACTTCAAATAACGGATCAATTTGCAAAACCTCTTATGCAACATTTCCTATTTTTTCATTGCAAGGTGGATTTTATTCAGGAACACGTTCACTTTCTTTAACTACAACATTTCCCGGTGGAAGTATTCGATACACAAATGATGGAAGTGATGTAACTGAAACAAGTACTCTTTATACATCACCGATTTCAATTTCTTCAACTAAAACAATTCGTGCAAGAGTATTTGCGCCAAATGCAATTGGTAGTACAACGGTCACGAATACTTACTTTATAAATTTCACGACCAGGTTACCTGTAGTTGCATTAACTACTGATCCGGATAACCTATATGATTATAACACCGGAATTTTTGCAGACGGACCCGGTTATACATCAGCCAATCCGCATTGGGGAGCAAACTACTGGCTGGATCTAGAAAAAGATGTTACACTGGAATTTTATGAAAGAGATAAAAGTCTGCAATTTAAATTTAACTCTGGTCTTGCAGTAACAGGAGGATGGTCACGTTCAGCACCACAGAAGAGTCTGGAAATAAAACTTGGTGATAAGTATGGTCTGTCTAATCTTAATTACAGTTTACAATCACTTAAGCCATGGAACGATAAATGGGATAATTTCATTCTTCACATGGCAGGAAATGACCGTAACAAATGCAACATGCGGGATGCATTGATGAACCGGATCCTGAAAGGCACTTACAATAATTATATTGCCTATGAACCTTGTATCTTAACACTCAATGGTCAGAACTGGGGTATTTATTATTTCCGTGAAAATGATGATCATCATTGGGTCGAAGGTAATTATGGATACAAAGCTGATGAGATCGATTTTTTGAAAGAAAGTTATTTCTATACGGGTATTGAAGTAAAAAAAGGAAGTGATTCTGCTTTTTTCGCAATGCACAATTTTGCTACAACCACTTCTCCTTCTGATCCTGATTATTACAATACAATTTCTTCAATGATGGATCTCCAGAATATGGCAGATTATTTTATCGCTGAAACATATTATCCGAATGATGACTGGATGGGTGGAACAAATAATAATTTAAAATTGTGGAGACCGAAAAAAGGCGATGGAAAATTTAAATATCTGATCTATGATCTTGAGTTTGGATTAGGATATAATGGTAGTGTTACTAATAATATGCTTTCTGTTGCAAGAAATGCTTCGCCGCATAATTACAATTCAGATCTCTTTAAATATTTTACACAGAATGCAACGTTTAAAAGATATTTTATTAATCGTTATGCCGATCTTGTCAATACGATCTTCCTTCCTTCAAATGTTCAGGCCAATGCATATTTGTTGAGAGATTCTCTTAAATATGATTACCATCTGCAAAGTGAAAAATGGGGCGGAATTGATTCAGCAACCTGGATAACAAATATTGCTTCCATGCTATCCTTTGCAAATAGCAGACCTACTTATGCAAGAAATTTTGTTCAAAGTGAATTTCAGCTGTCAGGTCAGGTGACATTAACTTTACAAGTAAGTCCGGCCGGTGCAGGTGTTGTTCAGATTTCAACAATCACTCCATCAACTTATCCATGGAATGGAGTTTACTTTAATGGAAATCCGGTAACAATAACTGCAATACCAAATCCCGGATATACATTTGATCACTGGAGAAGTAATGTTGTGATTTCATCGAATAACACGAATCAAAGTGCAACCTATAACTTTACTTCCAGCGATGTTATTACATGTTACTTCACAGGTTCAGCTGCTAGTCCGCAATTAGCATTCAGTGAATTGAATTATCACAGTGATTCGTTGAATGAATCGGGTGACTGGATAGAGATCCACAACAGAGGCAGCCAGGCTATCGATCTTTCAAACTGGATGTTCAGAGATGAAGCTGATAATCATACTTACATATTGCCGGTTACAACTTCTATTCCTGCAAATGGTTATTTAGTTTTAGCATCGGATCTTGAGAAATTTAGTGCAGTTTATCCCACAGTATCAAATGTTATCGGAGACTTTAAGTTTGATTTCTCCAATAGTGGAGAAGAGTTGAGATTGTTTGACAGAAATGATCAGTTGCAAATGTCTGTTTTGTATTCAGATCAATTACCATTTGCAACAACAGCTGATGCAGGTGGATATACACTTGAAAGACTTAATGAAACTGCAAGTGCAGACGATGGTAACAATTGGTTCGCCGGATGTTTATTAGGATCACCGGGTCGTGCATATTCAGGACCTGTTGCTCAGATCACAACTCCGGGTTCTACAGGAATTTGTAATGGTTCTTCTGTTGTTTTAAATGTCGGTTCAGTTAGTGGTGCAACTTATCAATGGTACAAAGACAATAATCTGATGTCAGGTTCTACAGGAACAAGCATAACAGTATCAACTGCCGGTTCCTATTCTGTAAAAGTTACAGCTTCCGGTTGCTCGGCAAGTTCATCAGGTGTAGCATTGACAGTAGGTGCTGTTGAACAAATTTCTTCAACAACATCAGCTTCAAGATGTGGTACCGGAACTCTGGTACTTTCTGCAGCAGGTACATCGAATTTAAATTGGTTTGCTGATTCTACTTCTGCAACAATTGTTGGAACAGGAGTTTCATTTACTACACCTTCATTAACGCAATCTACCGGTTACTTTGTACAGGCTTCAGGTGTTTGTCCAAGTGTCCGGGTAAGAGTGAATGCTGTCATCAATGCAGTAACGGCTTCTCCGGTAACAAGCAATGTTTCAAGATGTGGTACAGGAAATGTAAATTTAACTGCATCGGATACAGCTACTATCAGTTGGTTTGATGCAGCAGTAGGAGGAAACCTGGTTAATACCGGCACTGCTTTTACAACGCCTTCACTTAATCAAACTACAACTTATTATCTTTCTGCAGGATCATTCTGTCCAAGTCCGAGAGTTTCTGTCAGTGCAATAATCAATGGAATAACAGCTGCGCCTGTTGTAACAAATGCCAGCCGTTGTGGTGCCGGAAGTGTTTTGCTTACTGCATCTGATACAGCAGTTATCAACTGGTACTCTGCAGCAACCGGCGGAACATTATTATTTACCGGAACAAATTTTAATACACCTTCAATTCCGTCGACAACAAATTATTTTGTTGAAGCAGGTACTGTTTGTCCTTCTTCTCGTGTAATTGCAACTGCAACGATTGATGTTGTTGCAAGTCCGCCTGCTGTTTCAGATGTTGCAAGATGTGGAAATGGTACTGTAACTCTAACAGCAAATTCTTCTACTGCTGCCTGGTATTCTTCAACTTCCGGAGGAACACTCTTAGGAACAGGTTTAACTTATACAACGCCAAATTTGAATTCAACAACAACATACTATGTACAATCAGGTACAACTTGTCCGAGTTCAAGAGTGGCTGCTAATGCAATCATCAATCAGTTTACAGCAGATCCTGTAGTAACAGGTGCAGAGAATTGTGGAAATGGTTCTGTTACCCTTATTGCAAATGACACAGCTGTTGTCAGATGGTACACAGTCGCTACTGGTGGTTCTTCAATTTTTACAGGAACAAATTATAGTACGCCTGTACTTTCACAAACTACAACTTATTATGTTGAAGCCGGAGTAGGTTGTATCAGCAACAGAATTCCTGTCACTGCTACAATAAATGCAATCACTGCTAATCCTACAACAAATGATGTAACACGTTGTGGTTCGGGGATCATTACTCTTCAGGCAAATTCAGCTTCAACTATTAACTGGTATGATGCACCGAACGGAAACTTGCTCTTTTCAGGATCAGCTTTCACAACTCCGGCGCTGACAACTTCAACATCGTATTATCTTCAGGCCGGTACAATTTGTCCTAGTTCATTCGTAGAAGTAAATGCTAATATTGATGCCTTTGCAGCTGATCCTACGGTTACTGATAACAACCGTTGTGGAAATGGAACTGTTAATCTTTCTGCATCATCACTTGAAGTATTAAAATGGTATGATGCTCCAAACGGAACGCTTCTATTTACAGGAAGTAATTTTACTTCGCCTGTTTTAAATTCAACAACGGTATATTATGTTCAGGCAGGTGCTGTTTGTACCAGCAATTTTATTCCCGTAACGGCAACTATCAATACCGTTTCTCCTGATCCTGTAACAACAAGCGATAATTCTTGCGGAGCATCTGCACTTTCTTTGACTGCAAACTCTTCAGGAACTATAACATGGTTTGATGCGCCTAACGGTTCAGTAGTTGGAACTGGAACAACTTTCAATACTCCTGTTTTGAATACAAGCACAACTTATTATGCGCAGACTTCAGGAATTTGTCCAAGTAATTTTGTTGCTGCTGATGCAATCATCAATCAGATCCCTGCAGATCCTGCAGTTGCTGACATAAATGCTTGCGGTGTAGTTTCTGTTCAACTGACAGCAAATTCTCCTGATATTATAAATTGGTATGATGCACCAAATGGCTCAGTGATCGGTACTGGTTCTGTATTTACAACGCCTGTCTTAAGTGCGTCTTCAACTTATTACGTACAGGCAGGTGATGTTTGTCCTGGTAATTTTGTTGCAGTAAATGTAACAGTCAATCCAATTGAAGCTGATCCAACAGGTATTGATGCATCAGCATGCGGACCGACATCTTTCACATTGCTTGCAAATGGAAGCGGTACAATTAACTGGTACGATGCAGTGAATGGAAATTTCATCACTACAGGAAACTCATTTACAACTCCGATTTTAACAACGACAACTATTTTATACATTCAGACAGCAGGAATTTGTCCGAGTAATTTCGTTGCGGTTGAAGCAACAGTTAATCCCGTATCAGCGATTTCAGTAACGGATGCTTCAAATTGTGGAAGTGCTTCTCTGACATTAAATGCAAATTCATCTGAAACGATTACATGGTTCGATGCACCGGGTGGAACAATTCTCGGTACAGGTAGTACATTCATTACGCCTGTTCTTAATTCCAGTGTTCAGTATTTTGCTGTTGCCGGTGGGATTTGTCCTAGTGAACCTATTGCAGTAAATGCAAATATCAATTCTATTCCTGTGATCTCTTTAGGAAATGACACTGCTCTGGAATCAGGAAACTCAATAGTGCTTGATGCGGGTTCAGGGTTTGCTTCTTATTCATGGAATACAACGGCAACGACTCAGTTTATTACAACTGCGATCAGCGGTGATTATTTTGTTATGGTAACTGATGCAAATGGATGTAGCGCAAGCGATACGATCAGTATTTCAATTATCAGCAAAAACGGTTCTGCTTCAAATTCGATTCGATTGGAAATTTATCCGAATCCATTTGTTGATCAGATCACTATTAAATTCGATAATACTAAATCTGATAAGGTTATAAAATTGTTTGCTGCGAACGGAAAACTTATTTCCGAAAAACAAATAGCAAATTCTGAAATGGAATTGACTTTAAATGTAGGAGATGTTGCTGCGGGAGTTTATTTCTTATCGATTGAAGATGAGAATTCAAAGGTGTTGAAGAAGTTAATTAAAAATTAAATAAAATATTTTAACACAAGATCACTAATTTTTTGTCACAAGAACACATTGTGCTCTTGTGACAAAAAATTAGTGATCTTAGTGTTTTATTTTATTTTGTTTAATTTATGAAATTTCTATGCGAATAAATGCTGGAATACCTCTTCCACTTTCGAAACAGCATTGATCCGGATCGCTTTATAACGACTCTTGTCTAGTCCTTTGAGATTGTACTTGCTGATCAGAATTTCTTCGAAGCCCATTTTTTCGGCTTCACTGATTCGTTGCTCTATTCTTGTGACCGGCCTGATCTCACCACTCAAACCAACTTCAGCAGAGAATGCAATGCGCGGAGAAATTGCAATGTCTTCGCTTGAAGATAGCACTGCACAGATCACTGCCAGATCAATTGCAGGGTCTTCAACTTTTATTCCACCGGCTATATTTAAAAAAACATCTTTTGCGCCCAGTCGGAAGCCACATCGTTTTTCAAGTACAGCTAGCAACATACTTAATCGACGTAAGTCAAAACCGGTTGATGAACGTTGCGGTGTAC
>ERZ795044.3924-NODE-3924-length-12366-cov-4.967265_pt1 | contig 12366 bp, 9 predicted proteins | sample MGYA00375128_ERZ795044 | MGnify/ENA primary metagenome ERZ795044 (study PRJEB30173, sample SAMN05720213) | anaerobic digester metagenome | isolation source: active sludge of municipal wastewater-treating anaerobic digesters | place: USA | collected 2014-12-22 ... | reverse complement strand
GCCAGCGCGTCAGACCGTATCACCTGTATTGTGATGGCTACTTCGGATTTAATTTCTCAGCTGCATGCGCGCGTTACGCACGAGCGCTCGGCGATATTGACTTCACTTTCATTAGTTGTATTAGCAGCGCGCGCGTATGGTCGCTGCGTCATTGACGGTATCACCAGTGATTTTAAAAACATGCATTCTTTTGAGTATGCTTGCCGATTAGGGCGAGACATGGGGCTGGACGGAAAATCCCTCGTTCATCCAGCACAAATCGCTTACTGTAATGATGCCTACACGCCAAAAGCTAGCGAAGTTGCCAACGCAAGACTGATTATCAAAGCGTTACAAGAAGCCAACGAAGGCGGCTTAGGCACCGTTGTTGTTAACGACAAATTAGTTGAACAGCACCATGTAAAAGCTGCGCAACGGTTACTAAAACTGAGCGACATGATTACCGAACTTGAAGAAGACTTTATATAAATGACACTTTCTACCAAAATCAATGCAGGCCGTTTTTTTGAAGACTTTGTGCTGGGCGAAGTAATTTTACATGCCACGCCACGCACCATTACCGCAGGGGATGCGGCGCTTTATATCGCGCTAACTGGGTCACGCAACCCATTGCATTGCAGCGAGCCATTTGCGCAATCGTTAGGCTACAAATCCACACCGATTGATAATTTATTGGCTTTTCATATCGCTTTTGGCAAAACCGTGCCCGATATTTCCGTGAACGCGGTTGCCAATTTAGGTTATGCCGAGGCTAAATTTATTCAACCAGTGTTTGTAGGTGATACGCTGACTACAAGTAGCGAAGTCATCGGCCTGAAACAAAACTCCAACGGCAAAAATGGCGTGGTTTGGGTGCGCTCCACCACGGTTAATCAGCACAAAGTGGCTGTTATGAGCTGGGTGCGCTGGGTTATGATTCATAAAAGTGAGCATCATCAAACCAATCTTTCTGCACCTGCGCCAGAGACGGTGATTCCAGAATTGGCGCCATTTGTCAGCGTTGAACACTTGCAGTTATCGCCTTATATGTCGGCCAAATATTACCAAACCAACGCCACAGGCGGCGACTATTTGTGGGAAGACTATCAAATTGGTGAGCGCATCAATCATGCCGCCGGCATGACCATCAATGAGAGCGACCACAGCTTGGCGACAAGGCTTTATCAAAACAATGCCAAATTACACTTTGACGCGCACTTGATGAAAAACTCAGCCATTGGCCAGCGTTTGGTTTATGGCGGCGTGGTAATTTCTGCTTGTCGCGCGTTGAGCTTCGATGGTTTAGAAAACGCCCTCAGCATTTTAGCCATCAACGGTGGTACGCATGCAAATCCATGCTTTGCGGGCGACACCATTTACACATTTACTGAAGTGTTAGACGCATGGCCACTGCCAAAACGTACCGATATTGGCGCATTGCGCTTGCGTATGGTGGGCATTAAAAATATGGCCGCCCATGAAATAGGCGAAATTAAAACAGAAAATGGCTATCACCCAAATGTGGTGCTAGACCTTGATTACACCGTGCATATGCCACGCAAACATTAATAACAAAGTATTACAGCTAAAGGAAAGCACCATGGCAACCCTTGTCCACCCTTCTGAAGCACTTTTTGGCGGCGAAAAACCTTTCCCGCTCATCCCTGCCTGCGAGCATTTTGCAGGGAGCGAAAAACTTATTTTAAAAGCGCTTTCGCTGCAAGATACTATCGGACCAGTATTTGATATTACCTGTGACTGCGAAGATGGCGCAGCTTCAGGCTTAGAACGCGAACACGCTGAGATGATTGTGCGCGTACTGAATTCAGACGCCAATCAACACAAAATGGCTGGCGCGCGTATTCATGATTACACACACCCTGCCTGGAAGTTAGATATTGATATTTTGGTGGCAGGTGCTGGGCAAGTATTAAGCTACATCACTATTCCAAAATGCACGGATATCGCGCAGGCTAAAGAAATGATTGCCTACATTCAAAAAGTGGCAACCTTTAGCGGCATCACCCGCGTGATTCCAGTACACATTTTAATTGAAACGCACGGCGCCCTCTATCAAGTGCATGAAATCGCCAAGTTACCTTGGTTGCAAGTGCTTGATTTCGGTTTAATGGATTTTGTCAGCGCGCATCATGGGGCCATTCCTGCCCTTGCCATGCGTAGCCCTGGCCAATTTGAACATCATTTGCTTGCCCGTGCCAAAACCGAAGTAGTTGCCGCGGCCCTCGCCAATGGCGTTGTACCAGCGCACAACGTGACGCTTGATTTAAAAAACGTTGAGACCACCCTAAGCGATGCCACACGCGCACGTAATGAATTTGGCTTTTTACGCATGTGGAGCATTTACCCCACGCAAATTCAGGCCATTGTGGATGCCATGAAACCTAATTACGATGAAGTGATAGATGCTGCCAATATTTTAATTGCCGCACAAGATATGGCATGGGGGCCAATTCAATATGCTGGTGAACTTCATGACAGAGCAACCTACCGTTATTTCTGGGAAGTGTTGCAAAAGGCCAAACTCACCAATGTGACCATTCCAGACGAAGCGCAGAAAAGGTTTTTTTAATGTCAAATTTAATCACGGCAGGCGCACGTTTTCGTGCAGCTATTGCACAAGAAAAGCCGCTACAAATTATCGGTGCAATCAACGCTTACCACGCCATGCTTGCCACCCAAACTGGCTTCAAAGCCATTTATTTATCGGGCGGCGGTGTGGCGGCTGGCTCACTCGGCTTACCTGATTTAGGTATTTCCACGCTTGAAGATGTGCTCGTGGACGTGCGACGCATCACCGATGCCGTCGATACGCCTTTATTAGTGGATATAGACACGGGTTTCGGTGGCGCTTTCAATATTGCCCGCACCATTAAAAGCGTGGCAAAAGCAGGTGCTGCAGCCGTACATATTGAAGACCAAGTATCCGCCAAACGCTGTGGTCATCGCCCCAATAAAGCGATTGTCAGCTTAGAAGAAATGGCCGACCGTGTAAAAGCGGCTGTGGATGCAAAACCATACGATGATTTTGTGGTTATGGCGCGCACCGATGCGCTGGCTGTAGAAGGTTTGCAATCTGCCATTGACCGCGCTTGCGCCTGTGTTGAAGCAGGGGCTGATATGATTTTTCCTGAAGCGATGACTGATTTAACCATGTATAAACAGTTTGTGGATGCAGTAAAAGTACCAGTATTAGCCAACATTACCGAATTTGGCGCAACACCGCTTTTTACTGTGGATGAGCTAGCCAGCGCCGACGTGAGCATGGTGCTGTATCCGCTTTCACCTTTTCGCGCCATGAATCAGGCCGCGCTGAATGTTTATCAGGCGGTAAAAAAAGACGGCACACAAAAAAATGTGCTCAACACCATGCAAACCCGCATGGATTTGTACGACCACTTGAGTTATCACTCTTTTGAACAAAAGCTCGATGCCTTATTTAATCAAAACAAATCATAACTGAGAGGAAACAGCATGTCTGATGCCGCAACCACTTTAGAACCTAAAAGGAAAAAAGGCGTGGCTTTAGCAGGTGTCGCCGCCGGCACAACAGCCATTTGCACCGTTGGCCACACCGGTAACGACCTGCATTATCGTGGCTATGACATTATTGAACTCGCCAAACACACCACGTTTGAAGAAGTTGCTTATTTGCTCATTCATGGCGCATTACCGAACCAAGCGGAACTTACTGCCTACCATGCGCGTTTAAAAAAACTGCGCGGCATTCCTCAGGCCTTAAAAGAAGTGCTGGAGCGTATTCCAAAAACAGCACACCCAATGGACGTGATGCGCACAGGTTGCTCTGTGCTCGGCACACTCGAACCTGAAACGGCAGACCGCAATATTCATGATGCCAAAAAGCTGGGAGACCGCTTAATTGCCTGCTTTGGTTCCATTTTGATTTATTGGTATCAGTTTAGCCACAATCACAAACGCATTGATGTGGAAAGTGATGAAGATTCAATCGCCGCGCACTTTTTGCATTTATTGCACGGCAAAAAACCTTCTGACTTACACATTGCCGCGATGAACACTTCGCTCGTCTTGTACGCAGAGCATGAATTTAATGCTTCTACGTTTACCGCACGCGTAATTGCTGGCACTTTATCAGATATGTATTCCTGTATCACGGGTGCCATTGGTGCATTGCGTGGACCAAAACATGGCGGTGCAAATGAGGCGGCAATGGAAATCATTGAGCGTTATAAAACAGCAGATGAAGCCGAAACTGACATCATGGCACGTATGGCGCGCAAAGAAATTATCATTGGTTTTGGCCATCCTGTGTACACTATTGCCGACCCTAGAAACGAATCCATCAAAGCCGTTAGCCGCAAGTTAAGTGAAGATAACGGAAATATGACGCTATTTGATGTTTCCGCACGCATTGAAGAAACCATGTGGCGTGAAAAGAAAATGTTCCCAAATCTCGATTGGTACAGCGCCTCCAGCTACCACATGATGGGCATCCCGACAGGCATGTTCACACCGATTTTTGTCATTTCACGTACCACAGGCTGGGTTGCGCACGTCATTGAACAACGCATTGACAACAAAATCATTCGCCCAAATGCCGAATATACGGGGCCAGATAACCGTCCCTACGTTCCACTCGCTCAACGTTAATTTTAAGAAAGCTTTTCATGTCTAGTCATATTTCTAATGTACGCCCCGCGCCAGACCAAGTGATTGTCGATATTGCCAACTATGTGGCCGATTATCAAATCAACTCGGATGAAGCCTTTGATACCGCTCGCAATTGCTTGATGGATACGCTGGGCTGTGGTTTTGAAGCCCTAGATTACCCAGCCTGCACCAAGTTGCTAGGCCCAGTAATTGCAGGAACTGTGGTACCCAATGGCGCAAAAGTACCAGGAACTTCATACCAATTAGATCCCATTTTGGCCGCATTTAATATAGGCGCGATGATACGCTGGCTAGACTTTAACGATACCTGGCTTGCCGCCGAATGGGGTCATCCATCAGATAATTTAGGCGGCATTTTAGCGGTGGCTGATTATATTTCACGCAAAAATGTGAGTGAAGGTAAAGCCCCGTTAACCATTAAAGACGTGCTCACCGCCATGATTAAAGCGCATGAAATACAAGGCGTATTAGCGCTAGAAAATAGCTTTAACCGCGTGGGGTTAGACCATGTAATTTTAGTCAAAATCGCCTCAACGGCCGTGGTGACTAAGCTACTTGGTGGTGATAAAGAAGACATTATCAACGCCGTTTCTAACGCGTTTGTGGACGGCCAAAGCTTGCGCACTTACCGCCATTCACCTAATACTGGCTCACGTAAATCATGGGCAGCGGGCGATGCCACTTCACGCGCAGTTCGCCTAGCCTGGATGACTTTGCAAGGTGAAATGGGCTATCCATCTGCACTCACAGCAAAAACCTGGGGCTTCTACGATGTGTTGTTTAAAGGCAATGCGTTTAAATTTCAACGCCCATACGGTAGCTATGTGATGGAACAAGTCTTGTTTAAAATCTCATTTCCTGCTGAGTTTCACGCACAAACCGCGGTGGAATGCGCAATTCAGCTCAATGCGCAAGTCGGCAGCAAATTGCAGACGATGGAACAAATCGCGGCGATTGATAAAATTGTGATTACAACACATGAATCTGCGATTCGCATTATCGATAAGACTGGCCCACTAGATAACCCAGCAGACCGCGACCATTGCATTCAGTACATGGCTGCCATTGGATTACTAAAAGGCAATTTAACTGCGCAAGATTACGAAGATGCTGTAGCGGCTGACCCTCGTATAGATGCAATTCGCGCAAAAATGGTTTGTGTAGAAAAAGCTGAATACACGCGTGATTACCTAGACCCAGAAAAACGCTCGATTGCTAACGCGATTCAAGTGTTCTTTAAAGACGGTTCAACTTCAGAAAACATTGCAGTGGAGTATCCAATTGGCCATCGTCGTCGTCGCGGTCAAGGCATCCCAGAACTCGTGAAAAAATTTAAAGTGAATTTAGCGCGCCGCTTTGATGCTAAAAAACAGGATGAGATTTTGGCTTTGTGTTTAGATCAAAATAAATTAGAAGAAACTTCTGTGAATACGTTTGTAGATATGTTATCTGCTTAAAAATTTCAAAAATAAGCTGCGAGCAAAAAATACTGCCCTGCAAGCCTTTATTTATAAGGCTTGCAGGGCAGTACTATAGGAGACCGCAATTCTAAAGAAAACTTATATTGTTAACGGCACGCTTTTACGCTCACGGGCTGGTTGCTTTAAACTCTATTTTATAGATTGATAAATAACCACCCCAACGACTCTGATAAACCAAATCAACATTTTCTGGGAGTTTTTTAAGAGAATCTACAAAGGGTAGCAATCTGGCTAGAAGCGTATTGTCTTCTGCATCAGAGTTTTTTGGCGTTGTCCAAGCGCGGTAGTAACTGCCTTCCTTTTGCACTAGATAATTACCATCCCCTTCCTCATTCGCCCAACGCCTGATTTGATTAATATCTCCGTGTAAATCATCTCGAGCCTGCAATGCTATAGTATTAAACAAAAGCGGCGTACCGCCGTAATCTTCCATTTCCCTTACACGCATGAGTAAATCATTATTCACAACAAAATAAATAGGGCGCTGTGAGCCAAAAGTGCTTCTAATTTCGGTCAATGCTTTATCGCTATCCATGGTGAGCCAGCGTGCCATTTGATTTAAACGACTCTTCTCAGCACTTGGGGCCAACAACAAATTTCCCCGTAGCTTTTTCCACAGATTACTTTTAAAAGTTTCAGTAGAGGGCTTGTTTAACCACCCTTCACGACCACTTAAAAAATTAATTCGCTGACCATCATCCCACCAACTTAAAATAAGTGCATTCTCTGGGGTGTGTGTCTGAATTAACTTAGCTGTCTCCACCCAAATAGATTGCCTTAATGCAGTGGTATTAGGGGTAAGACTGTCGTGTGTTCCTGCGGGAAAAAGTATGGCGTTACTTGCCTGTGCGTTTTGGTTTTTATAATTAGCAACCAATAAACTAAACGCATCTTTACCATTTTTCTGAAAGGTATACCGGCTATTCTCATCAACAGGAAAAACACCTCGGAGATCAGATGTTTTTTCCTGAGTTCGCTTTACCATCAAGGGTGCATCTGCGTCCTGCTTCATGCTACTCAGCTTATATTGCTTATATAGTAGCGTACCGCCAGCTATCAGCAGTACGCCACTAAACAACACCAGACAAGCTTGTTTTAAACTTTTGAGCATGGTGTCACTTGTCACTTAGCTTGCGTCTTTTTGAGCGGAAGCTAAGTAAGCTTGAACGTAAGGCAGGAAAGCCAACCAATGTACCCGCAATCATTAACAGCAAGCCCCCGCCACCCAACATATTTTCACTACCCAGTTGGCTCGCATCGCTTACTTTAACCTCTTTACCAGCTTTAGCGGCATCTGCTGCTTCACGTAAACGCGTGTCTTCATCCATAATTTCAGCATAACCACGCATTAATTCAGACCAGCCTTCGCTATAAGTATAGCCACCTGGATTCACATGGAAAATTCCCTTGTAATGTTTAATGACATCATGTTCCCACATGTCAGCGTAAAGTCGCTCTATCCGGCTTGGGTTGTTGCCCTTTGCCCAAAATAGCTGGAAGAATCCACCAGCTGCATCTTTTTCGGGTGCAGGTGGGGCTGGGCGATTAGTTTTTTGCCCAACCAGCAAGCCGTCTTCATATAGCTTATTCACTACCTTCTTGGCACTTTGCTCAACATTTAAACCTTGAATAGTACCTTTATCCGCGGTATCTAAATAAGCTTTGGCAAAGCTTTCTGAGTGACACAAAGTACAGGTTTGCACCCACGCCTTTTTACGATCTTCAAACCAAGGGTGAGAAAGATTATTGGCAATTTCAGGCGTAGGGTTGAAACCCCAGCGTACTTTACGCACTAGATTGTGTGAATACTCGCCTTTATATTCAAAATGGCAAGTCTGGCAAGTTGGTGCGGTATAACCACCTTTGCCAACAGCATCCTTCAAAGGCACTTCAAAATTCCATTTGGTCTTGCCCATCGTCAAGTATTGAGTACCATGCTTGGATAACATGTAGTTTTCAAACTCATTATGATCCACACCATTGTGACAGGTTGCACAAGCCTCTGGTTGTCTAGCCTCTGCCGCAGAAAAAGTATGGCGGGTATGGCAACCATCACATTTATTTTGTTGGTAATGGCAAGAATCGCAACCTTGTGCAACTTCACGCTCAGGCATAGCAGCCCACGTTGCAGTTTCAACATTCGCCTCCCAATCAACGGCATGGGAAGGGTGTCCTTTAGCCCACTGCTTTTGAGGCCACTCTTGCTCTTTTTCAGACTCAGCTTCAGCAAATTCGTTTAAGTGGCAAGTACCACAAGATACGCGATCAGGCATGACTAGCGCTTTAGCATGGTCAATCTTTGTAACACCTACTCCACCATGACAATCAATACAACCAACTTGCTTGAGTGGCTCACCTTTTTTCAACAAATTTAACTTGCGTAAATTATTTTCAACTTCCGTTATTTTTTGTTTCTTGTAAGCACGAGCGTCACTATCAGGTAATTTACGAATAGCTTCTAAATCACTATGTGAGCTACTTTTCCATGCGTGAAAAGCACCTGGCGTTGTTGTTTGGTGGCACCCCACACAATCAGACTGCGTAAATTCACCTTTTATCGTTTGGGGAGGCGAGTAAAAATCTTTTGGATTCCAGTATTTTTGAATCGGGATAGGCTCCCAAAATTTGCCGTGGCTACCTTTTCCAGGATGCGTATCGTAATAATTTTTCTTAATCTTCTCAAAGTCATGCTCTACAGCCCAAGCGGTATTGATAAGACCCAATCCAATTAAGCTAGCTAAAAATGTAGTTAAAATCCACCCTATTAGATTTTTCATTTCACCACCCCTTAAATTTAGAACAAAATTTCAATTAACTAAAACTATTGCTAACTGAGTGTTGCGTTATCACTATTCAAAACAATGACTAATTTTTATACTTATGTGATTAGATACCAATGCTAGGATTATGGGATTACATTCACAACAACCAGATTTAAAAATTTAAATGGTCGAGTAAGTTACATATGTCAACGGTATTGAATGGTCGTTGTAGTTATTTAAATCCTACTTAAAACTGGTATGCAAAGAAGATTTACACGCCATGCCGACACTATGGAGAGTATTGCTGTTGGAAATGCAAACGACCACTGTCGTCGCGGTGAAAACATTCCGTAATTGGATGAAGAAATTTTAGTGAATTTAGCGCGTTAATTTGATGATAAAAAAACAGGATGAGATTTTGGCTTTATTTTTAGACCAGACTAAATTAGAAGCGACTTCTGTGAATACATTTGTCAACTTTCTCACATTTTGATTTAGTAAATTACAGCAAAAAAAATAGCACTCAACTAGGCGCCAAAATACACCCAATTGGGTGAAAGACAACCCCAATATTGAGTGATATTGTGAGTATACTAAAATTTACAAATTAGGAGGTGTGAGATGAATTTTAAAATAGCTACAATTGGGTTGTTGTCTTTATTTGCAGCGTCTGCACAAGCGGCAGTGATTGGGAGCGATGCAGGTATCAAGGCTGACATCGTTGCCAGTGGCAACTTCAACAACGCGGGCGACGATGGCACGCTAGGTTTATCCTACAACGGTAAAGAGTGGATTAATTGGGGAACTCATTCCTCTTGGACGTGGTTATCAGCGTCTAATTTAGCATCCCCCGTTAACACATTGGGTGGCAACAACCCACTTGGTGCATCAATTTTGGCTTCAGGCTCAAATTTCGTTCTGAATGGTTTTTTTGACGGCCTGACATTTATTCAAACCGCAACTCTTAATAACCCAAACCAAATTGGTTTTACGATTTCTTTGACCAATAATACAGGCAAAGATATTACGGACGTATTTTGGGGCGTAGGTCTAGACCCAGATATTAATATCGCTTTTGGTACTAGTAATTACGCTACAATCAACGCCATTACAGGTCTTGGTGGTAATGCTGCTGTCAGCGCGTCTGGTTCTGGTCAAACATTGACTTTAGCAAATACTACCAGCGCTTCAGCCTTTAATATTGCAGCCTATATTAATGGTGGTGATTGTTGTAGCCCTGTCGACCCAGCAGTCGCACTTGCAGCTGGTCAAATACTAGGCTATTCAACCAACTCCGATGATTCAATTAGCTTGGCATACGGCTTGGGAACGATTGGTATTGGCAAAACCGTGACCTTCGGCTACAGCATTGCTGCGGTTCCAGAACCTGAAACTTACGCCTTAATGCTTGCTGGTTTGGGGTTAATTGGTTTTACTGCACGTCGCAGAAAAAACTAGCTCGCAATAAAATTAGTCTGGTCGAAAGGCCCTGCTAAATTTAGCAGGGCTTTTTTATTGCGCCATTCATCAAGTTATAAATATTTATTGTCTCTTAATTCTAAAATTCTCACTAAAATCATTTTTTAGAAAGAAATTAATATTCACAAAAGTACATCTATGGTAAGTAATTTGTAGATGGGAAACTGACCGAGAAAAAATTACTGTCCTGCAAGCCTTTATTTATAAGGCTTGCAGGACAGCTCTAATGGTTGCATCTTCGGAAGTTGCATTCTTTTGACTAAGAACTTTCATTTCAAGATTATTAATCCCATGCAAATTGAATAGTTTTGAATCGCATACTATACATATAAATAAAAGCTTTTTGCACACCCTGCGACTAGGGTAAAATAGCATTTCATTCGAACCGTTGTTTTGAAAGCTCGCACGATGTCACTTACCACGCTCAACGCTCTCTCTCCCCTTGATGGCCGCTACCAATCTAAGCTAGATGCACTACGCCCTTACTTTAGTGAGTATGCGCTGATAAAACACCGAGCTTGGGTTGAAGTTGAGTGGCTAAAAGCGCTGTCAGCGGCTAAAGATTTACAAGAAATTGCGCCGTTTAGCGCAGAAACGATTAAAGAGTTAGATACTACAATAGCCAACTTTAGTGAAGTTGATGCGGCACAAGTGAAAGCCATTGAATCACGCACGAATCATGACGTAAAAGCGCTTGAATACTGGCTAAAAGAAAAGTTTGATGCCAACCCAGAAATCAAAAAAGCCAGCGAATTTATTCATTTTTCTTGCACATCAGAAGACATTAACAATTTATCGCATGGCTTAATGTTAAAAACTGCGCGCGATAGCGTAATGTTGCCATTTTTAAACAATTTAATTGCACGTTTAAGCGAGTTAGCACAACAATTGGCCGCACAGCCAATGCTTTCACGCACACATGGCCAAACCGCTTCCCCTACGACCATGGGTAAAGAGTTGGCTAATGTGGTTTTTCGTTTACAGCGCCAACAAAAACAATTTAAAAACAATGAGATATTAGGAAAAATCAACGGTGCTGTGGGTAACTTTAATGCGCACTTGTCAGCCTACCCAACGTTTGATTGGGAAAATTTTGCCAAGCACTTTGTAGAATCGCTCGGATTAGCTTATAACCCGATGACCATCCAGATTGAGCCGCACGATTATATGGCAGAACTTTTTGACACCATTGCGCGCATCAACACCATTTTGATTGACCTCAACCGCGATATTTGGGGTTATATTTCAGTCGGCTACTTTAAGCAAAAGGTTAAAGCGGGTGAAATTGGCTCGTCTACCATGCCGCATAAAGTGAATCCGATTGACTTTGAAAACTCAGAAGGTAACTTAGGTTTGGCGAATGCAGTGTTGCGCCACATGGCTGAAAAGTTGCCTATTTCACGCTGGCAGCGCGATTTAACGGATTCCACCGTGTTGCGTAACATGGGCGTGGCATTCGGCTACACCTTGCTGGGTTTTGATTCATGCTTACGCGGCTTAAACAAACTCGAAATTAACGCGGCAAAACTGGCTGAAGATTTAGACAATAGCTGGGAAGTGCTCGCTGAACCGATTCAAACCGTGATGCGCCGCTATGGTATTGAAAACCCTTACGAGCAACTCAAAGAACTCACCCGTGGCAAAGGCGGCATCAATAAAGATTCACTGCATGTGTTTATTAGCGGTTTAGCGATTCCGCATGATGCCAAAGTTGCCCTACTTGCCCTCACGCCAGCGACCTATATTGGCAAGGCAACGGAGCTTGCGAAGCATATTTAATGTTGCTGGGATGAAGTCAACATTGCAACACTTCAGCCCAACAACCATGAATAGCCAGATTGCTGTTATTGGCCGGCTTTTTTTTCAGTCTATATTTCTACTGGCTTTTTTACTCACCTGCCCAACAACACAGGCTGCAGAGCTTCAATATCAAGTTGAAATTATTGTTACTGCAGAAAACGCGAATGGCCAGGTGGCCGCAATCAAATCGCTGCTTG
>ERZ795044.3923-NODE-3923-length-12368-cov-4.667262_pt1 | contig 12368 bp, 12 predicted proteins | sample MGYA00375128_ERZ795044 | MGnify/ENA primary metagenome ERZ795044 (study PRJEB30173, sample SAMN05720213) | anaerobic digester metagenome | isolation source: active sludge of municipal wastewater-treating anaerobic digesters | place: USA | collected 2014-12-22 ... | reverse complement strand
GAAACAGATAGAGCGTATGCAAACGCACTAATAGCCATTCCTATACCACCCGCCCATTCTGCTGTTGGTCCACCGTCATATTTTCCACCTGATAATATAAAAGATGTATCTTTAATAGCATTAGCAATTATTTTCACTCGTTCAGTTCCATTTTCTAATATTGTACCCCCAAATGGAATAACACCTAATAATGCCATACCTGTACCAAAACCCAATAACGCTAGTGATGCACCTGCCGCCCAACCAAATGATGGATAATTACCATAATCACCAGATGATAATATATGAGATGTCGCAACAATTGTACTAGATACAATAAGTGATGATGCGGCACCAGCGGCTAATGCGACTAATCCTATACCAGTCATTGCAATTGCACCTAATAATAATAAGGGAATACCAAATGTTAATAATCCTAATCCCACACCTAATGACCACCCAACACTAGGATATTGACCATCATATTTTCCTAATGATAATATCCAACTTGTTGCAACTATAACAGCCGAAACACCTAATACCATTAATGATCCGATCGCTAAAGCAGCTATACCACCAACTTGTCCTATTATACCTAATAAGATAACTGGTATTGTAAAAGCGATAAGTGCTAATCCTACTTTAAGTGACCACCCAAAATCAGGAACATTATCATTATAATTACCAACCGATAATATCCAACTAGATGCCACTATAGCTAGTGATACAACAGGAACCGCTAATGCACCTGTTAACATTTGTTCTATATCTAATTTACCTAACAACCAAATAGCAGGAGCAAATGCTAAAATCGCGACACCTATCATTAATGAACCTATTAATAATTTAAATGGATTTTTTATTGGTTGAAAACCTTGTAATATTAATGACGCTAAAACAATACCAGTTGCGATTAATGGTATCATCGCCGTAGTCATTAACATTTTAGATATAGTTACATCTTTTAAAGATTTCATTAAAAACATTATAGATACAGATGCAACCGCCAATATAGCCGCCACTATAATAGCAGATAATCCTTGTTTAAGTCCAATTGGATATGTATCTTTTAAGAAAAAACCAGATAATGCAATACCTGCAGCAACTAAAGGTAATACAGCAGGTAACATTAAATATTTAGGAAAATCTTTAGGATTTATATTTTTAGCAGCTTTAAATATGAAAAATGAAGCCACACCTAATGCAGCACTTACCATTATTATTGATAAAGATGTCAATAAACCAATAGGTCTAAAAAATGCTAATATATAACTAGATAATGTCAATGCAGTAGCCATTATTACAACAGATAATCCTACTAAAGCCGCTTTTTTTGGATTTAAATCTTTTATTTTTGCAATATCCGCAAATGCTTTAGAAATCATAAGTATTCCTATACTAAGACCAACAACTGATAAAAAATCAACTTTACCAATTAATTTAAAAGCCATACCAATTGCTAAAACACCACCCGCGATTAATAATATTACTTTTACACCATCTACTATTTTATTTTTATTTTCTTTATCTTGAATTTTACCAAATAAACCAGATTCTTTTTGTTTACGTGACGCTTTTATTTCATCTAATATCTTTTTAGTATTATTATTAGTGTCTTTTGATACATCTAAAATTTCCCTTATATCTTTTTGTATTTCTTCCATTTTAGAACCATCCATAGAAGAACCCATCTTATCAATTAAATCACCTTTATCGGCTTGTTTTTTAAGAAGTTCAACTATACTTTCTAGAGATTGTGTAAAATTTTGTAAATTCTCTATAAATTCTTTATCCATTTTAGACGGCATATAAATAAAAAATTATTTTTAATTTTCATTATTAAAACTTTCAAATGTTTGAATATGAATTTGGTTTGTTTTTTGTTGTTCTTTTCTAAATAATGATAATTCATTATCACATTCTTTTATACATTTTTGTATATCATCGATTTTATTATAAACATCACCTTCTTTTCCTAAAGATTTATCAAAAATACTTTTTATTTTAGAATAATATTTAGCCTTTATTGATTTAATTCTTTCGTTTTGTCTATTTTTATCCATTTATTTATTTTGTAATTTTTGATTCTTTTGATCATTAAAAGTTTGTATTTTACTTTTAGTATCATTTATATCAGTTTGATATTTTTCTATATCTATTTTTAATTTATTAATAGTATCATTAATAGATTTTTTTGAATTTTCAATTTTATCTTTATTATCATCAGTCATTGTATCAACTGTTAAATCTTCTAATGATTGTAATTGTTTTTCTAATTCATCTTTTTTAATATTTAAATTCGTTTTTAATTTATCTATTTCTTGTTGAGCAGATTTAATTTTATTAATATCAACATCATCTGCCATATCTTTCATTATTTCTTCATAACTTTCTATAAATAATTTATATGATTTAATATTTTTCATTTTAACTACCTGTTTTTTTTATTTCTTTACCGCTTTTAATATCTATAATTGGAGCTTCTTCACTATTAATTGGGTTATTGTTTTTAATATTTGTTTGTGTTTTTTTAGTTATACTTTCACCCCCACCATTATTATCAGGATTATCAGGATTATCATCATTTGATTGTTTAGGTATATATTGTGTTTGTTTTAACAAAATAGATTTTTCTTTAAATTCTGGATATGTTTTTATAAATTTATTTAAATCTTTATATATTTCCATATCTTTCACATTAACAGTAAATGGTTTATTTTCACCTGTTTTTGTTTTATTTGGATCTAATTTACCATTTTTACTATCATTCATTACCATATATGTTACAAATCCCTTTTCAAATTTATGAATTAATATTCTTTTAGCTAAATTATCTTTCTTATCTAAAATAAAATAATATTTTCTTAATTCTATTAAATTACCATCTTTAGTTAAAGAATTTTTAATTCTATTATAATTACCTTTAATGTCTTTTTCTATTGATGCAAATGGATCATCATCTTCAACATTATTATCTTCTAAAATTAGATTTTTAAAATCTAAATAATTTTTAATTATCATTTTATATTATATTAATTTTTAAATATTACTTCATTTTATTTACAATATCTAATTTAGCATCTTCTAATAATTGTAAATTTCTTTTTAAAATATTTAATTTTTTTGTAATATTTTCATTTGTTATTTTTAACGATTCAATATTTTTTATTTCTTTTTGTGTTAAATTTATTAAATTCACACACTTATTTAACATATCACTGAGTTTATCTTTTGAAGATGTTTTAGCTAATTCTTTAATTTTATCAGTTTTTGATTTAATTGTATCATTATCATCAACATCATTTATTGGTTGAACTTTTGTTTTTTGTTCAATGTTTTTATTTTCTGGTTTTTGTTCTGGTTGTTCACCTATTTTTACACCTATAGATGTTTCTAATTTTATTTTTAAAGAATCTTTAATTCTTTTTATTAAATCAATAATTTTTTCATCAGATTGTTCAACAGGTACTTGTACTTGTGTTTGAACATCTTCATTTAAAAAATTATTAAATGATACAAAACTATTATATTTTTTAATATTTGACATTTTATATATTTATTTTTTTAACCAATTATCTTCAATATTTTCATATCCATTAGTTTTTGTAATATCACTAAACGGTAATTTACCAAAACTTTCTTTTATATTAAAAATATCTAGTTTATCGTTTTGTATTTGATTAGGTGTACTTATAGTAATCATATTTTTAATAGAATTTATTACAGGTTTATTAGGATTTAATAATGGTTCTATTTTACTTTTTGGTTCTATACTTGTAAATAAACATGATGTACTATCAAATTTTTTACTACCATCTATTAAATTTTCCACTTTATCTTTTGTATATAAATACAAAGGAATAAAACTATTAGTCGAACCATTTGTACTAGGTGCACTAGTTGAATATGGGTATATTAAGTATGTTGTTACATAATTATATCCACCTGATAATATTTTATTTTTAGGTGATAAAATAGCTGGTAATTTTGTTAAATCTAATATTACTAAAGATTTTAATTCTTTTTCATCTTTAACTGAAAAAAATGCATTTTGATCACTTACAAATGCCACAATACGATAAATATAATATGAACCTTTACCAATTTTCTGTCTACTTGCACTAACTATTAAAAGATTATTATTTATAGTCATAAAACATAAATCATCAGCAGTTGCACTATTTAATGCTTTTGGTTTTACTAATTCTTTAAGAATTTTATTAGTTCCAAATAATGCTAAATTATTAAGATCATTAGATACATTTGTTATAGTTTTATTATCTTTTATACCCATTGATTCTAATTTACTAACATCTTCCCCTAATTTATTACGTAAATATTGAGGATCTAATTGTTCTATTTCAAAATATGGTGTAAATTGTTGTTTAACATTTTGTACCATTTTTAACCAACTATTTTGTAACTTTCTATCAACTTCTTTTTTATTATTTATAAAAAAACGTTCTGCTGCTAATTGAATTCTAATAATTTCTGATCTATAATCTAATGCTATTTTAGTAGCATCTTTTTTAATTTGTTCATTATTAAATTGATTTAAAAATTCTCTATCTTTTATATCTGCACCATTTTTTTTAAGAAGTTTAATTTGTTCTTTTTCATTTTCATCTAATATTAGATTACCACCTGATACTTTTGGATCTTTTCTAACTGTTCCTATCACACCTGTTCCTGTTTTACCAACAACTTTATTAACAGGATTAACTTCTTCAACAAGAATTGATTCTGTTGTTACTGCAACTTTATTTTTTACATTTTCTGTACCACTACCAATAGATGGATTTGTATTAGTTGATGATGTATTATTTTTTAATTTGTTTATACCTTCATTTATTAAATTTTCAACTTTTATTAAATCATCTAAATCTTTTTGATATATTTTTTGATCTTCTTGTAATTGTAATATTCTTGATGCTTCTTTTTCACTATTTAATCTTTCTTTTATTTTTGATAATCCTTCTTTAACCCATTTTACAGCTTCATCAATTGATAATAAATATTGATTTAATAATTCAACACTAGTTTTATTATTATCAATTTCATCCTTTATTTTAATAAAAAGTTTTTCAATATCTGTTTGTACTTCTTCTTTTACTTCGGTTTCAGTTTCTTCTTGTTTAGGTTCTAATTCATCTGGGTTTATTTTTGTTACTTTTAAAGATTCACATTTAAATATTGTATTACTATCTGTAAATTTTATTTGATAATAACCATCTACTACATCAACATTACCACTTATTTTTTTAACTTCTGAACCAATATCAAAATTATTTTTACCATCTAATAAAAAATTAACAACTATATCTTCTGATTTTTCAATATCTTGTTTATCAATATTTGCGATCATATAAATAGTATAATCGGTTTTTTCTTTTGGTAAATTTTTATTATAAACTAATGCATATTTTATTAAACCTTTCATATAAGCATCATATAAAGCGGGTTTAAGCCAAGTTCTCATTAATGCCTGATAACCTTTTCTTTTAACAAAATTAAATAAATTTATTACTGCACTACCCACAAGTGTTTTATCAGCACCTGCAAAATTACCAGCTACATTAACAAATGGGTCATTTATTGATGTTCTAAAATCTTTAGAACCTTCTGCTTCATTTATTATTTCAGTGGTTGTATATTTATGATTTTTAAAATCATCAAAATTAGATATATTTTTCATATTTTTCGTTTTTAATATTTTTCAAATCTTACTCCTCTGTATATATATTTTTTTGCAAATAGAATAAATCCATCTTCTAAAAAAATTGGTTTTTCAGAATGATTAATACTATTAAATAATAAATTTCCTCTGAAATAAATTTTATATGGACTTTCATCTATTATATAACTTTCATATAATTCTTTATTTGATAATATTTTATGTGATATTTCTTCTATATTTTCATTAAAATTTTGTTCTTTATTTATTTCTATTTTTTCTATATTATCTGGAATTATAACATCATCTATAGTTTCTTCATCAATTTCATTTGTTTGTTTTTGAAATAATTCATCTATATTTTCTATTATTTTTTCTTCTACTTCATTATTAATTATTAATGATTGATTACTAATATCAGATATTAATTCAACTTTTTTATCATCTATAATATCATCATTTATATTTTTAGATTTTTTTGTTGTTTTTTTTGATGTTAATTCTTCGATAGATTCAACTGATTGAATTTTTTGATTCAATTCTTTAACCTGTTCTTCTAATTTTTTAACTTCTTTTTTAACTTCTTTTCTAACTTGTTTCTTAACATCATTCTCGTTTATAGATGATTTATTTTCTGTTTTTTCATCAGATTTTATATCTAAATTATCATTATTCCAAAATTCTTCATATTTTTTATTGGAAATTGTTTTAGCCATTGTTAATTTATTATTTTTATTAATTTTTTTTCTATATTATCCTTATATGATATTCTGATTAATTTAATATTATTAACATCACAAAATTCATTTTTTATTTTATCTCTAATTTTTTGTTGATTAAATAATTTTTCACCACCAAAATAATTATTTGATTTGAAGTGTTGTATTCCATCGAATTCAATACATATATTATATTTTGGTAAATAAAAATCAAACTTTAAATATTTCTTATATTTACACCCTTCAAATTTCTTTTGTTGTTCAAATAATATATTATTATTTTCTAATATTTTTCTTATTTCTTTTTCTCCTTTACTATCTTTACATGATGAACAACCTTTACCATTTAAATGATTTATTGGAGTTTGTTCAAAAATACCGTGTTTTTCACAAATTATTTTAATTTTTGTATGGTTGTTTATATAATCTACTAATGAATAATCATATTTATTATTATGTATATCTTTTGATTTTTTTATAAATTCATTAATTGATAACCTATTATTATCTATTACACAATAACGACAACCACTACTATTAAAATGAGAATGGGGGGTTTGTTCAAAAATACCATGTTTTTTACAAATTATTTTAATTTTTGTATAATTATTCTTATAATCAACTAACGAATAATCATATTTATCACCATATATTTTTTTAGAATTTTCTATAAATATTACTGAATTTAATTTTTTATTTCCACTACAAAGTGAACACCCTTTTCCTTCTAAATGATGTTTTGGGTTTTGTTCAAATTCACCGTGAATAGGACAAATTATTTTAATTTTTGTATAATTATTCTTATAATCAACTAACGAATAATCATATTTGTTATTATGTATAATATTTGAACGATTTATAAAATATTTTATTGATAATTTTATTTTGCTTGTTTGTTTAATTTTTCCACATTTACTACATCCATAACCTAATAGATGGTTATTTGGTTGTTGTTCGAAAACACCATGTTCTTTACAAACAATTTTAACTTTAGTTTTAGAATTTATATATTCCACTAAAGAATAATCATATTTATTATTATGTATATTATTACTTTTTATAATAAATTCTATTTTATTTAATTTTAAACCCATTTTGTTAATTTAAATTTTAATTTTATTTTATATATAAAAATAAGTATGTTTATATTTTATATATATGTAAAAAACTATTTATAATTAAATGAAGATTATAAACTATAATAAATTTAAGTTTTTAGAAGAAAACTTTCCATCTGATTTAATAAAAGAATCAACAGAATTTGCTGATTATCAAATGTCACAATTAATTAACCCTCTTGGACCTGGTTATGGATTCGCAAAAGATCCATCATTATCAGTATATTCTGATGATTCTAGTCCATATATAGATAATTATTCTAGAATGTCACAAATGGTTAATGATTTAGGTAAAGTAATGGGTACTTTAAGATCTGCTATATCTACAGATATGAGTACTAAATTAGATTATTTTCTTGAAGATATAGATGAATATAAAAATTTAAAAATTTTAAGAATATTTATAAATAATAATTTAAAATTAGATGTTTTTATATCATTTTCATTTATGGATGAAGAATTTTTCGGAGTATATAGAAATTTTAATGGTTTAAATAAACCTAGATTTGATACAGATTTATTTTCTGATCCAAGATTTTCTTATATGAATAAAGATTATTATATTAAACTAAATAATTATTTTTATAAAATATTATATAATTGGTTTATACCTATACCTGGTGATTATATTGTTTTATCAGATGATTTTAAAATAAAAAATTCAATGGGTGATAATGTTATAATTAAAAAAAATACTCAAATATATTTAAAAGGATATAATACAGACCAAGATAATGATCCATTTCTTATAATAAAATACAAAAATGATATTTTTAAAATTATTAAAAATGATTATTTTTTCTTTAAATATTGGACTAAAAAAGTAGAATAAATAAAATAAATAGAATAAATAAAATAAATAGAATAAATAAAATAAATAGAATAAATGAAATATTTAATAAGTTATAATGAATCCATAAAAAATGTTTTAAAACCAAAATCAGATAATGATATTTTAAATAATCTTAAAGATTTATCACCAGATGAAATATTTAAAAAATCAGTAGAATTTAATTTTTCAAATGGTTTTAAATATCTGATCGATAATAATTTAATTGATAATGATACAAAATATATTATAGAAAAATATAAATTTGGATTACACCAAAATGAAATGAAAGATTATGAATCATGGTTTATAAACCAGTTAAATGATTTAAATGTTTATCGATCAATATTAGATAAAAATGTTTTAATTTATAAAAAAAATGATAATACATTATTTAATTACAATGAAAAAAACTATACTTTTTATTATGATTATAATAAAATATATAGATTTTTTAAATTAAAATTTAATCTTAATGATGATCAATCAAATATTTTAGTAAAAGGGATAATAGAAAAACAATTTAAAATTAGAGTGGATATAGTAATACAAGGTATTGGTAATATGTATGGGAAATAAAAAATAATTAAAAATAAATTTGTATATTTAATTTATTTTTTATATCTTTGTATATTAAATTATAATCTAATATTAACGTTTAATAATTAAATATATGAAATCGGTACAACCATTCGGTAAATTTGGTAAAAGTGAATCTAAACTATCTTTGTTTGAATTAATCAGACAAGATAAAGACGGTGTTTTTAAAGGTAATATATTAATTCAACGTTTAAAAAACGGTGAACCATTATATACATCATTAACACATAAAGTGGATATATTAAACCCACAAGAAATAATTGATAATATAGTTGATTCAAGAGGTAGATATAGTCCATATTTAGCAAGTAAATTTTTCAAAAAGGGAAGTAGATATGTTCCTGTTTTTCAAACAAAAAATGGATTTATCAGATTAAATGATATTTATAGAACAAGAACGTTTGGTTCTAGTAGTGGTACATCTATGGGAACAGTTGGTTCTAGGTTAAATGAATGTGTACAAGCATTATTTATGTCACTTAGACAATTTAAAGGTGAAAGTTTAACAAAAGATGATTATGATAATATCATTGAATATGACAATGATAAGACCATTGTTAATCAAAAATTATTACCAAATTTAAGAATACCTGTTTTATTGAACGAATATATTATGTTCGATTTTAGTAATTGGTTTCATACATATACTGAAATTGCAAATGAAGTATTTGATAAATTAGATAATTCTAAAAATTATACTATTTACCATTCATATTATAATGATGGTTTAGTAAAATCTATTAGAAATACATTTCAAAAATTAGTTAAAGATGAAGGTGCTAATTTTAAAATATCATTATCAAGATGAAATCCATCTGATATTTATTTAGTGGATTCTAATTTGGATGATTCTATTACAAATGAAATTTTAAACTGTACATCTTTAGATGAAATGAATATGATAATGGATAATCATTTTGACAATAAAGAGTTAATAAGTGTTAATTTTAAAAAGATTAGCGATGATGATAATGTTGAATTAATTGTTACAAAAGACGAAACACCTAAGTTTAAATATACACATTCAACTGTATCTGAAGATCCATTTGAATCAATGACCGTGTATATTAATGCAGAATCAGATTTTAGTTTAACTGATGAAAAAGAAAAATTAGAAGTTAGAATATTTAGTGGTCTTAGAGAATCAAATGTATTTCTAGAAATAAAAGGTAAAAATGGAAAATTTGGTAAGATTAATATTAAATATCTTAACTATATTCTAAAAAATTTAGATTTAGATACTTTACCAGAATATACAGATTTACAAAGTTATGATTATGAGCAACTTATTAATAAAATTGATAAGATGTATTATAAATTGAACGATAAAGTAGATTTTACTAAATCAAGTAATAGTGGAAAAACAATTACTTCACATAGAAGTAAATTAATTTCCAAATATCAATCACTTCTTTTAGTATCTATTTTAGAAAATAATAAAAATATTAGAAAACAAAGAAGACAATCCGTATCCGATTATATTCTTACTAAATTATTTTATTATGGATATTCTATAAAAAATGATTTCTTTGATTCTTGTAAATATTACAGAGTTAAAACATTAAAAAACTAAAAACAAAAAAAACGTGTGATTATTCACACGTTTTTTTTATTTATAATTCATTATTAATAATTCAGTACCTTTGTTTTGTTGTACACCATCTTTAGCAGCAGATGCTTTACTAAATTCTTTTGTTTCCCAAGAATATTTATCTTTAGGATACCAATCATCCAATGATGGAAATTCATAATAACTAAGTGAAAATCTACCTTTAATTTTATGTAAAGTTTTTGCCAGTCTTTCATGATCATCTTTACCAAAATCGTGTTTAGAATAATATTTTTCTGTTTTATAATATGGAGGATCGATATAGAAATACGATTTTTCACCATCATATTTTTCTATAATATTTTGAAAATCTTCATTTTCTATAAATGTTATTTTATCAAAATGTTTTCTATATTTTTCATTTTTTAATTTATCCATAAATATTAGAACCTTACATCTATATTTACCTTTATAATCCATATAATTTGATGTTTCTGGTTTAGAACCAGAAAATACTTGTGTTAAAACATATACATATTTACCAGCTATATCAAAATTTGGTTCATCACCTATAATTAAATTAGAATCAAATACTTCTTTTTGACATTTACCAAATAATTCACTGTATTCTTTAGGTGTATCAACAACACCTAATTGTTGACAAGGATATTTATTTAATTCATCCCATAATTTATCATATTGTTTAACACATTTAAATAAATTGGAATTAAGATTATTAAAATCATTATATACTACTGTTTTTAAATTTGGATATTCATCTAGATTCATGTTAAAAAACACCCAAAACATACCAGAAAATGGTTCAGAATATAATTCAATATCTTTAGGTATAAATGGTACAATCCATTTACCAATTCTTGCTTTTCCTCCTATATAACTTATCACTATTCATATTATTATTTTTTATTCATTTTATATAGTTTATATAATTAGTTTTGTTTTTAAATATATAATAATAAATTAATTTTTTTTATGGTTAGAATTGTTTTTATAGGTGGTAAAAATATATCTAGGTTGAATAACTTAAAACAAATACAAGATTCTATTATTGATATAATAGAATTAAATAATGATTCAATAAATTATTTACCAAAAGATGTAATAGATTTATTTATAGTTGAATGTTATGATATACATAAATCTAATAACATATGTAAAAATATTAAAAATAATTATTTATTAAGTCACATACCTCTAATATGTTTAACTGATAATATTAAATTAAATATAAATTATTGTGATATAATAATATCTGATAATACTAGTAATATTGAATATATTTATCAAGTTAAAACTTTAATTAAAATGAAATTAATGGATGATGAATTAAAAAAAGAAAAAATTATATTAGAATTAAAAGTACAAGAAAGAACATTAGAATTAGAAGAAAAAGCAGAAAAATTAAAAATAACACTTAATTCGATAGGTGATGGTGTAATTGTAACTGATCAAAATGGATATATTACATCAATGAATCCAATTGCAATGGAATTAACAGAATTAAGTAAAAATGATTATTATCATAAACACATTGATAAAATTTTAAATATAGAAGTTGATGGTCAAAAAATAAATATTTTTAATAGTGTTATAAATTCAGAAAAAACATTTTTTATAAAAAATGGTTCTATTTTATATTCTAAAAACGGTAAAAAAATAAGAATATCTGATAGTGCATCTAAAATTATCAATAAAGATGGAGATTTAAATGGTATTGTTATTGTATTTAGTGATATAACATCTGAATATGATATGAGAAATAAAATAATAGACAGTGAAAAAAAATATAGAAGAATATTTTATCACATACCAGATGTTGTATATACAATGGATATAAATGGAAATTTTAAAAGTTTAAATGATGCTAGTATATTTGGTT
>ERZ795044.3922-NODE-3922-length-12369-cov-6.333685_pt1 | contig 12369 bp, 10 predicted proteins | sample MGYA00375128_ERZ795044 | MGnify/ENA primary metagenome ERZ795044 (study PRJEB30173, sample SAMN05720213) | anaerobic digester metagenome | isolation source: active sludge of municipal wastewater-treating anaerobic digesters | place: USA | collected 2014-12-22 ... | reverse complement strand
CCCTGCCGGGAGGCGGCGGGTCGATGACAGAAGAAGCGATCGTCGTGGGTGCGCATCGTGATCATTTCGGGAAGCAAGGCGGACTGCTATTCCCCGGAGCCGACGACAACGCCTCCGGCACAGCGGTGCTGCTGGAAGTGGCTCGCGTGCTCCACGCCATACCGGTTAAACCGAAACGGTCGATTGTCTTGATATCGTTCAGCGGAGAAGAACAGGGGTTGTTAGGCTCAAAATTCTATATCAGCCAGCCAGCGGTGTCCTTACGCTCGACCCTGGCGATGATCAACGTCGACCACGCAGCAATTGGAAATGGACGCCTGGCCATCGGCGTCACCGGCATGGAGAAAACCGCCGCACAGCAGGCCGGGCAAACGGCAGGACTAGCTGACCGCCTGGATGTCTTTGGCTTTTTCCCCGGCGGGGATCATGTACCGTTCAAGGAAGCCGGAATTCCCACGGTCACCGTCGTGAGCGGCGGGGTGCATCCCCATTTTCACCAACCCACAGATACGGCCGACACGGTGAATCCCGACATTCTTGCAGCAGCCGCCCGGTATGTCTTCGCGATGCTCTGGCAGCTGGCTGACGCGCCATAGGTCAGCCCAGCCATCCACACCTGCCCGCGCTACTTCACCGAGACCACCTCGACTTTACCGACCCGCCGGATGACGGTGATACCGACATCCAGGTCATGCCGCCGGAGCAACAGGTCCACCGACGCCGTGCCGACCGTCAAGTTCTTGATCTGCATCTTGTCGATAAAATCCGGAAGAATGGGGTGATTGAAGATCACCTTCTGCTCAGACGCGACAATCGATAAGCCCAGACAGGCCTGCAGGACCATGAACGCCGATCCGGCCGCCCAGGCCTGCGGATTACACGCGACGGGATAGCGTGTGAGGCCTTGACCGGGTCGACGGACAAACCCGCAGAACAGTTCGGGCAAGCGGTGAAAATCGAGGACCAGACTGACTTCGAACATCCCGGTCATGATTTTTTCCACGCCGGACTTGAGGCCATAGCGCGCGAGACCGACGGCGATCATCGCATTGTCATGCGGCCAGATCGAGCCGTTGTGGTACGACATCGGATTATACCGACGTTCGGAATCGGCCAGGGTGCGTACGCCCCACCCGCTGAATAACTCATCGGACATCAGGGTCTCCGCGACGCGCCGGGCATGCTCATCACTGGCGATACCCGTATAGAGACAGTGACCGGCATTCGACGTCTTCACCTCGCAGGGTCGCTTCTGACCATCCAACGCGAGCGCATAGGTCGACGAGGCTTCGCACCAGAATGCCTCCTCGAACCGTTCCTTGAGTGAGCGAGCCTGCCGTCGAAGCTGGCTGGCGCGATCAACGTAGCCTAACGCCTCCGCAAGTTTCGACGCCTGCACCTTCGCGTCATACACATACCCCTGCACTTCGCACAATGCGATCGGCCCCTCAGCCAACGACCCGTCCGCATGCGAAATGGAATCATGGGAATCTTTCCAGCCCTGATTGTCCAACCCCGTGGGCGATTTCCGTACATACTCGACGAAGCCATCCCGATCGGGATCTCCGAACGTGTCCATCCACGTCAAAGCCGCTTCCAGATTGGGCCAGATGGATTGAATAAAGGGCAGGTCTGCCGTGCGCTCGTAATAAGCCCCCGCCAGCATGACGAATAACGGCGTGGAGTCGACACTGCCATAATAGAGCCCGAAGGGAATTTCGTGTAGCGCCGCCATTTCCCCCTTGCGGGTTTCATGGAGAATCTTCCCCGGCTCAGCATCCTGCGCGGGATTGACCTCCTTAGCCTGGGTCGAGGCGAGATAGGCCAACACCCCACGCGCCAATTCCGGCCTGATCCACAAACACTCCAGCGCCGTGATCACGCCATCCCGGCCGAAGGGCGTGCTGAACCAGGGCACGCCGGCGTAGGGATACGGACCTTCGCTCGTATCGGTCACCATCATGCGAACGTCCAACACGGAACGATTCCACCACTCATTGAACTGGGCGTTGGAGGTCTGAATGGTACAGTCCTCCGTCTGCTCGGCGCCGAATGCCAAACCGGCTTCCGCCATCGCCGCGTCATACGACAAAAGCGGCCGGTGGCTGTCCACCTCATCGCAGGCCACCATGACGGCCACGGCGATCTCCCCTTTCGGTTCCAGTTCGATGCCGAAGGTGGCTTGTGAGGCGGTAATCTCCAACGGCTCCGGCACAAACTGAATCCGCGCCTCCCGCGTCACTTCATCCAGCCCTTCGTACCGTAACACCAGCAGATCTTTCCGTAAGATGTTCGGCAACATGCGGCCTTTGCGCTCGCGCTTTTTCCCGCGCACCTCAAAGATGTCGGCGAAGTCGGCCTCGAACCGGATCGAGAGGGTCATTTTGACGGGTGCCAGGCTGTAGTTCGATAGACGAAACCGCTCATAACTCACGCCGTTCCAGAGAAAACGCGAGCGAAAGACATGCACGCTTCCGCGCGGGATAGCGATGCGCCCGTCCCGATACAGGTCGGGATTCGTCAGGTCAACGGCCAGCAAGGCATTGTCTTCCTTCACCGTCGAACTCAGCAGCATCGGCCGGTCATTATTCAGAAATACTTCCTGGCGTGAGAGGAACCGGGTCCCTTGATGGAACACACCTTGTGTGCCCCGGCCCACCGGCTGAATGTCGCCATACCGGTCGAACACGCCGAAGGTTTCTCCATGCTTGAGCACACGCGTCCGGTCATCGGCCATCGATGAACTGGCCAGGATATAAAACTGATCATTGACGCTAATGATTTCTTCCACGTTTTCCTCCCGTCATCCCTGAACGACCGATGCGATCTATGCGGCCTTCGCCATCACGCCCCACCGGCTGCTGCCTTCTGCTCGCTTCGTGTATGTGTCGCGCGTCTGAGACGTGGCGATGCCCATGATCCGGATGTGGACTCAATGACTCGTCGGCTGCGTCACCATGACGACGGGCCCGGCCGTTGCTTCGGCAGGATTGCTCGTCTCCGCCCAATTGACCTGTACCCAACGGGCGACTCGCATGGACACCATCGCCGATAGAAAGAGACCGACCCCGATGCCAAAGACGCTGGGGCGCTCGCCGAATTCCTGCGTCACCCAGCCGAAGATCGTCATGCCGGCGATGGCGGAGGTCATCGCCCCGAGATTGTAGATCGCCAACACCCGACCCAGTAACGTCGTCGGCGAGATTTCCTGCAGCACACCCCAGGCCACCGGCGTGAGCGTGCCGGCGCCCATTCCGATGATGACCATGAGCGCGGCGGCCACCAACCGGTTGGACGTGAAGAGCAACCCCAGCAGCGTCAGACCGCTGATGAAACTAGACACGGCCATTAATTGGATCCGCTTGGGCAGCGACCAAGACGACAACGACACGAGCCCCAGCGACACCAAGAGCAACCCCACACCAAAGGCCGACCACAAGTACCCGACCTCGATCGGCCCCAGGTCGAGCAGCTTCTTCCCGAACACCGGAAAGAGCGTGCTGAACGCACTGGTGGCAAAGGTATACATGGAGGCTGCGCCAATCAACATGAGGATGACCCGTTGCCGATGGAGCACATACTGAAACCCCTCCACCACATCCCGCAACGTGCCGGCCAACGAGCCTCCCCCAGCCGGCACCGCTTCCGTGCGCGGAAACCGAATGAACAAAAAACAGAGCGCCGAAATCACATAGCTGACCGCGTTCACGCAGAGCACTTCCTGAGAACTCATGGTCGCAATGCCGACCCCGCTCAACGCCGGGCCGACGATGATGCCGATACTGGTTGTCGTTTGGAGCAAGGCGTTGGCTGCCGTAAACTCGTGACGTGACACGAGGGAAGGAATCGCCGCGGTCAGGGCAGGGCCAAACACCGCAGACGCGACGGCATGGACGAACACCATGAGATACAGCCGCTCGATACTAAACGAGTCGACCGGCAACAGGCAGGGCAAGACGCCCAATACTAACGCTCGAATCAGATCGCTGCTGATCAGCAAGAGTTTTTTGGGAACCCGATCGACGATCACGCCGATGAAGGGGCCGAACAGAATGGGCGGCAGCGTCTGCAGCAGCCCGATCATGGTGGTCTTGAGAGGAGAGCCGGTAATGGAGTAGACAAACCAGAGCAACGCGAGTTTGGACACTCCGTCGCCGATCTGCGAGACCATCTGGCCCCACCAGACCAGCGTGAAATCGCGCGTCAACAGATGCGGCGACCACTTCACATTCGGGCGTCCAGGCCCAGTGCCGCCTGCGCGCCCGGGTTCTATAGCATCAGCAGCCTGCGTGTCGAACCTCCTGTGGCATCGGCCTCATAAAACCGGTCATTCTCCGGCCACCAATCGAACCGCATCGGTATTCACCGCGCGGACGCCCGGCACCTGTCGTGCCGCCTGGGCCGCCTCGAGCACGATAATCTGAAACCGCGTGGTCCCGTTCAGCGTGACGATGCCGTCTTCTGTTTTCACATCGAACTTGACCGATTGCAAGGTTTTGCTTTTCTCGAACCGCTCCTTCACCAATTGGGTAATGATCTTGTCGCGCTCCGCGAACAGTCCGTGGGCCGCGTCCGCTTCGACTTTCAGACGGTTTTCTACGGCATGGACGCCTTCGAGACATCGTATGATATCCGTGGCTACCCGTTTATCCGATTCCTGCGCAACTTTCCCCAGCAAGACGAGGTCTTTGTCCTTCGCGTCGACTTCAATGTCGTACGGAAACAGATGGGGATCCGCCATGAGTGCCAACTTGGCCGTCACCATCGACGAACGAACCGGCTTCTTAGGTTCCGGTTCCGATTTCGGGCGCTCTGCCGTACCTGCCTCGCCGGGAGGCACCGGCGTTTCCGTCGGAGGCTTCGATTCGGCCGCTGGGGGCAGCGCAGGACAGGGATGCTCGGCAGCAACGTCAGGCTCTTTCGGTTTCGGCTCCGGCTCCTTGGCTTTTTGGTCCGGCTCTTTGGAAGCTTTAGATTCCCCGTCCTTCGTTTTATGTTCCGATTCCTTGGGCTTCGTCGTCGATTCCTTGGCTTTGGGCTCCGCGGCTTTGGGTTTGCTCTCTGCGTCCTTCGCTTTCGGCTCAGCCTCTTTCGCCTTCGTCTCGCTGTCCTTGGATTTTTGCTCAGGCGGCTTGGCGTCCGGCTCCTTCGGTTTTGATTCCGGCTCCTTGGCTTTATAATCAGACTCCTTTGGTTTCGTGTCTGATTCTTTTATTTTCCCCTCGGAATCCTTCGATCCCGGCCCCGGTGCCACGTCCGGTTTTGCCTCTGACGGCTGCTGCTCCGAGGCCATGGAGCTCGCGCTCCCTAGCCCCAACACCACCACAAACGACAAAATTCCTACCACACACACGGTCTGAACAGTCCGCATAGGCATATGCCCCTCATGTGTAAAGTAAACCGAGCCGGGAAGGCAGGCCCGGATTCGTCCCCGAACAGCGCCCGAGAGAAAAGACATACGCGAGGGACGGGCAGAAAGCAACTCCACCCATCGCCTGTCTTGATCGTGCAGAGGGCAGCTCACGCGAGGCTGACCACGGGCTGCCGCAAAGGTCGGAACGATGGTTCTGGAAAGGAGATTATGCGACAGCCGGAGTCACCACGAGGCCACGGCGACTAACCTGCAGCGTGACCATCGCAGTGAGCAAGAGGAGCAGTCCGATACCGATGAGACTGACGGCAGGCCCCAGGGTGTCAGCGGCCCAGCCGAATCCCGCCATGCCGACCATAGCCGACGCCATCCCACCGACGCTAAACGTGGTAAACACACGCCCGAGCATATGTTCAGGCGTCACTTCCTGGAGCATGGCCCAGACGACCGGGTAGAACAGCGAGGTGCTGCCACCGATGATGACGATCAATAAGAATGTGCTGAACAACACCGGTGTTTGAATCAATCCCAACGCGCAAACCGCAAGGCCCCCGATGGTCAACGAGCGACCGATCTTCCCGATACGCTCCTGGAACGTGCCCTGCGGCATTCGCGCCAGCCAAATAGACGCCGCCAACATTCCAATCCCTAGCGCGGACCATAACCAACCCAGTTCCATCGGTCCGACTTGTAACAGCTCCTTCGCCACCACGGGAAGCAGGAAGACAAACGCGCTGATCGCAAGATTGTAGAGGACGGCCGTAATCATCAGAGAGAACACGACCCGGTGCTGGAGGAAGACAAACCGGAATCCCACCATCATGTCATGCATGACGGGAGTCCCCAGCACATCCAGTCCTTTCACCGACTTCGTTTCTCTTACACGAATGGGAAACAAGAAGAGGGCGGAGACGAAGAAGGTCGCGGCATCCACGTACAACACATTTTGAGCGCCGATGAGGGCGATACCCAGGCCGCTCATAGCCGGCCCCAACAAGACACCGATGTTGGTGGTGCTCTGCAGAAACGCATTCGCCGTGGTCAGTTGCGATCGCTGAACGATGAGAGGCACAGCCGATCCCAGCGCCGGGCCGAACACGGTGGAGACGATAGAGATCAGGAAGACGAGCACGTACAGACGTTCAAGCGTCAGCATATCGAACGTGTAGAACAGCGGTATCAGCAGCACCATCAATGTGCGTAACAGATCGACGACGATCATGACCGTTTTCTTGGGGAGATAGTCGAGATAGACGCCGATGAGAGGACCGAAGAGCAGAGGAGGAATCGTCTGCAACAACCCGATGACGGTCATTTTGAGCGCCGACCCGGTCATTTCATACACAAACCACAGAAGCGCAACCTTATTCAGGCCGTCACCGATCTGGGAGACGACCTGGCCGGCCCAGAGACATCCGAAATCTCGGGTCGCCAACAATCGCCAGCCGGTGACGCTGGATTCAGGACTGGACTGTGACTCGTCTGCCATACTGGTCCTTCCGCGAGGTTGAGGTCGCGCTGACTAGAGGTTCGAAGCGTGCGGCTGCCCGGTGTTACCAGGGAGCGCAGCGGCATCCGCGATGAGTTGTTGATAGATTTTCACATAGTCATTGGTCATGCGCTGGGCGGTGAATCGCTCGTCGAAAACCTGCCGGCACCGATGGCGATCGATCGTGCCGAGCTTGGAGACCTGGCTCACCATTTCATCGAGGTTTTCACTGATGAAACCCGTCACACCATGACCGATGATTTCCGGAATAGATCCCCGGCGGTAGGCGAGGACCGGTGTCCCGCAGGCAAGGCTTTCGATCAACACGAGGCCGAAGGGTTCGGGCCAGTCATAGGGACAGATCAGCCCGATGGCATTCCCGATAAAGTCGCTCTTTTCGCGGTCCGTGATCTCTCCGACAAACTCGATCAAGGGATGGTCGAGGAGTGGCTCCACCACCCGCTCGAAATAAGCACGGTCCGCAGGATCCACCTTTGCCGCCATCTTCATGGGGATGCCCACCCGTTTAGCCAACTCGATCGCTTGGTCCGGACACTTTTCAGGGGATACCCGCCCCAGGAACGCCAAGTACTTCCCTGGCTCCGGATGGAACGTGTACAGATCATGTGGTAACCCGTGATAGACAGTGTTGGCCCAGTTACACCAGGGCAACGGCTTGCGCTGGGAGTTCGAGATGGACACGAGCGGCAATTCAGCAAAATCACGAAAGACAGGAACAAGTTCAGGCAAATCCAACCGGCCATGCAGCGTCGTCACGGTGGGAACACGGCAGCGGCGAGACAGAGAAAAAGCCAGGAAGTCGAGATGGGAGTGGATGAGGTCGAACTGGTCGGCGGCGGCGTACACCTGCTCCATCATCTGAATGAGCGGCGCTTCGCGGTTGAAAATGCCGGTATTCAGACGCAACGCCTGCTGACAGGGTGATTCCAACTTCGCCTTGGTCACCGAATCACCGCTGGCAAACAACGTCACCTCATGGCCCTGGCGGACGAGTTCTTCCGTCAGGTAGGAGACGATGCGTTCAGTGCCTCCATACAATTTCGGAGGGACGCTCTCCCAAAGCGGCGATACCTGGGCAATCCTCATACAAACAATCTCCTTTGATCGTGAAGGCTCGATGACAGGGGCTTAAACCCGGCGACTCGTACGGCTTTGCGCCTACCACCGTCTGTCGGCATTCTTTCCGTTCTCCCTAGGCGATTCAATTGACATCTTTGACATGGGCGCATTGTTTTTGTCGTCTCGTTGCGAAACAGCAGCGCCCTCGCAATAACCCGAGGGCAAAGCAAGCGGCATACCGCCGACGTGCTGCTCGCAAAACCGACATCACTGACTCATGCTTTATACAATAGAATCAATTTGTTATGCCATTAATTCCGTTGCAGACAGGGCAAAAGATCCACATACACAGGCTGTGGATTCTGTGGACAACGAAGAGTCGGGGCGGGTTCCGCTGTGACAGCCTTGCAGCCATACACCAAACCGCCACAAAAGCGGATCGCCCAAACGCGAAAGATCGTCCTGACCGAACTACAGAATGAACGTCGAAACGGAAGAGAAGCGAAGAGCAGGATGGCACAAGGAGTTTGCTTCCAGCAGATAACGGCTGGCTAAGGGATATCGTCGAGCAGGCCAGATTGAATCGGAAGCACGGGACTCACATCACGCGGCACGGGAGGAAAGACCACGGGAGACCCCGCCTGATTCGCTCCCTGAATCAGGCCGACCGACAGTTGGGGACCGAGCGTCATCACGGCGCCGCTCCAGGCCTGGCCAGTGGTGGGATTGCGGAAATTGTACGACTCGAAGTTATTTCCGAAATTGTAGATGAACCCTTGCGTACCCTGATTATCGATGTACAAATTCCCCGGACCCGCGAGATTGAATAACGGTGCCACGCCTCCATTGAATCCGCGCACACCTGAGACGGACTGCGCGGCCGCCGATGACATCGACAACAGTCCCGGCATCACCGCAATCAGCGTGATGCCCATCGCGCGCACGATCATCCCGCCCCTGCGCGCCAGCATGGACACTGCTCTCCGTTTGTGATACCACGCCACATTCATGATGAATTCAGTATGGCTCAACCCGCATCTCCCATCAAGGAGTTTGTTATGACGAATCCACTGCTCCGGGGCTGCCTGGTCCTCGCAAGCGCGTCCGCGCTGTGGCTCTGGACGGCCTCCACCTCTTTCGGTCTGGAGGTGACCAAACCCGTCCCGACCGAACGACGTGAAGCCATGTCGCTGGCCGACGCCGTCCTGAAAGCACTGCAGAATAACCTCGATATCCACATCGGCCGGCAAACCAAAGAAAGCCGCTTAGCCGACATCATCATTGAACAAGCGAAGTTCGACCCGACCATCAGCCTGAACGGCCAATACAACAGACAGGTTGCGCCCCTGAATCGACCGATCCTCGGATTTACCGGCGCCAACTTGCAGGACATCACCAAATTCGACCAGAACACCTCCAGCGTCACCGCCGACATCACGCAAAATCTCCCGACCGGCGCGAACTATGACCTGAACTACAGCCCCCAACGCAGCTATGTCAGCGGGCCCAACACCTTTCTCTTCAACCCGGCGTGGACCGGCGGCCTCGCACTAACCGTCACGCAGCCACTATTGAGAAATTTCGGCACGGATGTGAACCGGACCTTCATTTCGATCGCACAGAACAACGCCACCGTCGAACAACATGTGTTCCTCGATCGCGTCCTGACCGTCATTGCCACCGTCGAGCAGACGTTCTGGGAGATGGTCTTTGCGAATGAAAATCTCAAGGTCGCGCAAGCGGCGCTCAAGGCAGCGGAAGAGCTTCTCGCCAGCAATCGCGCCAAGGCCAAGGCGGGCGTCATGTCGATCGTCGATGTCCTGCAGGCGGAAGCGGCCGTCGCCTCGCGTGTCGAGCAAATTCTCGTCGCCGAAAAATCCATTCGCGACCAGGAAGACCAATTGCGCCGGCTGTTGAATCCCGCAGAGGAAGAACTCCGGCAGGACCTGCGCCTGATGCCGACTGATCCCCCGACCACCTCGCTGGAAGCCATCAGTCTTCAGGAAGCCATCGATATCGCCATGGAACGCCGCCCGGAGGTGTTACAAGCCGGCAAGAACGTGGAGAGCAGCGACCTCAACGTGAAGTTCGCCAAGAATCAATTGCTCCCCACCCTGTCGGTGCAGGGCACGATGGGCCTCTCCGGCCTGGGCGCCGACTATGGAGACGCCACGAGGCGAAATTTAGGCGGAGACTTTTACAATTACGGCGCTGGATTGGTCCTCAGCTATCCCATCGGCAACCGCTCAGCCTATAGCACCTACAACAAACGGCAACTGGAGTCCCGGAACGCTCAGGCGTCGCTGCAAAGTGTTCGCCAACAGATCATCGTCGGTGTCCGGGAAGCCGTTCGCCGCGTGCACACCGATTTCAAGCGGATCGAAACGACGCGCTCGGCTCGCATCATGGCCGAAAAGCAGTTGCAGGCGGAACAAGAGCGCTTGAAGGTCGGCCTCAGCACCACGCGGTTCGTGCTCGACTTCCAACGCGACCTGGCCACGGCACAAGGCAACGAACTCCGCGCCACCGTGGACTACAACAAGTCGCTGTCGAATCTGGCCAGGAATAAGGCGACTACGCTCGAACGGTATAGCCTGCGACTCGAATAATCCGCCAATGATCAGGTCTGAAGAGGCGCCAGTAACCAGTGCGACTCAGACCATCGAACGGGGGGCAGCCCTTGCGCTGCTCCCTGTCACCGCCACGCTCCTGTATTACGCCTCCCCGCGTGAACTTCGACAGCACACCCTCTATCAGTTCCTCCCTCAGGTCTGCGCCTATGTCGCCCTGGGAATCTGGAGCCGCATCAACGGCGCGCCGGCTCAGAGGCTCGGCCTGATACGGGTCCTCATTCCGCAGGGGCTCCGCTGGGGCATCGCTACCGGGCTCGCCCTCGGCGCGATCAATCTCCTGGTGATCCTCTATCTCGTGCCCTGGCTTGGAGCAGACTATCGATTTCTTGCCGATACGCCCCATGCCCAAATTCCGCTGCTCATCATGGTGCCGTGGTTCATTTTCTTTATCGCCACCATGGTGGAACTGAACTTCCGCGGTTTTCTGCTAGGCCGGCTGCTGGCCCTCGGACTGCCCGGTTCCATTGCCGTACCGTTGAGCGCCCTGCTGTTCGCGTTCGATCCCTTCTTGGTAACAACGTTTCAACAGCTCCACTGGATTGCGGTGTGGGATGGCCTGGTGTGGGGAAGGTTGTGGGTCGCCTCCAGAAACCTGTATGTCACCATCGTCGCCCATGCCGTGGAGGTGATCCTGCTGTACACTGTCATGCGAGTGGTACTGGGATAAGAGCTGGACCCCTCGCACGACTCTGGCAGGACGTGATTCGAGACGAAGGTGCGCGGCACTGTTTCGATGAAACCATGATCCAAAGTTTCTATGAACCCCTCCTTCTCCAGTTTTCTCGTCAATGACGTCTTCGGGGACCCCGGCCTGTTCGTCGAAGTGCGGTGGTCGAAACGCGCCCTCTTGTTCGACCTCGGCCACAACGATGCCCTTGGACCAACCCGCCTGCTGCGTGCGAACGACATCTTCATTTCCCACACCCACATGGATCACTTCATCGGGTTCGACGCCCTGCTGCGCGTCGCCCTCGGCCGGGGCAAAACCGTGCGGCTCCACGGGCCTCCCGGCCTCATCTCAAATGTTCAAGGAAAACTTCATGGCTACACATGGAACCTGGTGGACGGCTATCCGCTGACCATCACCGCGCACGAGTTCCACGCCGACGGCATCAGGACAGCGACCTTCCCTGCCACGGATGGCTTTCAACGTCACGATGAACCTGACTCTCCGCTCAGCGGCTGCACAGGTAACGGCGCCTTTACCGTACTCCGTGATCCGATGTTCACCGTGCAGGCTGTGGCACTCAACCACCGCATCCCCTCACTGGCCTATGCGCTGCAGGAACAGTTTCATGTGAACTTCAACAAGGAGCGATTACATGCAGCCGGTCTGCCGGTGGGCTATTGGCTGAAAGAGGTGAAGCAGTATTTCTGGGAAGGCCAGCCGGACGACTTTCGATTCATCGCCACGCTATACCATGAGCACCACAAAGAGCAGCGCGAGTTTCTCCTGGGCGAGATCCGCGAACGATTCGTCACGATCACGCGCGGGCAGAAACTCGCCTATGTCGTGGATGCTCGCTACGATGAAGAGAACGAAGCCAAGATCGTGGAGCTTGCGCAGGGCGCCGACATCTTTTACTGTGAGGCCCCCTATTTGGACCGGGATGCAGACAAGGCTCGAGACCGGTACCACCTCACGGCCAGGCAGGCGGGACTGATGGCGAAACAAGCCGGCGTGCGCGAGTTGGCCGTGTTTCACTTTTCACCTCGGTACACAGGCCTGGGGCACGAGATCGAGACGGAAGCGCGGGAAGCCTTTCGCGGGAGATGAAGGAGGCTGGGCATGGGTG
>ERZ795044.3920-NODE-3920-length-12369-cov-11.922365_pt1 | contig 12369 bp, 9 predicted proteins | sample MGYA00375128_ERZ795044 | MGnify/ENA primary metagenome ERZ795044 (study PRJEB30173, sample SAMN05720213) | anaerobic digester metagenome | isolation source: active sludge of municipal wastewater-treating anaerobic digesters | place: USA | collected 2014-12-22 ... | reverse complement strand
TGATGAGCGTTTGCCAGCCCACGGTCCCGGTGCTGGCTGCCGTGTCGCTGATGGCCAGCCGCAAGGAAAAAACACCCCTGTCCATGACCATGATGGGCGGCCCGATTGACGCGCGCAAATCCCCCACGGCGGTCAACAATCTGGCCATGAACAAGAGCCATAGCTGGTTCGAGAATAACGTCATCTTCCGCGTGCCTACCAGCTTTGCTGGCGCCGGACGCCGCGTGTACCCCGGCTTTTTGCAGCACTCCGGCTTCGTGGCCATGAACCCCAGCAATCATGCCAACAGCCATTACGACTATTTCAAGGACCTGATCAAGGGCGACGATGCCAGCGCCGAAGCCCACCGCAAGTTCTATGACGAGTACAACGCTGTACTCGACATGGATGCCGATTACTACCTGGAAACCATCCGGGTTGTTTTCCAGGACTTTGCGCTGGTCAACGGCACCTGGGATGTCAAGGGCGTGGACGGCAGGATCGAGCGTGTGCGTCCGCAAGACATCAAGACCACTGCCCTGTTCTCGGTGGAGGGTGAACTGGACGATATATCCGGTTCCGGCCAGACCGCTGCCGTGCATGACATTTGCAGTGGCGTCACCAACACGCAGCAGCACCACATGGAAGTCAAAGGTGCCGGTCACTACGGCATCTTCTCTGGCCGTCGCTGGCGAGAAATGGTTTACCCGAAGGTCAAGGCGTTCATCCTCGCTCATCAACCGGCTTCCACAACCAAAGGGTCACCAGTGTCAAAGCCAAAAGTGGCCTCAGTCGGCGTCAAATCTGCGCGAGCCGCTACGAAAACTGCAGCAAAACCAGTCGTAAAAGCAGTGGCCAAACCTGCATCCAGACCTGTCATGAAGCCGGTAGCAACAAAGGTTGCCCGCAAGAAATAACCGGTTGGCCAGACCCATGAGCCATGGCTGAACTCGTCGCCCGGATCCTGGCGGTACTGCCCCAGACCCAGTGCACACGTTGTGGTTATCCTGACTGCGCGGCCTACGCCCAGGCCATAGCCACGGAGCGAGTTCCCATCAACCAGTGCCCACCGGGCGGCGCCGAAGGCATACGGCGCCTGGCTGCGCTCACCGGTCAGCACGTCACCACTCTGAACCCGGCCAATGGGCTGGAAGGCCCCAGAACGGTTGCGGTGATTGACGAGGCCTGGTGCATCGGCTGTACGCTCTGCATCAAGGCCTGTCCCACCGACGCCATACTGGGCACCAACAAGTTGATGCACACGGTTATCGAGTCGTATTGCACAGGGTGTGAATTGTGCGTACCGGCGTGCCCGGTGGATTGCATTTCGCTGGAGAATGTCACCGGTGAGGCCACCGCGTGGGCAGCCTGGCCGCAGGTGCTGGCCGATCAAGCCCGTGATCGCTATGAATTCAGTAGCTACCGACGCAACAGGGAAGAGGGTGAGAATGCCAAAAGGCTTGAAGCAAAGGCCAAAATGAAGCTGGCCGATCTGGCCAGTCATTCACAGCACACCAACCCCGTGGTGCTGGACAAAAAGCGGGCGGTAATCGAAGCCGCTCTGGCAAGAGCCAGAGCGAAAGCGGCAGCTGGCCCCCTGCCCCCTGACACGCCGACTTAGGCAACCACAAGATTCTTGTAAACGCCACAGCCCATAAAGGTGTCATCCACCTGCTGCACAAATGACATCTTGGTCTGGACCTTGCCCGATACCGGGTTTGTGATGTTGTATTCAACCCAACCCGGCCCTTGCGAAGCCTGATTCACAATGGCACGTGTCAAACCGTCGCCATCTATACCTGGAACATCCTGTACCCGCGTGCCGACCTTGGCGGGGTTACCCCCAAACGCCAGGTAGGTGCCATTGCCATCCAGCACGAACACGTACATGTCGCGGTCATGAAAGTTGTTTTCCTTGACCGTCAAGCCACGCAGGAAGGCTTCGCGTGAGCCGCATTGCGTTCGATAGGCGGCGGCGCGCTCTACCAGCGCAACCGCTTCCAGCGCTACGCCCTGCTGCAGCCTGAAATTACCGATCGCGGCAGAGAGCGAGCCTGCCTGGTTCTCCAGGTCGTTGGACTGGGCCACCGCGCGTTCCACCATCTGGGCGTTACGCTGCGTGATCTCGTCGAGTTGGGCCACGGCCGATGACACCTCGGAAAGTCCGGTGCTCTGCTCGGTACTGGCTCTGGAAATCTGGGAAATACTGTCTGACACCTCGCGGATGCCAGACACAATGCGGGCAATACCTTCACCCGCACCCCTGATCTGCGCCACGCTGGTCTCCACCTGCATTGAAGACGTCTGAATCAGGTCGCGAATTTCGCGTGCGCTTGCGGCTGAGCGCTGCGCAAGAGAACGTACCTCGCTGGCCACCACGGCAAAGCCACGCCCCTGTTCGCCGGCCCGGGCGGCTTCCACCGCTGCATTCAGAGCCAGTATGTTGGTCTGGAAAGCCAGTCCATCAATGACACCGATGATTTCGTTCATGCGGCGCGCACCGGCCTGAATGGCTTCAATTGACTGGATGGAAGCCTGCATGGATTGCGCGCCGGCCTCAGCAATGCCGCGAACGCTCAGGGTCTGTCGGTCCACGTCACTGGCTGTCTGTGCGTTTCTCTCGACGGTGGAGGCCAGTTCCTGCACGCTGGCAGCAGTTTGCTCCAGATTGGCGGCCTGCTGCTCGGTCCGGTCAGCCAGATCGCGGTTGCCAATACTGAGTTCGTGGCCTGCGTGTGCGACCAGGGCAGCGTCGCTCCCCACAGCAGCCACCATGGCGGATATGTTTCCGATCATGCGTTTGAGAATGTCCGCCAGATCACCAATCTCATCCTTGCTGCGAACCGACCCTGCCACCCGCAGGTTGCCTGCAGCCAGTTGTTCCATCGCGAAGCTCAGTCGCTTCAGGTCGATCGAAAAAGCCTTGAAGAAGGTGGTGAGCAGGTACAGCAACACCAGCAGGCCCAACACGGTAGCGGCAATCAGCCCGTTGCGCTGCAGGGTCAGTGCATTTTCCCGGTTCTTCAAACGCTGATCCAGCCGCTCGGTCATTCGGGTTTGCGCAACCAAAATGGCTTCAATGGCATGGGTACCCGCTGCAAAATACGACGAAGCGTCGCGCGGCTGGGTACTGGTACCAGAAAAAGCGTCAGCCGCCTGGCTTGCGAATCGATCAGACGCCTCAAGGGCTGCTTCCATGCCCAGACCTGACTCCCCATTTCGCTTGAGCACCTCCTGCGCAAAACGCAGGTCATTCAAGGTCTCGGTGATTTGGACCAGGCGGATGCGCATGGCAGCCTCGCCGGCGGGTTCAGCCTGTGCTTTGGCCAGCAGGCCTGCGCCTGCACCCAGGAGCTGGCCGAGTTGCTCGGACCAGGGGATGGTGCGGGACACCACCATGTCCATCAGCAGATAGGCCACGGGCTCAGAGTCGTACAGCAAACCCGACACATCACCCAAGGTATAAACCCATTGGCGCAAGTCACGCACCAGTTCACTGTGCAGCTTGAAACTATCCGCTACTGTAGCTCCCTGGGTGTCCGCAGCAAGGCGCTTCAGGCGAATCTCCAGGGCCTGCCACTGAGGTGTCTGGTCAAATGAACGGCTCGCCTTGATGGCTTTGAGAGTTCCCTCGCTGGCCTGTATCAAGTCGGTGCGGATTTTGTCCAGTTCGGCCTGCACTGACGCATTGCCAGACAACAGGATGTTCGTCAGCCCCCGATGTTTTTGCACCAGCGTGATGACGCCAGACACCGGCCGGACAATCGCCAGTCCCTCGATTTCCGTACCGGAAACGGACAACTCACTGCTCTGGCGTTGCACCAACAGCACAATGACTACGATTAGCGGGATCAGCAGCACGACAGCCAGCATGCCCAGTTTGACTGGCAAACGTGATTGGCGGGCCAGCCAGACTCCGGGCCCCCAGATGCCCATACGTTCGTCAGAAGTGTTCATTGCTGTAGTTTCAGCTGTCGGGAAAGCGCCAGGGCCAGATCGCCCAGCATGTCGTCGCCCAGCGCCTGCGCGCAGGTGATCTGCTGGATAGCATAGGTTTTGTCATCCAGCATCATGGCACTGCTGACACACAGGCCATGAGAAGCCATGCACAGGGAAAACGTCTCCAAGGGGCCTGAAAGCCAGACTTTAGGAGCATCTGCATACCCGTTTGAAGCTTCGCGGGGGGCTGCAGGAACAAAGCGGACGGGGTCTACCCCCTGATAGGTTTGCAACGGACTCATGACCGAATCTCCTCAACAAGAATGCGTCAAGGGTATGGGATCCCAGTCCGGCGCAAATGCAGGAAAAGCGGCAAAAAGCCGGATAAATCCCCCTGACTCCGGTTACCACCCGGTGGCTTGCCGGAGGGACTAACCCAGTGCGTCGTTCACCTGTTCGTGAAATTCTGCGATGCTGACCGCTGTGCCGATCTCGCGCGGCAAGGCGTCGCGCACCGAGAAGACACCCAGTATTTTCGACCCGGCACCCATGATCGGCAGGTGTCGAAAGCCGCGCTCGATCATGATCACCACTGCATCGGATACCAGCATGTCGGGGCCAACGCAGATCGGGCTGTGGGTCATGACATCTGCCACTTTGGTTTTTTTGGGGCTGAGCGCCTTGGCCAGTACCCGCGTCATGAGATCCCGTTCAGTCACGATGCCCAGCAAGGTACCCAGCGTGTCCACAATCAGCACACTGCCGCAATTGGCTTTGGTCATGACACAGGCGGCCTCCCAGATGCTGGCCTGTGGACCCAGGCTGACCACATGGCGCAGGGAAATGGATTGAAAAACGGTGCGTTCAGTCATGATTGCAGCCCTTCCAGATAACAATGTGATACCAGCCTGCCGCTGCCTAGCGCAGGCCCGCGTTGATTTTGTCCAGCGCACGGGTACCTGGGCAAAGCTGGGCCGCACCAAGTGAGTTAAGCGGCTTGTCAGTGGTATTGAGCGCCGTGTGCAGATCAGTTGCCATCGGGTCCACGTAGAGCAGTCCCGTCACCACTTCACCGCGTGCGTCATGCGCATTCAGGTAGCTCATCGCCGCGTAACGATCAGTAGGATCGTAGTCCGGGTGCAGCTTGCGCAGCCGCAGCACGGAGCCATCGTGCTGTTGCACCTCCACCAGCGAGCCGGGCTCATATTGGGTAGTGATCTCGCTGCGCGGCGAGACGAAGTCGATTCGGCTCACCGCATCGTTGTGCTGGCGAACGTAGTCATAACTCTTGGTGCTTCCGCCATGGTTGTTGAAGGTGACGCAGGGGCTGATGACGTCGATGAAGGCTGCACCGCCATGCGTCATGGCGCCCTTGATCAACGGCACCAGCTGCGCCTTGTCGCCCGAAAAGCTGCGGGCCACATAGGTTGCGCCGAGCTGCAGGGCGATGCCCACCAGATCCACCGGGCTGTCGTTGTTAACCACACCCTTTTTGCTCCTGGAGCCCCGGTCAGCCGTAGCGGAGAACTGGCCCTTGGTCAGGCCATAGACACCGTTGTTTTCAACGATGTAGGCCATCCGGACGCCACGCCGCATGGCGTTGGCGAATTGCCCCAGACCAATGGATGCCGAATCGCCGTCACCAGACACTCCCAGGTACAGCAAGTCACGATTGGCGAGGTTGGCCCCGGTCAGCACCGACGGCATGCGCCCATGCACGGTGTTGAACCCGTGCGAGGCACCCAGAAAATAGTCGGGCGTTTTTGAACTGCATCCAATGCCCGAGAGTTTGGCCACACGATGCGGCTCAATGTCGAGTTCCCAGCAAGCCTGAATGATGGCCGCCGAAATGGAGTCATGCCCGCAGCCCGCGCACAGCGTGGAAATGCGACCCTCGTAGTCGCGGCGCGTGTAGCCAACCTTGTTGGTGCTCAGTGAGGGATGGTGCAGCCGGGGTTTTGCGAGATAGGTCATGCAAGCTCCTTTTTGCGTGACAGATTTGCACTCTCCAGTGGTGCCGGATGCCCACTTTTCCGGATGGCACCTGCAATGAAACGGGCGGTAATAGGGGTGCCGTCGTAGTGCAGCACACGCACCAGACGAGCCGGATCGATATCCAGTTCATTGACCAGCATTGAGTGCATTTGGGCGTCGCGGTTCTGCTCCACAACAAAGACTTTTTCATGCCCGGCAATAAAGCGGCTGACCGACTCCGGGAACGGAAACGCACACAGCCGCAGGGCATCGAGATGCATGCCTTCGCTCTCCAGGACATCCAGTGCCTCGCGCATGGCCGGGCTGGTGGAGCCGAAGTAGATTACGCCCAGCTGCGTCTTTTGCGGGGCACTACGCAACACGGGCTGCGGCACAAGGTCTGCAGCCGTGCGGAATTTCTTCAACAGGCGCTCCATGTTGTAAATGTAGTCTGGTCCGCGCTCGGAGTACCGCGCATACGGGTCTCTGGTCGTCCCGCGGGTGAAGAAAGCGCCCTTGGTCGGATGCGTGCCCGGCAACGTGCGCCAGGGAATACCGTCCCCATCCACATCCTTATAGCGACCAAAGTCTTTGCCTGCCTCCAGTTCGGCCGCAGTCATGACCTTGCCACGGTCAAACTCACGGGCGTCGTCCCATACGAAGGGTTTGCACAGGCGCTGATTCATGCCGATGTCCAGATCGGTCATGACAAAAATTGGTGTCTGCAGGCGGTCGGCCAGGTCCAGTGCGGCGGCCGAATGCTCAAAACACTCATGAGGGTCCTGCGGAAACAACAGCACGTGCTTGGTGTCACCATGGGATGCATAAGCGCAGGAGATCAGGTCCGACTGCTGTGTCCGGGTGGGCATGCCGGTGGACGGCCCGCCACGCTGCACGTTGATGATGGTGACGGGAATTTCGGCGAAGTAAGCAAGGCCGATGAATTCCGTCATCAGCGAAATTCCCGGTCCCGACGTAGCGGTAAAAGCCCGAGCGCCATTCCAGCCAGCCCCGACCACCATGCCGATGGAAGCCAGTTCGTCTTCGGCCTGCACGATGGCATAGTGATGCTGGCCGGTAGCAGGGTCTACCCGGAACTTGTCGCAATATTTCTGGAATGCCTCCGGTACCGAAGAGGACGGCGTGATGGGATACCAGGCCGCCACCGTGGCACCGCCGTAAATGAGCCCCAGTGCGGCGGCACTGTTGCCATCGGTGAAGATCTGGTCACCCACGTTATCGGACTTCTTCACACGAATGCCCAGCGGGGCCGTGAGATGCTCTTTCACAAAGTCACGCCCAAGATGAAGCGCCTGGATGTTGGATTCCAGCAGCCGCTCCTTCCCCTTGTACTGCTCGGAGAAAAGCTTCTCGAAAACCTCTGCTTCCATGTCCAGCAGAACCGACAATGCACCCACGTAGATGATGTTCTTGAACAACTGGCGCTGGCGCGGATCGCTGTAGACAGCGTTGCTGATTTCAGTCAGCGGCATGCCAATGACCTGGATGTCCGCGCGAAATTTTTCCGGTGGCAGGGGCCGGGTACTGTCATAAAAAAGATAGCCCCCCGGCTCGATTTCGGCCACATCGGCGTCCCAGGTCTGCGGATTCATCGCCACCATCATGTCAACACCGCCTCGGCGGCCGTGGTAGCCCTTTTCGCAGACCCGCGCCTCGTACCAGGTTGGCAGACCCTGAATGTTGCTGGGGAAAATGTTGCGCGGGCTCACCGGCACGCCCATACGCAGGATGGCCTTGGCAAACAGTTCGTTGGCAGACGCCGAGCCCGAGCCATTCACATTGGCAAACTTGATGACAAAGTCATTCACGGCCTGTATTGGTTTCATGCTGTCACCCTGCTTCTGGATTGTTGTGTTGCACCTGTTCTGGCATCGCGGCAGTCTGGCCCGGCCTGCGCCGTCTTCAGCGTAAATTTCTGAATGTCCCACGCGCCGGTGGGACAGCGCTCCGCGCACAGTCCGCAATGCAGGCACACGTCTTCGTCCTTGACCATCACGTGACCCGTCTTCAACTGACCCGAAACATACAGGTCCTGACTCAGGTTCAGCGCGGGCGCTTTGAGCCGGGTCCGCAAATCAGCCTCACCACCGTTAACGGTGAACGTGATGCAGTCCATGGGGCAGATGTCGACGCAGGCGTCACATTCAATACAGGTCTCCTGCGTGAACACCGTCTGCTCGTCGCAGTTCAGGCAACGCCCCGCCTCCTTGAAGGCCGTGGCCACGTCAAATCCCAGCTCCACTTCCACACGGATATTGGCCAGCGCCACCTCCGCCTTGGCCCACGGCACCTTGAAGCGGCTGTCATTAGACGTGTCGTTGTCGTAGCTCCACTCATGGATACCCATCTTGGCCGACATCAGATTGGTCAGAGGGTCAGGTCGCCGGGCAATGTCCTCGCCATTCAGGTAGCGGTCGATTGACACCGCCGCCTCATGCCCATGCGCCACAGCCGTGATGATGTTCTTGGGGCCGAACGCAGCGTCACCACCAAAGAACACATGGGGCATGGTGGACTGAAACGTATTTTTATCCACCTTGGGCAGACCCCACTTGTCAAACTTGATGCCACTACTTGCCTCGATCCAGGGAAAGGCATTTTCCTGTCCCACGGCAATCAGCACGGTATCGCACGGCACTCGCACATCAGGCTCACCCGTGGGTACCAGGCTGCGCACGCCCTGCTCGCTGTAGACCGCCTTGACAACCTCAAAGGTCATACCCGTGAGCTTGCCCTGGCTGTGTTCAAAAGACTTGGGTACATGGAAGTTGAGAATCGGAATACCTTCGTGCTGCGCATCTTCCTTCTCCCAGGGCGATGCCTTCATCTCGTCAAACCCGCTTCGAACAATTACCTTCACGTCGGTTCCACCCAGACGACGTGCCGAGCGGCAGCAGTCCATCGCGGTATTGCCACCACCCAGCACGATGACGCGCTTGCCGACACTGGTGACGTGGCCAAATGAGACCGAGGCCAGCCAGTCAATGCCGATATGAATGTTTTCGGGAATCTCCTGACGTCCGTGAATATTCAGGTCGCGACCGCGAGGGGCGCCACAACCCACAAAAACGGCGTCAAAACCCTGTTTCAGCAACTCCAACATGGATTCGACGCGCTGGTTGCTCTTGAACTGCACGCCCAGATTCAGGACGTAGCCGGTCTCTTCGTCAATCACGGATTCGGGCAGGCGAAAGCGCGGTATCTGCGTGCGAATGAAGCCGCCAGCCTTGGCCTCGCCTTCAAAGACCGTGACCTCGTAACCCAGCGGCGCCAGGTCGCGGGCTACCGTCAGCGAAGCCGGCCCGGCGCCAACGCAGGCTACCCGCTTGCCGTTCGGCGGTGACAACTTGGGCATCCGTTTTGACACATCGTCCTTCATATCGGCAGCTACCCGCTTGAGGCGGCATATCGCCACGGGTTCAGGATGTTCGCCATTACTCTCTTCGACCCGGCTGCGCCGACAGGCTGGCTCACAAGGCCGGTCGCAGGTGCGCCCGAGAACCCCGGGGAAAACGTTGGACACCCAGTTGATCATGTAGGCATCGCTGTAGCGGCCCTGACCAATCAACCGGATGTATTCGGGAACGGGCGTGTGCGCGGGGCAGGCCCACTGACAATCGACGACCTTGTGAAAATAGGCCGGATTGGCGACATTGGTTGGCTGCAAATCTGTCTCCTTGGCCCCTCCGTTGCCAATGCTTTGTGCAGTCTTGGCCAGAAGGTGAAAACAGTCTACGCCCAGCAGCCTGTCGCGCCCTCAGGTGAATCCCGAAGGCCGTCGTATTTATGCCAAGGGTCTGACCTGGATCAAACTGGTCCCGCTATGACCTCGCCAACGCCGAGAATGCTTTGACGACTTCTGGCGGTGCCTGTACCAGTTCGATCAGCACACCCTCGCCCGCGATCGGAAATTCATCGCTGGCCCTGGGGTGCAAAAAGCAGATGTCAAAACCGGCCGCTCCCTTGCGAATGCCACCAGGCGCAAAGCGAACACCTTGCACCGTGAGCCATTCAACAGCCTGAGGCAAGTCATCGATCCACAGGCCCACGTGATTCAGCGGCGTGGTATGCACGGCGGGCTTTTTCTCGGGGTCCAGCGGCTGCATCAGATCCACCTCGATCTTGAACGGGCCGCTGCCGATGGCGCAGATATCCTCATCCACGTTCTCGCGTTCGCTGCGAAAGGTACCTGTTACTTCCAGACCCAGCATCTCCACCCAGAGCTTTTGCAGCCGGGTTTTGTCTGGGCCACCGATGGCGATTTGCTGAATCCCCAACACCTTGAACGGTCGGCTCATGATCAGACAAACTCCACAATCGGCTGATCCACCATCAGGCTTTCACCCTTGCCCGCCAGCACTTTTCCCACCACACCATCGGCTGCAGCAAACAGTACGTTCTCCATCTTCATGGCCTCAATAACGGCCACGCGCTCACCCGCCAGCACCTTCTGGCCAGGCACCACGGCCACATCCACCAATAAACCGGGCATGGGTGAGAGGACGTAGCGGCTCATGTCGGGAGGCGCCTTGTGCGGCATCAGCGCATGCAATTCAGCCATACGGGGCGATACCACCAGCGCATCAATTCGGGTACCGTTGTGTTGCAGACGCAAGGCCAGCGGGTTCCTGGGCGTGCCGCGCTCCACCTGGGCGGTAAACGGCTGGCCATTCACTGTGCCGCGAATGCAGATGTCATTGAGACGCGAATTGCTACGTATTTCATAGCTACTTGCGCCCATTCTGACACGTGCAGAGCCGGTTTCCCCTACAAATTCATCCACATGCACTGCAGCGTAGGCATTGTTGCCATCTGCACCCAGCGACACCACTACATAGTCTTTGCCAGCGTTTACCGCATAGCCCGGCAACTGTCCGCTCAGGCTGGTGGCACGTTCGCGCGACTTGCGGCGCACAAAAGCGGCCAGCGCCAGCAGGAATGAGGGATCTTCGTGAGGCACGTCCTCTGCCTTGAAGCCCTGCGAATAGTTCTCTGCAATGAAGCCCGTATTGAAGTCCCCGGCCACAAACCTGGGATGTGCCAAAAGTGCGGCCTGGAACGGAATGTTGCTGCTGATACCGCGAATCACAAAGCCGTTGAGCGCCTCGCGCATCCTGGCAATGGCGTCATTCCGGTCAGTGCCGTGCACAATGAGCTTGGCGATCATGGAGTCGTAGTACATCGGAATCTCACCGCCGTCCTGTACGCCAGTGTCCACCCGCACGCCAAACCAGTCTTGGGTATTGGCCTGGAACATGGTCTGCTCGGGCGGTGCAAAACGCACCAGCCGCCCTGTCGAAGGCAGGAAGTTGCGAAACGGATCCTCAGCGTTGATGCGGCACTCCATGGCCCATCCGTTGCGTTTGACTTCCGCCTGCGTGAGCGGCAGTTTTTCGCCCGCAGCCACGCGGATCATCAGCTCTACCAGGTCCAGCCCGGTGATGCACTCGGTTACCGGATGCTCCACCTGCAGGCGCGTGTTCATTTCCAGAAAGTAGAAGCTCTGATCTTTACCAACGACGAACTCTACCGTGCCGGCCGACTGGTATTTCACCGCCTTGGCCAGGGCCACGGCCTGTTCACCCATGGCCTTGCGGGTCTCGTCACTGATGAAGGGTGACGGCGCCTCCTCGATCACCTTCTGATGGCGACGCTGGATGGAGCATTCGCGTTCGTTCAGGTACAGCACATTGCCATGGCTGTCACCAATCAGCTGGATTTCGATGTGGCGGGGTTCCTCGACAAACTTTTCGATGAACACGCGGTCATCGCCAAAGCTGTTGCGGGCCTCGTTCTTGCAACTGGTAAAGCCTTCAAAGGCTTCCTTGTCGTTGAAAGCCACGCGCAGACCCTTGCCACCGCCGCCGGCACTGGCCTTGATCATCACCGGATAACCAATGCCCTTGGCAATTTCGACCGCGCGCTCGGCAGTTTCGATGGCATCGTTCACACCGGGAATGCAGTTCACTCCTGCAGCGCCTGCCAGCTTTTTGGATTCGATCTTGTCGCCCATGGCGCCGATCGAGTAGTGCTTGGGGCCGATGAAGACAATGCCCTCGTCTTCCACGCGTTTGGAAAACTCGGCGTTCTCGCTCAAAAAGCCATAACCCGGGTGCACGGCCTGTGCGCCGGTCTGCTTGCAGGCGGCAATGATCTTGTCAGCCAGCAGATAACTCTCGCGGCTGGGTGCCGGGCCAATGTTGACAGCCTCGTCGGCCAGCATCACGTGGCGGGCGTCCTTGTCCGCTTCAGAGTAGACAGCGACGGTTTTGATGCCCATTTTCTTGGCCGTGGCGATGACACGGCAGGCAATTTCGCCACGGTTTGCAATCAGGATTTTGGTAAACATGTTCTTGTTCTCCTGAATTCTTAGAGCGGAATGTTCCCGTGCTTGCGCCACGGGTTTTCCAGCTTTTTGTCTTTGAGCATCACCAGTGACCGGCAGATGCGCTTGCG
>ERZ795044.3918-NODE-3918-length-12371-cov-4.623579_pt1 | contig 12371 bp, 8 predicted proteins | sample MGYA00375128_ERZ795044 | MGnify/ENA primary metagenome ERZ795044 (study PRJEB30173, sample SAMN05720213) | anaerobic digester metagenome | isolation source: active sludge of municipal wastewater-treating anaerobic digesters | place: USA | collected 2014-12-22 ... | reverse complement strand
GTAATTTACCAATTAAATTTAACTAAAACCACAGTTTACTCTTTACTACTCTGCGGCAGAGTTTGACAGTGGTTGCGACAGGAAGATGGAGATGCTATGTCGCACAATATAACTTTTGCGACACTGAACACCATTTGCCACTAGAGCGCTCTTTTTAGCTAGTTAACCTTCATTTACCAATTAAGCGCTATTTTCTTTTTTAATTGGTTTATTTACTTTTATTTTCCTGTCTGCCCTCATTTCTTGCCCCACGTTAAAAATTACTGGTTTCTGGCAAATTGCTGCTTTCTGCCAAATTGCCGATTTTTGGCTAGAACTCCCCTAAAGCTATTTTTTTACCAGATATACGCCAGATGTCATGGCTGAGGTTTTCAGGGTAATTAATTATATTTTAAATTGATATATCAATCTAAAACCCTCAAGAAGCTCGTTAAAAGCCCAAAATCGGCTGTTTTTTCTTTTTCCGAATAATCCATCATGGAAAATCAGGCTATAATAGCCAGTATGTCAGAAAATGCAGTTTTTTTAGCAAAACCACAATTACTTTACCAAAAAGCGTTCATTGAAGCTGTAGCCGAATTGCAAGCAACCCAACACGATCGCTACTACGTAGAAAAAAGTTTGGATTTAACTAAATTGGCGAAAAAAAGATTTTTTCAAGCTTATTTAAAAGATATCCAAGAACAAGAAGCTGGTATTGATTTACCGGTTGGCCGGGTGCCACAAACCATCTACTGGTTAATGAAAAAGCTCGGTGACGGTCAAGTGATCTGGTTAGGTCGGGTGGCAATCCGTCATCAGCTCAATGATAATTTGCGCAAAATTGGTGGTCATATTGGTTACGTGATTAGGCCGAGTGCGCGTCGTCAAGGTTATGGCTCTCAATTACTAGCCCTCGCGCTAGAGAAAATCCGCCAAGGACAACCCAGCTTGGATACTGATCAGGCCTTACTCACCTGTGATGAAAATAATCTCGGTTCAAAAAAGATTATTGAGAAAAATGGTGGCATTTTTAGTGGTTATAGTGAACAAGAAGCGCCACTACCTCGAAAATTACTCTACTGGGTCCCCTACAATTTGCCAAAAATAGGGTAGTCTACCCTATTTGCTTAAATCAGAGTCGCTGGTGGTCAAAAGTCTAATTTTATTGTAAATTGAGGATATGAACGCTCAAGAAAATTTCAGTAAAGCGCAAACAGCTAAAACTCAAGCATCAGCCAAACTAAACAAAGCTGTTAGCCACCTGAGTACTGATCCAGATCAGGCGCTGTCAGCTTTCCTCGAGTCACTTGAGGTAGAAAAAAACTTAAGTCGTTTAACTATTCGCAATTACAAACACTATTTAAATCGGTTCAACAACTGGTTGAAGGAACAAGGAGCGACAGATCTAACCCAGCTTGACCAAGACTTATTGCGCGCTTATCGCGTCTTTTTGGCTCGCTATAGCGATGAACAGGGTCGAACCTTGTCCAAAAGAACCCAGAGTTATCATGTGATCGCTCTGCGCTCTTGGTTTAAATATTTAGTCAAAAATGATTTGGCGGTGCTTCACCCAGAAAAAATTGATTTACCCAAGGCTGAATCAACTCCCATGAATTTTGTTGGTATTGAAGAGATGGAACGGTTATTAAGTGCGCCAGAGCTAAACAGTAAAACCGGTTTGCGCGACCGAGCGATTTTGGAAGTACTCTTCTCTACTGGTTTGCGTGTTAGTGAGTTGGTCAAGCTTAATCGTGATCAAATTAATTTAAAAAGACGTGAATTCGGGGTGATTGGCAAAGGTCGGCGACCAAGAGTGGTCTTTTTAAGTGAGCGAGCTGTCGATTGGTTAAGCCGCTGGCTAGCTACCCGCAATGATATGTGGCAACCCGTTTTTATTCGCCTGTCAGGTAAAAAAATTCATCCTGCCTTTGATGGTGAGGAGATGCGATTAAGTTCGCGCAGTGTCCAGCGTTTAGTAGACAAATATTCTAGAAAAGCGCACCTGACTGTTAAACTTTCGCCTCACGGTATCCGTCATAGTTTTGCCACCGACTTGTTAATTAATGGTGCGGGACTACGTGATGTACAAGAAATTTTAGGTCATAAAAATATTGCGACAACCCAAATCTATACTCACGTTACTAAATCTGAATTAAAAAAAGTTTACGACAAGCGCCATTCCAAACTGTGATAGTTAACCAAGCAAAATTAGCCAATGGCGCCTACTCGAGTACAACGTCCTTTTCTTTAAAAAAATTATTTGAGGCAAAAAACAGCTTAATCGAAAAATTGACTAAAATTATCTTGATACATGGGTAAAAAGCTTGTAAAGTCCTTTTTAGCAGTCATTTGATCAGTCTGCTAATTGTCCATAAGGTTTTAGCCAGCAAATTTTATGAAAAACACTTTAAAGTATGTAATTTTTTCTTGAAAAAGATTTAATCTTTCTAAAAATATTATTTTTATATTAAGTTGAGCGCTGGAGCTGTATAGATCTCAAGGAAAATCAGTGATTTAATTTATAAAAAAAACTAGTCGTCTTGAGAATTAGCCAGCAATTTAACACAGTCTAAACAATCGCAATTTTGTTTATTAGGAAAAATTTGGCAAACAAGTGATAAAAATAATCAATCAAAATATAGTAATTAACATATTAAAATATAGTAATAGATCAAAGAGCCTAAAGTCTCTTTTTTTAATATATCAAATGCCTACTTATATATAAAAATAACATGCAAAACTCACCAATGGACTCTTACTTTAAAATTATTTCGTTCAATGTTAGAATCAAAAAGTTAAAAACGGGCCGATAGCTCAGTTGGCTAGAGCGCTTCTATGGCATAGAAGAGGTCAGGGGTTCAAGTCCCCTTCGGTCCACTTAAATTCTATTTCATCAGCTTCCAGCTCAATGCTCCACACCCCACACTCATAAACATCGGCAATGGCTTTTTCTGGTCCACCCAAGATCCGCCAAAAATTTTTAATCTCCTGGCTATGAGTAACAGCCAGAATTTCCAACAGTTCGATGGCCTTGTCGTCAATTTCTCTGAGATTGAGATATTGTTGAAAGTGCTCAATGATTTTCTTTTTACTGGCTAGCGTGTTGGGTAAGACATTATCAATATCCAAAAAATCATCAACTTGTACTTTTAGTCCCAGCTCTTGGGCTAGGATTGCAGCAGTTTGGCGGGTGCGTTTTTTGGGACTAGTTAAAATTAAGCGTATGGTTTTGGCAGCTGGCTGGTGCTGAGCCGAGTGCTGAGCTCGTTGCTCTTGTTGCTCCTGTTGCTCCTGTCGCTCCCGTTGCTCTTTGTTTAGCCTTTGGGCTAATTTTTTAGCCTGACTGACACCTAATTCAGTCAATGCCGGATCTGGTAAAAACAGTTTCTTTTCACCATGGCGGATGAGATGAATCCTAAGTTTTGTCATTTTCTTCTACGGTGAGGGCGACGGCAGCGATCTGATCGTGATCCTCAAGCTTCATGAGAATGACTCCTTGAGTTGGTCTGGTTAAAGTCGGAATTGATTTCTTACTAATGGGCATTTTGATGGCTTTACCTGACTTAGTGCTAATCACAATTTCATCGTGCCGATCGGAGATCAGTTTAGCAGCGGCGACTTTGCCGGTCCGTTTAGTAATTTCTGAAACTTTGACCCCTAATCCTGATCTTTTTTGCAGCGGATAATGCTCCAATAAAGTGCGCTTGCCCATGCCGTTTTCGGTAATAATCATTAGACTATTTTCCTTAAAGACATTTGGATCATCGCGAAACACTTCTACTCCAATTACGTAATCGCCTGGCTTGAGAGTGATGCCTTTGACTCCTTTGGTGTCACGTTGTGAACTTTTGACTTCAGTTTCACTGAAGCGAATTGATTTGCCATCATGAGTAATCAGCATAATATTGTCTTTGCCAGTTGTGACTTTACCCCAAACTAGTTCGTCGCCTTCGTTGAGGGTGATGGCCACAATGCCACTTTGACGAATGTTGTCATATAGCTTGACGGCAGTTTTTTTGACTAACCCTTTTTTGGTGGCCAAAGTAATATATTTGTCTCGATCTCTTTCTTCATCAACAATTACGATCGACAAGACTTTTTCGTCAGCTTTTAGATTGAGCAGATTGACAATGGCAGTGCCCTTGGCTATCCGGCTTGCTTCTGGAATTTCAAAAGCTTTCATATTAAAAACTCGACCTTGATTGGTGAACAAGAACAACTGATCGTGGGTGGTACAGGTCACGATCGACATCAGTACGTCTTCAGCTTTCATATTGAGGCCTTTGGCCCCTTTACCACCTCGAGATTGAGAGCGAAAAGCGTCTGGGCTCAGTCGTTTGATATAACCGCTTTCAGTGAGGGTAATCACGGTGTTTTCATCAGCAATTAAATCTTCTTCATTAAACTCACCCACTCGACTTTTCACTACTTTAGTTAAGCGCTCATCACCATAGAGATCAATCATTTCTTGATTTTCTTTGAGCAAGACTGCTAAAATTTTATTGGGATCACTAAGTAAGTGAATTAAATTAACAATGGTTTCTTGAATGGCTTTGTACTCATCTTCAATTTTTTGTCGCTCAAGGGCGGCTAAGCGTTTCAGTTGCATTTCCAAAATGGCAGTGGCTTGTGGATCACTCAGTCCAAACTTTTTCATTAAAGTTTGATGAGCAGCCTCACTATCACTGCTATTTCTAATGGTGGCAATCACCTCGTCTAAATTAGCTAAGGCAATTAATAGACCTTCCAAAATATGCGCTCGGTCACGAGCTTCTTTCAGTTCGGCTTGAGAGCGACGAGTGATGACTAATTGACGATGAATGACATATTCTTTTAACACTTGAGATAAAGTCATCAGCTGAGGGGTGCCATCACTATTAAGTGCGACCATATTCAGCGAAAAACTGCTTTGCAATTCAGTCATTTTGAAAAGTTTATTCAAAATTACTTTTGGTCGCGCATCTTTTTTCAATTCCACGGTGATCTGCATCCCAGCACGATCTGAATCATCACGCAAATTTTTAATACCACTAATTTTCTTATCCCGGATCAGATCAGCAATTTTCATCAGTAACCGAGCCTTGTTGACTTGATAAGGCAACTCAGTGATCACTATTTCCATCTGCCCCCGTTTGTTTTCTTCAATACTTGCTTTACCGCGGACAATAATTCGCCCCTTACCAGTGCGATAGGCTTCGCTAATGGCTTTTTGATTATAAATAATGCCAGCAGTTGGAAAATCTGGTCCCTTAATAAAAGTCATTAGTTCATCGTGGGTAATCTCACTTTCAAAGTGTCCCGCTAACTGACGAGGGTCGCTGTCCAGTAAAGTATTGATGCACTCCGAGTTTGAGTTCAGTTTTTTTTCATCCACATTAATCTGAATATCGCTGATCGCTTTGCCTTTTTTGACCATACCTGCTACTGCATTACAGCTTTCAGTTAAATTATGTGGGGGAATTTTGGTAGCCATGCCAACGGCGATTCCTTCCGAGCCCATCAGCAAGAAATTTGGCAGGCGGGTTGGTAGCACCAGCGGTTCTTTGAGCGAGCCGTCAAAGTTATCAACAAAATCAACCGTATCTTTATTGATATCAGCCAACAATTCTTGAGTAATTTTGGCACTTCTGGCTTCAGTGTAACGCATGGCTGCTGGGCTATCCCCATCAATTGAGCCAAAGTTACCTTGACCATCAACTAAAGGATAACGCATGTTAAAGTCTTGAGCTAAACGGACCAGAGCCATATAAACAGCACTGTCACCGTGGGGATGATATTTACCTAACACGTCACCGACAATTCTGGCCGATTTTTTGTAGGGACCATTGTGATGGATACCAGATTTATACATGGAATACAAAATTCGGCGATGCACCGGTTTTAAACCATCTCTCACATCGGGTAAAGCGCGGGAAACAATGACGCTCATAGCATAATCCAAATAGGATTTTTCCATTTCATCAACAATATCGGTGTGTTTGAGGGTGCCGTATTTACTCTCTTCAGTAGTGCCAAATTTGGCACTGGGATCGTCGTTACCCATATTGGCTTTGGTTTCTTCGGTGTTGCTTGGCTTGGTTTCTTCTGACATGTTACTTAATCTTTTGATATCTTAATTATTATTTTGTTATAGCTCGTTCAATGGCTGGAGCAATATCTTTCTTTCTGGATAATTTAGCGCCAATGTCAATGACGTGATCGGTGACTTTGGTCGCAAAAGCTGATTCGGCAATGGCTTGTTCGTGGTCACCTAGCACGAGAATTTTACTATTGACCTGGAGAATATCGGAAATTACCACAAAAATCAGGGCTACTCCAAGCTCTTCTTTTACCTCTTGCATCGCTTCGAGCAAACACTCTTTTTTTTCAGTAATTAATTGTTCTTGTTCAACTGTCTCAAGCTGATCAATCATTACTTTTTTCCCGGCAAAGTCAAAAATTTTATAATCATTTTTGACCATTTGCTGACAACTTAACTGATTCAGATCAGATTTAGCTTTAAAAATTTCTAAAGTTAAGGCTTCTAAATCATCAATGCCCGCCAACTTGGCTAATTTTTGGGCAGTTTTAATATCTTGATCAGTACAAGTACTCGATTTAAAACCAACGGTGTCAGACAAAATAGCCGACAGCAACAGACTGGCGAGTTTTTTATCTGGAGTAAAGTCATTTTCTTTCAACAAATAATAGACCACGGTTGAGGATGATCCCCAGCTCTTAAAAGTCATAAAAAGCGGTTGATTCAATGTTAAGTTGGGTTTATGGTGGTCAATAATTTCCACAATTTGTTCGTCGTTAATCCCTACAAGTCGTTGATAGGCTTCATTGTGATCAACCAAAACAATTTGATCTTCTGGCTGAATATCTTTGGCGGTAATGATTTTGGGACTAGCGACAGCAAACTTGTTGAGTAAAAAAGCTGTCTCATTATTAATTGGTTCAGCAATCACCGCCTCAGCATTGGGCCGGTTGAAAGAGGGAGTGTGTCGATAGAACTCAGCCAACGCCAGGGCTGCTACCACTGAATCTGTATCTGGTTTAAGATGACCGATGACGTAAGTTTTCATAAATTTCCTTTATACATCAAGCTCTGCCATTTTGGCTCGGCTTTGAATAAATTTTTTACGAGGGGCCACTTCGCTCCCCATTAACACATCAAATGTAGTGTCAGCTTTATTAGCATCTTCAATATCAATTTTTTTCAGCACGCGACTTGCTGGATTCATGGTAGTGCTCCAGAGTTGCTCGGGGTTCATTTCCCCCAAACCTTTGTAGCGCTGGATACCAATTTTGGCATTAGGGTTTGTTGCCAAAATTTTCTTAATCTGCATCTCACGCTCTTCTTCACTGTAAGCATAAAACTCCTCTTTGTTAAAAGTAATTTTAAAAAGAGGTGGCATTGCCACGTACAGATAACCCTTTTCGATGACCTCTGGTAAATGGCGAAAGAAAAAAGTCAGTCCCAGAGTAGTAATATGTTCACCATCAACATCAGCATCATTCATTAAAATAATGCGATGATAACGTAATTTTGTCTCATCAAAACTATCGCCAATCCCACAACCAAGCGCAATCACTAAATTTTTGAGTTCATCACTAGCCACGATCCGATCAAGGCGAGCCCGCTCAGTGTTTAAAATTTTACCGCGCAAAGGGAAAATAGCCTGAAAATGGCGGTCACGACCCTGTTTGGCACTCCCACCTGCACTATCGCCTTCAACGATATAAATTTCGCTTTCTTCTGGTTTATTAGATTGGCAGTCGGCTAGTTTGCCTGGCAGCGACAGGCCTTCTAGTAATCCTTTGCGGATGACGGCGTCTTTGGCGGCGCGAGCCGCTAGGCGAGCGCGAGCAGAAATTAACACCTTTTCTACAATGGTTCTAGCAACTTTTGGATGTTCTTCTAAATAAGTAGCAAAATGTTTTTTAAAGACACGATAAACCGCAGTTTGCGCTTCAGCGTTATTTAATTTAGCCTTAGTTTGAGATTCAAATTGTAGATCATTGGAAGGCATTTTGACAAAAACCACCGCCGTCAGGCCTTCTCTTAAATCATCAGCGACGAAGTTCTCTTTTTCCTTAATCATGCCATTCTTTTCGGCATAGTCACGAATGACCCGTCCCAAAGCTAAGCGAAATCCCTGAACATGAGTGCCCCCATCTGGAGTATTAATCACATTGACATAACTCTCCACCCGTTCTTTGTAAGAGTCATTGTATTGCAGGGCAATTTCAATCCCAATTTCTTTTTTCGTTTCTTCATCGGTCCATTGGTCATTGAGATAAAAAACTCGGTGTAGAGATTTTTTGGACATATTAATGTGCTCGACCAAGGACCGGATTCCCCCCTCAAAATAAAAATGCTGTTCAATGTTGGTAACGCGATCGAAAAGTTGGAAGTAAATACCGGCCATCAGATAAGCACGATCTTTAACAATATCAATGATAGTTTTTGGGTTATAGCTAATTTGTTTAAATATCAGTGGATCGGCAATGAATTGCACTATGGTGCCACTTTCATAGTTGACAAAATCCTGGCTTTGTTGAGGAAATTTGGCAATTAATTCTGTTTCGCTGATTTCTGTTACTGGCGCCGCCGGAATTCCTCGCGAATGATATTGATAGTAATATTTATTATTACGTTTAACAGCCACTTGCATTAAACAAGACAAGGCGTTGACAGCACTAGAACCAATACCGTGCAAACCACCGGATACTTTGTAGGTTTTACTTTCAAATTTGCCTCCAGCATGGAGTTTAGTCATCACGACTTCCATGGCAGACACACCTGAAGCATGCTTTTCGACCGGAATGCCCCGGCCGCTATCAACGACGGTAATGACTTGATCAGCTAATTCTTTTTCTTCAGCCTTGAGTTTTTTATTAGCTTGGTGTTTCAAGAATAATTCCCGATGCAAATCACTAATTGGGTCGCGGAATAATTGGATAGTATCACCAAAGCCAGCAATCGCTTCATCAACTGCGTTGTCCAAAATTTCTTTAACTAGATGATGCAGACCATTAGCATCGGTAGAACCGATATACATGCCTGGCCGTTTTCGCACCGGTTCCAGGCCTTCTAAGATCTTAATTTGCTCTGCTTGATAGTTATTAATATCACTCTGACTTGCCATAAGAACTACATTTGTAGCATATTTATTATATAAAAGAAAGACCAAAAAAGCTCACGGAGCTTGAAAAAAAGCCGATTTTGGGCGTTTGAGACGCTCGATTTTAAAAAACTCCAGGCTAAACTATCTGGTAGTACTCATTACTATCAATTATTGGAAAAAACTAAAAAAACAGTGTTCCAGCGCTAAACGAACATTGAGATTGCTTTCTAAATCGAAATAGGCTTGAGCTAGGGCTTTTTTTTCTTTATATCCTAGCTGTTTTTGCTCAAGTAAGTTTCTGACAAAATTTTTGGCGCTGTCCCGATCTTTATATCTATCGATAGTATTAAAAACCTCAGCTAGATTACTTGGCCAAGTAAAATCATTAGTTTTGGTTTTTTTGTCAGTTTCTACATTTTCTTGATTAATTTGGCAGAGGGAACAGCGTGAACTAATGGTGGCTAATAAACGATGAGAATTAATCACTGGTAACACAATCAAGGTGTTGGCTGGTGGTTCCTCAATCAATTTGAGCAAAGCATTTTGCGCTGCTACACTGGCAGTTTCAAAATTGAGTAAAACTAAAATGCGAATTCGCTCTTGGTCCCAATTACTGTATTGTGCTTCTTGAATAATTTCTCTGGCTAAGGCAATTTTAAAGCTTTGCAGGTCGCTGTTATACCAAAAAACATTATTGTTGGAGACTAGTTCTCGAGGATATTTTTTCTGCAGATAATCCACAACCAAATCTTTGATTTCAGCGAATTTAAGATTATTTGTTGGCTTTTGTTCAGCAAATTTAGTCAAAAACAAAATTTCGCTTATGTAAAAGTTTGGCATTTTATGGCATTATAAAAGGTATAAGCGATTATGTTAACTGCCCAAAATAATCAGTCAGATGAAGTGGGTCAGGGTCAGTCTGTGGCTGAACCTGACAAGTCACAACAGAACCAAGTCGAAAATGGTGATGTTCAAGTTGATCCTGATTTACAAAGAACCATCAATCAAATTACTCAAGATTTAAATATTCAACCGGTTTATGGTGACCATGTTTCCCAGTTGCCACCAGTTGATTTGGCTGCTGATGCAAAACAGGGCCAAGTGCCAAGTCAACCACAGCCTCTTGCGCAAAGTCAGCCACTTGCGCCAACCCAGCCACTTGCGCCAACCCAACCACTTGCGCCAACCCAGCCACTTGCGCCAACCCAATCAATTGAACCTGCTCAGCCAGCCGAACCAGAAGTCAGAACTGAACCAGAGGTTGAAGCCGAGTCTTATGGTGGCAATAATACTTTGGGCAATCCAGATGATTTGGGCATTGCTGAACCGGTTTTTACTCAGCCCATCCCGACTGACGACCTTCAACCCGTCCCAACCGATGGTTTACAATCCGTTCTCACTAACGGTTTACAACCCATCCCGACTGACGATCTTCAACCCATCCCGACTATCGCCAATCCACCAAATTCAGTAGCTCCAGCTGGTCCCGCTTTTGCGATGACCAATTCCTTTTTTGATATTTTAGTCCAAAAAGGGATCATTTCACCGCAACAAGCAGAAGAAATTCGCCAAGAAAATCTAAATACGGGTCGCAGTTATGAAGAATTAGTTTCAAGCAAACAACTGGCGACTGAGACGGAAATTGTTCAAGCCAAAGCTGAATTTAATAATGTTCCTTATATAAAATTAGCAACGATTGGCGTCGATCCAGAGGCTCTTACTTTGATTGACGAGGGCATTGCCAAGCGTTTTCAAGCTCTCCCTTTTAGTGTTGATAAGGATAAAAAAATTCTCAAAATTGCCATGATTAATCCTTTAGACTTGGCGGCGATTGAATTTTTGAAACAAAAAACTGGTTATAACATTAGTGCTTACTACAGCGAGGCCACTGAAATTGCTCGCATGATTGATGATCACTATGCGCAAAGTTTGTCTAGTGAAGTGACAGAGGCTCTGAAAAGTACCACACAAGACCGAGAGGGAGAGTCTGGGTCAGTGGAATTGGATCAACAAAATGGGGGAATTTTGCGGGATGCACCAATTAACCGTATTGTGGAAAATATTCTAGATTTTGCTATTAAATCAAGAGCCTCAGATGTTCATATTGAGCCACAAATCAACCGTACTCGGGTGCGATATCGGATTGATGGAATTTTGGCTGAAAAGTTGATTTTACCTCTGAATGTACACGAGGCAGTCGTCTCGCGCATTAAGATCATGGCTAATCTCAAAATTGATGAAAAAAGGCTACCTCAAGATGGACGTTTTAACTACAAAACTAATAAAGCGGAAATAGATCTCCGTATCTCTACTCTGCCGACAGTACATGGGGAAAAGGTGGTGATGCGGTTGTTACAAAAAGATATGGCTGTTCCTTCTTTGGAAGATTTAGGTTTGACTGGTTTGGGTTTGCAGAGAGTGATGGAGGCTATCAAAATACCTTATGGCATTATCTTGATTACTGGTCCAACTGGTTCAGGTAAAACTACAACCCTCTATTCGATTCTGAATATTATTAATAAGGTGGGAGTCAATATTATGACTCTCGAGGATCCAGTGGAGTACCAAATTCCTGGAGTGAGCCAGGTGCAAACCAATCCTAAGGCCGGTCTAACTTTTGCTTCGGGATTGAGATCTTTTTTGCGTCAGGATCCGGATATTATTATGGTGGGTGAAATTCGTGATAATGAAACTGCTGATTTGGCACTACAAGCATCTTTAACTGGTCACTTAGTCTTCTCTACTCTACATACCAACAGTGCGGCTGGTGCCTTACCTCGTTTATTAGATATGGAAGCTGAACCATTTTTACTTGCTTCATCAATGACTTTATCGATGGGTCAACGTGTTGTTAGAAGAATTAATGACCAGTATAAGGAGGAATATAAACCTGAACCAATAGTGATCGAAGACATTAAAAAGGTGCTAGGAGTCCATTTTGATCGTTGGTGTAAAGAAAAGGGTAAAAAACCAGAGGAAATTACTCTTTTTCGGCCCAGTAATAAGCGACCAGTGACCGAACCTGAATACAAAGGTCGTATTGGTATTTTTGAGGTTATGCCCGTTTCTCCAGAAATTTCTAGCTTAATTTTAAATCGCAAACCAGCTAGTGAAATAGAAAGAGTCGCTATTCAACAAGGCATGACCTTGATGAAGCAAGATGGATACTTAAAAGTTCTAGATGGTATCACCACTGTAGAAGAGATATTACGGGTGGCAGAAGTTGGTTAAGCAATTAAAGATTGAATTAAAAGTGATCAAGTATATATAATGAAT
>ERZ795044.3916-NODE-3916-length-12379-cov-3.869929_pt1 | contig 12379 bp, 9 predicted proteins | sample MGYA00375128_ERZ795044 | MGnify/ENA primary metagenome ERZ795044 (study PRJEB30173, sample SAMN05720213) | anaerobic digester metagenome | isolation source: active sludge of municipal wastewater-treating anaerobic digesters | place: USA | collected 2014-12-22 ... | reverse complement strand
TAAATAGTAAAACTTGATCATTTTCGTATATTTTTTGAATTCCAAGAGAAAGTGAATTATCTTCTAATTTTACGCCAAAAGCTTTATTTAGATAAATATAGTCGAGGTTGTTGTTAACCAAAAATCCACGATCTTGATGTTGGTTTTTTTGACCGAAAAAGGCGATTAATTGATCTTTGCGGTTTTGGTAATTTTTGCCCAAAATTTGTAAATTCATTTCATCTTCAAGGTAAACCGGTTTTTGACTAAAAGCGGAAACATAAGCAGTAGTTTCATAAACGAACAAAGGTAATGGAGTGGCGGTGAAGCTATTTTTTAGATAGGAATCATATGGATGGACAAGGACAATCCCTGGTGGTAATTTTTTAAGATAATTGAGAGCCTGGCTTTCTTGATGAGAAATGGCACTGGGAGCTGGATTGCCCAAGTAATTTTTGAAGATAGAAATATTGGCGCAGAAGCTAATGACAATAATTATGATAAATAAGGTTTTTTTGTTTGATAAATAATTGGCTAAAAGAATATTTGATAAAAATAAACCATAGTACAAAAATTGAATTGTGTTCCAAGCAGTTCCCTTTTGGATGAATAAAAGAGGAATTAAAATAGTAATTAAAATGAGAAAAATAAATTCTATTTTGGGTTTAAGAAAACCTAATAAGCGAAAAGAAAAATTACCAATGATAAATAAAATAATTCCAAAAGATTCAATAATAAATAATCTGGGGCTAAATTTGCCACTGTCTTTTAAGGCGTAAATCATACCAACTAATTTAGGAAAATAAAAACGATCCCGCGATTCAAACATGGTATTGATAAACCAAAGAGGCTTATAGAGCAAGAGTCCAGAGGAAAGAGCGTTGTATTGGAAAAATAAAATAAGGGCAAAAATAAGTGAGGCTATGAAAACGACAAGTGGAATTTTATTTTTGGGATAGTTTTTGAGACAAAAAATAAGGTAGAGAAAAAACCCAATAGGAGCGGCATATATTTTTGTAATTGGTAGAAGACTTAAAAAGAGAAAAGACAGAATGTAATCATAATTTTTAATTTGTTTTTTCTTATAAATTGCATATATTAAATAACTTAAAAAAACTAAAGAAAGCATAAAAGGTGGATTAAGCTGGTTGGACATAGACTGCATAGACCAAAAACTGGTTTCTGATTTGCCAATTAACGGACCTAGAGAAGTGGCAAAAGTATTGATCAGCATTAAAGGATAACCACCGATTAGAAAGCTGAGGTAAAGAAAACTGATAGCCATAATAATGGGTAAAATCTGAAATAAAAGAGTAGTCGTTGATATTGAAGATAGATTAGAAAGAAATTTAATTAAAATATCATAAAATGGGTGGTAATTGTTTAAGTTTTCTCCAGCCATGGTTGGTAAAATAATTTTACTGGGATTGTTGATGTGGTTAATAAGACTTAAATGCCAGATGCCATCATGGCCATTTGGTCCCCAAAAACCCATTCCATATGAATAATTTAAACCACTTCTAATAACAGGTAGAACCTGGAAAAAGGTACATATCAATAAAACAATAATAAAAACTATTTTTTTCTTAAATAGCATTTTAATTCTTTTAAAAACCAATTAATTTCTTTTTTGCAAAAAATTGATAAATATAATAAGTAAAAAGAACTTCCAAAAAGAATCTTAAAGATTAAATTGTGTAGATAATTGGGAATCAATGAGGCAAGAGGTAAAATGAAAAAGATCATAAGAATAGAGGCGAATAAAGGGTGAAAAATTGTTTGCAGAACATTCAAATTAAATAGTTTTTTTGCAATAATCCAAACAACAATAGAACTTGAACTAACAATTAAGGCGGCATAAGAAGTACCTAAATATCCATATTGTCTGGATAATACAGGATAAAAAATCCAAGTTAAAACAGTCCACATAATCATTAGACCAGTAGTGGTTGTAATTTTGCCGACAGCATTAAAAGCATTGGTTAGAGGGGTGGTTATAGCAGCGATGGCAAAGGAAAGGCAATAGAAATAGAGAGGTGTAATGGCTGGTTCCCATTTAAGATATTTAGGAATAAGATTGATAATATTTGGTGCGACGAGAGCAATACCGGCTAGGGCAGGAAATATAAAAAGACCAATAAAGAAAATACTTTTTTTAATCGAAGCGGTCAAAATTTCTTTTTTGTCTTGCATACGGGCGAAGGTTGGAAAAGTTATTCTTTGAATTGCGTCCATAAAACTTAAAGGAGTACGTGGGCCTTTTTGAGCCCAGGTAAGTAAACCAAAAGACTCCTTGCCTATAATGGAATAGACCAAAACATTGGGAACACGATCCTTTAGCATGGCAATGAAGGAGTTAAGTTGGAAAGGGATACCGAATCTAAATAGTTTTTTGAGTGATGGTAGGGAAAAAGCAAAACCGATCGGCCATGGAGAAGCAAGATAAATCCAAATTAATCCAATTAAAGATCGAATGACTACGGCATATACATATGAAGTAATACCAAAACCAAGAATGGCAAAAATAACGGCGACAATGTAAAAAATTAAATTTTCAACAACATCGATTGTAGATAAAATTTTAAAATTCAATTTTCTTTCTAATAAAACCGAAGGGATAGTTTTGAGAGAGGCACAAATGAAAGAAAAACAGAAAGCTAATATTAAAGTAGGATATTGATGAAAATTATTTTGATTGAGCAAAAAAAATATTATTAAACCAAAAAAGACCAAGAGTTGTTGAATCAAAAAAGTTGTTCTAAGTTCTTTGATACTAACTTCTTCTTTTTGTTGGATGAGAGCAGCGGCAAGTCCGATATCGGAAAAATAAGCTAAAATTCCAATTATTTCAACTACCAAGCCAAATAAACCTATTTCGCTAACTTTAAGATATTTAGTTAGAAGAAAAAAACCAAAAAATGCAATAAATTGAATACCTATGTTTCTAAGCGATAGAAATAAAACACTGGCCGTAGTTTTAGATTTTATTTCTTCGAGATTAAATTCTTCCATGATGAATAAAGAAAAAATGATAATATACCGATCCAGGCAAACAAGGAAAGGTAATTGGAAAAGTGTCTAATGGGAGTGTTGCGTAATTTTACATAAACATAGTGATCGCCTTTACTAAGAGGTAAAACCATTCTACCTAAGTCGTTTTCGATTTGATAAGAAGTTTTTTTGCCGTTATCTTTTATTTCAAAATATGGAAAGGCAATTTGTGCCAGGGTTATTTTGGCACTATTATCGAGTTGAATATTAAATGAAAACCAATCAGTACCATGATGAAGACCGGTAAGTTCATATTTTGATTCTGGTGGAGAGATTGAATCAATTGGAAAATTTGCAGGAGAAACAGCCGCTTTTGAGGCAGTTTTTGGAAGATAGTCATAAATACCGGAGGTAATTAAATTAGTCCATGCTTTGCCTGAAAATTTTTGATCATCATTGATTGGTCCGGAAATAATAAATTTAAAATATTGAGAATTAAGAATGATGATAAGAGCAGTAATTAAAATGAAAGTAGAATATTTAATTCTTTTTGACTTGATTAATGATAAAAGAAAGCCTGAAGAAAGTGAAAATAGGAAGACACTATGATTTAAAAATCTCCAGGGAAATTGAATTTTTTGAATTGGAGAAAAAATTTTCCAAAGAATAGTCGATTTTTCGTGAGACATAAAAGCAATCGCAAAACTCAAGAAAAATAGAATTAAGAACAAAATGTATTTTTTGATTTTAATTTTCTTTTTGAAAAAAAGGTATATAAAAATAATGAAAGAAATAACAGGAATTATCCAGTGAAGATAACCAATCATAAAAGACATTTGATCGGCAGTACCCCAAACCGATGGCCCATCTCCCCAAAATGAACTAAAAAATAGTTGATTAAAACTGGCAAAGTGAACCGAATAATGATAATAATTTTGAAACATTGATTCGATTTGAACGAATTTTGTTTCAAAGATAACAGGCAAGGTGAAGAAAGCGGTTAAGGCAAGAGATAGAATTCCGGAGTAAAAGAATTTTATATAAATTGTCCAAGATTTTAATAGTTTTTTTTCATAAAGCCAATAAATTATCCAGATAAGTAAAATGGGGAAAAAAGTTAAGGCCATTGGATTGTGGCTTAAAAACAAACCAGCATATGAGAGTGATAGAAAAATTAAATATTTAGTTTTTTGAGATTTAATTAAATAATAGGAAAATATAAAACAAAGAGGAAAAAAGACACTAGCCCAAGCTTCATTCATGGCACCACGGATATAAATATTGACGGCATGATATGGTGCATAAGTATAAAGAAGAGTGGTGATAATAGTTGCCAGAGGAGTAAAAATCAGAGAGGCAAGATAATAAAAGGCAATGGTAGAAAGAATGATTTGGGAAATAGCGGTAAGTTTAACAGTAGTTAAATAAGTAAAGCCTAAAGTACGATAAACCTGGCCAACCATATATGGCAATGGCGGATAAAAATTGAACAAGGGGTAACCATAGCCATATCCCAAATCAGGCGTCCATCGGCAAGGTATTTGACCGTCTTTTAGGCATTTTTCAAATTCAAGTTGACGAATAGGCTGCATGTCATCATGCATATTCCAATAAACTGGCTTGAAAAGATTAATGAATGCAGGAAGACTTAAAAGTAAGATTATCAATAAGAGATTTTTTTTCATTTTCTTTTAATAGTATATAAGATTATTTCATTATTTATCGGAATTGTCTTTTCAATTATAAATGGACGCATGCTGGCAACCTCCCAAACATTTTCAGTTTCTGGTGTTCGATGTTTAGGAGCAACAAGATAAAGAATCTGGTTGTCTTGATAATTATCTTCAGCTATTGGAGGACATTTTGCCCTAATTAGTAGAAATCTGAGGCTGTGAAATCTAGTATCTCCTTGCATTGTAGCAGCAATATTGTAGTTTTTTGGACAAGTATCTTTTAAGATAATATCTCGGACTTTTAATTGTTCTTGATAAGTCCAGCCCTTTATTTGATCAAGACCAGGATCGGCTTTAAATAAAAGAAAAAGAAGGATCAAAAGATAAAAAGGTATTTTATATTTCTTGCTTAATAAGAGAAGTCCCCAGAAGATCAAAATAAAAAGAGGATAAATAAAATAGTGAGGAGAAGAGCTACCGGTACCACCAAAGTTACTAAATACTAAAAAGATAGTTTTTAGATTATAAAAATTATGTCTTAGTTCAAAAATAAAAAATGGTAAATCACCAATAATAAATCCAGCTAAAATAATTAGAATGTTTTTTAAGTTAAATTTTTTTTGGTTTATTAGAGAAATAAGGAGTGGTATTACCCAAAGAATGGCAGTATAGTGAAAACTAAAAGCGATTCCCCATAGAATTGAAGCTAAAAATAAATTATTAAAATAAATTATAAAAAGAATTGATACAGGCAGGATAAAATGAGGATTCCAAAAAAAACGAGCATGAGAGACAAAATAAGGTGAAATCGCAAAGAGAATGGCAGTGATTAAACTTTGCCATAATCCAAATTTTTGATATATGTATTTAATTAAAAATAGAAAGAAAAAATATTCAACTATAACGATAAGACCTGTAATTTTGACCGGATCCCAATTAGTTATAAAACCCAGAATTGAGAGAATGTAGTAGTAATGAGGGCCAATATAAAACTGACGACCTTGAAATATCTTTGAGGTTACTTCCGGTCCAATCATTCTAAGTTTGTGGGTTTTAATAATTTCTAAGGAATCAATTAAATGAAAACCTTGATCGTAAGAAAACTCTAATTTAGAAGAAAAATTTGAGAAACGAAGAGATAAAAAAAGAAGACTAAATAAAAGAATAATAAAAACCAATGGTTTTATTTTCATAGAATACGATAAAGAATTAGTTTCGAACCGTCTGGTTTTTGAATGTTTTTAATAATTTCAAAATTACCGGTTAGGCTGTGACGATTATCGTTTAATAGTAGATAGACATCGTCGCCGTGAGCTTTAGCATCAAGAAGTTTTTCGGGAATTTGGGATAAACCATTGCCAACGCCAAATACTGTAAGCTGGTTTATGTGATTTGTATAAATTTGAAGGCCATCTGGAAGGGTGCCAAAAAATCCTTCAGTGCCAACAATTACATTTTTGGTTTTAGCTTGTTCAATTAAATAATCAGCCGAATCTTTGATTCCCCATCCACTAGTCCAATCTTGAATATAGCCTTTGTCAATGGAAGGTAAATTAACCTTGTATGGTTGGAAGGAAAGTTTGCTAATTAAAAATAAGTTAGGAATAAATAAAAGAAACCAGAAATATTTATTTACTCCCAGGGAGAATAAAATAATTAAATAAGGAATAGTAAAAAGAATATAACGGGCTGTAAAAACCTTGGCCATGGCGCAATTGGCAATCAAGGGTAAGATAAACCAGGCCAAAAGAATAAACCAATATTTAGTTTTTTTGGAAGGAAGAAAAATCAAAAAAACCGAAAGACCTAGATAGAATTTGAAAATATTAAAAACATCACGCAGATGAGGTATTAAAGGATCAAGTGGGTGTTTTAAAATTTCTTTTAGAGGATGAATATAGTCTTGATTACGAAGGGCAATCATATGAAATTGAGGACCAAGGCGAAGGATGTTGTAGATACAAAAAGAGATAAAGAAAGAAATAAAGAAAAAATAAGATTTTTTTGGATTCAAATAAAGTATGGTTAAAAATGATAAAACAATGAAATAGATAGCCGGAGATTTGGTCAGCCAAGCAAGTCCCAAAATAATACCCAAAATCATAGCTAAATCTAATTTTGGTTTTTTAGCCAACAAGAGAGTGAAATAGAAACTCCAAAGGCCAAACATTGACAAAAGATTATCGGCAAGAGCCATGCGGTCAAAAAAGAAAGTATAAGGCAGAAGAACATAAATTAAACAGGCAATAAGTGCGGTTTTGCGATTTTTGATTAAAGTCAAAATAAGATAAAGAGCGAAAATAATGCCGAAACCAGCCAAGACAGATACAAAACGAGAAGCAAATAAAGGATTGGAAAAAAGTTTTAAAAAAGGGATACAAAGCCACATAAAAAGTGGTTGTTTACCATCTGTTTGAGGAATGAAGCGAAGAGTTTCAACCGATTGGATAATTTGTGACCAACGAATATATATAGCTTCATCGGCAAAGACCGGTAATTTAGTAAGATTGACAAGACGAGAAGTAAAATAAGCGACAAGGATTAAAATTTCGACAATAAAATGAATCTTAATTTTTTTCATACTTTCCCCCAAGATCGTTGATTTTGATTCTCCAGATTTCTTTAACCATTTGAAGGGATTCTTTTAAATAACTTTTAGTTTTATTGCCTTTGGTGTTGGAAATATCTTCATCTTGCCAGATAACAGGGATTTCCTTGATTTTATAGCCCCATTTTTGAGCCATAAATAACATTTCGGCATCGAAAGCAGAAACACGCCAACCCCCTGTAATATTTTCTTTGAAGAAAGATAAATGAGGAAAAATTTTCTTGGCCACTTCCGTTTTGATAACTTTGAAACCACATTGCGTGTCAATAATTTTGGGAAGAATGATTAAACGACGAAAATTTAGAAAGACAAGTGAACCTAATTTTCTAATTAGACTATTGCCATTGCGAAAGATACCGCGAGAACCGATGATAACTTCATTTTTGCCTAAATAGGGAATAAGTTTGGCTAGTTCACTAATAGGAGTTGATTGATCCATATCAGTGAAAAGAATATAACCATATTTGGCTTTTTTTATACCAGCATAAACAGCACTGGGTTTGCCACCATGAGGCAGATCTAATACAGAGAAACCCGGATGTTTTTTGACGAATTTTTCGACTAATTTTAAACTATTATCAGATGAGGCATCATTGGCAACAATAACTTCCCATTTATATTTTTGTTTATTTAGATAATCGTAAACTTGTTCTAAGACTCCCCTTTTGAGATTATTTTCTTCGTTGTAGCAAGGAATAACAACGCTGATTGCAATACTGTAATCCATATATGAATGATAAGAGAAAAATGCCTGGAATTCTAGTCTTAGATTTTATTATGAATCAAACGGAAAATTTTTATGCCATTAACTTCCCATTCTTTATCAATTTTTGCCCAACCAAAAGAAGCTATGGCCCATTCTGGATTATTAATGGGGTTACAATCTATCTGAAAAGGTTCGCAAACTACATAAAGTTGATCGGTAATTTTTTGATGAGTATCAATTAGTTTAGAATTTTCAAAAAAATAAATGTAAGGGGGCGCATAATTCATCTTGGCTAAAAGAGCAAAATTAAATTCCTGGTTGTTGGAATCTTTTAGAATTAACTCGTCGATGGCTTTGACAGTTTGCATTTGACGGTTTGGAAGAAAGCGAAGAGGATTCTGAATCAAAGAAAGGATAATTAAAATTGTTAAAAAAGCATAGCCAAAATACTTTGTTTTGTTGATTATTATGCCAGCCAAAAGAAAAACTGCAGGAAGAATAAAGCCGTAATAATGGTCATAAATATGATTTTTGTAGATTCCAAAGGCAGTTAAACCCAAAATATACCAAAAAAGAATTAAAAAATGGCGTCGTTTGAAATATTTAAGTGAGTAAAATAAAAAGATTAAAAATATGAGGGTTAAAATAAGTGCAAATTGAGTATTTTTACCGTATAAAAGACGGGTATTGATATCGTTTAGGGTGGGAAAAAATTTGGGAATAGCTTTGTATATTTTGATGCTAAGAGTATTTTCTCTTTTGGTAAAAAAAGTATTAAAAGCTTGGGTATTTTGCCCCTGATGTTTGAGGTCAAAGAGAACTTGGGGAATAAGAGAAATTAAAAATATTAGAGCTGCTAAAAGGCTTGGTTTCCAATATTCTTTTTTGTAAGTGAGAAGCCAATAAAGACCGACAAAAGGCAAAAGAGTGAGGGCAAAATAGTGAGAATTAATACAACCGATAAAAGCCAATGAAGCTAAAATGAAATAATTGTATTTTTTGTCAAAAATGGCAGTAAAAGAAAAATATATGAAAAGAATGGAGAAAAACGGCATGACGTTGGGGTTCCAGGAAAAACTGTTATATTTGATAGCAACTGGAGAAATGGCGAAAAGTAAGGCAGAAATCAAACCAACAGACCGATTAAACCATTTATTGCCGATAAAATAAAAGAGATAGGTTGTCAAAATACCCAGGAAAGCAACAAAGATTGAGGGACCAACGGGATTGTAATTAAACAACCAGAGAAAAGGGGCGACTAAATAATAATACCAGGGGCCAAGGTACATATTGCCGATACTAGTGACCGGACCGATAAAAAAAAGATTGCCGTGTTTGAGAAAATCACGTATGATGATGACATCTCTACCTTGATCACCCAAAAACTCCATATATTCAGATATTCTAAATAGACGGAAAAATGCAGATATTAATATAATTAAAATTATTAGGTAGTGTTTTTTAACAAAATTGATCATATTTTGAACCTAAGTCGCACTAAATCTTTGAGACCGGCAATAACGACATTTAGATTGGAGCCAGTCGCAGCACCAGCTTGCCGTTCAAAATGATGAACCCCGACTTCAACGATTTTAAATCCTTTTCTTTTAGCTTTGATTAAAAATTCGGAAGAAATAAATGGTCCTCTTTCGGCTTCAAGTTTAGAAATAGTATCGACAACTTCTTTTTTGAATAGTTTAAATCCACAATCAATATCTCTGACCTTGAGGCCAAATAGGATGAAAACAGCTAATTGCCATACTTTTGAGCCCCAAATACGATAGAAAGGAACTTTGCGACCAAGATAGTAACCAATAACCAAATCGGCCTTGGTTCTGTTTTGAGTAGAAATGAGAGTTTTGATGTCGTTAAAGTCAAATTGGCCATCGGCATCGGTAAAAGTAATCCAGTCGTATTTGGCGTTGTAAATACCGCTTTTGAAGGCGGCGCCATAACCACGATTGGGATGGTGATTAACCAATTTTATGTCGTATTTTGGGTATTTTTTGATCAAAGCTTTGGCTTTAGCTTCAGTATTGTCTTTTGAACCATCATTAATGATAATTATTTCCCATTTTTGGGCAATATCTTTCAATATGGGAATAGTTTTGTTGACTGTGTTTTCTAAATTAGCTTCTTCATTGTAAGCGGGAAAAAACACAGAAAGTTGATTGATTATGTAGGCCATATTAAGAGTATAGCAAATTACTTGACAAATGAGATATCTGAGGGTAAAATACGTCCTGTAATAAAAATTATGAATAAATTAACTTGTTTTATTCTGATATTGTTGATAGCACTTAAGGCATTTGTTTGCCCGGACTTGGCTCGTGGTCAATACCAATATAATTCTCCTGAAAAAAAGGAGAAATCTATGTTTGTTGATAAACAGGTAAGAGCTTTTGGAATGGATAGATTCTATGATAATTTGGATGCCAGCACAAAGAGTTTTATCGTGGGAGATTTGGTTGAATTTATAATCAAGGTTGAAAATAACGGTTTAACAGAATTAAATAATATAGTAGTTACTGATTATTTACCTAAAAATTTGGAGATAGTTTTAAGTGATGGAACTTATAATAGTACCGATAGAACTATTGTTTGGAAAAAAGATGTGATGATTGTAAACGAAAAAAAAGAATATTATTTTAGAGCCAAAATAATTAACGATAATATCAATAGTGGTGTATATACCAACGTGGTAAAGGGTAGTGCCAGTACAGTAGAGGATCAAGATACCTCTTCTTATGTTCTTGGCAAGGGAAATAGTGTTATACCAAAAACCGGAGCTTCAAATTTGATGATTGGAACAATATTTTCTTTAACTTCGGTTGGTGGAGCGTTGTTGTTGAGAAAGAAAATTCGTGGATACTAATAATAATTGACGTGTAGATAATAGGTGGAAAGATTACTGTTTTCTTCTTGGACTCTAACGTATTTTAAAGTACAGGCTCCTTTGAAGCTACCTCGATATAAAATACCTCTATGAGTGGCAAAAACAGTTGTGTCGCTGCCGCTAATATCGATGCCATTATGAAAAGTATAAATTCTTTTGACCCAAGTATTTCTGACTGCCCAGGTTTGACCATAACCTTGATGAAAATCTATCTTAGGGTTTAAGGGCCAATTCCAAGAACCGGTTGGATTGAAAGGATCACCACCAGAATCATTAAAATAATCGATTGATTTTAAATAATTGAATGGATTTTGAGAAGCATTGTCTTTTTCAACCATAAAATGAAGATGAGTACCGCTACTGTTACATGAAGATCCTTGAATAACCGAGGCAATTTTGGCACCAGCTTCGACAACACCAACTTTTGTTTCATCTCCCCTACCAGCCAAAATTCCTTCGATGGCAGCTAATTCTGCCCTAACTTGCGATAATAATTTTTGATAATTGGCTTCGGAGTTTTTGGTAATCTCTAGTAGATTTTTTTTACTAATTTTTTGATTATCCAAATTTCTTTTTTGATCAGCTAATTTCTTTCGAAGGGCTTCCAATTCTTGTTGTTTTTGTTCTTTTTGAGTTTTTTGTTGATCATAATTAGTTCGAGTGATTTCCATTTTCAAAATTGTTTCCTGGCTATTTTTTTGTAAAGTAGTGACGTATTTTTTTTGTTGTAAAAAACTATTAAAATCATTGAAAAGAATAAAAGCAATCGGCGGACCTTGTTTAAGGAGACGATAATTTTGGTTGATTTGTTGAATAAAAATGGTGGTTAATTGATTCAAATTAATATCCAATTCGCCTATTTGAACAGCTAATCTTTGGATTTCTTCTTCTAAAGTCTTGATTTCATTTTCAGTTTGATTGATTTTTGTCGTATTTAAATTAATTTGAGAATCGATAATTTTGATTTGATTGGAAAGAGTATCTTTTTCTTTTTCCAAGCGATTAATTTCAGCTTCATATTCTTTAACTTTATTTTCTAATTCAGTGGTATTTTGGGCAAAAATATTTAAAGGACAAATTAAAACAAGGAGTAAAAATATTAATAATTTTTTTAGCATAAGCTAATATTTAATAAACCTTCTGACACCAAACCAGCTACTGATAAAACCAATGAAAGCTCCCAAAAGTGATTGGATAAATAAAAGAGATAAGAAAATAAGTAAGCTGGGCTGAAAGAAGACAATAGGTTTAAAAAATTGATTGATATTCGGACTTAGAAGGGAGAAAAGTATAAGGCTAAGAAGGGTACCAATTAGGCCACCACTTAAACCATAAGCAATGCCTTCGATTAAAAATGGCTTTTTAACATAATATTTGGAAGCACCAAGAAGACGAGAAATGTTGATTTCCTCTTTTCTGGTGGTAATTTTCATCGAAAGAATAATAAAAATGACCCCAAAACCATTGAGGGTGAGTAAGCTGACAATAACTGTTCCCCAAAGTTTTATGATACCGGTAAATCTGAG
>ERZ795044.3909-NODE-3909-length-12389-cov-20.697908_pt1 | contig 12389 bp, 10 predicted proteins | sample MGYA00375128_ERZ795044 | MGnify/ENA primary metagenome ERZ795044 (study PRJEB30173, sample SAMN05720213) | anaerobic digester metagenome | isolation source: active sludge of municipal wastewater-treating anaerobic digesters | place: USA | collected 2014-12-22 ... | reverse complement strand
CGGTGGTGCTGTGGGGCATCGCCGCCTTCACCGTCGCCTCGGCCGGCTGCGCGCTTTCGGAGCACATCGGAACGCTGGTGTTCTGGCGCGCCGTGCAGGGCATGTCGGCCGGCGCGGGCATCGTGGTGTCGCGTGCGGTGATCCGCGACATGTTCCCGCCGGCCGACGCGCAGCGCGTGATGTCGCAGGTGACGATCTACTTCGGCGTTGCGCCGGCGGTCGCGCCGATGGTCGGCGGCTTCCTGTTCGTGCACGTGAACTGGCACGCGATCTTCTGGTTCCTCACCGCGGTGGGCGTGCTGCTGTGGATCGGCAACTGGAAGCTGCTGCCCGAGACGCTGCACGATTCGCAGCGCCAGCCGTTCAATGCGCGGCACCTGCTGCGCGGCTACTGGCAGCTGGTCTCGAACCCGCGCTTCTTCATGCTCGCGCTGGCCAGCGGCATCCCGTTCAACGGCATGTTCCTGTACGTGCTGTCGGCGCCGGTGTTCCTGGGCGAACTGCTGCACCTCGGGCCGGGGCAGTTCTTCTGGTTCTTCACGCTGACCATCGCCGGCATCATGGCCGGCTCGTTCCTGTCGGGGCGGCTGGCCGGGCGCATCAAGCCCAAGCACCAGATCCGCCACGGCTTCGTGATCATGGTGGCGATCTCGCTCACCAACCTGGCGCTCAACCTGATCTTCGAGCCGCAGGCCTGGTGGGCGCTGTGGCCGATCGCCATCTTCGCCTTCGGCTGGGCGCTGATGGTGCCGGTGGTGACGCTGATGGTGCTCGACCTCGCGCCCGACCGGCGCGGCATGGCCAGCTCGCTGCAGGCCTGCGTGGGCAGCCTGGCCAACGGCCTGGTGGCCGGCGTGATCGCGCCGCTGGTGATGCATTCCACCGTGTCGCTGGCGGTGGCCTCGCTGCTGATGATGAGCATCGGCGTGGTTGCCTGGATCTGGGTCAAGCCGCACGTGAGCTGAGCGGCGCCACGCTCAAGCGCCGGTCGCCGCGGCCGATAAGACAGCGATGCCCCGCGCCTTCGTGGCGCCCGAGGAGACCGTTGTCATGCCCAAGATCCGCACCCCGCACCTGGCGCACCTGATCGCCGCGATGTTCTGCGCCGGCGCCAGCTTGCCCGCGCTGCCCTCCGACAGCCACGCCCACGACGCCAAGCCGGCCGCGGCGAAGAAGGCTGCCGCCGAAGCGCCGGCCGCGTCCGCCAGCGACGCCAAGCCGGCCAAGCCCGTGGTGCGTGCCGAACCGCCGCAGGACCCGATGGACAAGCTGCGCGAGCGCCTGGCCGAGAAGCTGGGCGCCACCAAGGCGGCACCGAGCAACCCGAACGTGGTGCGCGTGGCTGCGCGGGCAAGCGCCGAGCCCGGGCATGCGCCGGCCGCCACGGCCGCTGCCGCGGCCCATGCCGCCCGTCCCGCGGCGCCGAGGCCGCGCGCCGCCGCTGCGCACGACGCGCCAGAGGCCGGCCACGCCGCGCACTGGAGCTACGAAGGCGCCGGCGGCCCGTCGGGCTGGGGCGCCATGAAACCCGAATTCGCCAAGTGCTCCACCGGCACGCGGCAAAGCCCGATCGACATCCGCGAGGGCATCAAGGTGCAGCTCGACCCGGTGCAGTTCGACTACCGGCCCAGCGGCTTCCGTGTCATCGACAACGGCCACACGGTGCAGGTCAACGTGTCGGCCGGCAACTCGATCGAGGTGATGGGGCGGCGCTACGACCTCGTGCAGTTCCACTTCCATCGCCCGTCGGAGGAGCGCATCGACGGCCGCCAGTTCGACATGGTGGCGCACCTCGTGCACAAGGACGCCGAAGGCCGCCTGGCCGTCGTCGCCGTGCTGCTCGACCGCGGCAGCGCGCAGCCGATCGTTCAGACCGTGTGGAACAACCTGCCGCTCGAGAAGGGCGACGAGGTGCCGGCCAAGGGCTCGCTCGATCTCAACGCGCTGCTGCCGCCCGAGCGCAGCTACTTCACCTACATGGGCTCGCTGACCACGCCGCCGTGCAGCGAGGGCGTGCTGTGGATGGTGATGAAGCAGCCGGTGTCGATCTCGCAGGAGCAGATCGCGATCTTCTCGCGCCTGTACCCGATGAACGCGCGGCCGATCCAGTCGGCCTCGGGGCGATTGATCAAGGAATCGAACTGAGCGTCTAGACTCTCGCGCATCCCACTTTCCGGATGCGCGACATGACCCTGCTGATCCTCGGCCTGCTGATCTTCCTCGGCTTGCACTCGGTATCGATCGTCGCGCCGGCCTGGCGCGACGCGCAGGTGGCGCAACGCGGCGAGAACGCCTGGAAGGGCATCTACTCGGTGCTCTCGATCGTCGGCTTCGCGCTGCTGGTCTACGGCTACGGCCTGGCCCGGCAGGCGCCCGTGGTGCTCTACACGCCGCCCACGGCACTGCGCCACGTCGCGCTTCTGCTGATGCTGCCGGTGTTCGTGCTGCTGCTGGCCGCCTACCTGCCTGGGCGCATCAAGACGGCGGCCAAGCACCCGATGCTGCTGGCCACCAAGCTGTGGGCCACGGCGCACCTGCTGGCCAACGGCAATCTCGCCGACGTGCTGCTGTTCGGCGGCTTCCTCGCCTGGGCGGTGGCCGACCGCATCTCGATGAAGCGTCGGGTGGCGCGCGCTGTGCCCGGCGCGCCGGCCGGCCCGCTGAACGACGTGATCGCGCTGCTCGGAGGCCTCGCCATCTACGGGCTGTTCGTGATGGGCGGGCACCGCTGGCTGATCGGCGTGAATTTGTTCTAGTCGTGGCGCGGTGGCTTGACTCCGGTCAGGCCGCAGGCGTTATCGAGGCGGCACCGGCGAATCGGTCCTCCAGTGTCTGGCCGACTGGCCGAAATGTTCCTCAGGCACATCTGCCGCTCGAGGAATTGCCGTGAGAAGTACCGGGACCGTCACGCTGCGGGAATTCGTCATCGACGACGGTTCGACGCTGGTATCGACCACCGACCTGAAGAGCCGCATCACCTACTGCAACCCCGGCTTCGTCGCCGTCAGCGGATACGAGCGCGACGAACTGCTCGGCCAGCCTCACAACCTGATCCGCCACCCCGACATGCCGGCCGAGGCGTTCCGTGACATGTGGGACACGCTGGAGGCCGGGCAGCCCTGGACGGCGCTGGTCAAGAACCGCCGCAAGAATGGCGACCACTACTGGGTGCGCGCGAACGTCACGCCTGTCGTTGAGAACGGCCGAGTCACTGGCTATATGTCGGTGCGCACCAAGCCGGCACGCGCCGAGGTGGACGCCGCCGAGGCACTGTATGCCCGCATGCGCGAGGAAGCGTCTGCGCAGCGACTCGTCACGACCTTGCAGAGCGGCGAGGTGGTGATGCGCAATGCCAGTGGCTGGATGAATCGCAATCTTCGCCCGGGCTTCGGTGCGCGCATCGGCCTGGCGGCGGGCGCGGCACCGCTGCTCGTCGGCGCCGTGGCGGTGATGGCGGGTGCCGCCGCGCTGCCGGTGTCGGCCGCAGTTGCCGTGGCGTCAATCGCTACCGGACTGATGGTGCGCGCACAGTGTGTCGCGCCGTTGCGCGAGGCGACGGCGACGGCCAACCGCATGGCCGCCGGTGACCTGTCGCCCTCCGCCGAGGCTGGCCGCCTCGACGAGGTGGGCCGCCTGATGCGAGGCCTGGCTCAACTCAACGTGAACCTGCAGGCCATCGTTGGCGACGTGCGCCGCGAGGTCGAGGGAATCCACACCGCCTCGCATGAGATCGCCAGCGGCAACCACGACCTGAGCTCGCGCACCGAATCGCAGGCCAGCAACCTGCAGCAGACCGCGGCGGCGCTGGAAGAGATCACGGCGACGATCCGTCAGAACGCCGATGCGGCGCGCACCGCTGCCGACCTCGCGCAGCAGGCCACCGACGTGGCGCGGCGCACCGGTACCTCGGCCGGCGATGCGATGCGGCGCATGGACGAGATCAAGCAATCGTCCGGGCGCATCGTCGAAATCATCGGCGTGATCGATGGAATCTCGTTCCAGACCAACATCCTGGCGCTCAATGCCGCCGTGGAAGCGGCCCGGGCCGGCGAGGCCGGACGCGGCTTTGCCGTGGTGGCCGCCGAGGTGCGGCAACTCGCACAGCGCACCAGCGGCGCAGCACGCGAGATCAAGGGCCTGATCGAGGACTCGGCGCACAAGGTCGCAGCGGGCACCAAACTCGTCGGCGACACCGGGGCCACGGTCCAGCAGACGCTGGACGCCGTGCAGCGCGTCACGCAACTGGTGTCGGACATCAGCATGGCGTCGGAGCAGCAGTCCACGGGCGTCATCCAGGTCAATGCCGCGGTGGCCAACCTCGACACCCTGACGCAGCAGAACGCGGCGATGGTGGAAGAACTGTCCGCTGCGGCCAGCTCGCTCAGCGGCCAGGCGGAGGTGGTGGCCGAGGCGGTACGGATCTTCCGGGCCGGGGATTTAGCCGCATCCTGAACAGCACCCCCCTGAAACGAGGGCCGCCTGCGGGCGGCCCTTTCATTTGGGCTTCAACCTCAGTGTTCACTTTCAGTGCCTCGCGCAGGTCCTTGTTTTTGAAAGAGTTATTGCGCGATGCTGCCTCAAATAACAGCGCTAAGTGATTGATTTCACTGATTTTTCTTTACAACTTCGTTGACCCGGCCAAGCCCCATCCGCTAAAGTGGAGCAAAGTGCACTTTAGTGGGTTTTTGTGGCGAACATCGGATTTCAGGGCCCTGCGGACCTGACCCTGGATAGCAAGGGGCGCGTCGCCATGCCCGCGCGCCATCGCGAAGTCCTGGGAACGATGGGCGTGTCCAAGCTGACCGTCACCAAGCATCCGCACGGCTGCCTGCTGGTGTTTCCGCCGGCGGCGTGGGAAGACTTCGCGGCGCGTGTGGCGGCCCTGCCGATGGAGTCTGCCGGCTGGCGGCGCCTGTTCATCGGCAATGCGACCGAGATCGAGATCGATGGCTCGTCGCGCATGCTGATCGCGCCGGAACTGCGGGAGTTCGCCGACCTGTCGCGTGACGTGATCATGCTGGGCATGGGCAGTTGCCTGGAGTTGTGGGACAAGCGGCGCTACCTTGACCAGGAAGCCCAGGTCACCGCGTCGCCGATGCCTGAGTCGATCCGCAACTTTATCCTCTGATGGACAGCGGCGGTCAATGGCAACACACCACTGTCCTGCTGGCCGAAGCGATCGACGCGCTTCTGACCACGCCGGACGGTGTGTACGTGGACGGCACCTTCGGCCGCGGCGGGCACTCGCGCGCGCTGCTGGAGCGGCTCTCGCCGAGCGGCCGCCTGATTGCCTTCGACCGCGACCCGGAGGCGGTGGCCGCGGCCCGCTCGGGCATCTCGGATGCGCGCTTCTCGATCCACCACGCACGCTTCGGCGCGATGGCACAGACGCTGGCCGATGCCGGCGTGGCGGGCATCGACGGCCTGCTGCTCGACCTGGGCGTGAGCTCGCCGCAGATCGACAACCCGGCGCGCGGCTTCAGCTTCCGCTTCGAGGCGCCGCTGGACATGCGCATGGATCCGACCCGCGGCGAGAGCGCAGCGGACTTTCTGGCCCGCGCCGACGAGCGCCACATCGCAGAGGTGATTCGTGACCATGGGGAAGAACGGTTTGCTGTACAGATTGCAAAGGCGCTTGTTGCTCGGCGCGAAGGCGGGAACCCTGTTCGAACCACTGGGGAGCTTTCCGAAGTCGTGGCTCGTGCGGTCAAAACCCGCGAACCGGGCCAGGACCCTGCAACGCGCACATTTCAAGGCCTTCGGATTCACGTCAACGCCGAGCTTGAGGAGCTCGAACAAGGCCTGAAGTCGGGAGTCGAACTGCTCCATCCATCGGGACGCCTGGTCGTGATCAGCTTTCACTCGCTGGAAGACCGCATCGTGAAGACCTTCATCGCCCGCGAAAGCCGCAGCGAGGTCGACCGGCGTGCGCCGTTCGCACCCGAGCAGCCGCACCGGCTGAAGGCGCTGGGCCGCATCAAGCCGTCCTACGGGGAACTGCGTGCCAACCCGCGTGCGCGCTCGGCGGTGATGCGCGTGGCCGAGCGCACCGAGGTGCCGGCATGAACAGGGTCAACATCGTGCTGTTCGTGATGCTGGTGGCCAGCAGCGTGTACCTGGTGCGCGTGTCCTACGACTCGCGCCGCCTGTTCGCCGAGCTCGACCAGGCGCGCAACGAGGAGCGGGCGCTCGACACCGAGTACGAGCGCCTGAAGGCCGAGCGGCAAGGCCAGTCGACGCCGCTGAAGGTGGAGCGCCTGGCGCGCGACAAGCTGGCCATGCGCAATGCCACGCCGGCCGTCACGCAGTACGTGACCTATGCGCGTGCCGCTTCGGCGAGTGCTTCGGGAGCGGCGCGATGAACTTCGGGCGCTTCTTCCGACGCGACAGCCGCGGTGGTGCACGCTCGCGCAGCGGCGCCGCCAGCGTGCGCAGCGTGGCCTATTCGAGCAGCCCGCTGCTGGCCTCGAAGACGCCGCCGTGGCGATCGAAGTTCATCGTCGCGCTGGTCGGCCTGAGCTTCGTCGTGCTGCTCGGCCGCGCGCTGTACGTGCAGGTGCTGGGCAGCGACTTCTTCAAGAAGCAGGGGGAGATCCGCTTCGCGCGCACGATCGACCTGCTGGCCAGCCGTGGCCGCATCCTCGATCGCAACGGGCAGATCCTGGCCGTAAGCGTGCCTGCGCCGTCACTGTGGGTGCTGCCCAAGGACTTCGAGGCCGACCGCGCCCAGCGCCGCCAACTCGCCAAGTTGCTGGGGATGACGCCGTCCGAACTGGACAACAAGCTCGACAACAACCCCAACTTCGTCTGGCTGCGCCGCCAGGTCGAGGAGCAGACCGCCAAGGACGTGATGGCGCTGGGCCTCAAGGGCATCCATCAGGAGCGCGAGTACAAGCGCAAGTACCCCGAGGGCGAGGCCGCGGCGCACGTGGTGGGTTCGACCAACGCCGACGAGCATGGCCAGGAGGGCGTGGAGTTCGCCCACGAGGGCGAACTCTCGGGCGCCGACGGCACCCGCCGCGTCATCAAGGACCGGCTGGGCCGCGTGGTGGAGGACATCGGCGAGAGTGTCGCGCGGGTGGACGGCCGCGACCTGCGACTGACGATCGACACGAAGATCCAGTTCTTCGCCTACCAGCGTGTGCGCGACGCGGTGGCCGAGCACCGCGCCACCAGCGGCAGCGTGGTCGTGCTCGACGTGGCCACCGGCGGCGTGCTGGCGATGGCCAACTACCCGAGTTTCACGCCCGGCGTGCGCGGCGTCACGGCGGCCTCGGCACGACGCAACCTCGCGCTCGTCGACACTGCCGAGCCGGGCTCGACGATGAAGCCCTTCATCGCCGCGCTGGCGCTGGAGTCCGGCCGCTTTCGCCCGTCCGACGTGATCCAGACGGCGCCCGGCAAGCTCTACGTGACCGGCCTGCCGATCACCGACGAACACTCGATGCCGGCAATGACCGTCGAGCAGGTGGTGCAGAAGTCGAGCAACGTGGGCACCGCGAAGATCGCGCTGCAGATGCCCGCGCGCGAGATCTGGGACCTGTACACCCGCGTGGGTTTCGGGCAGAAGCCGCAGATCGACTTCCCCGGCCGCGTCACCGGCAAGCTGCGCGCCCATCAGTCGTGGCGGCCGATCGACCACGCCACCATCGGCTTCGGCTATGGCGTCTCGGTCTCGCTGATGCAACTCGCGCAGTCCTACACCGTGTTCGCGCGCGACGGCGACATGGTGCCGCTGTCGCTGACGATGCCCGAGGAGGGCGCGCCGCTGGAGCCGCAGGTGCGCCAGCAGGTCGTCTCTGCGCAGACGGCCAAGGCGGTGCGCCGGATGCTCGAGATGGTCACGCAGCCCGGCGGCACGGCGCTGAAGGCGGCGGTGCCGGGCTATTCGGTGGCCGGCAAGACCGGCACCTCGCGCAAGTGGGTCGACAAGGAGCGCCGCTACGCCAACGACCGCCACCGCGGCTGGTTCGTCGGCATGGCGCCAGCCGACAAGCCGCGCATCGTCGTGGCGGTGATGATCGACGAGCCCAAGGCCGGCAAGTTCTTCGGCGGCGACGTGGCCGCACCGGTGTTCAGCCAGGTGGTGCAGCAGACGCTGCGCACGATGGGCGTGCCGCCGGATCTCGACGTGAAGACGCAGATCGTCGCGCGCGATATCCCCGTCGTCGAGGAGAGCTACTGATGGCGCTGCAACGTCTGGGCGACACACGCGAGGCCGACGCCTGGCTGGCGCAGCACGGCGTGCGCGCTCTCGCCGTCGACAGCCGCCGCGTGCAGCCGGGCGATGCCTTCATCGCCTGGCCCGGCCATGCGCTGGATGGACGCCAGTACGTCCGGCAGGCATTGGCTGGCGGCGCGGTGGCTTGCCTGGTCGAGGCCGACGGTGTCGAGGCCTTCGATTTCGGCGAAGGCGCGCCGGTGGCTGCGCTGGCCGGATTGAAGTCGAGCACGGGAGAGATCGCCGACAGCTTCTGCGGCCGGCCGAGCGAGCGGCTGCAGGTGGTCGCGACCACCGGCACCAACGGCAAGACCTCCACCGCCTGGTGGACGGCGCAGGCGCTGAGCCAGCTCGGCCGGCGCTGCGGCGTGGTCGGCACGCTGGGGATCGGAGAACCCTCGTCGACGCTTGCGGCCACCGGGCTGACCACGCCCGACCCGGTGACGCTGCAGCAGGCGCTGCGCCGTTTCGCCGACGAAGGCTTCGCCGCCTGCGCCATCGAGGCGTCATCGATCGGCATCGTCGAGCAGCGGCTGGCGGGCACGCGCATCGCGGTCGCACTGTTCACCAACTTCACGCAGGACCACCTCGACTTCCACGGCAGCATGGCGTCGTACTGGGAGGCCAAGAGCGCGCTGTTCGACTGGCCGGGGCTGCGCGCGGCGATCCTCAACGTCGACGACCCCCATGGCGCCGCGCTGGTCGAGCGCCTGCGTGGACTGGACTGCTGGACCTACTCGGTGCGCGGGCCGGCGCGGCTGCGCGCCAGCGGCATCGCCTACCGCGACGGCGGCCTCGCCTTCGAGGTGATCGAAGGCGATCAGCACGCCACGGTGATCAGCACGCTGATCGGCGAGTACAACGTCTCCAACCTGCTGGCGGTGATCGGCGGCCTGCGCGCGCTCGGCGTGCCGCTGGCCGAGGCCGCGCAGGCCTGCGCCGTGCTCACGCCGGTGCCCGGGCGCATGCAGCGGGTCGAGGCGGCGCGGCCGGGGCCGGAGGTCGTGGTCGACTACGCCCATTCGCCCGATGCGCTGGAGAAGGCGCTGGTCGCGCTGCGGCCTTTCGCCACGCAGCGCGGCGGCCAGCTGTGGTGCGTGTTCGGCTGCGGCGGCAACCGCGATACCGCCAAGCGCCCGTTGATGGGCGGCATCGCGCAGCGCCTGGCCGACCGCGTCGTGCTCACCAGCGACAACCCACGCCACGAGCCGCCGGCCTTCATCCTGCTGCAGATCGTCGCCGGCCTGGCGGGCAGCCAGGAGCGCGTGAACGTGATCGAAGACCGCCGCAAGGCCATCGCCTACGCGGTGCGCGAGGCCGGTGCGAACGATGTCGTGCTGCTCGCCGGCAAGGGCCACGAGGACTACCAGGAGATCGCCGGCAAGAAGCTGCCGTTCTCCGACGTGGACGAGGCGCGCTTCGCGCTGGAGGCGCGCGCATGAGCATGACCACGCTGGCACGGCTCTATTCCTTGCTGCCCGACGCCCGGCTGGTCGGCGACCCGTCCATCGTCGTGCAGCGTGTGCACACCGACACGCGCAGCCTTCGTGCGGGCGACCTGTTCGTCGCGCTGCGCGGCGAGCGATTCGATGCCAACGACTTCCTCGCGCAGGCCAAGTCGGCCGGAGCGGTGGCGGCGCTGGCCGAGCGCGGCCTCGACGCCGCCGGACTGCCCGGCCTCGAGGTGGCCGACAGCGGTGCCGCGCTGATGCAGCTCGGCGGCGGCTGGCGTGCGCGCCTGCAGCTGCCGCTGATCGCGGTGACCGGCAGCAATGGCAAGACCACCGTCACGCAGATGATCGCCGCCATCCTGCGCGCCTGGCTGGGCAACGCCGCGCTGGGCACCGAGGGCAACTTCAACAACCACATCGGCGTGCCGCTGACCCTGCTGCGCCTGCGCCAGGACCACCAGGTCTGGCACCGTGCCGCGGTGGTCGAGCTGGGCATGAACCACCCCGGCGAGATCGCGCAGCTCGCGGCGATCGCCGCACCCACGGTGGCGCTGGTCAACAACGCGCAGCGCGAGCACCAGGAGTTCATGGCCAGCGTCGAGGCCGTGGCGCGCGAGAACGGCAGCGTGATCAGCGCCTTGCCGGCCGACGGCACCGCGGTGTTCCCGGCCGACGATCCGCTTGCGCCGATCTGGCGCGGCCTCGCCGGCGCGCGCCGCGTGACGAGCTTCGCCACCGACGCCGCGGCCGACGTCACGGCCGAGGCCCGCTGGTCGGTCGACCACTGGGACATGACGCTCATCACGCCGGCCGGCCGCGCCGCGCTGGCCTTGCGCGTGGCGGGCATGCACAACGTGCGCAACGCGCTGGCGGCCACCGCCTGCGCGCTGGCCGCCGGCTGCCCGCTCGAGGCCGTCGTGCGCGGCCTGCAGGCCTTCGAACCGGTGAAGGGCCGGTCGCAGCTCAAGCGCCTCGTGCGCGGTGGCATCGAGATCACGCTGGTCGACGACAGCTACAACGCCAACCCCGACTCGGTGCGCGCTGCCATCGACGTGCTCGCAGCGCTGCCAGGCCCGCGCTGGCTGGTGCTGGGCGACATGGGCGAGGTGGGCGACCAGGGCCCGGCCTTCCACACCGAGGTGGGCGCCTACGCGAAGCAGCGCGGCATCGAGCACTTCTGGGCCGCCGGTGCGCTGTGCCGCCATGCCGCGCAGGCTTTTGCCGGCGCGCGCCACTTCGAGGATGCACCGGCGCTGATCGCCGCGCTGGGCCAGGCGCCGCAGGCCGCCGCCATCGTCGTCAAGGGCTCGCGGTTCATGAAGATGGAGCGTGTCGTGGCCGCCCTGAGCGAAGGAGCCGCGCATGCTGCTTAGCCTCGCCCAATGGCTGCAGACGCTGTCGCCGGAGTTCGGCTTCTTCCGCGTCTTCCAGTACCTGACCTTCCGCGCGGTGATGGCCGCACTCACCGCGCTGCTCATCGGTCTGGCGTTCGGACCCTGGGTGATCCGCCGCCTGGCCGCGCTGAAGATCGGCCAGCCGATCCGCGACTACGGCGTGCAGGAGCACCTGGCCAAGAGCGGTACGCCGACCATGGGTGGCGTGCTGATCCTGATCGGCATCGGCGTCTCGACGCTGCTGTGGTTCGACTGGAGCAACCGCTTCGTCTGGATCGTCATGCTGGTGACGCTGGGCTTCGGCGCCATCGGCTGGGTCGACGACTGGCGCAAGGTGGTGCAGAAGAACCCGGAAGGCATGGCCTCGGGCGAGAAGTACTTCTGGCAGTCGGTGATCGGCCTGGTGGCCGCGCTGTACCTCGCCTTCAGCGTCTCGGAGACCTCCAACCTGCGCGTGCTTGAACTCTTCCTGCGCTGGGTGCAGAGCGGCTTTTCCACCGACCTGCCGCCCAAGGCCGACCTGATCGTGCCCTTCTTCAAGACCATCAGCTACCCGCTGGGCGTGTTCGGCTTCATCGCGCTGACCTACTTCGTGATCGTCGGCGCGAGCAATGCCGTCAACCTCACCGACGGGCTCGACGGCCTGGCGATCATGCCGGTGGTGATGGTCGGCTCGGCACTGGGCATCTTCGCCTACGTGACCGGCAACGCGGTGTTCAGCAAGTACCTGCTGATCCCCTACATCCCCGGTGCCGGCGAACTGATGGTCTTCTGCGCGGCGATGGCCGGCGCGGGGCTGGCCTTCCTGTGGTTCAACACGCACCCGGCCCAGGTGTTCATGGGCGACGTCGGCGCGCTGTCGCTGGGCGGCGCGCTGGGCACCATCGCCGTCATCACGCGCCAGGAGATCGTGCTCGGGATCATGGGCGGCGTCTTCGTGCTCGAGGCGCTGTCGGTGATGCTGCAGGTGGGCTGGTTCAAGTACACGAAGAAGAAGTACGGCACCGGCCGGCGCATCCTGAAGATGGCGCCGTTGCACCACCACTTCGAGAAATCGGGCTGGAAGGAGACGCAGGTCGTCGTGCGCTTCTGGATCATCACCATGTTGCTGTGCCTGGTCGGCCTGGCGAGTCTGAAGCTGCGCTGATGAATCACCTCAACGACATCGACGTGATCGTGCTCGGCCTCGGTGAATCCGGGCTGGCGATGGTGCGCTGGTGCGTGCGCCACGGTGCGCGCGTGCGCGTCTGGGACTCGCGTGACGCCGCGCCCAACGACGCCGTGCTCGCCGAGCAGCTGCCGCAGGTGCAGCGCCTGCGCGGC
>ERZ795044.3908-NODE-3908-length-12393-cov-5.272167_pt1 | contig 12393 bp, 11 predicted proteins | sample MGYA00375128_ERZ795044 | MGnify/ENA primary metagenome ERZ795044 (study PRJEB30173, sample SAMN05720213) | anaerobic digester metagenome | isolation source: active sludge of municipal wastewater-treating anaerobic digesters | place: USA | collected 2014-12-22 ... | reverse complement strand
CGGGCCGCAAGCTCACCGATCAGGTCAAGGCGGTCCGCCGCCAGATCGCTTCGGAATTCGGCTTCGTCGTGCCCCAGGTCCGCATCATCGACAATCTCGAGCTGGGCTCGGAAGACTACCGCATCCTCATCAAGGAAGTGGTCGCTGGCCGCGGCAAGCTGCGCCCGCAGCTCCACCTTGCGATGGACGCCTCCGGCGCCGCCCCGCCCATCCCCGGCGAGAAGGTCAACGAACCCGTCTTCGGCCTGCCCGCCGTCTGGGTCGACGACACGATGAAAGAGAACGCCGCGATCTCAGGCTACACCGTCGTCGACGCCGCCACTGTTCTCACTACCCACTTCACCGAACTCGTCAAAGAGAACATGGCCGAGTTGCTCACCTTCGGCAGCGTGCGCCAGCTCATCGACGACCTGCCCAAGGCCCAGTCCGCGCTCGTCGCCGACATCGCGCCCTCGCAGATCACCATCTCCGGCATCCAGCGCATCCTGCAGAACCTCTTGCGCGAGCGCATCTCGATCCGCGATTTCTCGACCATCCTCGAAGCCATCGCCGAAGCCACATCCGCCTCGACCGATCTTCTCTCCGTCACAGAGCACGTCCGCGCCCGCCTCGCGCGCCAGCTCTGCAACATGCACCTCGACGCCTCGGGCGCCCTGCCCGTCGTCGCCCTCTCGCCGAACTGGGAACAGACCTTCGCCGAGGCCCTCGTCGGCCAGGGCGCGGACCGCCAGCTCGCCCTCGAGCCCTCGCGCCTGCACCAGTTCGTCGCCGACCTCCGCAATGCCTTCGAACGCGCAGCCCAAACCGGCGACAGCCCCGTCCTGCTCACCTCGGCCGGCGTCCGCCCCTATGTCCGCTCGCTCGTCGAGCGCTTCCGGCCGCAGACGATCGTGATGTCGCAAAACGAAATCCATCCTAAGGCGCGGCTGCGTTCAGCCGGCGCCGTGTAGAGTCAAGAACAGGAGCCCCACCATGAAGATGAAGATGTTCGTGGGCCGTACCGAAGAGGAGGCCATGGCGATGGTCCGGGCCGAGATAGGCCCCGACGCCGTCATCCTCTCCACGCGCGATGAAGAAGGCCGCGTTGAAATCCGCGCCGCCGTCGAGCGCAACTTCGGACAGAAGTTCGCCGCCCCCAGATTCGCCGAACCTCGCCCCGTCTATGACGAGACGCGTTCCACCCTCGCCTCCACGCTGCGCTGGCATGGCGCGCCGGATGGCTTCGTCCACATGGTCTCCGAAGCCGGCAGCCGTCTCGGCGCAGGCATGGAAGCGATCAACTCGCTCACCGTCGGCATCGAAGGCCTGCTCACCTTCAACCCCCTGAACCCGCGCCCGTCGAAGTCGCTCCTCCTCGTCGGCCCGCCCGGCTCGGGCAAGACCACGGCCGTGGCCAAGCTCGCGACTCTTCTCTCCGACAGGAAAGATCCGCTCGAACCCGTGGCCGCCGATTTCGATTCGTCCGGCCAGACAGCCCGCCTCGCCGCCTTAATGCTTAAGCCAACGGTAACCTTTGCGCTGTCGCCCGATCATCTGATCAAGCTGGTGCGTGAAGCGGACGATCGAGGGCGGAAACTCATCATCGATTGCCCTTCCTTCAACCCGCTCGACGAAACGGACATGAAACGCTGCAGTGACTTGATTTCCTACATGAATGTCGAACCCGTGCTGGTCATGAGCGCCGAGGGCCACCCCATGGACCTCGAAGACAACGCCCGGGCTTTCGCCGCCCTGGGTTGCAAACGTGTCATCCTTACCAAGCTTGATGCGGTTCGACGTCGCGGGGGCGCAATCGCAGCAATTTCTTCCGCGCGGTTAAGCATCGCTCAACTTGGTTTGACGCAAAGTGTACGTGGCGGACTGACGCCTGCCTCGGCTGGACGGATTGCTCGGTTGTTCGTGAACGGGACCACCGAAGCAGAATTGCTCAAAGGAGCCGCGTGATGATGAACTTCGGATCGCGAAAAAACGAAACCAAAGGCACAGGTGCACGCTCTCGCGTCGCACCTGCCTCTGTCATTGCTGTCGCCTCGGGCAAGGGCGGGGTCGGGAAGACCTGGCTCTCCACCACGCTGGCGGCCTGCTTCGCCAAGATGGGGCGCCGCACGCTGCTGGTTGATGGCGACCTCGGCCTTGCCAACGTCGACGTGCAACTTGGCATCGCCCCCGAAACGGATCTCGCCGCGGTTATCGCAGGCTGGGTCGAACTCGAAGACGCGGTTTGCAAGGTGAATGGCGGCGCCGGTTCTGAAATCGGCTTCGACGTGCTGCCCGGCCGCTCCGGCTCCGGCGCGCTTGCCGGCCTACCCGCTGAAGAAGCCTCGCGCCTCGCCGCGGCGCTGACAGCCCTCGCGCTCCAGTACGACCAGGTCATCGTCGACCTCGGCGCAGGCATCGAAGACAACGTCATGCGCCTCGCAAGAGCTTGCGACCGTTGCCTCATCGTCGCCAATGACGAGCCGACCTCGATGACCGACGCCTATGCCTTCATTAAGGTGCTGCGTGGCTATGCGCCGAGCGTGCAACCGTGGATCGCCATCAACATGGCCGACACGCGCGTCGCCGGCCGGAGAACCTACGAAGCGCTGGCCCGCGCCTCGCAAACCTTCCTCGGCTTCCGGCCGCCCCTCGCCGGCATCGTCCTGCGCGACCTGAAAGTGCGTGAAGCCATCCGCCAGCAGAAAACGATCGTCTCGATCGACCCGCAGGCGCAGGCGGCCCTCGACGCCCAGCAGATTGCCGAAGCCATGATCCGCGGCGGCGCCGAAAACACGGTCGCCCAGTCGGCCTAGACACAACTCACATCCGAGCGAAAAGGCCCGCTACGCAGCGGGCCTTTTCATTTTCGGTTACGTACTCACCGGCGCGCAAGCCACGCGTCGCGAATCCGTTTCAGTCTATTGCGCGGAGGCCAGCGGCGGCGATCCCCGCAAGCGCGCAGGACTCGTCATTGTCCGACGTATCGCCGGTGACACCAACGGCGCCAATCGGCCTGCCCTCAGGTCCAGCGATCAGCACGCCGCCGGCTGCCGGCACGACCCCGTCAACTGCCAGCGGCGCCAATGAGGCAAGGAAAGTCGGTCGCTCGGCCGCCATCGCAGCGATCTTGCGTGATGAAACGCCTAGCCCCAGCGCACCTGAAGCCTTCGCGATGGCTATTTGCGGGCGCAGATTTGAAGACCCGTCCTGACGATGCAGCGCGATAAGATGTCCGCCGGCGTCCAGAACTGCGACGGTGAGTGGTTTGAGATTGAGCCGACTTCCCTGCTCCAGGGCGGCCGCAATGGCGACGTTCGCCTGCTGAAGCGTCAGGCCTGGAAAACTGCTCATTCGAAACCCCGCATTTGGCTCGCACAGTAGATCTGAACGCGAACCCAAGTCAGTCTGTAACACTCTCCAGATCGGCCACGCGACCCCACCACGTCGAAACCCCGCACGTCTGCGTACGAGGCTGCTAGAGGAGGATGACCGCTTAGCCCCCCAACACACACGCTCGGTATTGCTAGCAGCCTTGCTGTAACCGGCTCAAGTCGCGCGCGGTGTAAGTATCGGCATTGCTGTTGGCGGCGCAAGAGCGAACCTATCGGCTTCCTCCTCGACGGTGCTGACGCCAGCGAACGCCTCGATCGACAGGTGGTGCTGATGCTGGCCGGCCTGCGCGACAGGCTGATCCGCAATCGCACGCAACTCGCCAATTCCGTTCGCGGCTATGCAGCGGTGTTTGGGGTGATCACCGCCACAGGGCTGGCGCATCTCGCGCCGCTGTTTGATCGCATTGAGCCCGATGAGGGTTTGCCGATCCCGACTCGGGAACTGTTCGCGGGGCTCGCTAGTGAGTATGCGCAGCCGCAGGCGTGACTGGAAAAGGTCGAGGCCAGTCTTATGGCCCGGCATAAGGCGGATGCATGCAGCCGGCAGCGTGCACAGATCCCCGGGCTTGGCCCGATCGGAGCCTCCATGCTGATCATGAATTCGCCGGCCTGAGATGTTCCGTTCGGGGCGACAGTTCGCGGCCTGGATCGGGTTGATGCCGAAGGATCATTCAACGGCGGGCCAGGTCAGGCTCGGCGTCATTGCCCGAGCTGGCGATGAATGTTTGCGCGCCGTCCTGGTGACGGTGGCCAGGACGGTCATCAGGATTGTGCAAAGCGGCAGAGGAAAGAGCGCGGTCACGCCCTGGATGATGAGCCTCCTCAAGCGCAAGCCGCCAAAGTTGGTCGCCGTGGCACTGACCAACAAGATTGCCCGCATCGCCTGTAAGCTGATGGTCACGGGTTAGGCCTACGCCGGTGGAAGATCGGCGCCCGCCGCATAGAGATCAGCCAGACACGGGGAGCAGCTCAGCCGCAGCCGTGCTGAGCCGATGCCAGAACTTGCAAGGTGATGAGCAGATGGTGTGATCGATCGGTCCAAGACACGAGACACTCCGAAGATGCCTGTGGCCGTTGAGGTCTCCGCGTTGTTGGGAACACGAGTCGCGGAAACCATCTTGGCCAGCGTTCATTTGCGAGCGCAAGAAAAGACCGGACATATGAACGCAAGCGATCTGATCAGAGCATTGCCCCATAACCCTTGCGATGAGGGGTCGTCCACATATGGCATCTTTATGAAATGGTCTCGACCATCGGCGGTGAGCGCGTCTGGACCTGGCGCGCCGTCCATCACGAAGGTGAAGTCATGGACATGGTCGTGCTGAAGCGTCGCGACACTAGGGCTGCTTTGAGGTTGTTGCGGCGGCTGTTGCACAATCAGCGTGTCGAACCTGAGCGCACCGTCACCGATGGACTCAAATCCTACGCTTCTGCCATGCGAAAAGGCGGCCACGAAAACTGTCACCGCCCAGGTCATCTGCAATAGAACAACCGCGCGGAGAACTCGCATCTGCCGATCCGAAGGCGCGAACGCAAGATGCTCCGGTTCTAGTCCCTGCCCTCAGCTCAGGGCTTCCTCACCACTCATGCCGCGATCTACAACGCGTTCGATTTTCAGCGGCACATGATCAGTAGACGGACGCTGCGTATCTTCCGCACACGGGCGGACTCCGTCTGGGGCGAGGCGGTAGCATAGGCCGGTTGCGCGCCGGAAGCTCAATAGAACAGTGGCGATTCAACCTGTTAGCCCCCTCTGTTCAGTTAAAACTGACAGCCCCAACCACACACAACACGCGTTTCGAAGGCTCTGCAATTGGTTAAAACGCCCCACTCGAACGATGCAGGGCTCTTAGCAAATGGCAAGCTCCTTGCAAAAGACCGCTTTGATTATGTTCACCGTCGATCCATGCGGATCGCTTTTGAAGTCCGGGTTGCTGGTCTCAGCGCCCTGAGTCGAGGACGGCGGGTTAAGGGGACGACATGTCGACTAACGTTGCCACGGAATCCGCGACCGCAAGCGAAGCGATGCACCCACAGCAAGTTGAACTCACTATTCTCATGCCCTGCCTCAACGAGGCGGAGACACTCGCGGTGGTTATCATGAAAGCCATAGGCTTTCTCGAGCAGCACAAAATCTCGGGCGAGGTGATGATTGCCGACAATGGCAGCAGCGATGGCTCGCAGGACATTGCGCGCAAGCTTGGCGCGCGCGTGGTACATGTGAATGCGCGCGGGTATGGCGCAGCATTGCTCGGCGGCATTAAGGCCGCACGCGGTCGCTATATCATCATGGGCGATTCAGACGATTCCTATGACTTCACCAGCCTGATGCCGTTCGTGGAAAAGCTCCGCGCTGGCGACGAGCTTGTGATGGGCAACCGCTTCAAGGGTGGCATCGCTCCGGGCGCCATGCCGCCGCTTCACCGCTATCTCGGCAACCCCGTGCTTAGCCTAATCGGACGTGTATTGTTCAAGATCCCCGTGGGAGATTTCCACTGCGGCCTGCGCGCCTTTAACACGGCATCGATCCGCAAGCTCAATCTAAGGACCACCGGGATGGAATTCGCGTCCGAAATGGTCGTTCGCGCCTCGCTGGCCCAGATCAAGATGTCGGAAGTTCCGGCGACGTTAAAACCGGATGGTCGCAACCGCCCGCCGCACCTGAAGAGCTGGCGCGACGGATGGCGGCACCTCAAGTTTCTGCTGATGTACAGTCCGAAATGGCTGTTCTTCATTCCAGGCGGATTGCTGACGCTGATCGGCATGGTTCTTAGCGTTTTGCTCTGGTTCGGCGCGTCCGCCTTGCCGGGTGGCGGGCCGGTGCTGGACATCAACACATTCACCGCTGCCTGCTTCATGGTGATTGCGGGCGTGCAGATCGTTAGTTTCGGCGTGCTGTCACGCACGTATGCATTGTCCAGTGGAATGCTGCCGCCGGGAACGCGCTCGAACTGGCTAAGACGCATGTCGACAACGGACAACATCGCGCGGCTGGCGGTCCTCGTTCTCGCTGCAGGACTTGCCATCTTTGGTTCAGCCGTCTGGATGTGGCTGTCAGTTGGCCTTGGCGATCTCGATCGCGTACAGACGCCGCGCATCGTCATCACGGGTCTGAGCCTTGGTGTGATCGGCGTGCAGTTGGGTTTCCTTGCCTTCATGCAGGGTATCCTCGACATTCCGTTCATACGCACGGAAATCGCGACGCGGGAAGATTGATAGCTTCGACCGAGAAAGCGGATCGTTGACAGCGATGAAGATCAGCGAAGGCGCCAGGCAATTTCTTGGCATCACGGCGGCGGTCGTCCTGATCCTCATGATCCCGGCGATCGTGAACGGCAGCCCGTTCATCTTCTTTGACAGCGATCAGTATTTCACGGTCGGGCAGCGCATCTTCGAGACGCTCTTCGGCGGCACGGGCGCACCAAGCGACATGGCCGCACCGGTCGCCGCTGCAGGACCAGCTGCAACGCCGGACGCTGGCGGCGGCCTCGCCGCACTGGCGGGTGGACGCGCGCCGACATACTCGTTCTTTCTCTATTTTGTTTCCGTCCTGACCAGTCTGTGGGTAGTCGCCGCGATTCAGTCAGTGATCTGCGCCCTCCTGATCGTAAGGTTCTGGCAGCTCGCGCGGGGTGCATTGCGCTGGCGGCCTATCCTTCTGATTGCTGGCGCGCTGTCGTTACTGAACGGCCTTGGCTTCCACGCTGCATTCATGATGCCCGATGTGTTTGCCGGGAGCCTCGTCCTTGCGCTCGCCATTTTTCTCTATTTCAGGCCGGCTGGCCGCATCGAGAATATCCTCCTTGTCGGCGGATCATTCATCATGGCGACACTGCATACGACAAATCTACTGCTTGTCGTGTGCGCGTTGATTGCCGCGACCCTGATCATGCTGGTCGAACGCAAGCCCATCCAGACGTTGCTTGGGCGTCTTGGTGCTGTCGCGGGCATCGCAATTGCGGCGGTTGCGTTCAACGCGGCCTATGTGACCAGCGTCAAGTTTATCTCGGGAGATCAGGTGCGCTCGCCACCCTATCTCATGGCGCGATTGCTCGGCGACGGCACGGGCGAAGCCTATCTGGCCAAGCATTGTGTGGACGGTGCACGGCCATTTGCCGCCTGCGCCTATGCGGGCATCGACTTCTACAATCACGACGCTTTCCTCTGGGAGCCGCGTGCGGGCGGCTTCCAGACAGCGGACAATGAACTTCGCGCTGCCCTTAGCGCAGAGGAAGTGCGGTTTGTTCTTGCGGTGATAACGGCCGATCCAGGCGCGCAGCTTGCCGCGTCGGTCGCGAACTTCTTACAGCAACTTACAGCCGCAGGTTTGCAAGAAATCCACTACGGCGTTGCGGCCATTGCGCAGACAGACGCCTGGAACGCCGATGGCATCTTGCGCCTGATACCGGGGGCTCAAGCGTGCAAAACAGCAGGCAACTGTGTGTCGCCGCCCCTTGGCGACTTCTGGAGTTCAGTTGTCCAATGGGTCAATCTGCTGGTGCTTCCAGTGTTCGCCGTCTTTGCTGTTTGGTTGTTCTCGATCGGAAAGAGTTCGTTGGCTGGCATGTCTGACTCGGATCGGACCCTCCTGCGGGCCGCGTTCTTCATTGCTCTCATGATGCTGGCGAATGCGGCGATCTGTGGCGTCCTGTCGAGTGTCAACAATCGCTACCAGGCGCGGATCATCTGGTCGCTGGCGTTAGCTATGTTTGCGTTTGCCCCGGTCATGTTGACGACATTCCAATCCCGGTTTCCGGCGGGACCGGCGGCGGACAGGGCGGGATAACGATTGGCAAAGGCAAGCCGTGATCTTCCGCAGGATATGCCGCCGGCCGTAAACCAGCCTGGCCGCTATCTCATTGCCGCATTCGGCGCGTTTACGCTTGATCTGGTGCTGGCCATGATCCTGCGCGAGGCGTTGGGCCTGCCGGTTTGGCTTGCCGCGGGGATCAGTTTCATCGTTGTGGGCGTGGGTGCGTATTTTGTGCACGAGCACTGGACGTTCAGGCGTGCGGAATCGCGCGCATCCGCGGGACGGTTTGTGCGGAACATGGCGGCGCTGGCGGCGGCGTTTACGGCGCGCATCGGCGTGATCGCGGCGATGGAGGCGATCTATGATCCCGAGGCGCTGCTGGCGGCGGTCTATATCGTCATTGGCGCAGGCGTCTCACTGACGGTCAATTTCCTGCTGAACCGCTTTTGGGTCTTCACCCCGTCCAAATAGGTGTTGCAGCGGTCATAGCGCGATCAATGTGGGGTAGTTGCCGAGTAGCAATTTCGGCGGCGGCGGCGTCAGCCGTGTGAAGGATAGACGCCGTAGCAGCAGCCAATCGCGCCGGTCTTCTACCGATGGGTCTTGAGGATCCGTGGACCCCCACAGCTTGGGCCTCCGAAATAGTTCAGTCCGTCAACGTTTTCATGCTTTGTTCACGAGAACATTTGTAGTACATAAATCTCAAGACGGGCTGGGAATCGGCGGCATTTGCCGCCCTTCAGCCAGCATGGCAGATGTGGAGATGAAGATGGCAGCGGCCTCTCTGAAGCTGGTGGAAGACAAGGGCATGGATAAGCAGAAGGCGCTGGAAACGGCGCTCAGCCAGATTGAGCGCAATTTCGGCAAGGGCTCGATCATGCGTCTGGGCACCAACGCCTCGATGGATGTCGAAGCTTTGTCGACCGGCTCGCTCAGCCTCGACGTGGCGCTGGGCATTGGCGGTCTGCCTCGCGGCCGGATCATTGAGATCTACGGGCCGGAAAGCTCGGGCAAGACGACCTTGGCCTTGCATGTTCTGGCTGAAGCCCAGAAGAATGGCGGCGTCGGCGCCTTCATCGACGCCGAGCACGCGCTCGATCCGATCTATGCCGGCAAGCTGGGCGTTGATCTCGACGACCTGCTGGTCTCGCAGCCGGACACGGGCGAACAGGCGCTTGAGATCGCCGATACGCTGGTGCGGTCGGGCGCGGTGGACGTGCTGGTGATCGACTCGGTTGCAGCCCTCACGCCGCGCGCCGAACTCGAAGGTGAGATGGGCGATAGCCTGCCAGGCCTTCAGGCGCGTTTGATGAGCCAGGCGTTGCGCAAGATCACGGCGTCGGTTTCGAAGTCGAAGACCATGGTGATCTTCATCAACCAGATCCGCATGAAGATCGGCGTTATGTACGGCTCGCCTGAAACGACGACGGGCGGGAACGCGCTGAAATTCTATGCTTCGGTTCGCCTCGACATCCGCCGCATCGGGCAGATCAAGGAGCGTGACGAAGTCATCGGCAACCAGACCCGCGTGAAAGTGGTCAAGAACAAGGTCGCCCCGCCGTTCCGGCAGGTCGAGTTCGACATCATCTACGGGGAGGGGATTTCCAAGACGGGTGAGTTGATCGATCTCGGCGTGAAGGCCAATGTGATCGAGAAGTCGGGCTCGTGGTTCTCCTACGGTTCCCAGCGGATTGGCCAAGGCCGCGAAAACGCCCGGAAATTCCTCAAAGACAATCCGGTGACCGCGATGGAGATCGAGGATGCGATCCGGAAGAATGCCGGCATCATCTCCGAGAATCTGCTCGCGCTGGAGCCGGGCGACGACAATAGCGACGGGGAAGATGATGGCGACGCGCCGGTCACGGCCAAGCCGTCCAAGAAAGGCTGATCTGGTCGAAGCCGGGTTCGCAGCTGGTTTTGGCTAATTGCATGGCAGTGCAGGGAGGCGTCGGTCGTATGACCGGCGTCTTCTGCGTTTGGAGCGGGGTTCGAGGTGTTTTCTGGGGCGCTTGGCCATTTCGGCGCGCCGCCCCGGCGTTGCCTGTGGCGGGTGTGGGCCTTATACCGCCCTTGGTCCCCGAGCCGGGCTGGGATGGCTGGCGCCGGGACCTTAAGTAATCGGTCGTGGGGCAAGCGGCCGCCTTCCAGAGGCGGAGCGGCTTTCATGACCTCAGGAGCCTGCCGATGACGTCTAAAAGCTCGCCTTCCAAGTCTTCTGCGCCGGCGAGCGTGAACGCCATCCGCGCCGGCTTCCTCGACTATTTCGCCAAGACCGACCATGTGGTGAAGCCGTCATCCTCGCTGGTGCCGCAGGGCGACGCGACCCTGCTGTTCACGAATGCGGGCATGGTTCAGTTCAAGAACATCTTCACGGGCGCTGAGAAGCCGTTCGCCCCGCGTGCGGCGACGTCGCAGAAATGCGTGCGCGCGGGCGGCAAGCACAATGATCTCGACAATGTCGGCTATACCGCGCGCCACCACACCTTCTTCGAGATGCTCGGCAACTTTTCGTTCGGCGACTATTTCAAGGAGCTGGCGATCGAGCATGCGTGGACGCTGCTTACGCGAGACTATGGCCTGCCGAAGGACAAGCTGCTCGTCACCGTCTATCACGACGACGATGAGGCGGCTGGCCACTGGAAGAAGATCGCAGGGTTGCCCGATAGCCGTATCATTCGCATCGCGACCAACGACAATTTCTGGATGATGGGCGATACCGGGCCGTGTGGCCCGTGCTCGGAAATCTTCTACGATCATGGCGACAAGATCTGGGGCGGCCCGCCGGGTTCGGCCGAGCAGGACGGTGACCGGTTCATCGAGATCTGGAACCTCGTCTTCATGCAATATGAGCAGTTCAATGATGGTCGCGAACGCGTGCCGCTGCCCAAGCCGTCGATCGACACGGGCATGGGCCTCGAGCGCATTTCGGCGATTCTGCAGGGCGTGCATTCAAACTATGAGATAGATCTCTTCGCCAACCTGATCGCGGCGGAGGAAGAACTCTACAAGACGAAGGCGCAAGGCGAACAGACCGCCTCGTTCCGCGTGATCGCGGATCACCTGCGCGCCTCCAGCTTCCTGATCGCGGACGGCGTCTCGCCCTCGAACGAGGGCAGGGGTTATGTGCTGCGCCGGATCATGCGTCGCGCGATGCGGCATGCGCATATCCTCGGCACGCGCGAGCCGAACATGTTCAACCTCGTCGGCGCGCTGGCGAAGGAGATGGGCGAGGCCTATCCCGAACTCATCCGCGCCCAACCAGCGATTGAGTCTGCGTTCAGCCAGGAAGAGCAGAGCTTCCAGCGCACGCTCGGCCGTGGTCTTGCGCTGCTGGATGAGGCGACAGCAACGCTGGGCAAGGGCGGCGTGCTGGCGGGCGACGTTGCGTTCAAGCTCTACGACACGTTCGGCTTCCCGCTCGATCTTACGCAGGATGTTCTCCGCGGCCGCGAGATGACGGTCGACGAGGCTGGCTATAATGCGGCGATGGAAGAGCAGCGCGCACGCAGCCAGGAACATTCGAAGTTCGCGGCTGGCGACGGCGCTGGCGAGGTGTGGTTCGCGGTGCGCGATGCTTCGGGCGCGACGGCGTTCCAGGGCTATGATCTCGATGAAACCTCGGGTCGCCTCGTTACGGCGCTGGTGGGCGGTGCGCAGACGAAGACGATCAAGTCGGGCGACAAGGCCGAGCTCGTGTTCGACCAGTCGCCTTTCTATGCCGAATCGGGCGGCCAGGCCGGCGACAAGGGCGAGATTTTCTTCGCAGGCGGCGGCCGGTTCCGTGTCGATGACGTCCAAAAACGCGCGGCCGATGTTTTCGCGCATGTTGGCGAGATGGTCTCGGGTTCCGCGAAAGCCGGCGATGTGGCCGAGCTCAAGATTGACCGCGTGCGTCGTGCGAAGATACGCGCCAACCATTCGGCGACACACCTGCTTCACGCCGCGTTGCGCAACCGGCTGGGCAAGCATGTGACGCAGAAGGGCTCGCTGGTCGAGGCGGATTATTTCCGTTTCGACTTCTCGCACACCGCGCCGATGACGCGTGAAGACATCGAGGTGGTGGAAGCCGAAGTGAATGCTGTCGTGCGCCAGAACGCGCCGGCGGAAATCCGGGTGATGGCGCCGGAGAAGGCGATCGAAGCGGGCGCGATGGCGCTGTTCGGCGAGAAGTATGGCGAGGAGGTGCGTGTTCTACGGCTCGGCAATTCGGTGTCGGAGGCGAACGCGCCTTACTCGGTCGAACTGTGCGGCGGGACGCACGTTGCGCGC
>ERZ795044.3902-NODE-3902-length-12407-cov-8.341240_pt1 | contig 12407 bp, 12 predicted proteins | sample MGYA00375128_ERZ795044 | MGnify/ENA primary metagenome ERZ795044 (study PRJEB30173, sample SAMN05720213) | anaerobic digester metagenome | isolation source: active sludge of municipal wastewater-treating anaerobic digesters | place: USA | collected 2014-12-22 ... | reverse complement strand
CGGGGAGCGCATGATTCCCTTTGTTTCCGCCTACGTGGATCAGGTGGACGTGCCGGGACGTCGCATCCTTGTTGACTGGCAGCCTGATTATTGAAGGGGCACTCCGGCCCAGCGGCCGGGCCTGACGGCATGCGCTTCGACATCATCACCCTGTTCCCCGAACTGTTCGGTCCGTTCCTGACCTGTGGCGTGACGCGCCGGGCGTATGAAAGCGGACGGGTCGACGTCAGGCTCTGGAACCTTCGGGACTATGCCCAGGGCAACTACCGGCGCGTGGACGACCGTCCCTTCGGGGGCGGGCCGGGGATGGTGATGATGGCGGAGCCACTGCAGCGCTGCCTCGAGGCCATCCGCGCCGACCGGGTGGATCGTGCGCCGGTGGTGCTGTTTTCGCCGACTGGCGAAAAACTGGATCATGTCGGCGTTGCCGGATGGGCTTCCGGGGCGGGCGCGGTGCTGATTTGCGGCCGCTACGAAGGCCTTGATCAGCGCTTCATCGATCAGAACGTCGACGTCCAGATCAGCGTGGGTGATTTTGTGCTGTCGGGCGGTGAAATTGCCGCATTGGCTTTGCTGGATGCCGTGGCCCGACTGCAACCCGGTGTGCTCAATGACGAGGAGAGCCACCAGTTCGACAGTTTCAATCCGGCGCTTGACGGACTTCTCGATTGCCCCCATTACACCCGGCCCGAAGTGTGGCAGGGGCAAGACGTTCCGGAAGTCCTGCTGTCGGGGCATCATGCGCAGATCGAACGCTGGCGCCGGGACCGCCGGCTCGAGGCCACCCTGCGGAGCCGGCCGGACCTCATTGAGGCGGCACGTGCCGCGGGGCGACTGGACAAAACAGATGAGCGTATCCTGGCCGCACTGGCGTCAAAGCCGACGTAAGGAAAAAAGTTTGTATAATCAGAAGCTTTTCGATCCTCTGTCCAGCCGCGGATTTCAAGTGTTCGGTGCAAAACCCACCACCTTGCCGCCTTTTGTGTAGCGTGGGCATGATCCCAAGAGGTAAACATGAATCTGATCCAGACTCTCGAACAGGAAGAAATTGCCCGTCTCGGCAAGACCATCCCTGAATTTTCTCCCGGCGACACGGTGATCGTGAACGTCAACGTGGTTGAAGGCGCCCGCAAGCGTGTTCAGGCCTACGAAGGCGTGGTCATCGCCAAGCGCAACCGCGGCCTGAACAGTGGCTTCACGGTCCGCAAGATCTCCAGCGGCGAAGGTGTGGAGCGTACCTTCCAGACCTACAGCCCGCTGATCGCCAGCATCGAAGTGAAGCGTCGTGGCGATGTGCGTCGTGCCAAGCTGTACTACCTGCGTGATCGCAGCGGCAAGTCGGCTCGTATCAAGGAAAAACTGCCGAACCGCGCGAAGATGGCTGCTGCAAAGGTTGCTGCCGCGTAACCCGTTGCTGCAAAGCACATCCAAGCCGCCTGAAGCGAATCGCCAGGCGGCTTTTTGATTTTGGCTCCGATGTCCACGACCCCTTTGTCGCGTTTGCCGCACTTCGATCCGCGACTCGTCCCGGTGAGTGGGACCGATGCCCACCTTCCACGGATCAACGCCGGTACGTTCGCGCCTGATGCACTGCGGCAGCGTTTTCGTTCGCCACCGGCCTGGCAGCCTGAGGTGGTCAAGGAAGTGCGGTTCAGCGACCGTGAGCCGGCCCAGGCGGCGGTGCTGATTCCTCTCGTCATGCGTGGCGCCGGTGCCGATTCCATGGCGGTGCTGTTGACGGAGCGCACCGCCCATCTTTCGACCCACTCCGGGCAGATTGCCTTCCCTGGAGGGCGGGTCGACGAGTGTGACGCGGATGTCAAGGCTGCCGCGTTGCGCGAAGCTTACGAAGAGGTCGGGCTTGAATACCGCTATGTGGATGTACTCGGCACCTTGCCGGTCTACGTCACCGGTACGGCATTTCAGGTCACACCTGTGGTTGCCCTCGTGCAGCCGGACTTCAGGCTGCAGCCGAATGCTTTCGAGGTGGCCGATACCTTCGAGGTGCCGCTGGCATTCCTGATGGATCCGGCCAACCATCACCGCCATGCGTTTGAGTGGGAGGGGGTGCGTCGCGAATGGTTCTCCATGCCCTTTCACGAAACTGTGGGTCACCAGGTCAGGGAGCGTTTCATCTGGGGTGCCACTGCGGGGATGCTGCGCAACTTCTACCGTTTTCTTTCAGCCTGAGGCGCACCGGGCATCGGGGCATCGCACCGGCCGGCGCTCGGTATGATGCGCCCATGAGTTTCTTCGCCATTCTGTTTGCCCTGTTGTTGGAGCAAGTTCGGCCGCTGCCGCGCGGCAATCCGGTGCATGCGGCGATGCGCCGTTGGGCTCGCTGGTGCAACCGGAATTTCGATGCGGGCAGGGCGAATCACGGATGGATCGTCTGGAGCCTCGCGGTGGGATTGCCCTCGCTTCTTGCGTTCGCCATCCACGTGTTGCTGTCGGATTTGCTGGGCTGGCCCTTTGCGGCCCTCTGGAGCGCGGCGTTGCTCTACGTGACGCTGGGCTTTCGCCAGTTCAGCCACCATTTCACGGACATCCGGGATGCCCTGGACGCCGGCGACGAGGATCGCGCACGCGAACTTCTGGCGCAATGGCGCCAGGCTGATATTCGTGAACTGCCGCGTAGCGAACTGGTTCGTTGTGTCATCGAATACTCGGTGCTGCAGGCGCACCGCCACGTATTCGGGGTTCTGGCCTGGTATTCGGTGCTGGCCGCGTTCGGGTTGGGGCCAGCCGGCGCTGTTTTGTACCGCAGCAGCGAGTTTGTGTCCCGTTACTGGCGTTACCAGGGGACGGTCGCACAGCAACCGGTCAGCGAGGCTGTTCAGGCCGCAGCGGCCGAGGCCTGGCGCGTGATCGACTGGTTTCCGGCGCGAATCACGGCATTGGGATTTGCGGTCGTTGGCAGCTTTGAGGACGCGATTGACGGCTGGCGCAACCAGGTTCAACGGTTTCCGGGTGACAACGATGGTGTCATTCTGGCCGCGACGGCTGGCGCCATCAATGTCCGGCTGGGGGATGGGGTGGCCAAGGCGCCGGTCTCACGCGCCGGCCCTGGGCAGTCCGATCTCAACGCCGGCGAAGCCGCGGACTTCATCTCCAACCAGGGCCGGGAGCCCGAGCCGGCTTATCTGGCGCAGGTGGTCGGCCTGGTCTGGCGGTCGGTGGTCATGTGGCTGGTCCTGCTGGCCTTGCTGACGCTCGCGCGCCTGCTCGGCTAGCTGGCGCTGAATCCGCTGGCGATGAGCGCCCCGTTCTTCAATACCGGGTCTGGTTCAGTTCAGCAAACAGATCGCTGTAGATTCGGTGGCGACGGGGGTTGACGCCTTCATCGGCTCCCACCGCAGCCAGCACGCCGCAGCCGGGCTCGTGCAGGTGGGTGCAGTTGTAGAACTTGCACTTGGCGACATGGGGTTTGAGATCGGGCATGTAGGCAGCCAGTTGCATCGGATCGAGATGGTGCAGGCCAAATTCCTGAAACCCTGGCGAGTCGATCAGGGCGGTACCGCGGTCGCGGTCGACCCAGTACCAGTTGGTGCTGGTCGTCGTATGTTTGCCGGAGTTGAGCGCCTGCGAGATTTCACGGGTCTGTGCCTGCGCACCCCGAACCAGACGGTTGATCAGGGTGCTCTTGCCCGAGCCCGAAGGGCCGAGCACCAACGTGGTCTTTCCCGCCAGAATTTCTTCTAGCAGACGCATCTGCTCTTCGGTGGCCACCTTGAGAGAGGCCGGTAGAAGGGGGTAGCCCATGGCACGGTACGGTGCCAGTCGTTCCCAGGCCAGTGAAAACGGGATCGGAAGGTCGCTCTTGTTGAGCACGATGATGGGCGTGATGTGCTCAGCCTCGGCGGCGATCAAGGCGCGCGAGAGCTGGTGTTCCGAAAACTCGGGCTCCGCCGCGATCAGGATCAGCACCTGGTCCAGGTTGGCGGCAAACGACTTGGTCCGGACTTCATCCTGTCGGTAAAACAGGTTGCGTCGTGGTTCCAGTTTCTCGATGGTTCCCTCGTCCTGTGTTGCCTTCCACAGCACCCGGTCGCCGACCACCGCCTGGCTTTTCTTCCCGCGGGGATGGCAGATGATGCGCCGCCCGTCCGACGTTTCCACCACGCAGTGGCGGCCATGCCCGGCCACGACGAGTCCAGTTTCCAGCAACGGGGAGGGGGTGCTCAAACGATGGCTTTCATCAGGTGGCAAAGGAGGCCAGCAGCGCATCGACGCGCGCGGCGCAGTCCAGGTCTGCACGGGAGATGCCGTCACAGTCGTGGGTGCGCCAGCGGACTGTGCAGCCCTCGCTGCTCACCCGTAGTTCGGGGTGGTGGTTGCGGGCCTCGGCGATGAAGGCGATCATGTTGGCAAATGCCATGGCGGCCTGGAAGTCTGCAAACCCGTAGGTCTTTTCGATGGCTACGTCCGCGCCGTCACCGCTGAGGCGCCATCCTTCCAGACGCGCCAGAGACGCTACTATTTCAGTAGCGCCTAGTGGCCGATTGGTGCTGGGCGAGGTCAAAATATTCCGGAATCTGGATGTTCAGTGGCCTGCATCAGGCCGCCATGCGCGCCAGACGCTCGGAAGCCGGCGGATGGGAGTAATAGAACTTCACGTAGAGCGGATCGGGGGTGAGGGTCGAGGCGTTGTCCTTGTACAACTTGAGCAACGCCTGCGCCAGGCTGTGTCCGCTGGTCTGGGCGATGGCGTACGCGTCGGCCTCGAATTCGTGCTTGCGCGAGAACTGGGCCAGAACGGGAGCCACAAAGAAGGAAAATACCGGTACCGCCAGGACGAACAGGAGCAGGGCCAACGCGTCGTTGGGTGCACCCAGTTTGTTGCCGAGGTTGGGCGCCACTCCCAGACCTGCGTAGAACCAGGATTGACCCGAGAGCCAGCCCAGCAGCGCAAAACCGACCAGACTGAGTGCGAACAGGCTGGCCATTCGCTTGAGAACGTGCCGATGTCGGAAATGCCCGAGTTCATGGGCCAGCACGGCTTCTACTTCACCGGGTTCGAGCTGGCGTAGCAAGGTGTCATAGAAGACCACGCGCTTTGATGCGCCGAAACCGGTGAAATAGGCGTTCGCGTGCGCACTGCGCTTGCTGCCATCCATGACGAACAGACCCTTGGCCGCAAATCCGCAACGCTGCATCAGGGCGGTGACGCGCGTCTTGAGCGATTCGTCATCCAGGGGCTGGAACTTGTTGAACAGCGGCGCAATGAAGGTCGGATAGATCAGCAACAGGAGCAGGTTGAAGCCCATCCATGAACCCCAGGCCCACAACCACCAGTAACGCCCGGCGGATCCCATGAGCCACAGAATCAGTGCTGCGATGGGCAGCCCGATGACCAGGCCCATGAGCGTCGACTTCAACAGGTCGGCCAGCCAGAGCCGCAACGTCATCTTGTTGAAACCAAAGCGGTGTTCGATGACGAAGGTCTGATACAAGGTCAGCGGCAGGTCAATCAGGCCGCTGATCAGCGCAAAACCCGCGAGCAAGGCCAGTTGCTGCGCCATGCCCCCGCCCAGCCATTCCAACAGGCCCTGATTCAGGGCGTTCAGCCCCCCCAGCAGTGTCCAGGCCAAAAGGACGGCGGAACCGAGAGCCAGTTCGAGCAGGCCAAACCGGGTCTTGGTGATGGTGTAGTCCGCCGCTTTCTGGTGTGCGGCCAGCGAGATCTCGGCACTGAAGGCGGGGGGAACGGTTTGGCGGTTCAGGGCCACGTGGCGAATCTGGCGCGTCGCCAGCCAGAAGCGGACCAGCAGGCTGACACACAGGGCGGCGGAGAACGCCAGTGTCAACCAAAGGGAAGGGGCGGGCGAAACAAACATAGGCCCGGAGTTTAGGCGCATTCGATGGCTTCGCCGTGGCATCGGTGACAATCCCATTCATGACTGTTGCCCTTGAAAACACCCCCGAGGTGCTGCCCCGATCAGAACTGAATCTGGTCTGGATCGACTGCGAAATGACCGGACTGGACCCGGAGGCTGAACGACTGATTGAAATTGCGGTGATCGTCACCGGTCCGAACCTGACGCCGCGTATCGAGGGCCCGGTACTGGTGATTCACCAGAGCGATGAGCAACTGGACCGCATGGACGCGTGGAACAAAGGCACGCATGGCAGAAGCGGCCTGATCGACAAGGTCAAGGCTTCGACCGTGACCGAGGAGGACGCGCAGGCTCAGATCCTCGAGTTTCTCGCCCGCTATGTGCCCAAGGGCACGACACCGATGTGCGGGAATACGATCAGCCAGGACCGTCGCTTCCTGGTCAAGTACATGCCCAAACTGGAAGCCTTCTTCCATTACCGCAATCTCGATGTCAGCACCCTGAAGGAACTGGCCCGGCGCTGGCGGCCGGAGGTGTACAGCGCGTTCAAGAAGCAGCAAAAGCACACCGCGCTGGCTGATGTGCATGAGTCCATTGATGAGTTGGCCCATTACCGCGAACACTTCCTCAAAATGGAAAAATAAGGGGAAACCCGCATTTGTCGGCAGTTCTGTGCGATAATCGCAGGCTGCACCACAATCTGTGGCGCATATGTGTACATCTCCCTTCACTCACCGGGCTCGCCGATAAAAGAGCCCATCCGGTCAACAGCCCTCGCGCTGTGCGATCGCAACTTCGCGTTGCATCGATGACCGGGCTTCGTTTGATGGTTGATGTTTCTTAACCATTGACGAGGCGCTCCGCAGCCATTGCGGCGCTTTCGTGAGAGAAAACCATGACTGACGCTTTTGAAGTGCAAAGCGCGCACGCGCCTGCTGAATCCCTTTCCACGGATTCGTTCCAGACTATTCCTGCCATGGAGGGCACATCAGATGTGCTCGACGCAGGCTCCACCGTGGCCGAAGAGAAAGGCCCCAACGGGTTTGAACTCCTGGGCCTTGCTCCCGAATTGATCCGCGCCGTGGCCGATCTGGGCTACACCCAGCCGACGACTGTTCAGCTGCAGACCATCCCCAAGGCCCTGCCGGACCCGAGCCGCACGGCCCAAGGGCAGCGTTTCATCGACCTGATGGTGTCCAGCCAGACGGGCAGCGGCAAGACGGCCGCCTTCCTGTTGCCGGTGCTGCATACGCTGCTCCAGACCCAGGCGGAAGCCGAAGCCAATGAGCGCGCCGCGTTCGAGCGAGCCGTCGCGGAGGCTGCGGCGAAGGGCGAACCAGCACCCAAGCGTCCCAAGCGCAAGGATCCGACCAACGTGCGCAATTTCAAGGCGCCGACGCCAGGCGCACTGGTGGTCTGCCCGACGCGCGAACTGGCGCAGCAGGTGGCGCATGACGCCATCGAGCTTGTCAAACATTGCCGCGGACTTCGCGTCGCCAACGTGGTGGGCGGCATGCCTTACCAACTCCAGATCGCCAAGCTTCAGAACGCCGATCTGGTGGTGGCCACCCCGGGCCGCCTGCTGGACCTGCAGCGCTCCATGCAGATCAAGCTCGACCAGGTCAAGTTCCTGGTGGTGGACGAAGCCGATCGCATGCTCGACCTCGGGTTCTCCGACGATCTGGCCGAAATCAATCAGCTCACCAGCCAGCGCCAGCAGACGATGATGTTCAGCGCCACGTTTGCGCCACGCATCCAGCAACTGGCCATGCGCGTCATGCACGACAACGGCGCGTCGGTGCAGAAGATCCAGATCGATTCTCCACAGGAAAAGCACGCGAACATCAAGCAGGTCCTGTTCTGGGCCGACAATGCCGCGCACAAGCGCAAGTTGCTCGATCATTGGCTGCGTGATACGACGATCGACCAGGCCATCGTGTTTGCGAGCACCCAGATCGAATGCGATGGACTGGCGAATGACCTGCAGCAGGACGGATTCAGCGCGGTTGCGCTGCACGGCGCCTTGAGCCAGGGTTTGCGCAACCGGCGCCTGATGGCGCTGCGACAGGGTCAGGTGCAGATTCTGGTGGCCACCGACGTGGCTGCGCGCGGCATTGACGTGCCGACGATCACCCACGTGTTCAATTTCGGCCTACCGATGAAGGCCGAGGATTACACGCACCGGATTGGCCGCACCGGGCGCGCGGGCCGCGATGGCCTTGCGGTGACCTTTGCCGAGTTCCGTGACCGTCGCAAGATTTTCGATATCGAGCACTACAGTCACCAGCACTTCAAGGCCGAGACCGTACCCGGACTTGAGCCCACGCAGCGGTTCCCTGCGTCAGCCCCGGTCAAGTTCGGCCGTTCGGGCTTCGGCGACCGTGGCCCGCGCGAAACGCCGTCGCGTGACCGGAAATTCGGCGGCGGCGCCGGCGGTGGCGGCCGCAGTGGATTCGGCGGCGGATTCGGGGGCGATCGCCATGTGCGTGGCGGACCCCGCCAGATCGGCGCCACCGGTTTTGGCCACGAAGGTGGTTTCGGACAGCGAGAAGAGCGAAGCTACGATCGCCGCAGTGGCTTCAACGAAGGATTCGGGGGCGGACGCAACGAGGGCTTTGCGCCTCGCCGCGATGGCTTCCCCCCACGGCACGAAGGCGCGGCACCCCGCCATGAGGGTTTTGCTCCTCGCGGTGGCGACTTTGTCGCCCGCAAGCCGTCCTTTGCGAAGCCGGGCGGCCATGGCGGCAAGCCGTTCACCCCGCGTGGTGATGCGCCCAAACGTGCCGCCGGTACCAAAGTGTTGAAGATCACACGCGGATAAAGCGGCACGCTCGATCATTCAGGAAGCCCGCTGACCTCCAGGTCGGCGGGCTTCTTTTGCTTCCGATGAATCAAAGAACCTCACCGCTGATCGGCGGGGTACCTGGGAACCCGAGGGTTACGGCCATGGCAGGAGGAGGTTTTCACCCATCCGTGCGGCCTTATCTCGCCAGCAAGGCGTCGCGTGGGAACGGCGAAGGGCTGATCAGCTGCCGACGACTGCGGCCTAACGGGCGCGCAGTGGCATGGGTTCCGTCGGTGCAAAAGCGTTTTCCTCATCCTTGACCGCTTCCGTCCACAGGCCCCAGTCAGTATTGCCGCCGTTGCCTTCGACGACTTCCGGCGATGGCAAGGGGTCATGGGGCTCCCATTTCTCCTCCCATCGCTCCTTGAACGATTCAAGGGTGCTCCGGCTGGCATGCTCCAGCGGCGCGGGCACGGTGTCTGGCGCTGCCATATCGGCGACCGGCGGTTTTGTCGTTTCTTCAGAAGCGGCCTTGCCGCGCTTGAACAAGTTCTTGAACATGATGCAGGTATTTTCGCAAAGACAACGGGCTACGCAAAGGCCGTCCTTGGCCATTCCGTTCTGAGTTGGAGCCAGCGCGCTGGATGAAGTTCACTTGTCCGCAGACGGCCAACTGATGCGATGGAGGCATTGAAAAAGAAAAAGCCCACTACGTGTTATGTAGCAGGCTTTCTATATTTGATATGGCTTTAAGTGGTGGGTTCTGACAGGCTCGAACTGTCGACCTACGGATTAAGAGTCCGCTGCTCTACCAACTGAGCTAAGAACCCACTGAAACCAAACCATGGTGGAGAGGAGGAGGATCGAACTCCCGACCTCTGCATTGCGAACGCAGCGCTCTCCCAGCTGAGCTACCCCCCCACACCAGCCGGAATTCTAACAACTTTTTGGCGGCGCCGAGGCTGGAGGCCGAGCGTTTCACTGGCCTGTTCGACGTCGTGCCTAGCCACGCAAAGTGTGTCAGGATCGGCCTCCTTACGCAGGAGAATTTGATGCCCCGCTACTCGCCCGAATGGCTTGACCGCATGTACAACAACCGTGCTTTGGTGCCTGAACACCCGCAGCATTTTGAGCGTTGGGGCAGGGAATCGGCGGCCGGTCGGGCTCAGGGCCGCGCAGTGCTCGATATTGCCTACGGCGCAGCTGCCGGCGAAACCCTGGACATCTTCCCTGGATCGTCGGCGCAAGCGCCGGTGCTGGTGTTCATTCACGGCGGCTACTGGCGCAGCCTGGACAAGGCCGATCACTCCTTCATTGCCCCGGCGTTCACACAAAAGGGCGTGTGCGTGGTGGTGCCGAACTACGCGCTGTGCCCGGCCGTGACGATCGCGCAGATCACGATGCAGATGGTGAAGGCGCTGGCATGGACCTACCGCAATATCGCGAAGCACGGCGGAGACCCGGCACGTATCACCGTTGTCGGGCATTCGGCGGGCGGACATCTGGCCGCCATGCTGCTGACCTGCGCCTGGAAGTCCTACGCTTCGGACCTTCCCGCAGACCTGGTGCGCAAGGCGTTGGGCATCAGCGGCGTCTATGACCTGGCGCCGCTGCGCCTGACCCCCTTTCTGAAGGACTCGTTGCGGCTCACACCCGCCCAGGTCAGGAAAACCAGCCCTGCGCTTCTCCCGCGGCCCAAGCGGGGCGTGCTTTATACCGTCGCCGGTGACGATGAGAGCGCCGAGTTCCTGCGTCAGAACCGGCACATCCGCGATGCCTGGGGTCCGAGAGCCGTGCCGGTCTGCGAGGCCTTGCCGGGCCTGAACCATTTCAGCGTGCTCGAAGCCCTCGTTCAGCCCGCGCACAGGCTCAACATGCTGACTTGGGAATTGCTCCTAAATCAGTAGCGACATACGGCCATTTCAAGCTGGACAAGGGCTCACGACGCGCCGAAAACGCGCCCGGGTGTCACATCAGCAGGTGTTCGCCGGCGTTGTCGCCGCCCAGGATCACGTAGTTCACCTTGCGCACGTCCATGAGCTTGCGGCCACCCGAGTAGCTGATGGAGCTTTGCACGTCCTGCTCCATCTCGATCAGCGTTTCGGACAGCCGGCCCTTGATGGGCTCCAGGATGCGTTTGCCTTCGACGTGCTTGTATTCACCCTTGTTGAAGTCGCTGGCCGAGCCGTAGTACTCCTTGAACAGTTCACCATCGACTTCGACGGTTTTGCCTGGCGACTCTTCGTGGCCCGCGAACAGCGAGCCGATCATCACCATCGAAGCGCCGAAGCGGATGCTCTTGGCGATGTCGCCATGGCTTCGAATGCCACCGTCGGCGATGATGGGTTTGGTCGCCACGCGGGCGCACCACTTGAGCGCCGACAGCTGCCAGCCGCCCGTGCCAAAGCCGGTCTTGAGCTTGGTGATGCAGACCTTGCCAGGGCCCACGCCGACCTTGGTGGCGTCGGCACCCCAGTTCTCGAGGTCGATCACGGCCTCCGGCGTGGGGACGTTGCCGGCGATGACGAAGGCCGAGGGCATCTTGGCCTTCAGGTAGCGCACCATTTTCTTCACGCTGTCGGCATGGCCGTGCGCGATGTCGATGGTGATGTATTCGGGGATCAGGCCCTCGTCCACCATCTGGTCCACGGCGGCGTAGTCGGGGGCCTTCACGCCCAGCGAGATCGATGCGTAGACGCCACGCGCTCGCATGTCGCGCACGAACTGCACGTTGTCCAGGTCGAACCGGTGCATGACGTAGAAATAGCCGTTCTCGGCCAGCCAGACGCAGATCTTTTCGTCAATGACGGTCTTCATGTTGGCCGGCACCACGGGGATGCGGAACTTCCGTCCGCCGAGCTCGACGCCGGCGTCGCACTCGGAGCGGCTCTCCACCAGGCACTTGCGTGGCAGCAGAAGAATGTTGTCGTAGTCGAAGATTTCCATGTGATTTCCAGGCGCCAGAAGGCTGTTGATTGAACAGGTGAGCGCTTGGCCTGGGACCGGTGTCTTGTGAGGCTGCCAGAAAAGCAGGCACAAAAAACCGGGCGCAAGAAGCTTGGGCCCGGTGATTGATTCTACCAGCGTTCACCGTCCGATGTGCATTGCGTTTGAGCGATCGCCCGGATGCGCCCCTGCGCATCTTCCACCCAGCCCACGACGCGAAGGCGTTCAGGCCGGGCGCCCACAGGGATGCTCATCGGGCGCGATTCGTAGAAGCGCAATCGGTCCTGGTTTGATAGCGTCTCCTGACCATCCCACGCTGGGATCAGCACATTTCGGACCAGATTGCGCCGAACGGGCGAGCCTTCGGTGCCTGCGGGCAAGGTCTCAACGAGCGCCAGCCAGGCTCTGACCGGTGGCGCTGTTGGGCCCGACATGCGCAACTCGATCGATGCGCCGATGTACCCGCCCAGCGCCTGACCGTGTGCGACGCGCAAGATCCAACCGGCGACCGGAAGCGCTGCCTGCGCGGCGGACGACAAGGTGCTGGGCGCCGACAGGTTCAGCGTCTGAAGGCGCAGCAAGGCGTCGCGGCTTGCAGCCGCCGAAAGGGGGGCGTCCTCCTGCTGGGTGCCCGGCACGATCCAGTCCAGCGCCACGGCGCGCGGACCGGCCCGAAGTGCGGGCTGGCGGGTCCAGCAGTCGGCACAATCGGCGCTGATGAAACGATCGACCAAGCCGTTGGGTGGGCGATGCCCTTCGCTGGAGCACGATGACGGGCTTTCAGGCGAAGCGCCAGCGGGCAGGGTGGCGATGCAACAAGCAAGGGCCAGACCGGCACG
>ERZ795044.3899-NODE-3899-length-12415-cov-4.733981_pt1 | contig 12415 bp, 8 predicted proteins | sample MGYA00375128_ERZ795044 | MGnify/ENA primary metagenome ERZ795044 (study PRJEB30173, sample SAMN05720213) | anaerobic digester metagenome | isolation source: active sludge of municipal wastewater-treating anaerobic digesters | place: USA | collected 2014-12-22 ... | reverse complement strand
ATAGACAGTTGTGATTTGCTTACATTTTGTATCTTTGACATATTGATTTATAGCTACGATGTTAATCCTACAATAATTGTTAATGTTGTGATTTGCTTACATTTTGTATCTTTGACATATTGATTTATAGCCGGCATACCAGAGAACAAGGACGAGGAGCAGTTGTGATTTGCTTACATTTTGTATCTTTGACATATTGATTTATAGCTTTTTGATTTTTTTTAGTTGTTTCCATATCGTTGTGATTTGCTTACATTTTGTATCTTTGACATATTGATTTATAGCTTCATGGTTTAAAACGCACGTCCGTTAAGCAAAAGAGCTATAAATCAGAATAAAAAAATGCTATAAATCAAATAAAAAATCCCGAGTAATCGGGATTTTTTTTATTTCTGTTATTAAAAGAGTTCGAGTTGGAGCGGTGTTTGTGGTGGCTTTTTTGCTTTTTTACCATAATATATTTCCATTTTTTCAAATTGCTTGTCGGTAATTTCCAGTACTCCTATTACTCCTTCTTCAGGTACAATGCTTCGTAAGCGGCGTTTGTGCACGTCGGCAGTTTCGCCGCTGGGGCAATGACGCAGATAAATTGAAAACTGAAACATGTTGAAACCAAAACCCATTAACGTTTTACGGAATTGGGCGTATTTTTTTCGCTGCATTTTGGTTTCGGTTGGTAGGTCGAACATTACCATGAGCCACATAATACGATAGGCATTTAATCTGTTTAACATATGGTTAATTTTAAATTATTTCGGGCAATAAAAGTTTTCGTTGGCTGCCTTCAAAGCATCGTTGCAACGAGCGAGCTGTTTTTTGACATGCTATTTGCAAAGGGCTGGTTTCGCCGTTTATTTCGCAATCAATATAATTAACAGACAATAGTTCTGATTTTATTTCTTTCGTTAGTTCGTCTATTTTACCATATTTTAAAATGATGGCGTAAACCAATTGATCTACAATGGGTCTATAAGGTTCCATTAAGTCGTCTGCCAAACAATATGCATTGTAGCGGTTGTGATGGTGAATGCCTAATGTCGGCAGAAGTCCGGCTTCTACTATACATCGAGCAACAGTAGCTCTAAGAATGGCATAACCATAGTTTAATAAATTGTTAGGGGGCAACCCTTCACGATTCCGAACAAAATTGTCGATAGTTGGAAAAATTTTCGACCAATAGATAGATGCTGCCACTCCTTCGCGATTATCGGTGTCGCCACTTTTTACATTTTTACTTAATTTTAAAAGGTATTCTGTATCGTGCTTAGGGTGTAATTTTTTTAAAGTTCGAGCTTGGTTTATTATTTTTTGCTGTACAATTTGTGCCCATAGTTGTTTTTTTAATGGTTCTGAAGCTTCTATTTGCTCTCTATATCGCTCACTTTGCAGTGTGTTTGAGTGAAGTGCAAGAAGTAATCCCGTTGGATGATGCGAAGCATCGCAGGTTACTATAGCAACATTGTTTTCCATCAATTCGGCAATAAGGGCATGGGTTATTGTAATTTGTTGATGGTCTAAAATAATCATACCCAAATCTTCGATAGGGAACGTAAGTTCTCCTTTGTCTGTACTGATATTTTTTACTTCGGGATGCTTTTCTAATTCCGGAAATCGAAGCAATAATTGTTTGTTTTTTAAACTAAGTATGCTTGGATTTCCAAAGTATAAGGTTCGTTTTATCATAATGTTATACGTTTTACAGAATAAAATCGTCGGAGAGGTAAAGATTTTCAGTATGAGCTGTTTTGAGTGATTCGACCGAATCGAAATAGCCTAAAATAAGGTTCTTTTTTAAAAATTGTTCTTCGTCGTAAATATAAGCGTTGTACGACGAAAAGTTCCATTGCTCAGGCTTTTTCACAAAGCCATGTTTTACAGGGTTATTGTGAATATAAATAAACACTTGTTTAAGATAATCTTCTGATGTGATTTCTTTTCGTTTATAGTTTGGAACAAAAAGACTTCCCCGTCGGTTATAGACTTTATTAAATGACTGGGTATAGCAGCTAAAGAGCTTTGAGAATTGTTTCGTAATTGATTTTTCCGCCTCAAATTTCTCAAAACCATTCCATTCACCTTTTTCAACTCCAAACTTCTCAAAAGTTTTCCGGCTTCCTTTATCGGCGAACTTTTGAGAAGTTGACCACAAGCCCCTCAACTCCTCTTCGCTTTTTATTTTAATTAAAAGGTGAAAATGGTTAGGCATGAGGCAATATGCCAGTGTATCGGCAATAGGCGAAATATAAAATTGATATTTTTCTAAAAAGAAGTAATAATTTCGTTCTTCGTTGAAGATATTCTCGAAACCATTGGCGTGGTTGTAGATGTGGTAGTATTTTTGAATGCTAAACATTATGATAATGAGATGTTTCCCAGGCGGTCTACTTTGAGTTTAATGCAAGATTCTTTAATCATTGTCCCATCTAAAGCTCTTTCCATTTTATTTAAAGTTGTAAATTCTGCTTTATTAATTATAGATGTAGCTATTTCATTCCGAACAAAGAAAATTTGGTTTCCGCTAAAACTTACTACTTTATAAATATTCTGTCTCTTTTCCTTCGTTAATTCTATTTGCTTACTTACAGAAATATTTATCCTCTCATCTTCATTAGGCACATATACCAAATCATTCGGCGTTAGATAAAAGTCGTTTTTACCCTTCAATTCTACTGGAGGTAAACCTTGTTTTAATCTTTCAATTACAATATTTAATGGAATAGTTTCGAAAGTTCTTTTACCTTCATCGTTCTGATAAATTGCAAAATAGAGGTTTGTGCCTTTTTCTGCCTCAACATAATTTGTCTTTTTATTTCCTTTTTCACCTAAAGGGAATTTACTTCCTAGTTCGAAAATTCTTGCCTTAAAAATTGGTTGGTGAAATTTACCGTTATTAAACTGCTTAATATTAATATTCATTTCCTCCAAGCCTTCGGGAGAAAAGGCAATTTCTGGTTTATTTTCTTTGTATGCTAAATAATTTCGGAGAATTTTTTGTATTCCGGTATCGGTAATAGATTCTATTTTTTTTAAATCAAACGTATCATCAATATTTTTTCGTGTAGCAGTAAGAATCTTGTCTTTAGGAACTTTTATATGTCTTAATGATACTTTTCCGGAAACTGTTTCTTTATGTAATGGTTTTCTTATCGCCCAATTTATTCCTTCCTGTTTAACAAATACTTTAACTTTTCTTCCGTCCTTATCTATCCATTTTTGGTAATAATTGGTTGCTTTATTAATAATACGGAGATTTTGTTTAAAACTAACTACAACGTTTTCTAGTGCATTTTTTGCATCAACTGTAAAATTATCCCAAGGTTTTTTAAATTCCTTAAATACATCCCTTACAATCTGTTTGTTTGTTTTTTTGTCAATCCATGTTTCTTTGCTTTTGTTTCTAAGTTTATTTTGCAGGTCGTATCTATGAGTTTCGGAGTTAGCGGATTGATTGTTGAGCAAATTAACATGATCCCTTGTCATACAAGCAATCACCAATGCGTCCATTGCGTGGTGTCTGTGATCAATTCTTTTTTTATCAATTTTTTTTGAATCAATAGGAGAATAATCAACAGGAACATATTTCTGATATTGTTCGTTCCAGTATGTAAAACTATTAGAATTTGTTATCTGGTTCATTCGTTCAAATCGAGGTAAAATTAAATCATTCCATACTGCATCTAGACCCCAGTCTTTTTTCAATACAGATGTTATTTTGCCATTGCCTGGAATAAGATTTTTTGAATTTACACCGTCATCATCTTTATCAGAACGAACAATATTTGATAGAAGTGCCGAAATGTACTTACTGATATAACGTGTGTCGTTCAATTGCCTTGTAATCATCTTTTCAGGAATATCTTCAAGCAAAAGATTCTGACGTTTAGCTTTGTTCTTTTTGTAATGCTCATTAACAAAGGCCTTATAAGCCTCTTCTGAAAAAATTTCTACCATTTTTCCAAATCCGCAATCTACCTTTGTGCCATGATGATTTTTAATAAACTCCAAACCTAATTGTTTGTCTTTTAGTTGATTTACAGCTGATTCACAAATTACTTTATTATTAAAACTGTCATCAAAATAGCGGGATTTTGGTATAATATGTTCAATTTGATAATCTTCTGTAAATAAACGTCCAAGTGGGATTACATCGCCTGTATAAGGAGAGCGGTATTTTTGTTCAAGCCATAATTTGTATCGATACAATTCTGCCTTGCTGGGTTGAGCGCTTTTACTTATTTTTAAAATGTCTTCAGGTATTTCATAAGCTGAATTTAAAACACCTTCTTCGTATATTTTTAATGCGTCCTGCTGCATTGGTGATTCAGGCCGAACATTTTCCACGTGTAATTTCCCGTCTGTGTTTTCTTTCAGCTCCATCAATAATGCTTTAATGCGAGTATTTGTTGCTTCGTTTTTAGTTGTCTGTTCGGTTATACGTTTTCGGTCTTCGGCTGTATTTTTCATCTCACGACCTAATTCTATATGTATTTCGCTAAAGAAATCTTTTTCTCCATTGCCATAATATTTCCATATATCGCGAACTACGCGTAATGTTTCGGTAATAATTTGTTCGACAATCGGGTTTCGTAAAGAATGTTGCTTGAAATTGTTTAGGTACTCTTCTAATTCTGCTACAGAATTCCACTTGCCTGCAATATCCGTTTCCGAATGGCGGTCGTATACTATATAACATGCTAACCATAATGGTAGTCCCTGAAATTGATTAATTTCAGTTAAATTAATAGATTTTTCCCTTACACGGTTCTTTATATTTTCGTCAAATTCTCCGGTGATAATTTTATTAATTCTATTTTGTGTATTCTTATCTATAGTTTCCCATTTCCAATATTTACCCATACGCATTAAGGGGAGAAGCTTTTTTATAGCCTTTTCAGAATAAGAACCGTATTCGCTTGGGAATGGCGGAAATTTCTTAAACGCTTCAACAAATGAGTTTTCATCTAAATTATATTTTTTAGCAAATGATTTTAATGCAGCTTCATATTCTTTCTTGTCGGTTACAGAATATATAATATGCCAAAGGTGTTGTTCAATTTCCGGAGTAAAAAAAACTACCGGCATAATATTTGCCTTTTCTAACCTTCTCCGTATTTCATAACCGGTTGTATTACAGGGATATTTTTTTGACTTTTCTTCTTCTTTGTCTTTAGAATCGTCAAATACATAGTTCCATCGATATTTTGCAATTTCTTTATCTAATTCCTTATTGAAGGCAGTTGGTTTTGCATTTGGGAATTTCTCTTTTAATGCGGGTGTAAACAAATGTTTTAAAATGTCATTATGCCCGACTTCCTTTTGTGTCATTAAAAAATCAAAAAGATTGACCATATCCTCCGAACTTTTCAAAAATTCTGTAGTAACATCTGCATCATCTTCTTTTCTGTATATTTTGAGGTTCGAGAGCCATTGCCACACACGAAATTCTTGATAAAGCGGATGTGATTTAGGAATGGCTTGCAGGTATTCTTTCACCTCATTGCCATCTTTATCTTTATAAACCCGGTATTCTAGCGAACAATTGCTAATTGAGGATTTTTGGCTTCTAAGCGGACGTTGGTAAAAAATTATGTCTTCAACAAACAAATGCACAAAGTCACGTTTACTTAAGACAAATTGATGTGCCTCGTTATTTCTATAAAGCTCACGTATACAGTCGTTATATAAATCATCGGTAAATAATTCTGGTTGCAATTCAATCTGCTTTTTGAGAATAGCGATTAATTCTTCCTTGTAATATTTTCTTTCAATGGTGCGAACCAATTTGCCACGAATCTTTTGCGAAGGGTTTTGTAACAGGTTTTCGTATATATAAGCTCCGACAGTTTTATTGGATTTAACAATTTCTTGTTCGGTTTTCTTTTTCAACAACGTCCAGTCTTCTTCACTGGGCGCACGAAAACTGCGATCTTCCTTTCCCTCTTTGTTGGTTTTGATTGTTCCATTATCGTTTAAGTTGGTAGTAACGATGAAATCACGAACTTTATTCTTCCAGTCAAACAACGGGGTTTTGCTGGAACGGTGATAAACCCAGCCATTTTCCAAAATCAGCGAATACCAAATATCTCCTTTGTTATTGGGTTTTTCATCAGCAATAACATCTATTACTTTCAAGGAATGATATTCTACTAATTTATTGGGATTTTCTTCATCTTCACCACGCAATTGATAATAACCACGTTTTTGATTAAAGTTTAGAATTATCCAGGCAAGTTCTTCTTTTGTGATTTTATGGCTCAAAGCTTTTTTACGCAGATAATAAATCGTCCAGTCGTAGGGAATACGGTTTTCTTCTCCATTTTTTTTCTTATAAAATAATTGTGGTTGTGTTTGCTTAAAATCGTTTAACATTTCTTCGAAGGAAGCTTTGAAAATGAAATCCCTGTCATTGTATGCCAACTTTGGTTCTTTTTCATTTAGGAATTGACCTAATCTTTTTTCAAAATCAATTTGCTTTGCATAATGCTCGGGCAGAAAGCCCAATACATTTAGAACTCGGTGTAATCTCTGACGGCGTAATAAGTGGCGTTCACGTAAACGACGGATGCTTCTGTAACTGGTACGTGCAGCAGTTTGCGTCTCTAATGGCTTTCCACCACTAAACGTATCCAACACATCTTGGGTCATTGGAATTATCCTACTTCCCATTCCTTCAATTTTATGTGGTTTGCCAGATTCATCAGTTGAAATTAAAGCCCAACCAATAGAATTGGTCCCTAAGTCTAAGCCTAAAATTTTTTTTCCCATATAGTTTGTATTTTAAAATTTATATTCATATATTTGCATTTACAAAATGTAGCAAATCACAATAAGGATTATTCCGTTGTGAAAACATTTAAGGCGGTGCTGAACGAGTTGAAGTATCGCCTTTTTTATATTTGTATTTTCAATTTCTTTAGATAACATTACAAAGCATTTTTTTTCTTTTGCTAAATTACGAAAATATTTTATTGATTATTGTTCTTTGTTGATTTTTTTGCGACAATTATTTAATATGGTATTTTCCCTTTTTTTCTTCATCTTTGCAAGAAAAAACTTTCATGAGCGCTTGGGTGCTATTTCTGGTTTTACTTTTATACTTTGCTTTGATAATGCTTATAGCCTGGAAAACATCGAAGGACGCCACTTCGCTTACATTTTTCAATGCTAATCGTCGTAGTAAGTGGTATTGGGTAGCTTTTGGTATGGTGGGCACTTCGCTATCGGGTGTTACTTTTATGTCGGTACCGGGATGGGTTGGTACTACACAGTTTTCGTATATGGCTATGGTCTTGGGTTATATTGCAGGTTATTTTCTTATAGCTTTTATTTTGCTGCCATTGTACTATAGGCTAAATTTGCCTTCAATATATTCTTACCTCCATCAACGTTTCGGAGTGAGTTCTTATAAAACCGGTGCTGCTTTTTTTATTCTGTCGCGTAGTTTGGGAGCAGCATTTAGAATGTATATTGTTGTAAATGTTTTACAAATATTTGTTTTTGATGCATGGAAAATTCCCTTTGGTATTACAACATTATTCTTTTTATTCTTAATGCTTTTATACACATACAGAGGAGGAGTAAAAACGTTGGTTTATACCGATACATTACAAACGCTGGGAATGTTGATTGCTGTTATATTTACCATTTACTATATTGCCAATGCACTCAATAGTCCTATTACAGATTTGGTTGCCCAAGTGAAAAGCAGCGATATGTCAAAATGGTTTTTCTGGGGCGACTGGAACGATAAACGCCATTTTTTGAAACAATTTCTTGCCGGTATGTTTATTACACTTACTATGACCGGATTAGACCAGGAAATGATGCAAAAAAACCTGAGTTGTAAAAATGTTGGCGATGCACAAAAAAACATGATTACCTATAGCTTGGTGATAGCAGTAGTCAATTTGCTTTTTTTATTTTTAGGAGCTTTATTATACATATATGCACAACGTCAAGGTATTGCCATACCAGAAAAAACAGACGATTTATACCCTATTATAGCACTGCAAAGTATTGGTGGAATAACGGCAGTAATTTTTTTAGTCGGAGTTATTTCAGCTGCTTTCCCCAGTGCCGATGGAGCTTTAACTTCTTTAACAACCATTTTCAGCATTGATATTCTTGGATTAACAAGGAAAAATATTTCGGAAGAAAAAATCAGAAAAACAAGAATTAAAGTTCATATTACTTTTGCCATCTTGCTTTATATAATAGTAGTAATATTTAGCTCCATTAATAACGAAGCAGTTATTAGCGAGTTGTTTACGGTTGCCGGATATACATATGGTCCATTGTTGGGATTATATGCTTTTGGGCTTTTAACAAAGCGAGTTGTTTTTGATAAATTGGTTCCGTTTATAGCCATCTTTTCGCCGTTGTTTTGCTATCTTTTAAATGAAAATTCAATGTATTTGTTGAACGGTTATAAATTTGGATTTGAACTTATTTTGGTGAATGGTTTAGTAACCTTTATTTTGCTGTTTCTGTTTTCAAAAAGAAAATAAAAAAGAGGCATCGTTTTTTCGGTGCCCCTTTCATCATTTTTCTATGTATAATCTTTAAAAAAGTTTTCCGAGTGAAGCTTTGATGCGCTTAACCGATTCTATAATATTTTCGTCGGATGTGGCATAGGAGAATCGAATATATCCGGGTGCTCCGAATGCTGAGCCTCCAACTAAGGCAACATGAGCATCGTTTAATAAATATAAACACAACTCGTTGTCGTCATGAATGGTAATATCTCCATTTGTTCTGCCGATATACGAACGTATATCTGCAAAAACATAGAAAGCACCTTCGGGTACATTAGTTTTCATGTCCGGAACTTCTTTTAGCAACGACAATATCAAATCGCGGCGATGTTTAAATACATCTCTCATGGCATATATGGTGCTATTGTCATTAACAAGACCTGCAAGAGCAGCCATTTGAGCAATAGAAGAAGGCGAAGAAGTCATTTGACCTTGTATTTTTATGATGGCTTTGGCCAACCACGAAGGTGCTGCTAAATAACCAATACGGTAACCGGGCATAGCATAACCTTTTGATACACCATTTACTACTACTACTTGATCTTTTATTTCATCAAATTGTGCAATGCTTTCATGATGTCCAACAAAATTAATGTGTTCATATATTTCGTCAGAAACAACCATTACTTGTTTGTGCCGCGCAAACACCTGTGCAAATGCTTTTAACTCATCTTTTGTGTACAATGAACCGGTTGGATTTGAAGGAGAACTATATAAGAAAATTTTAGTTTTTTCGGTAATGGCATTTTCAATTTGTTCGGGTGTTACTTTAAAGTCGTTTTCTATGGAAGAATCTATGACGACAGCTTTACCTCTTGCCAAGCGAATCATTTCTATATAGCTTACCCAGTAAGGAGCAGGAATTATAACTTCATCGCCTGCATTAACAAGACTCAAAATAACATTCATAATGGAATGTTTTGCTCCGTTAGATACAACAATTTGTTCGGTTTTAAATTCCAGATTGTTGTCGCGTTTAAATTTAGCAACGATTGCTTTACGCAAATCTTCGTAGCCGGCAACAGGAGGATAATATGAATAATTGTCGTCTATTGCTTTTTTTGCAGCTTCTTTTATGTGTTGAGGAACTGTAAAATCTGGTTCGCCAATACTAAGATTGATAACATCAATACCCTGAGCTTTTAATTCACGACTTTTTTGAGTCATGGCTAACGTTTGCGATTCGGATAAGGCTTTTACACGGTCTGCTAATAAATCCATTGGATTAACTTTTAATAATGTTTCTGTAACCATTTGTGTTCTAAAATGATTTAGGTGAAGCAAAGGTATGAATTAATTTGCGAAAAAATGTTTAAACTTGTGAAAAATTTTAACAATTTATTAACCATGAACGAAATTGCTGTTATTATCATTGTTTTGCTTACGGGTGGGGTTGTTTTGGCTACTGCCTATTATTTGCTTAAACTATTTTTTGACAATGAGCGAACCAAACGAACCTGGGAATATAAAACAGAACATATGAAAGTAACCGTTCCTCTTCGTTTGCAGGCATACGAGCGAATGATATTGTTTATGGAGCGAATGTCGCCCAACTCGTTGATAGTGCGTTTACAAAGCCCAACTATGACATCCAGACAATTGCAAATGGATATGCTTAGCCTTATAAGAGCAGAATTTGAACACAATCTTGCTCAACAATTGTATATTTCAAAACAGGCATGGGATGTAGTTGTTTCGGCCAAAGAAAATGTAATTAAAATTATTAATATTGCAGCCGATGAAATAGAACCCGGTGCTCCTTATATGGAATTGAGTCAAAAAATTATGGCACAATGGATTGTTTTAAATCCCACTCCAATTCGTGCTGCTATCGATTTTTTAAAAGACGAAGCCAATCAATTGTTTTAATTTTTTTCAAACGTTTTAAAAAAAAGCATATCTTTGTATGAAAAATGTTTTGGCACAAGTTTTGAAATTGTGCCCGCTTGTTAATTTAAAAACTATTTTTATGAAAAAATTTATTTTGTTTTTAATTTGTGTAATGCTTGTTTTACCGGAGTTGTCTAATGCTCAAAACAAAAAGAACAAGAAAAAAAGTAAAAAAGAAAAAACAGAACAGGTAACACCTCAAGCTCAGAAAGAAGTATCGCCAACATTGCAAACTCAACCCACGGAAGCCAAACCTGCAGAAAAAAATCCGAATGAGTCGAAACCCTTAGAAGCTAAGCCGGTAGAAATGGGAAAACCTGAAAATGCCGTATCAAAACCGGTTGAGTCCGAAAAACCTCAGGTTGCTGCAAACATTGATGCCAAACCTATCAATGTAGAACAAGTGATAGCTCAATCAAAACCAGTTATACAAGAAAAACCCAACGGCTCTATCAACTGGACGGAGCAATACATTGAAGCAAAAGGTGCTTCGGTTATTGACAATGAGCGTTTTAAAAACCCTGCTCAGGCTAAGCTTATGGCAAAAAGAGGAGCGGTTGTGGATGCACAGCGCAACTTATTGGAAATAATAAAAGGTGTGAATGTAACCAGCGAAACAACCGTAAACGATATGATTACAACCCGCGATTATATTTATACAAGAATTGACGGCGTTATAAAAGGAGCACAACTTATTGGCGAACCAATTGAAAAAGATGGTACCATAGAAGTTCGGATGCGAGTTAAAATGTACGATCAAGATGGTATAGCACCTGCCATTTATAGCGACATTCCGGCTCTTAAGAAAGCGGGAACAATTAGCGATGTTGTTAATCAAGTTCCACCCGAAGTTAAAGACCAAGTGTTACAAGGGTTAGCTTTTAATATGAATGGTAAAAAATTCGATCCAAGTATGTTCCCTGTTATTGTTGACGAAAATAATAACCTGGTTTTAGATATGACCAAACTTTATGACCCGAAAACCGGAAAATTTCCCCAATTGCTCAATACAACCGAACAATTGATGAAAGATATCGGGTTTAAAAAAGGAGTAGAAGTGTTAAATGTTATAAAAGCTGAATCAGGTAAGTTGGTGATAGATAACAAGAGCCTGAAAAAAGTTAACTGGCAAAAAATAGGTCAAGTTGCCGGGAAAATTGGTAAATTCTTAATGATGTTAATCTAATTTATTAATTTATGAAACGATGGATATTTTTGACACTAATTGTGTCAATCGTTGCTGTTGGCAATGCCGAAGCTCAGAAAAAGAAAACAAAAAAACAAAAAACAACTACAACAGAAACAAGTCAACCTGTTTCTACTGCTGTAGCACAACCGACTTCGGTTACAATGAATGCTTCTTTAGCAAATGACAACAGCTTAAAAGAAGTAGAAGCGAAAGGTGTAGGACTGAAGCGTGATGACGCATTACAAGATGCACTTAGAAATGCTGTAGGTCAGGCAGCCGGCGTTGCCATAAGTTCAGAAACCAGCATGGAGAATTTCATGGTCGTTCGTGATGCTGTTTCTGCAAAAACAGAGGGTTATGTTGCTTCCTATACCGTAACGAAAGAAACCCCCTTCCCCGATAGATACGAAATTTCTATTCAGGCAAAAGTTAGCTTAAACCCATTAAAAGCCGATATGCAATTGTTGTCAAAAGCTATTGGCGGGGTGCGTTTTTTGGTAATGTACGATGCACGTAAAGTAAAACCCGAAGAAAAACCTTATTATGATTATGCAGTAGAACGAATTAATGAATTTCTTGCCGAACGTAAATATCGTTATATCGAAAAAGAACGCTCTGCTGCTCTTTTAAAAGAAGCAGAAGGTATCTATCAAAATAGCGAAACCAATCAAGAATCGTATGTTCAGCATATTGGTATGAAAGCCGATGCTCAATTTATAATTCTTATTAGCAATATTTCAACATCATCGCGAAGTGAGGCTTTTGATACTCGTACCGCATCTAAAATCATTATCGAAGCCAA
>ERZ795044.3897-NODE-3897-length-12422-cov-5.013504_pt1 | contig 12422 bp, 13 predicted proteins | sample MGYA00375128_ERZ795044 | MGnify/ENA primary metagenome ERZ795044 (study PRJEB30173, sample SAMN05720213) | anaerobic digester metagenome | isolation source: active sludge of municipal wastewater-treating anaerobic digesters | place: USA | collected 2014-12-22 ... | reverse complement strand
CCTCGATGTCGCTCTCAAGGCCCCAGCCCTCGGGGTGGCGAGACAGCCAGAGCACCTTGACCCCTGGAACGAGGTTGACCACGCTGACGAGGTTGTCGGGCATCGCGCCGGGCGGAAGCGTCAACATGAAGTGGTCGATGGCGAAACCCACGCCCTTCTCGACGATCTCGATGGCCGCGATGTCGGCACCGGCGGTACCCATCGCGGACGCCACGGCACCGAGGGAACCAGGGCGGTCGGGGAGGAGGATCCGGAGCAGCAACATGCGTCCAGTGTCCCCGACGCGAGAGCTGTTCCCCGAATCGCCCGTGTTACAGGCCGGTTCCAATCGCGTCGCCGCAATCACCCACCGGACGCGGGCAGGACAGGGGGTCAGGGCCGCTACCCCTAGGATTGGCGGGTAATCCACCCGAGGAGGGAACGTGGCACTCACGACGTCCGAGGTCGCACGGCTCGCCCAGTTGGCGCGCATCGACCTCTCGCCCGCAGAGTTGGCGCACCTCGCGCCACAGCTTGACGTGATCCTCGAGTCGGTCGCCAGCGTGGCGTCCATCGCGACGGCAGACATCCCTCCCACGTCGCATGCCCTACCCCTGACGAACGTCTTCCGTGACGACGTCTCGGGTCCGTCGTTCCCGGCAGCCGCCATGCTCGCGGGCGCTCCGGCGTCCGAGGATGACCGCTTCCGGGTTCCGAGGATCCTGGGGGAGGAAGCCTGATGGCGTCCGGGATCCTGCAGTCGTCAGCTGCCGACCTCGCCTCACTCATCGCCTCGGGTGACCTGTCGAGCGTCGAGGTGACGCAGGCGCACCTCGACCAGATCGCGGCCGTGGACGGGGACGTCCACGCCTTCCTCGCCGTCGACACCGATCGTGCGCTCGCGGCCGCGGCCCGGGTGGACGCGAAGCGTGCGTCCGGTGAGACGCTCAGCCCCCTGGCGGGCGTCCCCATCGCGGTCAAGGACCTGTTCTGCTACGAAGGCCTGCCCACCACGGCAGGGTCACACATCCTCGAGGGGTGGGTGCCGCCGTACAACTCGACCGTCGTCAACCGGCTCCTCGCCAACGACCTGGTCATCCTCGGAAAGACCAACCTCGACGAGTTCGCCATGGGGTCGTCGACGGAGACGTCCTACTGGGGCCCCACGCACAATCCCTGGGATCTGACCCGCATCCCCGGCGGTTCCGGGGGCGGCTCGTCGGCGTCCCTGGCGGCCTTCGAGGCCCCGCTGGCCGTGGGAACCGACACGGGTGGGTCGATCCGGCAACCCGCGTCGGTCACCGGGACCGTGGGCGTCAAACCCACCTACGGCGGGACGTCCCGCTACGGGGTCATCGCGATGGCGTCCAGCCTCGACCAGCCTGGTCCGTGTGCACGATCGGTCCTGGACGCAGCCCTCCTCCATCAGGTGATGGGGGGATACGACCCGATGGACTCCACGTCGATCCACGCACCCCTTCCCGACGTCGTCGGCGCGGCACGGTCGGGGGACGTCGCGGGAATGCGCATCGGCGTGGTCAAGGAACTCGGTGGCGAAGGATATGCCCCGGGTGTCGAGCAGCGGTTCGGCGAGGCCGTGGAACTGCTCACCTCGCTGGGCGCGGAGGTCGTCGAGGTCAGCTGCCCCCACTTCGTCCACGCGTTGGCGACCTATTACCTGATCATGCCCGCCGAGGTGAGTTCGAACCTGGCCCGCTACGACGCGATGCGCTACGGCCTGCGGGTCGGCGACGACGGCGAGCGGTCGACCGAGGAAGTCATGAACCTCACCCGCGGTGCCGGCTTCGGTGAAGAGGTGAAACGCCGCATCATCCTGGGGACCTACGCCTTGTCGAGCGGCTATTACGACGCCTATTACGGCTCGGCGCAGAAGGTGCGGACGCTGATCTCACGCGACTTCCAGGCTGCCTTCGAGCAGTGCGACGTCCTCGTCTCGCCCTCGACCCCCACGACGGCGTTCCGTCTGGGCGAGCGCGTGGATGACCCGTTGGCCATGTACAAGGCCGACCTGTGCACGATCCCGTCCAACCTCGCCGGGAATGCGTCCGGGAGTTTCCCGTGCGGGCTCGCACCCGAGGACGGCCTTCCCGTGGGCTTCCAGGTGATGGCGCCGCCGATGGCCGACGACCGCGTCTACCGGGTGGGCGCTGCGCTGGAGCGGGCGCTCGAGTCGCGGTGGGGTGGGCCGATGCTGGCGCAGGCGCCCCGATTGGCGAACTCGCTGGTGGTGTCGGCATGACGGACAACTGGGGGGACGTGTTGATGGACTACGACGAGGTGATGGACCGTTTCGATCCCGTCATCGGGCTCGAGGTGCACGTCGAGCTGAACACGGCGTCCAAGATGTGGTGCGCCTGTTCGACCGAATTCGGGGCGCCGCCCAATTCGCAGACCTGCCCGGTCTGCCTCGGACTGCCCGGTTCGCTGCCCGTGGTGAACGGGCTGGCGGTCGAATCCGCCATTCGCATCGGGCTGGCCCTCAACTGCCAGGTCGCCGAATGGTGCCGGTTCGCGCGGAAGAACTACTTCTACCCCGACATGCCCAAGGACTACCAGGTCAGCCAGTACGACGAGCCGATCTGCTTCGACGGACACGTCGACATCGAGGTCGAGGGCGAGGTCTTCCGCGTCGAGATCGAGCGTGTCCACATGGAGGAGGACGCCGGCAAGTTGCTGCACGTGGGCGGCTCGACCGGCAGGATCCACGGCGCCGACTACTCCCTGCTCGACTACAACCGGGCGGGCGTCCCCCTCATGGAGGTCGTGACCAAGCCCATCCGGGGCACCGGGGCCAAGGCACCCCAGGTCGGACGCGCGTACATGCAGTTCCTGCGCGACACCGTGCGCGCCCTGGGCGTCTCGCACGCCCGGATGGAGCAGGGCAACCTGCGCTGCGACGCCAACATCTCGCTCATGCCGAAGGGCACCGACGAACTGGGGACGCGCACCGAGACGAAGAACGTCAACTCCCTGAAGTCGGTCGAAGGTGCCCTGCGTTTCGAGATGAGTCGTCAGGGCGAGATCCTGGCGTCCGGTGGGCGGATCAAGCAGGAAACGCGGATGTGGCACGAGACCGGCGGCTATACCACCCCGGGACGTTCGAAGGAGCAGGCCGAGGACTACCGCTACTTCCCCGAACCCGACCTCGTGCCCATCGCCCCCTCGCGGGAGTGGGTCGAGGAGTTGCGGGCGACGCTGCCCGAACCGCCGGCGCAACGCCTGAAGCGGTTGCAGACCGCGTGGGGGTTCTCTGACCGGGAGCTGGGCGATGTCCGCGCGATCGGTGCCCTCGACCTCGTGGACGCCACCGTCGCGGCCGGGTGCGCTCCGGCGGCGGCTCGCAAGTGGTGGACGGGCGAGTTGAGCCGGCGCGCCAACGAGGCGTCCGTCGAGCTCGAGGACGTAGGTGTCTCACCGATCCAGGTCGCCTCGTTGCAGCAGCTGGTGGACAGGGGGATCGTCAACGACAAGCTCGCCCGTCAGGTGATCGACGGTGTGATAGCCGGAGAAGGGACGCCCGACGAGGTCGTCGCGTCCCGGCGGCTGGCCGTTGTGTCGGACGACACGGCGCTGCTACTCGCCATCGACGCTGCCATCGAGGCCGATCCGGGCGCGGCCGCCAAGGTGCGGGACGGCAAGGTTGCAGCAGCGGGCGCCCTGATCGGTGCGGTCATGCGGCAGATGAAGGGCACTGCGGACGCCGCGAAGGTGCGCCAGTTGCTGCTCGAGCGTCTCGCTTGAGTTCAGGCCCCACGGCGGGGGCGTGACGGGGGAGCGTCGTCGTCGGCCAGGAGGTCTGCGAGGTCGGCCGACCAGCCGTGTCTCGTCGTGGAGAAGAGCTGCGCCGCTTCGGTAAGGTCGGCCCGCGCCGGCACCGGGGTGGGCTCGGCATCGTCACGGAAGAGATCAAGGTCGTCCATGCCCACGAGCGACATCTCCGCAAGTGCCGGTTGCTGAGCGTCGGAGTGCCCGGGGTGCCCACCAGCGTCGGAGGGGGTGCGTTCGTCCAGCACCAACAGGGAGATGCCAACACCCGCCAACACCACGGACGCGACGATCATGACCCAGGCGAGGGTCGTCGACAACCCCGGGCCCAGCCACCTGGCGACCGCGAGGGCACCGATCGCGACCAGCGCAAGCGCCACAGCCACCGCCCCCCGTCGAAGCGCTGGGCGATGCCAGGTGCCGAAGACCGTCGGGGCGGCGGTCATCGCGGCGCCGATGGCGGCAACGGCGACCACGACATAATCCAGGGGCATGGCAGACCTCCTCGTCAGGTGCACAGCGTAGTGGGGTTGGGGCTCGGCCCGACGGGCGAGCGCACGGCTAGACGGACAGATCCGCTCCCAGCAGCGTGCTGACCGAGTCCGGTTCCCCCACGAGCTCGACGTCGGCGGCGGCTGTGCGTCCATGGGCGAACAGGACGAGTTCGGACGCGCGTCCGATGATCGTCGTCGTCTCACTGCCGGCCTTCATGCGGAGCTGCTCGCCCCTGACGTCGCTCGACACCTCGTCGCGCACCCGCCGCTCGCACACGACTCCGGTCTGGGCGCTGCGGAAGAACGCTCGCCCGAGGAGGGCGAGCCGTTTCCAGCAGTAGTCCTCGAACGCCTCGCCCAGATCCCTCGGGGATGCGGGGTGCTCGCCCGCCCGACGGACGTCCTCGTGATGGACGAAGTACTCGATCGCGTTGCTGGGCTCGTCAAGGCCGGGGATCGCGAAGAGCGAGAACCGCGCCGGCCCGCTTCGGATGCGCTCGATCAACTCGGCCCACTCGAGATTCTCGAGGGCGGCGTCCATGCGACGACGGGTCAGCCCCGAGAGCTGCGCGACGACCATCCCCGGCGCAGCGATGGGATCGTGCTCGCGGATCCACAGATGGGCCGCGAGGTCAGCCGTCGTCCAGCCCTCGCACAAGGTGGGCGCGTCGGGCCCGACAACGAGGAGGAGATCACAGAGGGCGTCTCGTTCGGTCTGGGCGAAGTTCACGTGTCGAGACTAACGGGTGGGGGAGTGTCAGTGCGGTCGGCCACAATGGGTCCATGCCGTTGACACCCGACCTCGCCGCGCGCCTCAAGCTGACCCCGTCCGGGCTCGTGCCCGCCATCGTCCAGGACGCGTCGTCGGGCGCCGTCCTGATGCTCGCGTGGATGAACGACGAGTCCCTCGCGCTCACGCTCGAGACCCGTCGGGCCACGTACTTCTCGCGCAGTCGCCAGGAGTTGTGGGTCAAGGGCGAGACCAGTGGGCACACCCAGCACGTGCGCGAGGTGAGGCTCGACTGCGATGGTGACACCATCCTGCTGTCGGTCGACCAGGTCGGACCGGCCTGTCACACGAATGCCCCCACCTGCTTCAGCGCTGACGTCCTACTGGCGGACGCATGAACATCGAGCCCTCGCGCGAGCGATTCATCGAACTGGGGAGCCACCAGCGCGTGATCGGCGTCCACACCAGACTGCTCGCCGATCACCTCACACCGATCGCCATCTACCAGCGACTCTGCGGCGACCGCGACCTCACGTTCCTGCTCGAGTCGGCCGAGTCGGGCGTCTGGTCGCGCTGGTCGTTCGTCGGGGTGAGGGCGGCGTCCACGCTTCTGGGCAAGGACGACGCATCGGTGTGGTTGGGCCCTGACATCGAGGGGTTGACCATCGACGGCGAGCCTCTGGACGTGCTCGCCCACGTGCTCGACGTGTTGTCCACCCCCGATTCGCTCGACGCGACCGATCCGCCGCCCTTCAGCTCGGGCATGGTCGGCTACCTCGGATACGACATCGTGCGTCGTCTCGAGCACCTTCCCGACAGCAATCCCGACGACCTGGGCGTCCCCGACCTGGTCATGATGCTCGCGTCCGATCTCGCCATCTACGACCACAAACTCGGCGAGGTCTGGTTGGTCGCGAACGCGATCAACTTCGACGACTCTCCCGATCGCGTCGACGATGCCTATTCCGATGCGATCGCCCGCGTCCTGGCGATGGCCGAGGCGCTGAACCAGCCTTCCGACCCGGCACTGGCCTGGCAGGACACGTCGTCGGTCGTTCCCGTGACACGACAACGGTCGGACGCGGAGTTCGAGGGCGCGGTGGTTTCGGCGGTCGACGAGATCCTGGCCGGTGAAGCGTTCCAGATCGTGGTCAGCCAGCGTTTCGACCTTCCCACGGACGCTGATGCGCTCGAGATCTACCGCGAGCTGCGCACGACCAACCCCAGCCCGTACCTCTATCTGCTGCGACTGCCGGGATTCTCGATCATCGGGTCGAGCCCCGAGGCGCTGGTCACCGTGAACGACGGAATCGCGACCACGCACCCCATCGCGGGCACGCGGCCTCGCGGCTCGTCGCCCCAGCTCGATCTCGACCTCGAACACGAGCTCCTCGCCGACCCGAAGGAGCGTGCCGAGCACCTGATGCTGGTCGACCTCGGGCGCAACGATCTGGGCAGGGTCTGCGAGCCCGGCTCGATCGCCGTCACCGAGTTCATGCAGGTGCGGCGGTACAGCCACGTCATGCACCTGGAAGCGGCCGTCACCGGCCGTGTCTCACCCGGACGCAGCGCACTCGACGTGACCCTCGCCTGCTTTCCGGCCGGAACGCTGTCCGGGGCGCCGAAGGTGAGGGCGATGGAGATCATCGACGAGCTCGAGGTCTCACGCCGGGGCGTCTATGGCGGGGTCGTGGGGTACTTCGACTTCGCGGGCAACGGCGATGCTGCCATCGCGATCCGTACCGCCCTGCTGAAGGACGGGATCGCGCACGTCCAGGCGGGTGGTGGCATCGTGGCCGATTCCGTGCCGAGGCTGGAGAACGCCGAGAGCCAGAACAAGGCGGCGGCGGCGCTCAACGCCGTGCGTCGGGCAGAGGGCCTGCGGACGCTCGGACGCCCATGAGCGCTCGGACGTCAAGGAACCCTCGGACGCCGAGGAACCCTCGGACGCCCATGAACCTGCGGACGATCGTGCTGGTCGGGTCGCTGGCCGGCGTCATCGCGGGCCTGACGATCGGACCCTCCAGACCCCTCGGTGCCGGGGCGCTGGTGCTCGGGGGGGTCGGCGTCCTGTTCCTGCTCTGGTCGCGTGGAGCGCAACGGCCGGCGTCCGCGACACGCCCGACGACATCCGCGGACGTCTGGAAGGCCATGGACGCAGGCCTCGACCCCACCGACGATGGTTCGGCTCCGCGTCTCGTGCGCGATAGTCTCGCCCCAGACGATTCAAGGTCCGTCATCCCGCCGCCCCAGGAGACACGATGAGCGAAACTCACCCCACCTATCACCACGGCCGCAGCCCGGCCGCCTGGACGGGCGTCAGCATCTCGGGCGCCGGATTCCTCCTCGGCTCCATCGCCGCTGTCATGGGGCCCAACTGGACGCTGGTCTGGGTCGCAGTGGGCCTCGTGCTCGCCGGGCTGGTGATCGGCACCATCATGAAGGTCGCCGGTTACGGCAACGGCTAGGCCCATGGGGGTTCTGGACGACATCATCGCGGGGGTCCGCGTCGACCTGGCCGACCGCGAGGCACAGTTGCCGCGGGCTGAGCTCGAGCTCCTTCTGGAGTCTGCTCCCGCACCGATAGAGGTGCTCACACGCTTGCGCGGGGGGCCGATCTCGGTCATCAGTGAGGTCAAGCGCGCGTCGCCCTCCAAGGGTCACCTGGCCAGCATCGACGATCCCGCTGGTCTCGCCTCCCGCTACGAGACGGGAGGTGCGAGCGTGATCAGCGTGCTGACCGAGCGGCGCCGGTTCGGGGGCAGCCTGGACGACCTGCGCGCCGTGCGCGCCGCCGTGTCGATCCCGGTGCTGCGCAAGGACTTCATCGTCACCGAGTACCAGCTCGTCGAGGCCCGGGCCAACGGTGCCGATCTGGCGTTGCTGATCGTCGCGGCACTCTCGGACGCCGAGCTCACCCACCTGCACCGTCTGGCCCTCGACCTGGGCCTGACACCCCTCGTCGAGGTGCACACCCCGGACGAGACGCGCCGCGCGGCCGACCTCGGGGCAGCGCTGGTGGGGGTCAACAATCGCAACTTGCACACCCTCGAGGTCGACCCCGGCATGTTTGCCCGGCTCGTACCATTACTGCCGGAAGGCGTCGTCAAGGTGGCCGAGTCGGGCCTCTCGGGCCCCGCGGACGTGGCAGCGGCTCACGCCCACGGTGCGGACGCCGTGCTCGTCGGCGAGGCCCTCGTCAAGGATGGGGACCCTGCTGCGGCCATCCGCGCAATGATCGACGCCACCCGCTGAGCGGGTGCGCACGGGGAGGAATCCCCAGAAGGAGAGTCATGAGCCTGCCCGATGCCCTGGGACACTTCGACCAGTTCGGCGGACGCTTCGTCCCCGAGGCCCTCCACGCCGCCCTGAGCCAACTCGAGGGCGAGTTCGACTCCGCGATGGCCGATCCCGGGTTCCTGGCCGAGCTCGACGACCTGCGGCGCAACTACGCCGGGCGTCCGACGCCCATCACCCGGGCCCCGCACTTCTCTGCCCAGTGCGGTGGCGCCGAGATCCTCCTGAAGCGCGAGGACCTCAACCACACCGGTTCCCACAAGATCAACAACGTGCTCGGGCAGGCGCTGCTGACGCGCAGGATGGGCAAGAGGCGCGTCATCGCCGAGACCGGCGCCGGCCAGCACGGTGTCGCCACGGCCACGGCGGCAGCGCTGTTCGGCCTCGAATGCCGCGTCTACATGGGCAGTGTCGACACCGAGCGCCAGGCCCTCAACGTGGCCCGGATGCAGCTGCTGGGTGCCGAGGTCGTCGCCGTCGAGGCCGGCTCCCGGACGCTCAAGGACGCGATGAACGAGGCCATGCGCGACTGGGTGTCGACCGTGGACGACACCCACTACCTCATCGGCACGGTCGGCGGCCCGCACCCGTTCCCCAAGGTGGTGCGCGAGTTCCAGCGCGTCATCTCGACGGAGGCGCGTGCACAGATGCTGGCCGACTTCGGCGGGCTCCCCACCGCGGTGGCGGCGTGCGTGGGCGGCGGGTCCAACGCGATGGGCATCTTCTACGACTTCATTCCCGACGCCGACGTGGAACTCTTCGGTTTCGAGGCCGGGGGTGAGGGTGTCGAGACCGGACGCCACGCCGCGACGATCAGCGCCGGTGACATCGGCGTCCTGCACGGCGCCCGGACCTACGTGCTGCAGGACGCCGACGGACAGACGATCGAGTCACACTCGATCTCGGCCGGCCTGGACTACCCGGGCGTCGGGCCCGAACACGCCTGGCTCGCCCACACCGGTCGCGCGTCCTATGAACCGGTGACCGACGCCGAGGCCATGGACGCCCTGCAGGCCCTGACCCGGACGGAGGGCATCATGCCCGCCATCGAATCGGCCCACGCCCTCGCCGGGGCCCGCCGACTGGGCCTGCGATGGGCTGACCAGGGACGCACGGGCACGATCCTCGTCAACCTCTCCGGACGCGGTGACAAGGACGTCGCCACCGCGATCGAGTGGTTCGGCCTGACCGGGCGTCCCGATCTCGTGGTGGGGGGCCTGGCATGACCGCCCTCGACCCCCGGCTCGGCCTGAGCGGCCGGACGCTGCGAGCGTGCGTGGACGACCACCGCGCCGCCCTGGTGGGCTATCTCCCCCTCGGGTTCCCCGATGTGGCCGGCTCCATCGAGGCCATGCGGGCCCTCTGTGAGGGTTCGGACGGACTCGGCGTCGACCTCGTCGAGGTCGGCCTGCCGTACACCGATCCGGTGCTGGACGGCCTCGCCATCCAGCACGCAGGGACGCGGGCACTGGAGCGTGGGGTGCGCACCCATGACGTGTTCGGCGCTGTGGAGGCCGTCGCCGCCACCGGCAAGCAGGCGGTAGTGATGACCTACTGGAACCTGGTCGAGCGGTACGGTCCGCAGGCTTTCGCCCGTGATCTTGCGTCCGCCGGCGGGTGCGGACTCATCACCCCGGACCTGACGCCGGACGAGGCGGGGGAGTGGATCGTCGCGTCCGACGAGTTCGGTCTCGACCGGATCTTCCTGGTGTCGCCCTCCAGTACGGACGCGAGGATCGCGTCCACCACTGCCGCCTGCCGGGGTTGGGTCTACGCGACCTCGGTCATGGGTGTCACGGGCACCCGCACGACCACGTCGTCGGCAGCACCTGGCCTGGTGGCGAAGGTGCGCGAAGCCGCCCCCGACCTGCCCGTGGGCGTGGGCCTCGGAGTCTCCAACGGTGACCAGGCCGCGGACGTCGCCCGCTACGCCGACGCCGTGATCGTCGGCTCGGCCTTCGTGAAGCTCCTGATCGAGAACGACCGCTCGGGCAGCGATGACCTCTCGTCACTCCGGAGCCTGGTCGACGACCTCGCCCATGGCGTCCGGTCCCCATCCACCTCGCGATCGTGAGCACATGGACCTCCTGAGCATCCCCAGCCCGTCCTGGAACGGTTTCAACATCGGTCCGCTGCGCATCCACATGTACGCGTTGTGCATCCTCACCGGCATCGCGATCGCGTGGTGGCTGTCTCGCAAGCGGTTCGTCGCGCGTGGTGGGCAGGCCGAACACATGGAGTCGATCGTCACGGTTGCCGTGCTGATGGGCATCGTGGGCGCGAGGCTCTACCACGTCGCCACCGACTACCAGCTCTACTTCGGCCCCGGACGCGACCCCGTTCGCGCCCTCTACCTGTGGCAGGGCGGACTGGGCATCTGGGGTGCCGTCGCGCTCGGCGCGGTGGGTGTCTGGTGGATGAGCCGCAGGTACGGCCACCCCACCTCCGACATGCTGGACGTGCTCGCACCCGGCCTCCTCATCGCGCAGGCCGTCGGCCGTCTCGGCAACTGGTTCAACTCCGAACTCTTCGGACGCCCGACCTCGCTGCCCTGGGGGCTCGAGATCGCGCCGCAGTACCGGCCCACCGGATACACCCAGTACGCCACCTTCCACCCGACGTTCGCCTACGAGCTGGTCTGGAACCTGCTGGGTGCTGCTGCACTGTTGTGGGCCGAGAAGCGCTTCCACCTCGGACGCGGCAAGCTCTTCGCCCTCTATGTCGCCATCTACACCTTCGGACGCTTCTGGATCGAGCGCCTCCGCATCGACGCCGTCAACCACGTCGGCGGGTGGCGGCTCAACAACTACACGTCCCTGATCGGTTTCGTGGGTTCGGTCATCGCTCTCGCGTGGATGCTCAGGACGCGACCGGGACGTGTCGAGATGGTCTTCGCCCCGGCGCCCTCCGAGGACGCAGGGACCCAGACAGGTTCTCTTGATGTCCACATACCGGACCCGGAGGCCTGACCGTCGAGACGACGGTGGAATGGTCCGACGCGGCAATACAGCCCGTCCGGGTGGGCAACGGCCGTAGGCTGCCTGTGCACCTGGGGGCACGAGCCCTTGACGCAGCGCAGATTGGAGTGGCCATGGTCTTCGACCTTCCCGCCCAGCAGGGTCTCTACCACCCCGGCTTCGAGCACGACGCCTGTGGCGTCGCCTTCGTGGCCCGGTTGAGTGGCGAGCCCACCCACGACATCGTCGAGCAGGGGCTGGAGGCACTCCGCAACCTCGACCACCGCGGAGCAACCGGCGCCGACGCCGCTGCGGGCGACGGGGCGGGCATCCTGATCCAGGTGCCGGACGCCTTCCTGCGTCGCGAGATCCCCCGTCTGCCCGACGCGGGCGCCTACGCCGTCGGCATGGCCTTCCTGCCCACGGACGAGGACGACGAGGACCTCGCCCGCATCACGATCGAGAAGATCGCGGCCGAGGAGCGCCTCAGGGTGGTCGGGTGGCGCGATGTGCCCGTCCGGACGTCCACCCTGAGCCCGATCAGCCTCGGCGCCATGCCCCACTTCAGGCAACTCGTCGTCACCTCACGCGACAAGCTCAGCGGCATCGAACTCGACAGGGTCACCTTCGTGCTGCGCCGTCGAGCCCAGAACGAGGCCGGCGTCTACTTCGCGTCCCTGTCGAGCCGGACCATGGTCTACAAGGGCATGCTCACCACCGACCAACTCGAGGTCGTCTTCCCCGAACTGCACGACCCGCTGATGGCGTCCGCCCTCGCACTCGTCCACTCCCGCTTCTCGACCAACACCTTTCCGGCCTGGGAGCTGGCGCATCCCTACCGGATGATGGCCCACAACGGTGAGATCAACACCGTGAAGGGCAACCGCAACTGGATGCGAGCCCGCGAGACCCTGCTCTCGAGCAACGTCATCCCCGGCGACCTCGACCGTCTCTTCCCGATCTGCACCCCGGGTGGGTCGGACTCCACGTCGTTCGACGAGGTGCTCGAACTCCTCCACCTGGGCGGACGCAGCCTCCCGCACGCGGTGCTCATGATGATCCCCGAGGCGTGGGAGAACCACACCGAGATGGATCGGGCGCGGCGCGACTTCTACGCCTTCCACTCCCACCTCATGGAGCCCTGGGACGGTCCGGCCTGCGTCACCTTCACCGACGGCA
>ERZ795044.3895-NODE-3895-length-12426-cov-4.774068_pt1 | contig 12426 bp, 9 predicted proteins | sample MGYA00375128_ERZ795044 | MGnify/ENA primary metagenome ERZ795044 (study PRJEB30173, sample SAMN05720213) | anaerobic digester metagenome | isolation source: active sludge of municipal wastewater-treating anaerobic digesters | place: USA | collected 2014-12-22 ... | reverse complement strand
GAACCAGCAGATAATTAATAAATCTGCCAACAATACTGCTTAAACCGTAAACAGCAGTTTGACCGGCTAATCTTTTTAGTTGACTCAAAGCCAAATTTTATGCAAAATAATACAAATATTTAGTCAGTAGCAAGAAAATAATTACAAAACTAAAGTTCTCCTACTAAAGACTTTATTATTTGTGTCATTTTTGGTTCAGATTGCGAAGCAATATGTTGCACTTCTTCGTGTGTTACTTTTACAATCTTGCCGGGAACTCCCAAGTCTGTTATAATCGAAATTGCAAAGCACGGCAAGTGCATATGACGGGCAATAATAACTTCGGGAACTGTACTCATTCCTACAGTATCGCCACCTATTGTTCTAAAATACACATATTCAGAAGGAGTTTCGAGTGTTGGTCCTGTCACGCCGACATACGTACCTTTTTGAACCTTAACACCTAGCTTATGAGCTATATTTTCAGCCTTTTCTACAAGGTTTTTATCGTAAGCATCGCTCATATCCGGAAAACGTGGACCCAATTCATCGTAGTTTTTACCGATTAGTGGATTTGGCATTAAATTTATATGATCGGTAATTATCATAATGTCGCCAATCTCAAAATTTGGATTTACCCCACCGCTTGCATTCGATACAATTAATTGCTTAATACCTAAAAATTTCATAACACGAACGGGGAAAGTAACTTCTTGCATCGTATAGCCCTCGTAATAATGAAAACGCCCCTGCATTGCAATTACTTTTTTCCCTGCTAATGTCCCCAAAATTAAACGTCCCTGATGTCCTTCTACAGTTGAAACAGGGAAATTAGGAATATCCTGATAATTTAAAGAATGTTCTATATTAATTTCCCTTACTAAACCACCTAATCCTGTGCCTAAAATGATACCTACCTCAGGGTTAAAGTTTGTTTTTTCGCGTATAAATGCTACTGATTGGTTGATTTTTTCTAACATACTCTATCAATTCTAAATTAAACATATTTTTTTCGTTGTAAAGAAAATCAATTTCAATGGGAATATAAAATATTGGCATATCGAGTAAAAGTTCTACATTGGGTGCTTCGCGTAATCGGATCGAATCTTTTTCGGTAGTTATAATGATCTTCTTATCGGATTGAATGGCGTTAAACGTATCTGCAATTCGTTGAATATCTTTAGACTTAAAATAATAATGATCGGGAAAATTGATTTCGGTTATATCGGTTGCAAATCGCATAATATTATTCCGTAAGGGTTTGGGATTAGCTATACCCGTTACTAACAAAACAGAATATTTGCACTTTGTAAAATTATACTTAATGGCAGAAAACCGTCCTGGAAAAACAACTACGGGACTTTTGTATTCAATGTAAGTAAAAAATAAATACTGGTAAGGGAAAAGCTCCAATTTTTTCTGTACAATTCTTCGCTCTATTGGCTTTAGATCAACAGGAGTATTTGTAACGATTACCATGTGAGCCTTTGACTTATGATGAATGCGTTCTCTAAGATTTCCATATGGAAGCAAATGATCTTCGTATAGCGGATTATTAAAATCCATTAAAAGTAAATATACACCTGCCTTTACGGCCAGATGCTGATATCCATCGTCTAAAATGATTACATCTATTTTAGGATCATTTCTTTTTATTAAATGTTGAATCCCCTTCCTTCTGCTTTCGGAAACAACAACGGTTATATTTGGAAATTTTTGTTTTATTTGCAGCGGTTCATCACCCACTTCAAAAGCCGTAGAATCTATAAATACCTCCCTAAAGCCTTTCGTTTTGCGTTTGTATCCCCTGCTTAATACTGCGATGTTGTAATGTTCCTGAAGCATTCTAACAATTGCTTCTACATGAGGGGTTTTGCCTGTTCCACCTACGGTAATGTTGCCGACACATAATATGGGTAAAGGGTATTCTTTCATCTGAAGAATGCCCATATTATATAGCATATGCCTAAATCCTACCATTAAAGCATATATCCACGATAATGGAATTAAAACAAAACCGTATTTTCTTCTGTTTATCAGGTGTCAATCATTTTAAGGTTGCTAAAATAATGATAATTAAGATAATTACAAAATTTGAATTTCATATTTATCGATTCTTCAAATGAAAAATGATAGATAAATGATAAAAAACATTAACTTTGTTCACTCTAACCGATTCAATATAAAACTGAACATGAATGATTTAAACAAAGATATAAATTTAAAATATGATAATTTATTAGCACAATTCAAAACCTTACAAAAAGAACATGAATTATGCCATCAAAAGCTAAATAATATTTTAAAAATAAATAAGTCCATTGAATATTTAAACGAATTAGTAATTAATGGAATTGATTTTATCGATTTAAAGAAAGAAATTTATAATATTATTCAACAAGTTTTTAATACACATCATAGTGATTTGTATTTAATTAGCAGCGATAAAAAATATCTATTTCTAGAAAGAGAGAATATAAAAAAAGAAAATATTGATAAATTTGAAAAAATACTATCTATCAAAATACCTGAAATAGTTAAAATATCACTTGATATTGATAATTGGTATTCAATTACCATTAAATCAAAGCAACCACAAATTTGCAACACGAACTCTGACTTAGAATCAATAATACTAGCTTATATTGAAAGCAATTTCCCAAAACTTCCTTTAAAAAAAACTATTTCTCAAATAACCGCTTTTATTAAACATCCTTTTTACATTATTTCATTCCCAATTTTCTTTAACAATAATGCAATAGGTCTGTTAGATTTAAATTTTATTAAAAAGCCTAACCAAGAAGACTTAAAATTAATCCATTTTTTTATTTCAGAAATAGCCATATATATATATTATTTTAATACAATTCAATTTTTAAACCGAATTACAAACAAAATAAGCGACGTAGTCTGGTTAATGGATTTAAAAGGTAATAGTCTATATGTTACTGACTCCATTTCATCTTTTACAGGTTACACAAAAGAAGAATATTTAAAGCAAACCATCCATGAGCGATTTACTCCTAAATCAGCAAAGATAGCATTTGACACTTTAAATAATGAATTAAACAACAATAAAGATATAAACAATATCCCTCAAAACTATACAAAATCGCTTATACTTGAATATGTTTGTAAAAATGGCCAAATAAAAACCGGCGAAGTTATTATCACACCATATTTTAACAACAAGGAATGTGTTGGTATTCTTGGCGTTACTAGAGATATTACTTATAAAATTGAAGCCGAAAAGAAATATCAAGACATATTTGAAAATATTCAAGATATTATATATAAAACGGATTTAAATGGTAGTATTTTAGAAATTAATCCTTATGTAGAAAAAATATCTGGATTTAAAAGAAAAGACCTCATAGGTAAGCCCGTCTCTGAATTATATTGGAATGTTGATGATCGAATTCATTTAATTAATGAAATATTAAAAACAGGCAAAATCACAAATTACGAAATAAAACTTCGATCTTCAAATAATGAAATTATTTATGCATTGGCTTCTTCAAGACTAATTTACGATCAAAATAACACTCCCCAATACATTGAAGGAGTATTGCATAACATTACTGACTTTGTATTAGCAAATAAAAAAATTCAGGATTTATCAATTGTTATTGAAAATTCACAGAATGAAATTTATATTTTTGACTGTGAAACATTAAAATTTTACTATGCAAACAAAGCAGCCCTTAATAACTTGCAATATTCTGAAGAGGAAATAACTAAACTCACCCCACTTGATATAAAACCAGATATTAGCCCTCATGAGTTTTACAAACATTTAGACATATTGCTGAGTGGCAAAGCTGAGATAACTTACTTTGAAACTACTCATTTAAGAAAAGATAATACAAAATATTTCGTTTCTGTTCATTTACAACTTTCAACATACAATGAAAAAAAGGTTTTCAATGCAATAATAATTGACATAACGGATAAAAAAAATACTGAAGAAAAGCTTATTTTCAACAATTTGGTATTAGCAAAGTTAAATGATCTATCATTTCAACTTATTAACGATAACAAGGGAGACAAAATAGAATCGACAATTGTAAAAGCCCTTAAAGATATAACTCAAGCAAAAATGGTAACGTTCAATGAGTTCGATCCTATTAAGCAAGAATTAAAATTAAAAGCAATTGAAACAAATCCCGGTGTATTTGAAAAAATAATTAATTTATTAGGAAAAAGTAGTAAAGATATTGCTATTCCTATCAGCAAGGAAATATATGACAAAATAACCAATGAACAAATTGGATATTTAAAAACAATAAGCGAAGCAACTTTTGGCTCTATACCCCATTCTATTGGTTTTATCATAGACACATTGCTACAAACAAAACAATACATTGCATTGGTTTTTTTGCACGAAGGCAGGTTGTATGGCACATCATTAATAGCACTTAAACAAGATGTCAATATGCTGACTAACGAAATGTTAAAAAATATAATAAACATCATTTCTGCTTCACTTAAACAAATCAACTATCAAAACAAAATCATTGAAACAAAAGAAATTGCGGAAGCAAAAGAAAAGATTGTAAGGCTTCAAAAAGAAGAAATTAAACTTCAAAACGAACGTTTAGAAAGCTTACTTCGGATTGCTAAACAAAACACCAATAATATACAAGAGTTACTTGATTACTCGCTTAACGAAGCAATAAAATTAACTCATAGTAAAATAGGTTTTCTATATTTCTACGACGAGCAAAAACAAGAATTTATACTTAATTCATGGTCAAAAGAAGTCATGAATGAATGTAAAGTATTAAACCCTCAAACAGTATACAAATTGGTCGATACGGGCTTATGGGGTGAAGTAGTTCGTCAACGTAAACCTATTTTAGTAAATAATTATCATGCAAAAAACCCATTCAAAAAAGGCACTCCGCAGGGACACGTTCAACTTAATAAATTTCTTTCAATACCAGTATTTATTCAAAACAAAATAGTCGCTACTATAGGAGTTGCAAATAAAGAAACCGATTATAACGAAGCTGATATTCTTCAGCTTACTCTTTTAATGGATAATGTATGGAAAATAACAGAACGTATAACATTAATAGAAAACCTAAAGATAGCAAAAGAAAAAGCTGAAGAAAGTGACCGGCTCAAATCTGCCTTTCTTGCTAACGTGAGCCACGAAATAAGAACACCAATGAATGCAATTCTTGGCTTTGCCGAAATACTTAAAAATCATAAATTGTCTGAGGAAGATCAACAAAAATACTATCAAATTATTGAACAAAGTGGGCAAAGAATGTTAAATATAATAAATGATATCATTGATATTTCTAAGATTGAAGCAGGTTTGGTTTCCACTAACATTATAGATGTAGATTTAAACGAACAGTTTAACTATATTTATAATTTTTTCAAGCCCGAAGCAGAACAAAAAGGACTGTTATTTGATGTAAATAGTTGTTGTTTAAAAAACACTTTCATTAAGACAGATAAAGAAAAATTTATTGCCATTCTTTCTAATTTAATAAAGAACTCTATAAAATACACAGAACATGGATTCATTCAATTAAGTTGCAAACAAATTGATAATTTTATAGAATTTAAAATTAAAGATACCGGCATCGGCATTCCAAAAGACAGACAAGATGCTGTGTTCGAAAGATTTATTCAAGCCGATATTACAGACAAAAATGCAAAACAAGGCGCCGGTTTAGGTTTATCCATCGCAAAAGCATATGTAGAATTATTAGGAGGTAACATTTGGCTCGAAAGTGAAGAACAAAAGGGAACAACATTCTACTTTACAATTCCTTGTAACAATATTGATAATTATTATTCAAATAATCTTTCAAGCAACAACACTGCCGAAAAAAGTAAAAACAAAAAAATTAATATTTTAATCGTTGAAGATGATGAAAACTCAATGCTTTTACTTAATATCATATTAAAAAATTATGGTAAAATAATATACAAAGCAACAAATGGTCTAGATGCTCTAAATATCATAGAAAAACATCCGGAAATCGATTTAATTTTAATGGATATAGGGCTACCCAACATGAATGGGCTTGAAGTTGTTGAGAAAATTAGACAATTCAACAATAAAGTTATTATTATTGCCCAAACAGCTTATGGTTTTTTAAGTGATAAAGAAAACGCTCTTAAATCGGGTTGCAATGATTATATTTCAAAACCTATTAAAAAGGACAATATAATAGCTCTTATAAACAAATATTTTTAGCAGCAGAATAAAAAACGTTCCCATTATTCGTTAACTCTCCAAGGAGAAAATAATTTAACTTCAAATAATAAAAAATTTAAGTCTTACTTGAATTAAATTTTGGTCATTCAATCACTACAAGTTTATCATTAAAAATAATCTGATTATTTTGAAAAATACGAATCATATAAACACCACTAGAGAAAACATATTGAGGTATATTTAAATTATTTCCAGATAGATGATTTTTACGGTAAATTACTTTCCCAAAAGAATCGAATAGTTCTATATTAGCATCATTAAGTTGAACATTAATTTGTAAAGGGATTTTACCATTAAAAGGGTTAGGAAAGATTTTAGTATTATTTGTTGCAATACTGTTTGAAAAAATATTTGTAGTAAAATTAGTATCAATTTTTGCTATGCAGATGTTAGCATTCCCCAAATCTAATCCTTGAGTAGGGTCGGAATTGGCATTGATATGTCCGGCTATAACAAGTGTGCCATCAGAGGCTTTTAATATAGATTGAGGATCATCGTTGTCTTTTTTGTGAATTAAACAACTCGAATACATCATGTTGCCGTTGTTATCTAATCTCATTAAATACCAGTTATCAACGCTATCGACATATTGGGTTTGGGTGTAGCAGACGGCATAATAGGTTTCATCATTATCTTGTATAATATCGAAACCGCCATCGTACTTTCCATAATTACCATAAATTTTTGTCCAAAGAGTATCAGCGTTTGCATTAAGTTTAACAACAAAAATATTCCTTCCGCCACCCGTATAGCTATTATCATTTTTACCCGTACTCCCTATTAGCACAGCTCCTCCATCAGAAGTCGGACGTGCATTAGAAATGAAATTAATGGTATCGTTATCAAAGGTTAGGGTTTTTAATATGTTTCCTGAAGCGTCAATCTGCAAGATTTTTGAAAAAGTGCAATAATACGGAGGAAATCCCATTTGGCCGGTAGTACTGTTAACCACTAAAAGATACGAATAAGAATTAAAAGGTATAATGGTTTTAGCTTCTTCTTTATATCCAAAATCATAGGTTCTTGTCCATAATGTATCCAGATTGGTATCAAGTTTTAATAGCCATGCGTCTTCTCCTCCTTGCTGTGTGCCATAGCTTTCAGTAACACCCGTAACAAAGTAAGTTCCATCAGGATTTTGAATTATTTTGGTTCCTCCATCTTTTTGAGTTTTGCCACCGACATATTTTTCGGAAATGTTTGTTATTTGATCGCCACTGGAGTTCAATTGCATTTTTAAAATCCACAGTTGTTGGCTGTTGTCGTTTGAAAAATAATTATAGTAAAACCTCATTCCTGTAAAAATTAGTTCATGATTTGTGTTTTCGATAACATCTGTTAAAAAATCATTAGCGGTGCTTCCCAACTCTTTTGTCCACAATGTATCACCATTATAATCCAACGCTATTATGTAACCATTAAACCCCCATGAATAAATAGACGGAATAGTTGTTGAACCCGAAACTATAAAATGATGATGATGGGTTTCAATAATTTTTGAAGCCACGTCGGTATTTCCATTATTATGATCGAAAGTTTTTATCCAAGTCTGACCAAACAAACCTGTTGTCATGCTAATCAGAATTGCAATTAATCTTATTTTCATAGATTTAAGTTTTAAATTTTCATTTTCCAAATATGTTTTTACCATAAAACAGAAAATTTTTGGTGATACCATTCAATTTCAAAATTAAATAAAAAAATGAAACTACAAAAAAATAAAATCACCACTTACAAGTTAAAATATTCTTTAATTCTATTATTTATTATTTTTGTGTGTTCGCATTTACTCATTTATTATGGACAATGACCTGATAAACCTAAAAAAGCTGATTTTAGATCGATGCAAAAGCTTGCTCAACGAAAAACTATTAAATGCCGAAAACGAAATGAAAGAAGCTCAGCAAGCAGCCAACGAAGTCGGTCCACCTAAAGATCGTTACGACCCTTTTCGTTCGCAGATGCTTCGTCGTCGCAATCTTTTTGCCGAACAATACCAACTGATAGTTAATGACATGGAGCTCTTAAACAAAATAAATCCCGAAACCTTAAACGATGAAGTATCTTTTGGAGCAGTTGTAAAAACCAATGCACATCGCTTATTTTTTGCTGTGTCGATTGGGAAAATAGAAATAAACAACGAAACTTTTTTTGTGGCATCAACGCAAACACCACTTTTCGAAGTAATGAAAGGAAAGAAAGTAAACGAATCGTTTGAATTCAATAAAAATAGTTTTCAAATTACCGAAGTTTTTTAATATTACTTACAAAAAATTGCGAACCATTATTGAGCCACAAAAGTATAATAAATATAACCCTTTTGACTTGCCGGAGCTTTATCGTTCGGAACAAAACGACTGTTTCGAGCCGATTCCAAAGCCGAATTAGGTAAACAACTTTCGCTCAGCGAAGCTGCGGCATCGGCAATACGAGCCGAGACCACATTCCCTTTTGGGTTTACCACTACTTCGATAGTTACTTTGCCAAATCCTTGACATTTATAGGCAGGTATCGGAAGACGTATAGCCCGGCGTCCACCTAAATCGTAACTAATAATAGCATTGCCGGCATACGTGTTTTTAGAATTCTGATTAGAGCCATCCTCCGTTTTAACTGTGGGTTTGTTCCAATTTTCTATATCAGGCGTTTCTTTGCTATAATCTTTCACTAACCATCGCTGGTCATTGTAATCATTTGCCTTAAAATTCTCTTTTGGTTTACCCTTTTCCAACATATCTTTAGCTTCGCGATAATAATCTTGAAAACTTTTATTTGCTTCACCCAGGTTTTTTTCTACATTTTTTAAGTCTTTGCTTTGTTCGTCTGTCATTTCTTGTTTTTCGGCTTCGCTTTGTTGCAATTGGGGCATAGACAGATCCTCATTTACAAAATCAATCATAATCTCGCTTGTTGCAGGTTTATCCGGCTTTGCCATTTCCATAACAACAAGAATCCCGAAAAACAATAAGTGTATAAGCAACGTAATACTTATGGGCAGAAAATATCGTTGAACTATTCTATCTGCAATATAAAATAGTCGGTCTAATGTCATAATTCTTTCGTTGAAGAAGAATTTAACGCATTTTCTATTATCGAAAGTATTTCATTCCGCCCTTTTTTTTCTTCGGAACTCGAAATAATGTGTTGAGGTCTGCTTTCCCAATATTCATCCAAAAAGTTATTTAACTCTTTAGTATGCTTGCTAACGGCTCGTAAATTTATTTTATCGCATTTAGTCGATACAATTATAAAGGGAACTTGATTTTTACCCATAAAAAGCATAAAATCCATATCGCTTTGCTGAAGCGGGATACGAGAATCAATCAGCATAAAAACAGCGTAGAGCTTATCGCTGCCCACGATATATTCTTTAATCATGGTATCCCACTGCTCGCGTTGTGTTTGGGAAACTTTCGCAAATCCATATCCGGGCAAATCGACCAAATACCATTGTTCGTTTATAAGGTAATAGTTCAACGTCTGCGTTTTCCCGGGTTTATTAGAAGTTCGAGCCAATGCTTTGCGATTTACCAACATGTTTATCAACGACGATTTACCCACATTTGACCTGCCAATAAATGCGAACTCCGGCTGGTTGCCTGTTGGCTTATTTTTATAACTTGTACAGCTTTTTACATAAGTAGCAGAACGTATTATCATATTATATGTTATTTAATGTAAACTTCGAGTATTTTACAACGCTCCTTTGGAACAATCGTTATTTCCTCGAACGATGCAGGGACTAAAACGGTTCTCCCTTCTTCCATACTAAAATCATTGCCTTGATAGGTTATGACTGCTTTTCCGCTAACCAACATCAAAATTTTAAAACTGTCAATTAACTCATATTCACGCTCTATTGGTTTATCAATATGCAAAAGATTGACAGTAAAATACGAACAATCAACAAGATTGACGGGTTTATTTTTTTTGTCTTCATAAACCTGTTTTACTTCAGACGTCTTTTTAAAATCGATGGCATCTAATGCTTCTTCGGTATGCAATTCGCGTGGATTCCCATTTTTGTCCACTCTATTCCAATCGAAAATGCGATAAGTTACGTCTGAAGTTTGCTGAATTTCGGCTAAAAAAACTCCTTTACCTATTGCATGAACTCTGCCTGCCGGAATAAAAAACACATCTCCTTGCTTAGCCGGAACCTTATTCATTAATTCGTCCACATTGCCGGCATGTAAATACGTTAAATACTCATCCTGGCTAATATCTCTTTTAAATCCTGATATAACATAAGCATCGGGTTCAGCATCGATAACATACCACATTTCTGTTTTGCCATAAGCATGGTGTCGCTCTTTTGCTAATGTATCGTTCGGATGAACCTGAATAGATAAAACATCGTTTGCGTCTATGAATTTAATTAACAATGGGAATTCTTCTCCAAACTGTTCGTAAACTTTTTCGCCCACTAAATCAGACATATACACTTCCGTGATTTCTGATAACGTATTTCCGGCTAATATTCCATTTTCGACAATGGACTCGGCTCCTTCTACAGCAGAAATCTCCCACGATTCACCGGCATTCTCTATTTTACCAATCTCTTTTCCTAACAGAGTTCGTAGTTTTTTTCCGCCCCAAATGCGTTCAAAAATAATAGGTTTAAAATGTATAGGATATAACATGTTTTTTTATGCAAACCTACACAATTATTCATTAATAGCCAAGAAATCAAGCACGTCTTAACTTTTTTTGAGCTTAATTAAAAAAAATGAATTGCTTACAACTCAAAATATTTACTGTTTTACTATTCGTTTTTTAACAGCGATTTCTTTTTTGTTTATGATTTTTATCAAATAAATGCCTTTTGATAGATTAGACAAATCAATAAAAGATGAATTCCCGGTTAATAAATGACAAATCAATGTATTGCCCAAGATATCTGAGATTTCGATTTTAACATTATTATCATCGTTATTTAGTTTTGAAACATATAAAATATCATTTACAGGATTTGGATAAATAGAAAACTTCTCATTGATAGAACTGCTTTCAACAGAGAGTGTACCTGTATTAACATATTCCACTGCGGTACCTGTGTACCACGAACTTATTTGAGAAGCACGAATATTTTTAACATTGTAAGTAACAGTATAAATATTCCCTTGAGCATATGAATGAGAAATATTAAATGGTGTTAACCAGTTTTGAACCGTATTTAAATATGTTTGAGAAGTACCATCGCCAAAATTAACTTCTACAGAAATAGTATCCGCCCAAAGAGTTTCAATGGCGCCACTTACAACATAAATCTCACGAGTATAATTCAAGCTGTTTAACGTATTGGTATCTCCTATAATTTCGGGGCAAATTGTCATATAAGAATTTGGAAGCGTTTGCCCTACACCCCATACATCAAGACCCGCATTGGGATTTGGACTAAAAACAGTGCAATATTTATCAACTAATTTAAACTGATAATGCCCAAAAGGCACATTAAGATATATGTGTGTTACCGAGTCTATATGAACCGGGCTAAACGTTCCTATTGTTTGTGATGTTTGCCAGTTATCATTTGAAAAACTTATATCATAGGGAGGTGTTCCTCCAGAAGCGGCTAAACTTATTTGATGATTTTCTGAACAATTCCCTACATTACAAATTAATGCATCAAAAGTAATGAGATGGCTATTAAAATGGAAATTTGCAGTATCAATTCTATTTGCTAAAGGAGATACAAAATAAAGAGTTAAATCGCCTTCGGCTTGCACTGAGTAAACATAAGGTTCAATAAAATCATTTCCATTGTCATAAACAGTGGCAATGGCATCAAATGTTTCATATTCCATTCCGGGAATCAAATAACCTTTTACAAGAATAGGTCCCGGTGTTGATGGATAAAAATGTAAAGTAAAATACGCATAACCTTTTAAATCATTACAATTTGGATGACGTATAGAATCTAACGTAAATAAAGGTTGAGAAAACGTCGTTAAATAAAAACAACTTGCTAAAATTAAATAAATAGTCTTTTTCATACAATAGTTTTTTTTGTTATAGACGTTTTACTTCAAATGGGGTTGCTTTTTTGTCTAAAATTTTTTATCTATAAAAAATTTCTGCTATTATATTTGAGAATGTTTAAATTTCAACATTCATTCGAATAATAGGGTTTTGATATGGGCTGAGTGGACTATCGTTAATATTCCATAAAATCATAAGATTTAGATAACTTCGCTCACCAATAG
>ERZ795044.3889-NODE-3889-length-12432-cov-4.034661_pt1 | contig 12432 bp, 11 predicted proteins | sample MGYA00375128_ERZ795044 | MGnify/ENA primary metagenome ERZ795044 (study PRJEB30173, sample SAMN05720213) | anaerobic digester metagenome | isolation source: active sludge of municipal wastewater-treating anaerobic digesters | place: USA | collected 2014-12-22 ... | reverse complement strand
GGATGGAACCACCATCATTACACCCAATGTACTGTTCATTTATTTACCCAATGCGCCTTTGACCTACCAGGTAGGTGCCCGTGTTGAATTCAATGAACTGTTCTGGTTTGGCGGCGGCTACCGTTCGCACCAGAGCTTCATGTTGTCTGCCGGTGTAAACATTGGCAAAAAACTTACCCTCGGTTATGCCTATGATAACTATATAGCGCCGATCAGCAATTTCGATAACGGGGCCGATGCCCATGAAGTGCTGCTGCGGTACAATTTTTCGAAAAAGTAGATTTCATGCGTTTAGTTTTTGTTTTAAGCAGCTTACTTCAGTAAGCTGCTTTTTTATTATTGAGGCCACTAATTACACGAAGGGTACGAATGTTTTTATTAGTGAGTATTTGTGTCATTCGTGGCTGACTAAAGATCATTGGTTTGACGGCCCCGGTTTTTGTTTTAAGCAGCTTACTGAAGTAAGCTGCTTTTTATTATCAGGACTACTGATCACACGAATTGCACGAATGTTTTTATTAGTGAGTATTCGTGCTATTCGTGGCTGACCAAAGATCATTGTGGTTTGGCGACTCTGGTTCACCAGCCACAATTGATTCTCAAAATATAGGTTATTAAATTTTCAAAAATTATTGAAAATATCATATCTTTGTGAGGTAAATAACAACTCATGAAACTCGTAATAATCGGTGGCGGCTTTGGGGGACTGAGGCTGGCACGCAAACTCAGCAATAAGCCGGGTTTTGACATTACCCTGATAGACCGTTTTAATTACCACCAGTTTCAACCTTTATTTTACCAGGTAGCCACGGCCGGCTTGGATGCCAGTAATATCTCGTTTCCTTTGCGCAAGGTTTTTCAAAAAAGCAGGAACGTCCGGTTTCGCATGGCGGAAGTACAGGAGATAAATGCTGCCGGTAAAAAAGTCATCACCGATATTGGTGCATTTGATTTTGATGCCCTGGTGATTGCCACCGGCGCTGATACCAATTTCTTTGGCAATGAAATACTGAAAGAAAATGCATTCTCGATGAAGAGTACGGTAGAGGCGCTGCAACTACGGCATCGCCTGCTGCATAATTTTGAAGACGCCTTGCATGTAAGGTCTGATGTAGAATTACAACGCCTGATGAATATAGTGGTGGTAGGGGCGGGACCAACCGGCGTGGAACTGAGCGGAGCTATTGCCGATATGAAACGTTTTGTATTGCCGAAGGATTACCCCGAACTGGATTTTTCAAAAATGAGAATATACCTGCTGGAAGGCACCGGAAAAACCCTGGGAACAATGAGTGAAAAGTCGAGCGCTCAATCCCGGGCTTATCTTGAAAAGTTGGGCGTGACTGTTTTAACCAACAGCCTGCTGAAAGAATATGATGGCAAAACAGTTCACTTGCAAAATGGCGAAGCGATCGAAACATCCATGGTCATCTGGGCCGCCGGTATCAAGGGCAATGTTCCTGAAGGCATCAGCAAAGACCTGGTTGCAAGAGGCAACCGCATAAAAGTGAACAGGTATTGCCAGGTGAATGGTTTTGAAAATGTTTATGCCATCGGCGATGTGGCATATATGGAAGAACCAACCTGGCCCAATGGTCACCCACAAGTGGCGCCCGTTGCCATGCAAATGGCCGATATGATCGCAAAGAATCTGAGAAGGGTGGAGATGAAGAGCGGAACGCTTCAATTTGAAGAATTTGTTTACAACGATAAAGGAAGTATGGCTACGGTAGGAAGGAACCTGGCTGTAGTGGATATGCCAAAGCCTAAGTTACATTTCGGTGGTCTTTTTGCCTGGATGATCTGGATGGGCCTGCACCTGATGCTGATCCTGGGGGTGAAAAACCGCTTCTTTGTTTTCTGCAACTGGCTGTATAATTACTTCACGTATGATCAGAACCTGCGGCTGATCTTTAAGGAATTTTACAGAGAGAAAAGGTAAACTAACCCCGGGCAAACTCTTTCAGTATCTTCTTCGCCCTGCTTTTAAAACCCGCTGTTTGATGCGGCAACTGGTCTTCAATGATCAGTTTCAGTTCCGTTTTAATTTCCGGGTATTCTTTTGCCAGTTTAGCCAACACACTCATCGAAAAAACTTTTACCGCCAATGGTTCGGCAGGTGACTCTAAGTACCCAAAACAAATATTCATCACCTCCCCGTGAAATTTTTCCGGGATATCTATATCTTCCATCAGGCGTATGCTGTTGCGCTTTACCGAATCATGCAGGTTTGGTTTCTTTAAATTATCCAGAAGCTGTTTCCAGTGTTTGCTGATGAAGGAAGGATGAGCGATCACACAATAGCTCAACGGCCAGGCTGCCCGTTGTACCACCCGGTATTCATCATTCAGGAACAGGCGGAACAGTTCATCAAAGCGTTGCTGGCTGCCGCCCACCCAGTTTACAATTTTTGTACACTGGGCCTTAGAGTGTTCTTTTAATATTTCTTGTCTTAGTTTCACGAATTAAAACGAATTACACGAATTACACGAATTGTACGAATTTAGCTCTTATGCAGGAAGTTTTAAAGGAATATGGTTTTTCAGGAAGCAGTTGTTCTGTTATCCCATTGGGGAACGGGCTTATCAATACCACCTGGCTGGTAGAATGGCAGGCAAAGAAATATGTACTGCAAAAGATAAACCAGCAGGTTTTCAGATCGCCGTCGGCTATTGCTGACAACCTTCAGTTACTGGCAAAATATCTAAAGGAAAATTCCCCGGCGTATTTATTTCCTGCACCGTTACAAACACCCAATGGAGATAACCTCGTAAAAACCATCGATGGTTATTTCCGTCTCTTCTCTTTTGTGGAAGGCTCGCATACCATTGATGTAGTTCAAAATGCTGAACAGGCCTATGAAGCAGCAAAGCAGTTTGGAAAATTCACCAGGCTCTTATCTGATTTTGAAGCTGGCCGGTTAAACATCACACTGCCCGATTTTCACAATCTTTCACTTCGGTACCTGCAGTTTGAAGAAGCATTGGTAAACGGGAATGCAGCCAGGATAAAAGGATCAGCAGCATTGATCAGTTTCATTAAAACCAATAGAAATATCGTTGATGCGTTTGAAGAAAGCAGGCAGAACCTGAAATTTCGCTGCATTCACCACGATACCAAGATCAGCAATGTGCTATTTGATGAAACAGGTAAAGGGCTTTGTGTGATAGACCTGGATACGGTTATGCCGGGCTACTTTATCAGCGATGTGGGCGATATGATGCGTACCTATCTTTCGCCGGTAAGTGAGGAGGAAAGTGACTTCACAAAGATCAGGGTGAGAAAGGAAATTTACAAAGCCATTGAAGACGGTTATCTTTCGGAAATGGGAGCGGAGTTGACTTTTCCGGAGAAAAACTATTTTCACTTCGCCGGAATATTCATGATCTATATGCAGGCGCTTCGCTTTCTCACAGATCATATCAACAACGACAACTATTACGGTGCCAAATACGAAGGCCACAACTTTGTACGTGCCGGTAATCAAATCACTTTACTGCAACGGCTGATGGAATTCAATCCCGGTTAAGCTCTATCTTTTCTCCGATGGGGTGTTCAGCAACAAACCTTAACCCCAGCAAGGCAGCCATCGTTTGTGCAAACTGCTTTTGATAAAACTGTTGTGCTGCCTTCACTTCGCCTTTTGCTTTTATGCCCGGCCCCATAACTGCAAACCATATCTGGTACGCATCTTTAATGTCGCTGCCATGATCTCTCCATTCTTCTTTCACAGCGTCGCCACGCCCGTGATCAACGGTAATAAAAAGAGCTGTCTTGTTTTTATAGAAAGGATTGCTCTGCACATAGTTCCAGATATCCTGTATCCATTTGTCTACCTGGTTCGCTGCATTCAGGTAATCTTTATACCGGCCACTGTGCGCCCATTCGTCTGTTTCGCCGTAGGAAATGTACAGTACTTTTGGCTTCTTGGTCTGCAGGTAATTCATCGCTGCGTAATGGGTGAACACATCCAGGCATTCTTCTTCTCCAAACGGTTTATATGAATCATGCGATAATGCAGAGATCAGTTTTTCATTTGCGGTAGGGCTCTCTCCACCCGGTTTATCAAAAGCGGAGTATACGGGTATCTTACTTCTTCCTTCATTCAGTATACGGTCAAATGCATCCCAGGCGCCGAAGGCGGCAACCTTGCCTTTATATTTCGGCTGGTTGTTTAAGAACTCCAGCAGGGTTGTATGTGGATTGGGCGGGTAGGAATTGCTGTTCACCGCTGTATCGGGGTAGCCGGTGAAGATCTCGCTGTAGCCCGGGTAAGAGAACCAGTAAGGGTTTGCATTGCTTACCTTGTTATCAAATTTCCGGTTGCCATATATCTGCCCGTTTGCCTGCATGGTACTCCAAAGGAATGGCATCAGTTTTCTTCTTCTAGTTTCTGCATTGCCCGACCAGTACTTTTTATAAATGCCGCCGCTGTCGTATTGATTGAATTGTTTGTTGTTGGCAAGGGCGCTGTCCATACCACCAAAAACTTCCTGCCAGCGAAAACCATCGGTGGTGATGATGATGATATTCTCTGCTGTTTGTGCAAAGGCTGTATTCAGGTGGAGCAACAAAAGAATTCCCAATAATGGTTTCATATTATTCCGGTGTTTTAAATGCTAAAATAGGTTTTGCTTCTGTTTGTAACAGGTCGAATACAATTATTTCATTGTTACCTTTCTTTAACCAGCCTGCCGGGCAATACAATCGTTGTTGAGGCCCCACATTCCAGTGCCGGCCAAGGTTGTGACCATTCACATAAACCATTCCTTTGCTGTAAGAACCCAGGGTGAAATAGGTATCGCCTGTTTGTGCCAACGAAAAATTTCCTTTGAAGAAGAAGCCTTTCTTATCCGCCGGACCGTTATTAGGGGATTTACTATCTGTCACTGCCTGGCGGATATCCGCCATCGGCATGCGATACATCTCCCAGTTCATCAGCGTCATCCCATTCAGTGTAACCCGTTCTGTGATTCCTTTCCGGTCGATCATGAACTGGGCAAAGTTGATATGGCCCATTCCCTCTACTAAGATATCCAATACCGGATCAGCCACATCGGTTTTGGGCAGATCAACCGTCCAGTTGCCGCCATCGCGGTAAACAGTATCAATGAATTTACCGTTCAGAAATATTAATGCATAATCATGCGGCTCCCATATTTTAAGCTTACCGCTTTTATGGCCCACCAGTTTAGTTCGGTATAACATCAATCCCTGGTTCTGTCCAAGCGCTTCCATGGGTAAGGGTTGCGCACTGATGATGGGTGGTGGAAGATGATCCCAGATCGAACCACTGTATTTCATTTCTATCGAAGGGATATCGATTGCGGGAATGGACGGCGGTATATCCGGAATTTTATGGTCAGCATATTTTGCGATCATATTACGCAGCATGAAATACTTTGGCGTTGCGTTTCCCTGTTCATTGATGGGGGCATCGTAATCGTAACTGGTAATATCGGGTTGGTACTGCGTGGGAGAGAAGGCATTGGCGCCGGCAGTAAAACCAAAATTAGTTCCGCCGTGGATCACATAGAAATTCAATGATCGCTTATTCTTTAAAAGATATTCCACTTCATTTTTCAGGCTGTTTGTATCGGGCCGTTGCCATTTCTCAAACCAATGCGTTAACCAGCCGGGGTATGTTTCGCTGCTGAAGGAAGGAACATCGGGGTCTGCCTTCTTTGCCTGTTCAAAATCGGCGTCACTGCCGCCGCTGTCTAATCCAATGGCCGTTCCTTTGATATGCCCTGCTTCCAGCATAAAAGCAGTAGGGCCGTCGGCAGTATAGAAAGGAACTTTTATCCCGTTCTTCAGCCATAGCTTCCGTAATGCTTCTAAATAATTTTTATCGTTGCCATAACTGCCGTATTCATTCTCCACCTGTACCATTAATATGGGACCGCCGTTTACGCATTGCAACGAAACCACTTCTTTGGCAAGCCTGCTGATATATCTTTCTGTGGCTGCCATGTATCTTTTATCCATACATCTTATCTTAATGTCGGGATATTTTAAAAGATAAGTGGGCAGTCCGCCAAAATCCCACTCGGCACAAACATAGGGACCGGGCCGCAGCAGCACCCACATTTTTTCCTGCTGGCAAATACGGATGAACTCCCCGATGTCTCTGTTTGCTGTTTTAAAATCAAAGAGTCCTTCTTTTTCTTCGTGGTAATTCCAGAAGATATAGGCAGCAATGGTATTGCAACCCATTGCTTTTGCCATTTGTATACGATGCCGCCAGTATTCCTTTGGTATCCTGGCCGGGTGCATTTCGCCGCTGATGAGCTGCAGGGGCTTGCCGTCCAGTAAAAAATCAGTTTTAGAAAGAGAGAAGCTGTGTTTCTGGCAAAACCCGGGGTGGCCGCTGGTTAAGATCAATAAAACGATGAATAGTTGTTTCATAAATTTTGACTAAGGATAAAATGCTGAGGCCTTCGTCGTGCCCCCGCCATGACGTTCCATATCAACGATACAGCACATCATACAACGAGATCACTTTGATCTTTTTCAGATCAAGTGTTTTATTGGCAGTGATCTTTTCTGCAATACCTTTGTAAAGATCAAAATAATTGGAAGAAAAAACCACTTCCGGATCTTCCGACATCAAACAAACATATTTTGCATTTTCGGTGCAACTGATACTAAGGCTGTTGCCGGCAGTAGTGATCACATAATCGGGCTTCAGCAGTTTTAGTTCTTTTGGTTTAAGGGCTTCCTGTGCCGGCATGGCATCATCCCGGTACGATTCCTTTACAGCATACCATGCCGCTTTGGGCTGGCGACTGTAATCGGTAATGCTCCAGCTTGCCACCGGCCAGCAATCGTTCAGTTGCCAGAGCAGGGTACCCATATTTGTGGGGTACTTGCTGCGGTGAATGGCAATGCTGTTTCGTAAAACATAAAACTGCAGGCATTGGGTGAGGTATGAATATTTTTCCAAAGAGAGTTTGCTGAGTTTTGCCGAATCGATAAAATACCGGTTGAGATAATGATTTATTTTTTTAAACCCATCGGTTGCTTTCTGATGCGATTGTATAACGGGCGAGTAGAGGTAGCGATCGCTGGTATCTGTAAAACTTTTGATCGTGTTCCAGTTGGGCATGGCCTGCATACCGTATTCACTGATGAAACGGCCTGTTTTCTTTTCAAACACTTCCCAGTCTTCCAGTCCCCACCAAAGCCCCCAGTAATGACTGTCGCCTTCGGTAAAACTTTCTTTATGTCCCCAGCCATTCTTTGGCGAAGTGGAAATATAGGGCCTGGTACCATCAAACTCATTCACCCATTTTTTTAAACTGTCTTCAAACAGGCGCTTGTAATCGTTCCATACTTTGGCAGAATCTTTCCCATGTAAATTGAATTGTTTTTGCCAGCCCCAGTTCTTCCAGGCTTCATCGATCTCATTGTTGCCGCACCACAGTACAATGCAGGGATGCTGGCGCAAACGTTCGACCTGGTATTTTACTTCTTCCCGCACATTATTCAGAAAGGCTTCATCGGCAGGATACATACCACCGGCAAACATAAAGTCCTGCCATACCATGATGTCCAGCGAATCGCAGAGATCATAGAAATAGTCATCTTCATATACCCCGCCGCCCCATACCCGAAGCATGTTCATATTTGCTTCTTTGGCCATCAGCAGCAGTTTGCGGTAATCGTCTTTTGTAACCCTGGGAAGAAAAACATCGGCCGGTATCCAGTTAGCGCCTTTGCAATAAAGGGGTTTGCCGTCTTTTTCAAAATAGAAGGATGTGCCGGTGGCATCTGGTTTTTGTACCAAGGTTACCCGGTTGGTTACCCGGGGGGCATTCGCTGCAGCCAGTGTTGCTGTATCGGACGTTGCCTGCAGGCTTATTTTTTTCCAGATGCCGCAGCCTGTGAACTTTGGCCCCCAATCCCAGCCAAACTGGAATTGTGCCTTGCGCACATACACCCGGTTATTATCGGGTAATACCAGGGGCAACCTTGCTTTGGCAATGCTGTCTGCTTTATTTTGTGCCGACCAGAATTTTATCAGCAATTCGTTATTTACTCTTTTCAGGAGAGGCCCCACATTCACCTTCCAGCCACGGAACATATTATCTGCCTGCAGGATCAATTTGCCATTGAGGTAAACATCCGCATAGGTATCCAATCCGTCAAAAACCAATTCGATCTTTTTCTTTTTGAGTATTTTTTTTTCCACATCAAAATAGGTTCTGTACTCCCAGTCTTCTTTGTCTATCCATTGCAACTGGCTTTCATTATCCTGGAAATAAGGATCGGGGATAAGTAAGATGTTCCGCATATCGGTATGCAATGTTCCGGGAACCGTGGCGCTGTACCATTTCGATTCTTTCGGATCCCTGAACTGCCAGTTTTTGTTCAGCTCGATGGAGATGGTTTGGGCAGTTGTATGAACAGGAATTAAAAAGATGACCAGGATCAAGAGAATTGAGCAGTTCTTCATTTATAAAGCCTTTAGGTGGGTTATGATCTTTTTTACTTCATCTGCATCCACAGAAACCGATCTTAAATTCTCATGCATTGCAGCATTGCTGTACAACATCCCGCTTTCGGTATTTATTCTTGCCGATGTATGAAATTCTGTTGCACCGGTTTTTTTTGCCAGTTCCATGATATTATCTGAACGAACACCGCTGCCGGGCATAATGACGATCCGTTCGCCTGCCTGTTTTATCAACTGGCCGATCATATCTGCCCCATCCATGGCATTGGGCCTTTGCCCCGAAGTGAGTATCCGTTCGCAACCGATATCTATGATATCTTCCATTGCTTTAAAAGCATCGGCTGTTCTGTCGAATGCCCGGTGAAAAGTAACGCCAAGGGGATAGGCAAGCTCAACCAATGTGGCATTTCTCTTTTTGTCAATGGTTCCATCTGCATTCAATATGCCTATCACTAAACCATCACAGCCCAGTTGTTTACAGAGTTTCACATCCGTCTTCATTATTTCATACTCGTTATCTGAATAAAAGAAATCACCCCCACGTGGACGAATGATGGGAAACAGATCGATCTTTAATTTTTCTCTTGCTGCTTTTATAAAACCATGGGAGGGGGTAGTGCCGCCGTCGCCGGGATTGTCGCATAGTTCAATGCGGTGTGCACCGGCAGACTGAGCCAGGATGCAGCCTTCAATAGTAAAACCGATTACTTCGAGTTTGTATGTCATCGTAATGTTCAATTTTCAATGTTCAATTCTCAGGTTGGGTCATGTTGAATATTGAGCATTGAACATTGTTTATTGATTATTTCTTAAATCAGGTATTTCGATTGATGGATCTGGTTTTCCCTATCGCTCTTCACACTGAACACAAATCCTTTTTGTATCGCATAGGCGCCGTACTGACCTTTTTTATTCAGGGCCAAAAAACCAACCTGTAATGTTTTTGCTTTTTCCTTATCTCTTTTTACGATCCGCTCTACGGCTTTCCTGCACGCCATTTCGGGGGAATAACCCTGCCGCATGAATTCAACAACTAAATGTGTTCCGCAGATGCGTATCACTTCTTCGCCGGTACCGCTGCTGGTGGCAGCGCCCACTTCATTATCTACAAATAAGCCGGCGCCGATAATGGGAGAGTCGCCCACCCGGCCATGCAGTTTAAATGCCATGCCGCTGGTGGTTACAGCGCCCGATAAATTACTGTTCATATCCATCGCCACCAAACCCATGGTATCGTGATTGGCGGTTCCGTCTTCAAAAAAATTTGGTGCAAAAGGCCCGTTCTGTTTTTTATTTTCAATATTGATCACCGGCTTGTATTCGCTTTTCTTAAGCCATTCTTTGTACGCCTCTTTGGCGCTTTCCGATAATTCGGTGCTCTCTAACTGAAATCCATTCTCTAAGGCAAACTGCTGGGCGCCGGCGCCCACTAAAATAACATGCGGTGTCTTCTCCATTACTTTTCTTGCCACCGAAACCGGGTGTTTTATCCTTTCTATTCCTGCTACTGCTCCAATATTGGCTTTGTGATCCATGATGCAACTGTCCAATGTTACAATGCCGTCCCGGTCGGGATAACCGCCCAGGCCTACACAACAGTTGATCTGGTTCTCAATATTCATGGCGCCTGCTTCCACCGCATCCAATGCCGTTCCTTTGGCGGATAATATTTTCCATGCTTCGGCATTTACCGACATGCCGCTGTCCCAGGTAGAGACAACGATCGGCCTGGTAGTCGCATCAAAATTTGCCGCGACCGATCTTTTTGCAGTAAGCAACGGAACAGTTAGTGCAGAGAAGTGCAGGAATTTTCTACGGTTCATGTTTATTTTTTTGGCTAAGAAGATGAAAGGGAAAAGGAAGTAGAAAGAGAAAGCGCTGCATCTCTTTTTCTCTTTTCATCTCTCAGCATTTATCTTTTAATAATCATCATTCAGTGCAAATACCTGTTTTCTTGTCTTCCATTTACCACGGGTGAAGTCGGGTATGTTCTGCACCTGCCCGCCTTCTGTGATGCTTTTTTCACTCAGCGGCGTAATGGCATACCAGCTTGCATAATCATACACGTCCAACGGAAATTCCACACCCCGTTTTACGCATTCAATGAACGCATGATCAACAAAAAAATCCATACCGCCATGCCCGGCCCCTTCGGCCTGTGTTCCATATTTTTTCCAGAGCGGGTGGTCGTATTCCGTCAGCCATTTTTCGGTATTATCCCAGCGGTGGCTGTGTTTCATTTCTTTCTCGAAATAAATAAAACCCTGTTTGTTTCCGCCGCTTCCGTAATCCTGCCAAAGACCCTCGGTGCCCTGCACCCGGAAACCCAGGTTATAAGGGCGGGGAGAAGAAACATCATGCGTAAGTAAAATGGTCTCGCCATTGGCGCATTGTATCTGTGTGTTCACAATATCGCCGCATTTGAAATTTACTTTTGCGTTGGGATGATCTTTGCCGCCTTTTGGATGATCAACAATATATTTATGCAGGCCTCTTGCCTTGGATGCAATAGAAGAAAGCCGGGTCATCCGGTTCCCTTTGTTGATGTCCATCATTACCGCCACCGGGCCAAGACCATGCGTAGGGTATAATTCCCCGTTCCTGTTCTTATTATGTTCGGTACGCCATTGGGCTTCGCTGTATGCGTTGGCGCCAAACTCCACGCCGCTGTTGTAAGCGGTAACGCCGTCATTGAAAAGAACACCACGCAGGTCGTGTTCGTATCCGCCCTGCCCGTGTATCAGTTCGCCGAACATTCCTTTACGGGTCATGTTCAATACAGCCATCACATCGCGGCGGTAACAAACATTCTCCATCATCATCAGCGGGATCTTTGTTTTTTCGGAAGTGTTCACCACATCCCAGCATTCCTGCAGCTTAACAGCGCCGCAAACTTCTGCGCCCACGGTCTTGCCGGCATTCATGGCATCAATGGCCTGTATGCTGTGCCATTCCCAGGGCGAGCAGATCACCACGGCATCCACATCATCTCTTTTCAATAAATTCTTATAATCTTCTTTCCCGTTCTTATACACAGCCGGCTGCAGACGGTTATATTGTTTGAATACCGCCATCGCTTCGTCTACACTGCGTTGCTGCGGATCGGCAATGGCCGTGATCTCCACATCATCTCTTTGTAAAAAATTGCCCATGTGTTCATGCGAACGAAGGCCGGCACCAATGATACCAATGCGTACTTTTTCTTTTTTTGCCGGGGAGAAGGCCCTGATGGGATCGGTAAGTGAAAGGGCTGCACCGGTAAGCGCCGATGCCTTGATGAAATTCCGGCGGTTAAATGAATGGGGCATAACAATCGTTTATGAGATCAGGATAAATTATTTGTGCATCGAAAGTTTACGGAGCATTTCGGTGGAGGCAGAATCGGCATACATGCCAAAGGCGCCGCTGAACACTCCTTTTATATTCCCGGATTTTGATTCAACAGCGTACACCACATCTTCATCGCCCGGGTTGGTATCGCCTTCAAAGCGATGCACTTCAGTTATCTCAAATTCATCCGGGTTAAGGATGTTCTTTTTTTCGGAACAGATGAGTTTGTCGAATGCCAGGTTGAAATTTACCGTATATCCTTTTGCCTTCAGGCCATTAAGGGCTTCCACAACGGTATCGTATGCTTCCATGATCTTTTATTTAAAGTTAAAGTTACGAACTGACCTTTTCAGTGGTCTTATATTGTGCAAGATAAATGATCACCGATACAGTAATGACAGCGGTGGTTAAAAAAGTGACAAGGGCGCCGAAATTATACCAGAGTAATCCGCAAAAACTGCTGGCAAGCAGTGCGGCAATGCTTTGAAAGCCGGTGTAGGTTCCAATGGCTGTAGCGGTTTCTTTTTTATCCACAATATTGCTGATCCAGGCTTTTGAAATGCCTTCGCTGGCTGCCGCATAAAACCCATACAGCGCAAAGAGTGAAATGAACACGAACAGGTTGTTGTTTAAAGCGAAGCCGG
>ERZ795044.3888-NODE-3888-length-12436-cov-5.053954_pt1 | contig 12436 bp, 11 predicted proteins | sample MGYA00375128_ERZ795044 | MGnify/ENA primary metagenome ERZ795044 (study PRJEB30173, sample SAMN05720213) | anaerobic digester metagenome | isolation source: active sludge of municipal wastewater-treating anaerobic digesters | place: USA | collected 2014-12-22 ... | reverse complement strand
GCGCCCAGGCGGCCTGGGCTGACGCCAACGCCTTCGCCGCGGATGAATCCGCGCCCGGCGAGAAGTACTACTGCCTGTCGATGTTCCCGTACCCGTCGGGACGGCTGCACATGGGCCATGTGCGCAACTACACGATCGGCGACGTGCTGTCGCGCTTCGCGCGCATGCAGGGTCGCAACGTGCTGCAGCCGATGGGCTGGGATGCCTTCGGCCTGCCGGCGGAGAATGCCGCGATGGCCAATGGCGTCGCGCCGGCGAAGTGGACGCGCGAGAACATCGCCTACATGAAGCGCCAGCTGCAGGCGCTCGGTTTCGCGATTGACTGGAGCCGCGAAATCGCCACCTGCGATCCGGACTACTACCGCTGGAACCAGTGGCTGTTCCTGCGCATGCGGGAGTCGGGCGTGGCGTACAAGCGCACCGGCGTCGTCAACTGGGATCCGGTCGACCAGACCGTGCTCGCGAACGAACAGGTGATCGACGGGCGCGGCTGGCGCACCGGCGCGCTGGTCGAGAAGCGCGAAATCCCGATGTACTACCTCAACATCACGCGCTACGCGGATGAGCTGTTGAAGGACCTCGACACGCTCGGCGACTGGCCCGAGCGGGTCAAGGTCATGCAGGCGAACTGGATTGGCCGCAGCGAGGGCGTCGACATCTCGTTCCCGTTCGCTCCCGACACCACGCAGCTGATGAGCAGCGACGGCGCACTGAAGGTCTTCACGACCCGCGCGGACACCGTGTTCGGCGTCACCTTCATGGCGATCGCTGCCGAGCATCCGATCGCGCTCGCGGCGGGCGCGAAGGATCCGGCACTGATGGCCTTCATCGACGAATGTCGGCGCGGCAGCACGATGGAAGCCGATGTCGCGACGATGGAGAAGAAAGGCCGTCGAACCGGCCTGCATGTCCGCCATCCCTTCACCGGCGCCGAGATCGAGATCTGGGTCGCGAACTACGTGCTGATGGGCTACGGCGAAGGCGCCGTGATGGGCGTGCCCGCACACGACGAACGCGATTTCGCGTTCGCGAACCAGAACGGCATCGAAGTGAAGACGGTCGTGCGTTCTGCGACTGGCGCGTACGAGACCGTCCAGGCGCCGTGGATCGACGCCTACGGCGACTACGGCATCACCGTGAACTCGGGCGAGTTCTCCGGGCTCGAGTTCAAGCCGGCAATCGACGCGATCGCCGCGGCGCTGGCGGCGAAGGGCCACGGCGCGAAGCGTGTGCAGTTCCGCCTGCGCGACTGGGGCATTTCGCGGCAGCGCTACTGGGGCTGCCCGATACCGCTGATCCATTGCGAGAAGTGCGGCGAAGTGCCGGTGCCGGACGATCAGCTGCCCGTCGTGCTGCCCGAGGATCTGGTGCCGGACGGCAGCGGCAATCCACTCGGCAAGACGGCCTCGTTCTGGCAGTGTGTGTGCCCGAGCTGCGGCGGCGCAGCACGGCGCGAGACGGACACGATGGACACCTTCGTGGACTCGTCGTGGTATTTCCTGCGCTTTGCCTGCAGCGACAGTCACCAGTCGATGGTCGACGATCGGGTGAACTACTGGTTGCCGGTGGATCAGTACATCGGCGGCATCGAGCACGCGATCCTGCATCTGCTGTATTCGCGCTTCTGGACGAAGGTGATGCGCGATCTCGGCCAGGTGCGTATCGGCGAGCCCTTCGGCAACCTTCTGACGCAGGGCATGGTCCTGAACCACATCTACTGGCAACAGCCCGCGGCCGGTAGGCGCGTCTACTTCAATCCGGTGGACGTCGATGCGGTCGGTGAGGGTGACGCAAAGCGCTACGTCGCGACGCGCGACGATGGCAGCAAGGTTGACGTCGTGTACGAGGGCCTCGGCACGATGTCGAAGTCCAAGGGCAATGGCGTGGATCCGCAGATCCTGGTCGAGAAGTACGGCGCGGACACGGCGCGGCTGTTCATGATGTTCACTGCGCCGCCCGAGCAGTCGCTCGAGTGGAGCGACGAGGGTGTGCAGGGTTCGTTCCGGTTCATTCGTCGTTTATGGAAGGCCGTGCACGACCATGTCGCGCTCACCGCTTCGCTCGGCCCCGCGCCAGTGCTGGATCGCGGTGCGCTCGATCCGGCGCAGCGCGAACTGCGTCGCGCTGCCAACCAGGCGCTGACGAAGGTCACCGACGACATCGGCCGTCGCCGCACGTTCAACACCGCGATCGCCGCGGTGATGGAGTTGCTGAACGCGATCGCGAAGTTCGAGGATCGTTCGCCGCAGGGGCGCGCGGTGCTGCAGGAGGCGTTCGAGATCGTCACGATCAGTCTCTCGCCGATCATCCCGCACGTCTGCCACGAGCTGTGGCATGCGCTGGGCCACGCCGAGGCGCTGATCGACGTGCGCTGGCCGGTGGCCGATGCGGCGGCGCTCGAACTCGCGCAGCTGCAGATGGTCGTGCAGGTGAACGGCAAGTTGCGCGGGCAGATTTCGGTGAACGCCGATGCCGGAGACGATGTGATTCGCGCCGCGGCGCTGGCCGACGCGAACGTGCAGAAGTTCATCGCGGGCGCCCAGCCTCGCAAGGTCATCATCGTTCCGCGCAAACTCGTCAACGTGGTGGTCTGAGATGGCGCTCCGGATTGCAACAGTGCTTGCGGCGGGCATGATCATGGCGCTGGCGGGGTGCGGATTCCGCCTGCAGGGACGCGTGCCGCTGTCCTCGGCGTTGACGATCACGCACGTCGCCGCCGACGACATCCAGAGTGACTTCGTGCAGGACCTGCGCCGTGCACTGCTCGCCTCGGGCGTGCGGCTCGCGGCCACGCCCGGCGAGGCGACGGCCGTGATCGAGATCGAGCGTGACGAACTCGCCGAGCGCATCCTGTCCGTGTCGGCCCGCAACATTCCGCGCGAGTACGAGCTCACGTATTCGGTGCGGATCCGCGTGATGCGCGGCGAACGCGAACTGCTGGCGTCGGAAGACATTGCCGTGACACGCGATTTCAGTTTCGACGAGCGCATCGTGCTCGCCAAGGAGCGTGAGAAGGAGACGCTGCGTGCGGCGCTGGCGCGCGATCTCGTCGGCATCGTGATGCGAAGGCTTTCCAGCCTGTGAGCGACGCCGCCGTGCTGCGGCTCTCGGGTATCGATCGGTTCGACGTCGCACTGCTGCTGTCACGCTATGGCATGGACCTGCGCCTGGCTGCGCCGGAGCAGTCGATTCCCGGATCCTACTGGGGTGATGCCGAGGCGGGCCTGGAGCGCAATATCCTGCATGCCCGGCTCGATACGCCGCTGCATTCGGTGCTGCACGAGGCCTGCCACTACATCTGCATGAGTCCCGAGCGGCGTGTAGGCTTGCTGCGTGACGCCGGTGGCGACGATCTCGAAGAGTCCGCGGTCTGCTATCTGCAGATCCTGCTCGCTGACCACGTTCGCGCGGCGGGCCGCGAGCGACTGATGCGCGACATGGACGCCTGGGGCTACAGCTTCCGGCTCGGCGCGACGCGGCTCTGGTTCGAATCCGACGCCGCCGACGCCCGTGCCTGGCTGCGGGCGCATGACTTGATCGACGACAGGGAGGTCGTGACATGGAGGCTTCGCTGTTGAAGCGTTGGCGATGGATCGCACTCGCCGCACTGCTGGTTGCCACGGCGGGGACGGTCAGTTCCTGCGGCGGAGTGCTGTTCGCGGCGGCCAATGCGCCGGCGCTTTTCGGCAAGTACACGCGCGAGGCGAACATTCCCTACGGAGGTGGGCCGCGGCGGACGCTCGATGCCTACCTGCCGGATCAGCCGGCCGCGTCTCGGCCGCTGATCGTGTTCTGGTACGGCGGCAGCTGGATGAAGGGCGGCAAGGAGCAGTACCGTTTCGTCGGCGCTGCGCTCGCGCTGCGTGGCTATGTTGCCGTGCTGCCGGACTATCGAGTCTATCCCGAGGTCAAGTTTCCGGACTTCATGGACGACGCGGCGCTGGCGCTGAAGTGGGCGCAGGACAACGCCGTGCGACTCGGGGCTGATCCGCGGCGCATTTACGTGATGGGTCACTCCGCCGGCGCGCACATCGCCGCGCTGCTCGCGCTGGATGCACGCTATCTCGAACGGGTGGGCGGCGATCCGCGGCAGGTTCGCGGATTGATCGGCATGTCCGGTCCCTATGCGCTCGCACCGGATACCGAACTGCTGCGCACGATTTTCGGTGCGCCCTTTACCGAGGCTGACTGGCAGCCCGTGCAGTTCGTGACGGCGGCGTCACCGCCAACGCTGCTACTGCACGGCAGTGCTGATCGCGTCGTCTGGATCGCGCACAGCGAGCAGCTCGAGGCTACGCTGCGCGCGGCGGGCGTGGCCGTGGATTTGCGTCGCTACGAGGGCGCGGGCCACGCAGATCCAGTGGCTGCGATGTCCGTGCCGGGACGCGGCCGCGCGCCCGTACTCGACGATATCAGCGCTTTCGTGTCGAGAAGCGATCCGTCGCCCTGACGAGTTCATCCGTGATGCCGGCTTCGAACGCCGAGTGGCCCGCGTCCGCAACGATGCGCAGATCCGCTTCCGGCCAGGCGCGATGCAGGTCCCAGGCGCTCTTCATCGGACAGACCACGTCATATCGGCCCTGCACGATCACCGCCGGAATCTGACGGATTTCCGGAACGTCGTCGAGTAGCTGCGAGGGTGATCGCAGGAAGCCGCCGTTGATGAAATAGTGGCATTCGATGCGCGCGAACGCCGCGGCGAACGCCGGGTCATCGAATTTCGCGAGGTCGCCGGCGGAGGCGCGCAGATAGCTCGTCGCACCCTCCCAGATTGACCAGGCCCGCGCCGCCTCGCGCACGATCTTGGGATCCGGGCTGGTCAGCCTCCGGTAGTAGGCCTGCATCATGTCGCCACGCTCGGCGACCGGAATTGGCTTCACGTATTCCTCGTAAAGATCGGGGAACAGCGCCGCGGTACCGTCGGCCGATTCGTAGAACCAGCGGAACTCCCAGGGGCGGACCAGGAAGATGCCGCGCAGGACGAGTTCGGTCACGCGCGACGGATGCGCCTGCGCATAGGCCAGCGCAAGCGTGGATCCCCACGAGCCGCCGAACACCTGCCAGGCCGCGATACCCAGATGCTCGCGCAGCGCTTCGATGTCGGCGACGAGGTGCCAGGTGGTGTTGTCGACGAGGCTTGCGTGCGGACGGCTCCGGCCACAGCCGCGCTGGTCGAACAGCACGATGCGATACTTCTTTGGATTGAAGAAGCGGCGCATCTTCGGATCCGTGCCGCCACCGGGGCCGCCGTGCAGGAACACCACCGGCTTGCCGCGCGGGTTGCCGCTTTCTTCCCAATAGATTTCATGCAGGGCGGAGACTTTCAGGAATCCGCTGCGGTTCGCACGCAATGCCGGATAGAGGCCGCGTCGGGCAGGGGTAGACTTGCGGCGCTTGCGAACCACTCGGGCCGGCGCCTTGGATTTCTTCTTTGCGGATTTCCGGGTGGCAGCCATGACTACCTCGACAGCATTGGGCCGAGCGGAGCGCCGCCGACCAGGTGCACGTGCAGGTGGAACACTTCCTGGCCGCCGTGCTCGTTGCAATTGATGATCAGGCGATAGCCCTTCTCGGCGATGCCTTCCTCGCGGGCGAGTGTGCGCGCCACGGTGAACATGTGGCCAACCAGCGCTTCATCTTCATCGGCGATGTCGTTGGCAGTCGCGATCGCTTTGTTCGGCACCACGAGGATATGCACGGGCGCCCGCGGATGGATATCGCGGAATGCCGTGACACGGTCGTCCTGATAGACGATGGTGGCCGGGATCTCCCGGGCGACGATTTTCTCGAACAGCGTCGGCATGCAGCGCTCCGATCCGTACCGGCTAGTACTTGTAGATCTCAACCTTCTCGCCCGACAGAGAATACGCCGCCGCGCCGAGCCGAGTGGTCTTGTTGGAAAGCTTCATCTTGCCGGTGATCCAGTACGCCTCGTAGATGGAATCGAGAGCGATGCCCTTGGCCATCTTCACGAAAACGATCTGGTTCGGCGGCGGCGGCGGCACGTGGATGCAGGCGCCAAAATACGGTACGAGGAAGAACTCCGACACGAGCCCGTCCTTGCCGATGTCCAGCGGCACGATGAAGCCCGGAATCTTGACGTTGGCGCCGTCGAGCTGCTTGTTGACGCTGAAATCCATCACCTGCTGGGCGGCCAGGCCGCCTTCGCCGAGATAGTCGTGGACGGGCGCCGGTGGCGCGCCGCCCGCGAAACGCGAGCGCGCATCCTTCGGCACGAGCTCTTCCCAGTCGAGCTCGAGGATCTGCGCGGAGGCCGCGGGTTTTCCCGCGGCGGCGGCGGGTTTGGGCGGATCGATCGCCTGGGCCAGCGGCAGCAAGCCCAGTGACAACAGAGTGAGGGCAACAGTGGCGCGGAGAGTCGGACGCCGATTCGCGAAAGTCATGATCAAACCCTTATGGTGAGGCCGTCGCTGAGCGTGTTGCGGTAGGCGCGCCACGCCGGCAACAGGCCCATCAACAACGCGGCACAGACGATGCCCGCGAGGATTGCGAGATCGTACCGGCTGAGACCCGTGATCTGCACGAAAATTCCGTAACGGTTCGAAAGCAGTGGCGCCGCTGCCCACATCGCGAGGTAGGCCACGGCCACACCGGCTGCGACGCCGGCCGTGGCCAGCAGCCCGGCTTCGGCCACGAGCAGCGTGAACACGTGCCGCGCGCGCGCGCCCACCGAGCGCAGGATCGCCATTTCGCGCCGCCGCTCGTTCAAGCTGGTCAGGATGGCGGTCAGCATCCCAAGCAGGCCGGCGAGCACGACGAAGCCGGCGATGACCATCAGCGCCGTATCAGCGACCCCCACGAGTTGCCAGAGCTGCGACAGTGCAACGCCCGGGATGATCGCGAGCAGCGGTTCCATCCGGTATTCGTTGACGGCTCGTTGCATCGTGAACGTCATGACCTTCGAACGCATGCCGACCATGAATGCCGTGATGCTGGTCGGCGTCAGCTCCATCGCCCGCGCCTGTTCGGCGTCGACGCGCTGTCCCGGCATCGCCTGCATGCCGCTCTGCCAGTCGATGTGGATCGCGGTGATGGCTTCGAGGCTCACGTGCACCGTGCGGTCCACCGGGGTGCCCGTGCGCGCGAGAATGCCGACCACGCGGAAAGGTTTGTCCTTGTGCTCCGCGAAACTGACATGGCCGAGGCCGTGCGCGATGACGACCGGATCGCCCAGCTTGTAACCGAGTTGTGAGGCAACGTCCGCACCGAGCACGGTGTCGTAGAGATCGGCAAACGGCTTGCCGCTGGCGAAGGCGAGGTCGCGATCGCCGGCGTAGCGGTAATGCCTGAAATAGTCGGGCGTGGTGCCGAGCACGCGATAGCCGCGATGTGAGTCGCCGAGCGAAATCGGTATCGTCCAGGCGACATCCGGATGCCTGGCAATCTTCTGATAGCTGTCCCAGCTGACATTGGCCGTGGCGTCGCCCACGCGAAATACCGAATACAGCAGGAGGTTCAGCGGGCCAGAGCGAGCGCCGACGATCAGGTCCACGCCCGATACCGTATTGGCGAAACTCTCCTTCGCCGACGTACGCATCTTCTGCACGCCGAGCAGCAGTGCGACGCTGATCGCGATCGCGGCGATCGTCAGCAGTGCCGTGGTCCGGCGATTCCAGATCGAGCGCAGCGCGAGCAGCAGCGTGGCCATTCCGGGTTCCTCAGCGCGCCCGAGCGCGGTTCAGGTCGGCGAGACTCAGGTCCCGATCGAACATGGCGCCGAGTGAGGTGTCGTGGCTGACGAAGATCAGGGTCGAACCCTGTTCACGGCACTCGGCCATGAGCAATTGAAGAAAGTGCTCGCGCGAGTCGTGATCGAGCGATGACGTGGGCTCGTCCGCGACGATCAGCTCCGGCGCGCCGAGCAGCGCTCGTGCCGCGGCGACCCGCTGCTGTTGACCGATCGAGAGTTCGGTGACGGGCCGGCCTTGCAGTTCTTCGGTGCCGAGGCCGAGCGCCTGGAGCAGCCGTGCAGCTTCGGCGGCGAGCGGTCCGCGGCGCGCCGCACGTGCGCGCCGCGTCGCGGAGAACTGCGCCGGCAGGACCACGTTCTCGATCACGGACAGATAGGGGATCAGGTTGAACATCTGGAAGATGAACCCGATGTGATCGCCGCGCATCCGGTCTCGTTCACTCGCACCGAGCCGCGCGAGATCCTCTCCGAGAATCCGCACGCTGCCGGCCTGCGGCGTCAGCACGCCGCCGATCAGGCCGAGCAGGGTGCTCTTGCCGCTGCCGCTCGGGCCACGCAGGAACACGCGTTCACCCCGCGCGATCCGGAACTGCTCGATCTTCAGCAGCAGCGGCTTGCCGGGCCAGCCGAATTCCACCTCGCGCAGCTCGACGCTGTCCGCGAGGGCGCCGGACGTATCGGCGTCAGCGGCGGTCGAAACGGGAGCGGACGGAATCGCATGCTGGCTCATCGATGCAACTCTAGCGCAGCGGGATGCGCTCGTCCGGCTTCACGGTGGTCACGCTCTTCTGGTTGGTCGCCGTCACGATGTTGACGGTCAACTCGGACACTTCGAGCAGCTTGCGCAGCCCCCAGACTTCCACCCACGCCAGCGCGGCGGGATTGCTGCAGGTGTAGCGGATGCTGGCGCGGTAGTCGGCGTGGTCTTCGCCGGACTCACGCTCGTGATCATGATCGTGGTCGTGATCATGACCCGCGTCCTTTTTCGACCATTCGGGCGCCTGCAGTTGCGCGCTCTCACGCCGGCAGCCGGCCGCCTTCGGCACGCCGAGCAGGGCATTGCCGCTCGACAGCCACGCTGAGGCCGCTGCAACCCGCGCGCGCTCGGCGTCGGTGCGCGGCTCGTGCTCGAAACCGACGACGTTGATGGCGGGTGCTTCCAGCTCGGCGGCGAGTGAGCTGCCCTCGACGGCGAGGTTCAGCGTCACAGCGCCGTGTTCGTGCTTGGCTTCCTGCTTGAACTCGGCGGGGGGCTGCTGGGCCTGGCTCGCGGCGATCTGCAGCAACGCTGCGGCGGGCGTGAGGGACTTCAGCGATCGGATCTTCATGAGGGTAATCACTCCTGTGCTGGGACGGGTGTTCAGAACTCGAAGCGTACGCCAGCGCCGAGGGCTCGGCCCGGCAGCGGCGCATAGTCTTTCAGCGGTGAGGCATGCCGGCGGGCGTCTTCGTCGAGTAGATTGGTGCCGCGAACGAACCACAGCACCGGCCGGTCGGCGAGCGTCGTCCGGAAGCTGAGGTCCAGGTCCAGCAGCGTGAAGCCGTCGGTCGGCAGCTCGCCGCTGCCGAGCCGTGACTGGCGCTCGTTCCAGATCGCCGTGACCCCGACTTCGAGGCCGCCGCGGCTCACCGCGGCGCTGCCGCCGAGCCGCAACGGCGGAATCAGCGGCAGTGGATCGCCTGCGCCATCCTCCGCGCGGACGATGTCCGCGAACAGCCTCGTACGCACACGGCCGGCGCGCGTCTCGATGTCCTGCCACTCGATCTCGGCCTCGAGTCCGGTGAAGCGCGCATCGGTCGGCGTGTACTGCACGACCGGCAGGCCATCCTCGATATCGCCGGTGATCGCCGGGAAGATGTAGTCCGTGTAGTCGCTGATGAAAACGCCGGCCGAGAAGCGCGCGCCGTCAGTCTCGCCCCCCAGCTGGCCGCGCAGCGCGAGGTCTGCCGTCAACGCCTTCTCGGTCTCGAGCGTCGCGTCGCCGATTTCGAAGCGCCGCACGGCGAGGTGCGGGCCGTCGGCGAACAGTTCGGTGGCGGTCGGATGGCGCTCCGTGCGCGTCAGATTCACGGCCAGCTGCAGCGGATCGCTGAACTGCCAGATCGTGCCGAGCGAGGCGCTCACGGCATTTTCGTCATAGCCGGTGGTCGAGGCAGCGGGCAGATCGATCTTCTGCTGTTCGAGCCGCGCACCGGCCTCGAGCTTCCAGACGCCGAACTGCTTTTCTTCATACAGGAACAGGCCGAGGTTGCGGGTCTGCGAGGCTGGGACGAAGGCTTCCGCGCCGATCGCCTCGAGATCGAGATCGCGATGCTGCACCCCGAACGTGCCGCGCCAGCCAGCAAGCGGAATGTGCTCGGCGGCGAGCCGCGCTTCGCGACCGGTCTGCAGGAAGGTCGTGCCGAGTTCGCCGCCCGGTTCGATCTCGCGATGTTCGTAATCGTTCCAGCCGGCACGCAACCGCAGGTTCGCGAGGCCGCGCAGAGGCTCACGCCATTCACCGTCGACGTCATAGCGGGTCTGGCCCATGTCGATGTAGATGCCGTCGCCGTCACCGATCTTGCCCGCCGCGCGCGGCAGCGTCGTGAGCTTGCTGCGAGAAATACCCGCAAGTTCAGCCGCCTCCTCGTCCTCCTCCTCTTCGGCGGGGCCGGGAATTTCGTATTCGGTGCCGAAGCGCGAGAACGAAACGCCGAGATAGCCCCAGTCGCCGACGCGTGAAATGCCGACGCCGCCGCCGCGCGATTCGCTGGCCGAGTTGGCGAGTCGGCCGGAGATTTCCCCTGGCAGTTCGCCCGCTGCCTCGAGCTGCGCGCGCAGTGCGGGGGAGATCCCGAACCTCGGAATGCTCACATCATCCGTGCTGCGCCGCTGCAGGTCCGCCGTGAAGCGCCAGCGTTCCGTGCCGAACTCGCTGCGGGCCGACACTGCGCGCTCGTCGAGCCCTGAATTGCCGCGCGCTTCGACGGCGCCGGCGAACAGCCGGTCCGGCGCTGCGCGTGCGATGCGATTTGTCAGCATGTTGACAAGACCGGCGGACGCCGAGTTGCCGAACAGCAAGGTCGCCGGACCGCGAATCACCTCGATGCGATCGACGATCAGGGGGTCCAGGGTTACGGCGTGGTCATTCGACAGGGCCGAGACGTCGAGCACATCGCCGCCGTCCTGGTACATCTGCACGCGCTCACCGCCGGCGCCGCGTATCACCGGGCGACTGGCGGCCGGGCCGAACCAGGTGGCGCTGACGCCCGGCTGGTCTGCGAGCGTCTCACCGACGCTCGACGCTCGAGCGCGGATCAGATCGTCGCCGCCCAGCACGCGCGTGGGCGTGGCGCTGTCCTGCGCTGCACCGCGCAGCGGTGTCGCGGTGACGATGACTTCCTCGAGTCGGTCTCGGGAACTCTGGGGGTCTCTGGGAGTGGTGGGCTCTGCGGCCAGAGCGGCCGTGGTCAATATGGAACTCGCGACGACGAGCAGGGTCGCGCGGCTTGCGGACATCAGCATGGTGTTCAGCCTCGAACAGGTATAGCCACAGCATCGGCGGGCTGCGTAAGCCCGCTGCATTCACGGAATCGCCTCAGGCGACGTTCGCGTGGGATGCGGGGGGACCCCGGGCGCGGTGTGCGCCGGGTATCGGCTCGATTCGGGGCGAGAGTCGCGTGTGCGCAAGGGCGACCCGCTGCAGACGATCCACGCGCACCAGCGCGATCGGCGGCGCGGCTGGCGCAGGCAGGCGCGAGAACTGCAGGCACAGATCGCAGGCCTCGGCGTCCTCGTCCGGGTGCTGATCGCCCGGGTGGGCGTGCAGCGCAGAGTGCTGGAGCTCATCCGAGTGATGGGCGAGCTCGCCGGGCAGGTGGACGTGGTGCGCGCTCTGCCAGCCGGCCGCAACCAGCGTCAGCAGCACGGCGACGATGATCCAGTGGCGGCGGCTGAGGAATATCCGTGGCATCGATTGTTATTGTATAACAATTTTCCGGGCGCGGGCCATGCTGCCGTTTCCCAACGTCTGCCGGGCGGCGGATAATCGATTCAACCGATGAAACTCAGTCTCGAAGCCCTGCCGGGCCATCTTTCGGGCGCGCTGGCGCCGGTCTATCTCATCTCAGGGGATGAGCCCCTGCGGGTCAGTGAGTCGCTCGATGCGCTGCGCGCTCGGGCCCGCCAGCTGGGATTTTCAGAGCGGGACGTGCATTTCGTCGAACGCGGCACGGACTGGTCGACGATTCGTGGCGCGGCCGGCACGCTCTCGCTGTTCGGCGACCGTCGGATCATCGAAATCCGTATGCCCACCGGCAAGCCCGGTGTCAGCGGTGGTGCGGCGCTGACAGCGCTGATCGATTCCGTTCAGGACGACGTGCTGCTGGTGATCATCACGGACAAACTCGATCAGGCCGCGCAGAAGGCGGACTGGTTTCGTGCTGCGGAATCGCGCGGCGCATGGCTCGCGGTACCTGACATGCCGGCCGCAAAACTCGGCTCATGGTTGCGCGAACGCTGCCAGCGCGCGGGACTCGTGCTCGACGATGCGGCCGTGCAGCTGCTCGCCGAGCGCGTCGAGGGCAACCTGCTCGCTGCGCACCAGGAGATCGAGAAGCTGCGCCTGCTGCTGCCGCCGGGCCGTGTTCCGGTCGACGCAGTGCTCGCGGCAGTCTCGGACAGCACGCGTTTCGACGTTTTTGCGCTGGGCGACGCGGTGCTCTCGGGTGATGGCGCGCGCGCGC
>ERZ795044.3887-NODE-3887-length-12437-cov-4.854789_pt1 | contig 12437 bp, 8 predicted proteins | sample MGYA00375128_ERZ795044 | MGnify/ENA primary metagenome ERZ795044 (study PRJEB30173, sample SAMN05720213) | anaerobic digester metagenome | isolation source: active sludge of municipal wastewater-treating anaerobic digesters | place: USA | collected 2014-12-22 ... | reverse complement strand
TGGAGTTCAGACGTGTGCTCTTCCGATCTTGAAAATGGAACCGTGAACACCGGCTGTGCCGAAAGAAGGATGACCGCCAGGCAGAGCAGAACCAGGACGACGCGCCCGGAACGTCCGCGCGGCCAGCCGGTCGCGCCCGCGACAACAAGAAGTATCGAAGCGGCAGCCAGAGCCGGATCCACACCCAAGGCAGACACCCCGTAAACAGTCAAATCAAGGTATTACTAATCCATCCGCTTACGCAACCGATATTCTGTAGTAACATACCGTTTCAAGTCACGCATTGAAGATGACTGTCATGCCGATGGACGGGAAATCAAGGATTGCCCCCTGTTTGATGGCATTCGCCATGGCATCCGTCCTGTCCGTCATGGTCGTGCATCCGGCGTCCGCGCGCGCGCCGTCCGCGATTGTCTATGGCGCCGACGAGGACTTTCCCCCGTTCGAGTGGGTGGCGCCGGACGGCACGCTGCAGGGATTCAACATCGATCTGATGCGTGGCATCAGCAGTATCACCGGCATGACGATTCAGTTCGTGCCAGGCCCCTGGTCGGAAATCCGCCAGAAACAATGGGAAGGGTCTATTGACGTCATCTCGATGTTCAAGTCCCAGGATCGCGAGGCGGCACTCGCCTTTTCCGATCCCCTGACGGTCGGTTACGACACGATCTGGATTCGAAAGGGCGAAGATGATGTAAAGAACCTGGATCAGCTTGCGGGCAAGGGTGTCCTGGTTCAGCAGACCGGCTTCGCCGCCGAGTTCCTTTCGGGCTCGATTCCTTCGGCAAGACTGATCTTTGTCGAGTCGGAGCCACAGGCTCTTGTCGCCCTTGAAAACGGTCGCGGCGATGTGGCGATCGTGTCGGAGCTTACCGCCAGGACCGCCATCGGCAAGCTCGGCCTGAAGGCTATCAGGAAGACCGGACCGCCGATTCTGCCCCGCCATCTTGCCTTCGCGACGACTTTCGACAAGACCCCCGTCCTGGACGAACTCAACGCCGCAATGGCAATGATGCGCGCGGATGGCAGGTATTCAGAGCTGGAGGCTGCGTGGCTGGAAGCACCGGCCATCTCCGGCCCGGTTCAGGAATTCCTGAAAAAATACGGCAGATTGACCCTGCTTATCATTCTTGGCCTGGTCACATGGCTGGCCGCGTGGACAATCATCCTTCGAAGGCGCGTGGCCGCCCGGACAAAGGCGCTTCAGGGGGAACTTCAGGAACGTCGGCGAGCCGAGGAGGAGCTTCGCAGGTCGCAGGAGGTGTTCGACGTCCTGTTCAACTTCAACCCGGTGATGATGTCCCTTTCGTCCTTGAATGAAGGTCGCTACCTGGAAGTGAACCCCGCGGCCGTTAAGTTGCTTGGCTTCTCACGACTGGAAATGATTGGCAGGACTTCGAGCGAGCTCAACCTGTGGGTGGATCCCGGGGATCGCACGAAGATCGTGCGCCAGGTGCTTGAAAACGGGCACTGTCGAAATTATCCACTGTCGATAAGGGAAAGGGCCGGGCGGCATATCGAGTGCATCCTGAACATGGAAAAGGTGGTCATCCGGGGCGAGGACGTCGTCCTTACCACCATTCACGACGTTTCAAACCTCAGGTCTGCCGAACGCGAGAAGGCTCGCCTCGAGAGCCAGTTGCGACAAATCCAGAAGATTGAGATGGCGGGCAGGCTTGCGGGTGGGGTCGCGCACGACTTCAACAACCAGCTCACGATAATCCGCGGATACTGCGACGTACTTTCACGCAGGCTGTCATCGGCAGCGGACATAAGCGTGCTCGAGGAGATTCGCAAGGCGGTCAACCACTCGTCGTCGCTCACCAGCAGTCTTCTTGCTTTCTCGCGCAGGCAGGTTCGCCGGCTGGAGATCCTGGATCCCGGCACACTGATCCGGGAAATGGAACAGTCGCTGCGTGTTTCCCTTGGCGAAAACCTTAACCTGGATATCGCGATTTCCGACACGGTTGACAGGATTGAGATGGATCGCGGTCAGTTCGTCGAAGTCATTTACAACATCGTTGCCAACGCCAGGGACGCCATGGGAACCGGCGGCACGCTTGCAATCAGCGTTAACGGCATGTCGGTAAACGATTCGCTCAATGTTGGTGGCGTCCCGGTGGCCTGCGGCGACTATGTCGTGATCACACTTGCCGACGACGGGATCGGCATGTCCGACGACACGATGAAACTGCTTTTCGAGCCGTTCTTCACCACGAAGGAGGTCGGAAAAGGCATCGGGCTCGGACTTTCGACCGTCTATGGAATCATCAAGCAGAACTCCGGCTATATCGATATCACAAGCACGGTCGGCCAGGGCACAACCGTTACACTCTTCATTCCGGCACTTTCGCGAACCGATGGCGCGGCGGGTATCGCCCCGAAGGACGGGACGGCCTCCGGCGGAAATGAAACGGTTCTGCTGGCCGAGGACGAAAAGGGACTCTTCATGCTGCTTTCCGACGTCCTGAAGGATGCGGGCTATCGGGTCATGGCCGCCGATCGCCCGTTGCGGGCCCTTGAACTGGCTCAGGAAACCCGGCCGGACATACTTGTGACCGACGTGGTCATGCCGGAAATGAGCGGCAAGGAACTCGCGGCCAGGATTAAGCAGATTCATCCCAACCTTAAGGTACTCTACATGTCGGGATATCCCAGGGACACGATTTCCGCCCACGGCATTCTCAGTTCCGACGTGGATCTTCTTAACAAACCATTCTCGCTGGAGGAGTTCCAGAGAACTGTAAGACAGGTGCTCGACTCCTGACTTTTCACAGGCACATTGTAACAATTCTGTTTTTTCTTGTCTTTTGTCACCGTATGCGATTATCTAGAGCCGTATCCGGATCATCTGTTCACAGGCATGCATGAGGTGAACATGGTTCCTGGCGGAGTTTCACTGAAAACCGTCGAAAGACTGACCGTCTATCGCAAGGTGCTTTCCGATCTTGCCGACAAGGGCACCGAATACGTCTTTTCCCACAGGCTGGCAAGTCTTGCGTCGGTCACCCCGGCCCAGTTGCGCCGGGATCTCGCTTCCTTCGGTTCGTTCGGGAACGTCGCCCGGGGCTACCACGTAAGGGAACTGAGCGAGACGATCGGAAGGCTGCTCGGAACGGATTCGGTTCGGAACGTGATCCTGATCGGGGTGGGAAACCTTGGAAAGACCCTTCTCACTTACCGTGGATTCGAGGAACGCGGATTCCGCATCGTTGCCGCATTCGACCGTGACTCGGAAAAGACCGACCGAACGTTTGCCGGAAGGCGCATCTACCGGATCGACCAGCTTGAATCGGCACTTGAAACGCTCGATGCGCACATCGCGATACTGGCGTGCGGGCCGTCGGATCTGAACGAACTCGTTTCCAGACTGACCTCGGCGGGCGTCCACCACTTCCTGAACTTCGTCCCCGTCCTGATCAACCGAACCCCGGACATTTTCGTCGAGGACGTCGATATCTCGGCAAAACTTGAGAAGCTGTCATTCATCAGGACGAACGGCAGGGCTCAGGACGAGCAGGACGAATAGCTCCAACGTATCAACCGCCCCTTCCTGGCCTGCATCAAGAAAATTTCCCGAACGATCCCCGGGGCGCAAGACGACCGACTAAGCCTCGACCTGACCCGCAATCGCATCCGCAATCCTTCCCCAGACCATCCTGAAACGCGAATCGTCGAAACCGGAGCCCGATGGAAGCCAGTCGGAAAGGTAATCGCCGCGGGATCTCTGGTACTGGCCCACAACATCCAGGTGATCGGCCTCGACCACCATCAGCAGCCGCCCGAAAAGCTGGCTCAGGGTCGGTACGATGGCATCGTTGGTTCTTGTCGTGACCTCATAAGGAAAACCGGCACGTATGCGCTCCCTTGTCCGCTTGTCCAACTCGGGATAACTGTACCGATCGGGATCCATGCCCGTAATTGTGTTAAGAATCGCGTAAACAACCGACATGACGGCCTTTTCAACCGACCATCCCCGCAGGTTCAGGTTTCCGGCGAACATGTTCGGCGCACCGGTAACCACACTGAAGAACGCAATCCCCGGCGGGGTGTTGACCGCGGCGTTAAAAAGATTCATCGCTTCCGGAGTGAGCTGGATTATCGCACCCTGATCGTAGGCGACTGCCGATATGAACTTGAAAAGCGGATCATCCCTGTCGGACGAGATCCGGCCGAAAAACTTCTCGGTTGCGACATCCAGCCATGAATCCGCCGGGCGCAGGGGATCGTCCAGGCGGGCCGCGAAACTGGCCAGCCGTGCCAGGATGTGGAGCGTCCGACGCCCCGAATCCGTGGTTGCGGCGCTGGTCATCAGCTTGAGAATCTGCTTACCCTGGGCGGTAAGAAAGAAGTTGGCAAGAGGGGTTCCGTGATGAGGCGTCGAAATCGTTACAACGGTTCTGGTTTTTTCCAGGATACGGCCCCAGTTTCCATTCATTCCACCGCACCTCGACAGCAGCAGCCTGACGTCAAGACCGCCGGTCGAATGTCCGATAAAATGAATGTGGTCTGCCTGGAGGCCCCCCGTCTTCTGGACGGTCTCGAACACGCTTTCAGCCCTGCGGCTGATCGAGCCGGCCGGAAGAACCTCGCATTCGTGAATCCGCGCCACCACGCCCCTTGCCGAAAGCTGCGTCGCAAGCACATCGGGAACGCCATTGAAGTATTGAAGGGCGCCAAGAGACTTGAAACCGAAGAATCCCGGCACCAGATATATCTCGGTTCGTTCCGAATTCATTGAACAATCACCTGTCGCAGATGGCGGTGCCCCAGGCCGACGGCTCGGGACCCATCTTCAACACCAGTCTGCCGCCCGCAACGATGTCGGAATGGGAAATTTCAGGAAATTCCAGCGGCTTTCCGTTCAGGGTCGCTGACTGGATGTACCGGCTTTCGGCATCCAGTCCCTGGGCCACGATCTCGAACCTGCGCGCTTCACCCTCGGGATCAATGAAAAGCTCGACCCGGTCAAACAGGGGGGCGTTCATGATGTAGGTGTCGCCGCCCGGCGTGACCGGATAGAAACCCAGCGACGCAAAGACCAGCCAGGTTGACATCGAACCGGCATCGTCGTTCCCGGGCAGTCCGTCGGGACCAAGATGGAAATGGCGCGCCATCAGATCGGAAACGGTCTCCTGGGTCCGGGCGGCCGCCCCGGCAAAGGCATAAAGCCACGGGACATGAAAATCCGGCTGGTTGTCCATCGCGAAATGGCCGCCGTCAAAAAACTGATCCAGTTTTGCGACAAAGTTTTCGGGGCCACCCATCAACTCGACAAGGCCGCACACGTCCTGCGGCACGGACCATGTGTACTTCCAGGAATCGGCCTCGCAGAATCCCGCGCCGCCAACCGGATCGAAATCCTGAAGCCACGATCCGTCGCGATTCTTCGGCACCATGAATCCTGCTTCCTGATTCCAGTGGTTCACATAGTTCATCGACCGGGCGAGGAAAAAGTCGGCCCATTCATCCTGCCCGATCGCCCTGGCGAACCTCGCCACGCACCAGTCGTTGTGGGCGTGTTCAAGCGTCATGGACGCCGACTGATCGACGTCGCAGTCCATCGACACGAAGCCAAGATCGACATAATCCGGGGGAGTTCCGCGGTTGAAGTATCCGCACATTCCATCTGGAAGCGGATTTTCGGAATCCTGCAGGGATCCCTTTTTCATGCCCTCCCAGGCCAGATCAATATCGAAATCGTCAAACCCCTTCAGGAATCCGTCGGCGATCACGCAGAACTGCGGATTGGCGGTCATGCACCTGGAATCGCCGGTCGCGTTCCACGTACACTTCTGCATCCAGCCTCCCGCCTCGTACGTATGCACGATCGAGCGGATCATGTCGGAATTGACTTCGGGCTCGATGATTGAAAACCAGGGATGGGAAGTGCGGTATGTGTCCCACATGCACCAGTCGTCGGTGTAGTACCGCCAGCCATCCGCGAGCCAGGTCTGGCCCTTGCCGTCCGCGCCGGAAAAGAACCTGTTTCCCTCGGTGTAATCGGCCGGGGCAAGAAGCGAATGGTAGAAGGCGGTATAGAAGCGATCCACGTCATCCGGCCGATCGGATTCAATCCTTACCCTGGAAAGCAGGCGGTTCCACTGCCCCCTGGTCTCGGCACGGACATCCTCGAACGTCATGCCGTCGATGGCTTCCCTGTTCTGCCTGGCCTGATCGACCGAAATATAGGAGATGCCGACCCGCATCTCGACAACGTCGCCCTCCTCGGTGGAAAAGACCAGGAAGGCCCCGGGGTGCGATGCCGGATTCCATTCGGACACGTCAACGGGACGATCCAGCTTGATTGAATAATAAACGGTCGAAATGCCGGTTCCGGGATCAACCAGATCCGCAAACATGCTTATCAGACCGTTCGTCTGGTACCTGCTCCAGCCTTCGACCGTGTCCGTGCCGACGACTTCAAGGTCGGACTCAAGCCACTGGCCCAGCGACGTCTGAAGGTCGAGGATTACGCCGGCCCTGGGGGCTGCCGGGTATGTCCACCTGTGCAGGCCGACCAGTCGTGAAGCGGTCAGTTCGGCAAGGACGCCGGATGAAGCCAGCCTGACCGAGTAGTAGTCCGGGCTGACAACCTCCTCGTCATGCGAAAATGTTGATGACCACGATTCCTCGGTCGGTTCGGGCGAGCCGACGAAAGGCATGACCAGGATCCGGTTGTAGCCGTTTCCAGCGCCGCCGGGGCCTTCCAGATGGGAGTGAACAAAGCCCTTGATCCTTTCATTGTTGTAATCGTAACCCGACATGGAACCGGGCTTCACTATGGTGTTCGGCCCGACCTTGACCATCCCTCGCGGCCAGGAAGCGCCGACGAAGACGTTGCCGTAACCGGACGTCCCGACGTGCGGACGCACATGCGCCGCCAGATCGACCACTTCGAATGTAGAATCCTGGGTCTTCTGGCATGAGACCGTCGCGACAAGCGCAAGAATGCCGATGAATCCCGAACGCATCAGACGCCACCTCCAATGGAAACGACTTCCGGCTCCGCCACATGCTTCAGGGAGGTGGCATCGTCGTCGGAAAGCCTGATTTCAAGAACCTTCTGCCACAGAACGGCCTGGGCCTCGGCAAAAACGAAATGTCTTTCAACGCCGTCCAGATCAATCACGCTCAAAACCTGTCCGGGAAGACGCCGCCAGATGGCGGGGTGAGCCCCGCGGACGGCGTCGGCCCAGATTACCATCGACACCGAGGCCAGTTCGATCTCGCCCACTGTTCCGGCGTCGAACCTTACGCCGCGCCAGACGATCCTTGTCGCGTCAATCGCCGCGACCGCCGGAATCCGCCTGCGGCCGTCAAGAAGAAGACACCCGGCAAGAAGGGACAAATCCCGGCCGTACCTGGCGCGCAGCCACGCAACAGCCTTCCTGGCCTCGGCCTTGCGCCTGGCGACCAGAAAGGCCGCCACCGCCAAAGTAATCACAATAGAAAGAAACGCCACCGCAAATGGCACGCCAAGCCCCCGGATTCGCGACAGTCCCGCCTGCCCTTCAGCGGCTGCCACGATAACCCGGATTCGTAGTAATATCCAGATGCGACCGTCCCCCGTGGCGGCGCAATGATAATCCCGGGATACAGGAATCAGGATGCCGCCGTCGTCACCACCGGAACCGTTTCCCCTGCTGCTGGTTTCACTGCTGCTGGCCGCGGCGGTGCTGGCTCCGACTGTGACGGTCATCGCGGTCCGTTCCAGCGGCATCACGGCCCGGCACAAGGCCGCATTGCTTGCAGCCACCGCCATATTCGGGCTGTTTGCGGCATTCAAGACCCCGATCGCCCTGAATCCCGATTCCTTCGTGATCATGCAGGACGGAACTTCGCTCCAGAACTTGAAGCACGTCCATGGCGGTGGCGTTCACAGCAGCCCATTCACATCCCAGCTTGCCAGGCTGGTCGCCCCGGAAGGCGACGCGGTGCGGCTTCCCTCGCTGATTCGATTGAACAGGATGATTTCGATTGCGGCGTGCACGATCTTTTTCGGCATCGCCGCTTTCATCACCGGATCCGCGCTTGCGGCGATTCCGATTTCCTGGATATTCCTGTCGAACAGGAACATGTCACTGGTTTCGTCGTCGGAATTTCCCGGCCCAGGCATCACCGTCATTTTCCTCCTTGTTTTTATCGCGGGCTTCGCGATCTCAAGGCTCCGGGGCAGGCGGGCGTTCGAGGCGATCCCGGCGCTTGCCCTGATCGCGGTCAGCGGAATGATCGCGGCCGGCCTGCGGCCGGAAGCCGGCGCGGCCGTCCTTGTCGTGCTTGCGATCGCGGCTTTGGTCGCGGTCATGCCCCCGGCCAGGCTTCACGCGATGGGGAATGCCTTGTCGCGCTTTGCCGCGGACGCCGCCCGACGCCCACGCGAAGCGCTTGAGGCGCTGATTGCCGCGCTCGTCTTCTTCGGCACGGCTTTCGCCCTGGAAAGGATGCTGAGTCCGCCGGCAAGCTGGGTTGCCGGGGCGTTCAATCCGTTAAACCACGGATTCTCAAGCATTCCTACATTCCTGATGCTTTTCCTGCCGACCCCCGTCGTCCTGCTTGCGGGAGCCGGACTTCTGATAACGGCCCGCAGTCCCGTCAAATGGCTTCTGCTGCCAGTCGTTGCCGTTCTCCTTCCCAAGCTTCACGTTGCTGCGTCCGGAACCGAATTCAACCACTGGTTCCGACTGTTTTCGATGGACGTCCCGCTTGTCATGCTGCTTGCCACCGTTGGCCTTGGCCGCGCCATCCGATTCACGTCGACATGGACGGCGCACCGATTCTGGAAGCTCGCCGCGGCCGCTGCCATTGCGTCATCGGTTCTGCTTCCGATAAGGACGGCCGGAAATCCGGCCGGTTACGTGCTGCGGCCGGAACTTCGGGACGGCGGCATCAGGCTGCGAAACCCGCAGATTGAGGTCAACTATCTGATCAAGCTCCAGAATGAGCATCCGGAATGCCTTTTTCAAACGACCGTGTTCGACCACGGCTCATTCAAGGACGCCTGGTTCGGCAAGAATCTGAAGGTCACCCTGGATCGACCGACCGCATGGAGCGGCTGCACCATGTTCTATCTGCCGCTGGACTGCAATTTCAGGGATGGTCCGGATTGCAGCGAATCGATCAAAGGGCTGGAAGAGGTTGAGTCAATCACGTTCGAGAACGCCCCATATGGGCAGGTAGCTCCGTACCTCGACCGGCACCACAGAAACACCGTCACCCTCGGGCTGTATCGCAGGCATCAGGTTCCCGGCGATGGCGGGACTTCCACTTCCGGGGAGCGCGCCAGCCATTCGGAGAACGAAGCCAGCAGCGCCTTGTAGATCATGTTGCCGATGACCTCGTAGCCGGCCGGAGTGGCGTGACGATAGTCGCCCCATCCCAGGCGCGGCCTGGACTTGTACCAGCGCGCCATGGATCCCTCGCCGCCCATCGCCGAGAAGGTGTCGAAGAACGCGCAACCCTTTTCCGCCGCGACCTCGCGCTGGGCCTGGACAATCAATGGAATCGCCGGCATGGTCCGAATCCTGCCGCGCGGGCCGACCTCACCCTGATCGAGTGGCGCCAGGAGCATGCAGGATGCCGTCGGACGACCGGCCATGACGATATCAATCGTCTTGCGCAGATTTTCGCGATAGATATCAAAATCCATCATGGCATCGCCGCACTCGTTTCCTCCGAACGCGATTACAAGCAAATCCGGGGCTCGATGCGCCACCTGTGCCGCGAAGTGGGCCGGGTCAAAATTCTGAAAACGCTGGGCCCTGGCACCCACCATTCCAAGCGAATCATAGACGACGCCGGGCCCATCATCTTCAATCGCGACACCGTAAAGCCTTACCTCGCCTTCCGTGTCGATATCGAACCTGTGCGGACCGGAGACGACCTGAATCTTCCGGAATCCGTCGGCAACCTCCCCGGCCCTGGTGTCAATCGTTCCGGCAGGCTTGCCATCGACTGCCAGATTGACCTTCCCACCGGCGGGATGGGACTGGAAGAAAACCTCGAAGGAAGATGCGCTGGTGCCAATCGGGCCCTTGTCAACCGTCTTGTACCAGGCGCTGCCGCCACCCCAGGTCGTGAAAGCGACCCCGCCGTAGCCGTAGCGGCCGTCCCTGCGTTCCCGACGGATGCCCATCTGCTGCTTCCACTGACCAAGTTGCACGGTCTCGATGTCCTTGTGTCGGTAGGGCATGGTGCCCTTGCCGACCAGCATGAATCCATGACCTGCATCCCCGAACCTGGACTGCAGACGCCGACGCAACGTTCCCGTCACGTCGTCAGCCGCGATGGTCGAGTCGCCCCAGTGGGCAATCCTTGTGACCGACCGACCGGATGCGGAAGCCTGAAGCGCGCGGAAAAACGCATCCAGCGCCTTTCCCGACGGATCCTCGATCTTCCTCACCAGGCCGACCAGCTCATCGGGTGATATCAGGGATGGCTGCGATGCGGACGAATCCGCGGCCCGATTCGCCACGGGCTGATCCACGCCGGCCTCCGAACCAAGGTTGGCGGCCAGTTCCTCTCCAAGGCCTTCCGCCAGTGACACCCTGGCCATTTCGCCCTTCAGCGCGCCGTCGGACTCGGTTCCGCTGCCCGAAATCCCTTTGGACCAGTCGAAGGTGTAAAGCCGCTTCATCGGGGCATCATCGCCGGGAACCCATGGTCGAAGGGCCTCGGCGGCCGGGATCAGGTATGTAAGGCCGGCTGCCGCCACGAACACGGCAGCTATAATGGCAAGACGAACGATCGCGCGCCTGCATTCGACCGTCCCGACTTCACCCTTGACCGGATTTTCCCCGGACACCGTCACCACCCCGTCAGAACTGGAAATAGATATATGGCACGACCTGGCTGGAACCGAGCTTGAACAGCACGGCCGCCACCCCGGCCAGCACCAGGCCCTGAACCGGGGCCGGGAGCGCCCGGTACCTTGCCTGAACCGCATCGACCCACGACTTCGGGGTCCAGTGAATGCCAAAGCCCACACCGAGTACCAGCCAGGTGCGCCATGTAACCTGGGCGGTCGAAAGGGATCCGGCGAAAAGCTGCGACGCCACATCGCCGGCGACGCCCAGATCCGGCGATCTGAACAGTATCCTGGACAGAACCACAAAATGGAAAGTCACGAATATCTTAATGATTTCAAGCCATCTGGGATCGACCGTGGTCTTCGTCCGGCCGCTCTTTTTATAGAAGTAGCGGTGGACGACCATGGCAAGGCCATGAATGGTTCCGTAAACCACGAACGTCCAGCCGGCCCCATGCCAGATGCCGATGAGGAAGAGTGTCAGCCAGAGGTTCCAGTATGTCCGGGCGGTTGAACAGTGTGAACCGCCAAGAGGGTAATAGACGTAGTTGCGCAGCCACGAACTCAGGGTCATGTGCCAGCGTCGCCAGAACTGCGCGGGACTGGTGGCCATGTAGGGACGGTTGAAATTCTCGGGAAGCTCGATGCCCAGGAGCATGGCCGAACCACGGGCCACGTCGGTGTAACCTGAAAAATCGCAATAGATCTGAAGCGTGTAGCCGTAAAGACCGATCAGCGTCTCGACCGACGTGAAGGCCTGCGGGTTGTCAAACACACGGTCAACAAGATTCAGGGCCAGGAAGTCTGCGAAGACGATCTTCTTCACAAGCCCCTTGACGATCAGGAAGGTCCCGTTCCCGACCAGTTCCGCGGTCAGCCGGGGACGGGCCTGAAGTTGGGGAATCAACTGCTGGGCCTTGGTGATCGGCCCGGCGACGAGTGAAGGGAAAAACACGGTGAAAGTGGCGAAGTGAAGGAAATTCTTGACCGGCTCAAGCTTCTTCTGGAAGACGTCGATGGTGTAGCACATCGACTGGAATGTGTAGAACGATATGCCCACCGGCAGCAGAACCTTCAGGTAAGCCGCCGGCACGCTTATGCCGAACAGCCCCAGGGAGTCCTGGACCACGGAATAGAAGAAGTTGTAGTACTTGAAGGTTATCAGGACGCCAAGGTTGGTCACAATTGACAGGATCAGCCACGCCTTGCGCCCCCGCTCGGTCCTGGCCAGTGGAATCATGCGGCCGGCCGAGTAATCGATAAGGGCCGAAGAAATCACAAGAAAGATATAGACCGGGTTCCAGACCATGTAGAACCGGCATGACATCAGGAAAAGCACAAGGATGCGCAAGGTGTCCTTTCGAGAAAGTGCCCAGAACAGGGTCACCGCCAGGAACAGGAACAGGATGTAATCAAGACTGTGGAAAAGCATCTGCCCGAATCTTCCCCAGGGTTCCGGAACCTGGCCCGGCTCCGGTGATGGCGGATTGTATATTCAAAAGCACCTTCAATCCAGCTAATATCGCGCACGTCAACGGGAATCGCGGCCGGAAGCCGCCAGGAGGTTGCCGCATGAGATCAGTCCTCGTAACCGGTGGCGCGGGATACATCGGAAGCCACACGTGCCTGG
>ERZ795044.3886-NODE-3886-length-12438-cov-4.206251_pt1 | contig 12438 bp, 5 predicted proteins | sample MGYA00375128_ERZ795044 | MGnify/ENA primary metagenome ERZ795044 (study PRJEB30173, sample SAMN05720213) | anaerobic digester metagenome | isolation source: active sludge of municipal wastewater-treating anaerobic digesters | place: USA | collected 2014-12-22 ... | reverse complement strand
GGACCTACAATTTTATATGAAATGGCTTTAATGGTTGGCGCTAGCGGTACGCAAGTATCCGATTGGTTCCGTGGCGATGGCGCAACATCTGATGAAGATTTCACTTCAGTTGTAACAGTTGCCCGTCAAATCCCGGCGATAGTTTCTGAGTTTGATGCTATGGGTTCTTTTCAGGACAATGGTATAACTTCAGCTAGTCCGATCAATGTACTTATTACTCATCATGCTTATGCATGGACTCCTGCACCTGACAATAAATATGTGATGGTTCAGTATTCTATCAAAAATATTGGGACAAGTACTTTAACTAATTTATCTGCCGGACTTGCAGCGGATTGGGATATTCCTGATTTTAATAACAACAAAGCCTCAACTGATGTAGCACGAAGAATGGGTTATGTTTGGTGTACAGATACGAATGGAATTTGGGCTGCAATTAAATTGTTAAGTCACACCGGCAATTTTAATCATTATGCAATTGATAATTATGCAGCAAACGGTGGTCTTGATCTCTCTGATGGTTTTGCAAATGGTGAAAAGTATACATCACTGACAACAGGTAGAGCAGATGCAGGAGTAACACTGAATGCAACAGGAAACGATGTAATTAGTGTGGTTTCTTCTATTGGCGGAAATCTTGCTGCAGGTGATTCAATTGAAGTAGCATTTGCATTGATAGCAGGTGAAAACTTAGCCATGCTTGAGACTTCAGCTGAAGCTGCTCAAGTAAAATACGATAATGTACTTTCTGTTTCTAACTTGAATTTGCCTTCATCAAATACCCATTTGAGTGGCATTTATCCAAACCCGGCAGACAAACAGACACGTATTGAATTTGCTTTAGGTTCAAACTCAAAAACAGTGATTTCCATTTACAACTTACTTGGTAAGAAAGTGAAGGATGTCATTTCAGAGGAACTTTCAACAGGCACATATTCACTGATCATCGACATTTCAGATCTTTCGTCAGGGAGCTATATTTGTCGTATGGAAAGTGCCGGATTGCAATCTACTTTACCACTTAATGTTGTAAGGTAGTCGGTTTTTCGATATTAATTAAGGTCAAAGGTCAAGGGTCAAAGGTAAGCGGGAAATCGTTGACCTTTGACCCTTGACCTAATACAGTTGCTTCGTAAATAGAACCAACACCTACCACCTGAAAAAGAGGTTAATAATTTTCCCAAAACATCAATATTAATTGGTCTTTTCCCGTTACATTTGATGTCTGTTTAAAAGCATAACATTTATGGAATTCAAAGAAATTATTTCAGTGCCCGGAATGAGCGGGCTTTATAAGGTAGTAGCGAATAACCGTGCAGGTTTTATCGTTGAGTCACTTGCTGATAGCAAGAGAACGATCATCAATTCGAATCAGCGAATAATGACTTTGATCGACATTGCAGTTTATACTGCAGATGGAGAAGTGCCATTGAGAGAGATCTATAAAAAGATACAATCTGCTGAGGGTAATAAATTGAAGGTCGATGTAAAGGGTGATCAGGCAAAGTTGAGAGACTACTTTAAAAAATTAGTTCCGAATTTCGACGAAGAGCGTGTTTATACATCCGATATTAAAAAGATGCTTACTTGGTATGAATTGATAAGTGATAAGATCGATTTTTCTAAAGTTGAAAAAACAGAAGGAGATGAGAAATCTATTTTGGGAGAGAAAGAAGAGAAAGTTGCCACAAAGTCTCATCATGAAGCACATGGCCCAAGAGTAGAATCGGCGAAAAAATCAACTGCACGTACACGGAAAAAAGTTTAATTATATGAGTGATAATACAGATTTCGCATCTGCAGAAAAAATTACACGCAGGTTTTTACCAAATGATCTGGACGTAAATAATTGGTCAGCATTAGAACCTTTTTTTAGTTCATTGGTCAACAGAAAAAATAATTCCATTGAGGAACTGTTGCAGTGGTTATATGATCTAAGTGAACTCGAAGCTGCAATTGAAGAACATGCAGGGTGGTTGTATATCCGAATGACATGCGACACTCAGAACAAAGAATTTACGGAAGCTTATACATTTTTTGTAGAAGAGATCAACCCAAAGATCGCCCCATACAACGATCTGTTGAATAAGAAATTCATTAACGAGACATCTTTAAAATCACTAGATGGCCGTTATGAAAATCATATCAAAAGCGTTCAGAATTCAATACGGTTATTTCGGGAAGAGAATATACCATTGCAGGCTCAACTTTCTGTGAAGGAGCAACAGTATGGTGAGATTGCAGGAGCCTTATCGGTAGAAGTAAATGGAAAAACGTTGACTTTGCAACAAGCGGCAAATTTCTTGAAAGATCCGGATAGAAAGCTTCGTGATGAAGTATACCACAAAATAGTTTCTCGTAGAGAAGTAGAGCGTGAGCGACTAGATTTGCTGTTTAATGAGTTGATCACAATACGTACAACAGTGGCAAAGAATGCCGGCTTTGAAAATTACAGAGATTTCAAATTTGTTGAATTAGATCGATTCGATTATACAGCTGATGACTGCATGAATTTTCATTCATCAGTAAAAAAATGTATTGTTCCTGTGCTTGATGATTTCATGCAAGAACGAAAGACCTTATTAAATACACCAACTTTAAAACCGTGGGATCTTGAAGTTGACCCTGAAGGTAAACCTGATCTAAAACCATTTCAAAAAGGAACAGAGCTTTTAGAGAAATCCATCAATTGTTTTACGGAGATCGATCCGTATTTTGGAATGGTTTTAAATACTCTCAAAACAAAAGGGTATACTGATCTGGATTCAAGAATAGGAAAAGCACCCGGAGGTTATAATTACCCATTGTATGAAAGTGGTGTTCCATTTATTTTTATGAACGCAACCGGATCACTTCGCGATGTAATCACCATGGTACACGAAGGCGGACACGCAATTCATTCGATGCTAAATGCTGATCTCGATTTCATTGCATTTAAAGAAGTGCCTTCTGAAATTGCTGAACTTGCCTCCATGGGAATGGAGTTGATCTCAATGGAGCATTGGCATCACTTTTTTACGAATGAAGATGATTTAAAACGTGCAAAGCGTGAGCAATTAGAGAATGTGATCGAGGCCTTGCCTTGGATTGCTTGTGTTGACGCATTCCAACATTGGTTATATACAAATCCCTCACATACAATTACAGAACGAACAGCTACCTGGAAAAAGTTGATTCTTGATTTCTCATCATCACATGTTGACTGGAGTGAAGATCAAAATGCGCTTGAAATAATGTGGCAAAAACAACTGCATTTGTTTGAAGTACCGTTTTACTATATCGAATATGGTATGGCTCAGTTAGGCGCAATAGCTGTTTGGAGAAATTATAAAATGAATCCTCAATTAGCCATTGAACAATACAAAAATGCGCTCAAATTGGGTTATACGCAAAGTATCCCAACGGTATATGAAGCAGCAGGCATTCGATTCGATTTCTCTGAAAAATACATCAAAGAGCTCGTCGATTTTGTTCGCATTGAATTAAAAAAACTGTAAGATTCTTACAGTTTTTTTTTGTTTAAACCTGATTTATTCATGTTTCCTTACCTATGAAATGTTAGCGATTTCAAAGTTTCGTTGCTTTTAAGTTAAATAACAAGATTTATTGATGGCTTCGATTATTTTTTTTAATGAAATGATTGCTGTAAGTCTGCTGCACTTTTTTTTGAAAATGTATTTAATTGCAATACGCACCATGTAATAATCGATAGTGAATTACCTTGAAACACTTGCTGATTATCAAAACATCTCGTTTCCTTTTCCATATAAGGATTCGCATAGTTGTGCATGATTAACAGTGAGTACCAAAACGCAAAATAAGAACCAAACCGAAGAAGGGAAGAAGATTCTCTACAGGCTGCTGATATTGGCAGTTGCTGTAGTTTATGTTCTTGTTTTTATTCTGGACTATATGCTCCAGTTGCATTTTACTTTTTTTCTTCTGTTGAGTTTATTCGGTTTTGTTATTGTCACACTGATCTACATGTGGACAAAGATTTCCAATACACAGATCGATGAATCGGCGATAGCTGAGGAGGAATCCGGTCAACCGGAGAATTCTATTGCTGAGGCAAATTTGATTTCCGAATACAATTTTTTCGATGATGCAGTGATCATCATAAGTCCTGTTACAGGTTTGACGATAGATTGTACCAATGCCGCAGCACGAATGTTTGAAACAACTGTTTCATCTTTGATCGGTATTGATCTTACTTCGTTGTTTGATTCTTCATGGAGAGCAGAAGAAAGAAATAAGATCAAGGATGGTTTGGATAAGAACGCAAATGTCCGATTGAATGGAATTTTCAAAACATCTAAAGGAACTGTTTTTCATGGTGAGTTAGAAGCGGTGAAGAAAATATCAGGCGACAGAAGAGTGATTTCCGTCAGAATAACTTCGGTGGAAAGTCCGATCGAAAGAACTCAAGTTGAGGTTAAACCTGCAAGTACTTTTGAGAATATAACGCACGGTCAACAAGAGGATGTGGCAATGCAGATACTTGACGCAGCGTCAATGGCAATTGCAGTGATTGGAACGAATTACAAATTTATTAAAGTGAATCGTTCATTTGCGAATTTACTGGCTTACACTGAAAGTGAATTATTGAATCTGAGTATTCTTGATTTGATTCCGGCAGAAGATAAACAGACGGAACGAAATTTACTTTCTTCGTTGTTTAGTGGAGAATTGCCTTCAAGCAAAAAAGAAAAGAGATTAGTTCGGCGAAATAATGAGATCATTTGGGTCAACTCATCTGCATCTGTTTCCAGAGATGCTAATGGAAGTCCTAAGTTTATCATTTCGTTGACTGAAAATATCACGCAAAGAAAGCGCATAGAAAAAGTTGTAAATGATAATAGAAGTCGTTTGAGTTCTTTGGTTGAGAATGCAGAATATTCAATTTTGTCAGTCGATAGGAGGCACTCGATACTACTGATCAATTCACGATTGGCCGACCAATTGTATGCCCAAACAGGTGTGATCGTAGAGACAGGTTTTAATTTACTTGAAATACTTCCAGAAGATTTCCATAAGGATTATCTTGAAATGCATGATCGTGCATTCAAAGGTGAAGAATTTATTTTGGAGAAAAAGATTGTTGTGAATGGTAAACCTGAGCATATTGAAGTGATCATTACGCCTGTAAAGGATGAAGCCGGATATGTAAAAAGCATTTCTATTTTTGGCCATAATGTAAGTAAGCGGAAAGAGGTAGAATTAAAGTTGATGAAGGCCAAAGAAGAAGCGGAAGCTGCAACTCAGGCTAAATCAGGTTTTCTCGCTACCATGAGTCATGAGATCCGTACTCCTTTAAATGGGGTGATAGGAATGGGTCGTTTATTGAATCAGACTGCTTTGTCGGAAAAACAACAGGAATTTGTTGATAGTATTGTATTGAGTGGAGAAGCACTTTTGTCAGTCATTAATGATATCCTCGATTTTTCAAAGATCGAATCCTCGAAAATGGAATTAGAGAGAAAGCCATTTGCTTTGAAACGTTGTATTGAAGAAACTTTTGACTTGTTGGCATCAAAGGCTGTAGAGAAAAATTTGTCATTGCATTATACTATTGCCAGAGATGTTCCCGGTTTTATTTATGGGGATATCACTCGTTTAAGACAGATCCTACTTAACCTTGTTTCGAATGCACTTAAGTTCACGCAGAAAGGATCGATCACAGTTCGGGTAAGTAAAGTGAGTTCCATCAAAGACGATCTGAATATTCAGTTTGAAGTACAAGATACGGGCGTTGGAATTCCTAAGGACCGCATCAGTAAATTGTTTGCAGCTTTTTCGCAAGCTGATGCATCAACGTCAAGAACCTATGGTGGAACCGGACTTGGGTTGGCAATAAGTAAGAATCTTGTTGAATTGATGGGAGGGAAGATCTATGTTGAAAGTGTTGAAAGCGAAGGTTCTAATTTCATATTTAATATTCATGTGGCGGAAGTTCCCAAGGAAGAAATTCCGAAATTCCAGAAATCAGGCACCGGAAAGTTTGCAAATTCAATGGTGTTGATCATCAGTGACGATAAAACAGAAGCTGATCTCTATGCCAATTATTTTAAACGTTGGAGTTTAATTCCAATTGTTGCGAATGATGTACAGTCAGGATTGAAGTTGTTACGAGAAAAAGGTGACTATAATATTGTGCTTATCGATGCTCAATTGATAACTTCAAAAGCACTAGTAGTGGCACAGGAAGTGAGAACGATCAAAAACAAGGAGATATTGCCCATCGTAATGTACAACGTTGATAAAGCAGATGAGATCTTCTTTGATTACACAAACGAAGTTGTGTCGGCTGTCATTCCTATGAATGTTGACCGGTCGAAAGTACTGGATATACTTATAAGTGTTTTCAGTATAGAAAATCATCAGAGAAACCAGCATGAGAAGTCGTTTGAAGGAATGTCCAAAAAACTTGGCGAAGAAATTCCGCTCGACATCTTAATTGCAGAAGACAATCTGATCAATCAGAAACTTGCCCAGAATATTTTTGAAGGATTAGGCTACAAGCCGGTCATGGCTTCTAATGGCTTACAGGTTTTGGATCAGTTAAGGGCAAAATCATTTGATTTGATCTTCATGGATGTCCAAATGCCTGAGATGGACGGAATGGAAACTACTCGATTTATTATTCATAAATTGAAGCCCGAGAAAAAGCCGGTTATCATAGCGATGACAGCTTTTGCTTTGGAAGGGGACAAAGAAAAATGTTTAGAAGCAGGCATGGATGATTACATCAGTAAGCCATTCATGATAGAAGAAATAGTTGAACGCATTAAAAAATGGGGCGGAAGATTCCGTGATTCCCAAAAAAACATGGACGAAAAAATAACTACAACTACAAACAATGGCAGCGCAATACTATATGAGCCTACATTGATGAAACTGAAAGAAATGACATCAGGTGCAGACCCGTCTTTCTTCAGTCAGGTAATTAAAATGTTTGTCGATCAAAGTTCTGAGATCGTTGAGCAGATTGCAGGATTGCTTCCGGTGATGGATCTTCCGCAAATGGCTTCACTTGCACATAAGCTAAAAGGTTCTGCTTTGAATCTGGGGGCAAATAAGCTTGCAGAAACATGTCGTATCATTGAGATCAAAGGAAAAGATCTCGATAGTTATGGAATGAGCGATCTAGTTGGTCGGTTGAAGGTAGAACTTGCTGACACCAAAAAGGAAATTGAAAAGTATTTGTAATCACTTCTGAATCGTTGTGATCAGATGATATTGACTTCCATTTCAAGTTCAATATTGAATTTTTCTTTCACACTTGATTGAACTCTTTTTGCATGCTCTATTAATTCATTTCCTGTGGCATTACCGTAATTGACTAGCACTAGTGCTTGTTTTTCGTGCATTCCGGTATTGCCGATGCGTTTTCCTTTCCATCCGCTTTTCTCAATCAGCCATCCGGCTGCTACTTTCATTAATGTGTCATGTGTTTTGTATCCGACTACATCCGGGAACTGCCTTTGCAAATCTTCAAATTGACTGAGTGGTATTTCCGGATTTTTAAAAAAGCTTCCTGCATTACCTATTACTTTTGGATCAGGTAATTTGCTTTGTCGTATTTCAATTACTGCATTACTAATATCTTTGATGGTTGGATTAGTAATTCCCATCAATTCCAGTTGGCTCGTAATTGCTCCATAAGACTTATTGATAACAGGTCTTTTGGTTAAGCGAAATGTAACCTCTGTAATAATGTACTTATTTTTACCCTCATGTTTAAAGATGCTGTCACGGTAGCCAAAACGACATTGATCTGCATTGAAAAGCTGAATACTTCCATCAGACAAACTCATTGCAGTTAATTGGTAAAAAGTGTCTTTGATTTCTACTCCGTAAGCTCCGATATTTTGGATAGGAGCAGCACCAACACAACCGGGAATTAAAGACAAGTTTTCAATTCCGCCATATCCATGGTCTACGCAATGCATGACAAAAGAATGCCAGTTAACGCCGCCTCCTGCAGAAACGAGAACATAATCGTTATCATGAGAAACATTGGTGATGCCGTCGATACAATTGTGAATTGTTATTCCCTTAAAATTCCCTTTGAAGAGCATATTGCTACCACCTCCTAAGACTAATTTATTTTGGTTTGCTATTTCCGGCCGGCTGATTAAAGCTTTGATGTCTTCAATAGATGTTACTGTGCAATAAAAATCAGATTGTACCTCTAATCCGAAGGTATTAAACTGTTTAAGTGAGTAATTTGAGAGAATTTCCATTTCATAACGAAAATAGATGATAAATATGGGTTATTTGCAAATAGCGTCTTTAGTTTTTCATCTTTTTACTCACACGTTAAAAACAGCCATTTACCAAGACTGTAAGAGTCGTAGCCGAATTCAATTGAATTCCCTTCGCGACCAATGTATATTGTGCCCATCTCATGGTTAGTTTTTGGTTAAACAACATGGAGGTGTTTATTCGAGTTGAACAGCGGCAGGGAGAGCCGCTGTTTCTTTTTCCTGCCAACTGACGCTGGCTCTCACTTTTTGTTTCACACTCCACACCCCACACTCAAACTACCACTTAACTTATGTAGTATGAGTTTGAATATGGAATCTATTTTTCATTTATCATTTTAGCCCCTCAAAAGCATTGCCTTAACATTGAATTCACTATTAGGTAATCCTTTCTTGGGATTGAGTTAACATGATAGTAACATTACACCTGTAGTTTTACATCAGTTAAAAACCTAAAACTCTCATGAAAAAATTACTACTCATCCTTGCAACGATCGCTGCACCATTTCTGACGAATGCTCAGAGCACAATTACGGTAAGCGGTGACATTACATCAAACACAACATGGACAAGAAACAATCAATATGTCCTTTCCGGATTCGTATATGTAACTGCGAATGCAGAACTGACAATTGAATCCGGTACAATTATCAAAGGCGACAAAGCTACAAAAGGTTCGCTTATCATTACTCGTGGATCAAAAATTTTCGCTTTAGGAAACGCCTCTGAACCAGTGATCTTTACGTCAGGTGAAGCTCTAGGTACCAGAACGTATGGTGATTGGGGTGGATTGATCATTCTTGGACGTGCACCGATTAATGATCCGGCCGGAGAAAAAGTTATTGAAGGTGGAATAGATGCTGTAAAAGGTCTCTATGGTGGAACAGATGTAGCGGATAATTCCGGCATACTTGAATATGTCAGAATTGAATTTCCTGGAATTGCTTTCCAGCCAAATAATGAAATTAATGGACTTACATGTGGTGGTGTTGGAAATGGAACAACAATCAATAACATTCAAGTAAGCTATAGCGGTGACGATTCATATGAATTTTTTGGTGGAACTGTTAATTGCAAAAATTTAATTTCTTATAGGGGAGTTGACGACGATTTCGATACTGATTTCGGATTCTCAGGTAATTTACAATTCATCGTTGCATTACGTGATAGTAATGTTGCAGACGTTTCAGGTTCTAATGGATTTGAAAGTGATAATGATGCAACGGGATCATTAAATGCACCATTGACACATGCGACAGTTTCAAATGCAACGATCATCGGACCACTTGTAAATGCTGGTACTGTAATCAATAGCAACTACAAACGTGGAGCGCATATTCGTCGTAGTTCACAAGAATCACTTTATAATTCAATTATAACAGGTTATCCGGTTGGATTATTTATCGATGGTACAAATTGTGAAACAAGTGCTACAGCAGGTGATCTTGAAGTAAAGAACACTGTACTTGCAGGTTGTCTTACAAATTTTGCTGTAGCAAGTGGAAGTGCATGGGATCTTGCAGGTTGGTATGGAACCGGTTTATTTGCTAATGAAATTCAGTTAAATGTTAGTGATATTTCACTTACTGATCCACACAATTATTCTTCACCGAATTTCTTACCGCAGATGAGTTCTTCAATGTTATTTGGAGCTGATTTTTTAAGCACTCGTTTAACAAATTCTTTCTTTGATGCAGTTACATACAGAGGAGCATTTGGTTCGATTGACTGGACATCAGGATGGGCAAACTGGACACCTGAGACAAATAATTACATCCTTTCTGTAAACTCGATCAACAGTATTTCATCTTTCGAAGTATATCCAAATCCGGTTTCAGATGTAGTGAATGTGAAATTCAATTTGAATAAGAATGAGTCAATCTCTTATGTAATCAAAGATCTTTCAGGAAGAGAAGTGTCTCTAAAAAATGAAATGAATCTGAATGCAGGTTTGAACAGTTTCTCAGTAAATACTTCTGAATTATCAAAAGGTATTTACTTCTTGAGTATTTCCACACACGCAGGCGAAAAAACGGTTAGATTAATAAAGTAAGGTTCAGCTTAAACACTAGGGTCCCGGTAGGTTTGCCGGGACTTTTTTGTTTCAAAAACATCGGGTATTCTTAATATGCCCTTAACATACCAGTCAACTTAGCTTAATATTTGGTGCCTAAATTAGGATTGAAAAGAAAAAAGAATAAAAGTGATGAAACGAATAACAATAGCCCTTTTACTGATTTTAAGCCAAGTCGCTTTCGGCCGACAAGCATCTGCATCCGGTACTATTTCCGGACGAGTTGTGGATAAAGGAAGTAATGAGACATTGATTGGAGTAACGGTATGGATCGACGGAAGCACAAATGGAACTTCAACGGATATTGACGGAAAATTTAATTTGAATGTGCCTCCGGGAAAGTACAATGTAGCTGTTAAGTATTTTGGATATAATCCTAAAACTCTTGAGAATATTGAAGTAAAAGAAAATGAAACTCATGAGGTTAGTGTTGTATTAGAGCCATCAGTTCAACAATTGACAGAGGTTACTATTGTAGCTGATATGAAAAGAGAAATTGCAAGTTCTGTATTATTGATGCAAAAGCGAAGCGCAGTAGTTCAGGACGGAATTTCTTCTGAATCAATTAAGAAAACACCGGATAAAAATACCGGCGAAGTTTTAAAACGTGTTAGTGGAGCAAGTCTGCAAGAAGGGAAATTTGTAATTGTTCGTGGACTAAGTGATCGTTACAATCTTGCAATGTTGAATAATACAATTTTGCCAAGTAGTGAGCCTGATCGTAAAGCGTTCTCATTCGACCTTTTTCCATCTGCATTACTTGACAATTTGTTTATCTTAAAAACTGCTTCACCTGATCTTCCGGGAGAATTTGCCGGCGGTATCATTCAATTAAATACGAAAGATATTCCTGATAAAGGATTTATTGGTTTAACAGTAGGAACGGGAATGAATACGAATTCAACTTTTAAAAATTACAGTACAGGGCCAACAGGAAAGACGGATTGGATAGGAGTGGATGATGGAACACGTGCATTACCTGATGGATTTCCTTCCTCTGCAGAGTATAAGAAAATGACACAAGCACAGAAGTTTGATTATTCTAAGCAAGTAACAAACGATTGGGGTGTCCAGACAAAAGACAATTCACCTATCAATACTAATCTGCAGTTATCATTTGGAGATCAAATGAATGTCGGAAAAAGCAAATTTGGTTACATAGGTGCATTGACGTATAATCGGACTGCAAAGACTCAGAGCGTTGCTCGTGGTGACTTCGATTTCGATGGTTCAGCACGTTATGATTATCTTGATGAGCAGTATAGTGACAATGTCCTTGCCGGTGGTATCTTGAATATGACAATGAAGTTCAGTGACAATAATAAGATCTCATTAAAGAATTATTTGTCTGTAAATTCCGAGAACGCCACAATTATGCGTACCGGAGATGATATTGAATTACAACAAGAAAAACAATCGAATGCTTTACAATACACTTCAAATGTATTGTTCAATTCCCAATTGGCCGGTGAGCATTATTTGCCAAAATCAAAATTAGGAATAAAATGGTATGCAGGAGCAGGAGCAATTTCACGTGAAGTGCCTGATCTGAGAAGAATGCAATATTATAGAAATTTTGATATCAGTGAAGCATCTGACACAGTGTTTAAAGCATATGTTCCTTTTGGAAGTGCTTCTCCGAATTATGCGGGTAAGTTTTATTCTTCTTTGGATGAAAAAATATATAATGCAGGAGTTGATTTCAGTGTTCCTGTAAAGATCTTCAAGAAAAATGCGACTGTGAAATTTGGCGGATCAGAACAATACAAAGATAGAACGTTTGATGCTCGCGTACTTGGTTATGTAATTCCAAATCCGGGGACATTCAATTATAATTTATTGGTTTCATCGCAAGACACATTATTCAGTGAGAACCATATTGGAACAAAAGGGTTCAGGTTAGATGATATTACAAATCCGTCAGATCATTATACTGCTCATTCGAATTTACATGCCGGTTATGCGATGATGGATAATTCGATCAATAAATGGCGTATCGTTTGGGGTGTAAGAGTTGAAAATTTCATCCAAAAGTTAAACTCATTTGGTTATAGCAACGATACGATACAAGTTGACCGTAATTATCTGAATGTTCTG
>ERZ795044.3883-NODE-3883-length-12447-cov-7.743464_pt1 | contig 12447 bp, 8 predicted proteins | sample MGYA00375128_ERZ795044 | MGnify/ENA primary metagenome ERZ795044 (study PRJEB30173, sample SAMN05720213) | anaerobic digester metagenome | isolation source: active sludge of municipal wastewater-treating anaerobic digesters | place: USA | collected 2014-12-22 ... | reverse complement strand
TGTGGGGCGCAATCCGGGAATCCCCGGAGCGTGCACGGGGGATGACAGCCGCAGTAGGTCGTTTGACAGGACCTGCGACCGGTCAATCGATTGTGCCCACGATCGTGCGCACCACGGCGTCGCCGCTCAGGTCGGCGATGGCACACGACCCGAGGCGTGCGACCAGCATCCTCGCAGGATCACCACGGCCGGGAGCGCTGCGCGGCTACAGCGCCGTAGGATAGGTGGCGGGCAGTTCACCATGCTCCCACAGCCCGGTTCGCTCGAGTGGCTCGAGGGCGCGCGTGGAATCGTAGTGCAGCAGCACGTCGAACTGTTCGGGGAGGCGCGTCTCGAAGTAGTGGCTGATGCGTTCCGTCTGCGGGCGGTAGATCACCCCAATGGCCCGCTGCAGGCGCGGCGCATCGAGGACGCGCCGCAGTTCGGCCGACCGACGCAAGTCGAGCAGCAGCTGCGCCCCGGCGTCGTGCAGCACGGCCTCGTACGATCCCGGCAGTGCGGGGCGTACGGCCATGCGTTGCGCGGGGGCGCCCCAGTCCGAGGCGGCGGTGACCGTCCCCTCGTAGGTGGAGAAGCCCACAAGCAAGGCGTCGCTGCCGTAGTCGTGACGCACGAGCTGGCCCAGGTTCACCTCCCCGTGCCGCGACATCTCTGTCGCGGCCGCGTTCCCCAGATGGGAGTTGTGCGCCCAAACGACCAATCGCGCCGGCTTGTGCTCCGTGGCGCGCAGGTGATCGGCGAGGGTGCGCAACGTCTCGGCCATGTGCCGGTCGCGCACGTTCCACGAGGCGGCGCCGCCGCGGAACATCGCCCGGTAGTACGCCTCGGCGTTGCGTACCAGGCGAGCGTTCTGCTGCGCAAAGAAGTGTGCGTCGGCACCCAGCCGCCCGTCGCGCGACACCCACCCCGAGGCGGCACGCTGCATGTCCACGAGTTGCTCGACCACTTCGTGTTCGCACGACTCCGACATTCCGCGCGAGACGGCGAAGCCGTATTCCTGCGGGTCTTCGCCAAAATGATCGAAGCACGCGTACCGGTGCCGTGCTCGCGTGGCGGCCTCGGCGTCGACCACGTCGAGGTACGACAGCACGTGCGCCATCGAGGCGTGCATGCTGTACAGGTCGAGTCCATAGAATCCGACGCGCGGTGCTCCCTGCGGACGCGTGTCGTTATGCGCCCGCAGCCACCCCACGAAGTCCAGGACGTCGGCATTGCGCCACATCCACTGCGGGAAGCGGGTGAAGCCCCCCAGCGCCTCGTCGGCGTTCGGGTCGTCGGATTGTGCGCGCACGTACCGGTTGACGCGAAAGGCGTCGGGCCAGTCGGCCTCCACGGCGAGCGCCGTGAAACCGAACTCGCGGATGAGCCGCTTGGTGATCTCGGCACGCACGCGATAGAAATCGTGCGTCCCGTGCGAGGCCTCACCAATGAGAACGAAGCGCGTTCCTGCGGCCAGCTCGAGGATCGGGTCGAAGTCGCGCGGGCCACCTTCGAGGTGGCGCGCCTCCTTCGCCACCGTGCGCGCCGCGGAGGACGCGTCGCTGATCGCCGTGATGCTCGACATCGGTCCACCTCCTCGCCGGCGCATCGGGTCGGATGCGCTCCGGCGGCTCGTCAGGCTGGGTGCGGCGTGGGGGGATGCTCGGCGAGCACCGCCAGCACCTCCGCGTCGCTCACGTCATGGAAGTCATCGTACCAGTAGCCGACGCCGTAGAACGGCGCCGGGACCTCGAGGCACACGCACTCATCGGCACGCGCTCGCATGGCGTCGCACGCGCTCTCTGAGGCGACGGGGACGGCGGCGACGATGCGCGTAGCGCCGAGCGTGCGAATGGCGTCGACGGCCGCGGTCATCGTCGCGCCGGTCGCCAGGCCGTCGTCGACGACGATCACCGTCCGTTCGTTGAGCGCCAGCGGGCCACGTCCGCCACGAAAGAGCGCGTCGCGCCGGGCGAGTTCGCGCTCCTCGTGAGCGATCACGTCGGCCATGTCCGCCATCGTGATCCCGAGTTGCTGCATGGCGTCGCGATCGAAGACCGCGACCTCGCCGCTGGCGATCGCCCCAACGGCGAGCTCGCGGTTCCATGGGACGCCGAGCTTGCGCACCGTGAAGACGTCGAGCGGAGCCTGCAGCGACGTCGCCACCTCGGCGGCTACGAGCACGCCACCACGTGGCAGCCCAAGGATGATCACGTCGGGGCGCCCGGCGTAGTGCCCGAGGGCGTGGGCGAGGCGACGCCCGGCCTGCTCGCGATCGGCATAACGTGACATGGTCCCTCCTTCCTGCGGCGCGGGGCGCCACCCGAGACCGTCAGCGGTGCCTGCTCCAGCGTGGCACGCCGGCATGCGTGTCGCGAACGCGCCGCGGGACGGTGATACGCTGGGGGATTTCCCCCGTCGCATCCAGCAGGGGAATGCAGGGAAGGCGTCGGGGAGGTGCTCCTTGTGGGCGCCAGACACCGCGGCTGGTGCTCACCACGCGCGGAAATGCGGCGCGCCATCGGCAACTTCCAACCGTCCCGACAGGGGTTCTCGGATGGCGCACGGTGTGTGCACCCCTACAAGTTGAAGGCAGAAGGGGACGGCGCGCGATGAGAGACCGCTCGAGAGCGGAACGCCTCGCCGAACTGGCCCGACACTGCCAGACCTGTGGGCTTGACGCCCTCGAACGCCTCCCGATCATCGCGATGCGCCGGATCCACCCGCCGTGAGTCGGCGGATCAACAAGCACGGGCGCGTGCCCCCGCAGCGATCTCCTCTTCCTCACCCGCCGCTGCCGCGCGCCACACGCAGTTCGCAGCATTCACCAGCAACTCACCGTGGTGCCGTATGCTCAGCCATCGCGACTTGACGCAATTGGCGGCGACCTACATGGACCGCCACGTACTGACCGTGTACCTGCGCGCGACCGTCGAAAACCCGGCCGACCGCAACCGGTGGCACGCCGAACTCGCCCAGACGCTGCACGCCCTCCGTGAACGGGAGGCCGGGGCGAGTCACAGCGACCGCGCCGCCCTCGACGACGCCGTCGCGACGCTGCGCGAGTGGCTGCTCGCCCAGAAGGGGACGCTGCGCGCCCCCGGCGTGCTCGTCATCGTGGCCCCGGGCGAGGTGCTGTTCTCCACGCCGATCGACACCGCCGTTCCCAACGTGGCCACCTGGAAGATGGGGATTCACGTGGCCCCGCTGCTCAAGGCTGTTTCGTTAGGTGCCTCGGCGGCGGTCCTCGTCCTCGATGCGCGCCACGCACACCTCTATCAGTTCACGCCGCCGCAGCACGTCGAGCGCGTCGAGTCGATGACCGCCGACGTCGACTTCGATGTCGAACATCACCTGGGCGGGGGGAACGCGACCTTCCACCCGGGCACGCGCGGTGGAACGGCCGCCGACGAGATCGATCGCCAGCAGATGGTGGCCCGCGACCGGTTGTACGCCGACGTGATGGTGCGCGCCGTCGAGCTGGCGGGGCGTGATGGGTGGCTCTGCCTGGCCGGAAATGCGCGCGCGGTCGCGGCGGCCCGAGCCGCGGTTCCGCACGCCCTGGACGCGCGAACGCTTACGCTCGAAGGGCTGGACATGCACTCGACCCCGTATGCGATCGCGCGCGAAGTGGCCAAGGTCACCCAGGCGCGTGCCGAGCAGATGGACACGGAGTTGGTGCGCGGCATCATCGACGAACACGGCTCGCGCGGTCGCGCCGTGACGGGGATCCGGGCAACCAAGGCCATGCTCGATCGCGAGGGGGTGGCCGACCTGATCCTGAGTGAACGCTTCGTCGAGCTCTTCCCGGTCGACACCGACGACATGGTGCGCCACGCGTTCCATCAGGGTGCCCTCGTGCGCGAGGTGCATGGTGCGGCGGCCGAGGAGATCGACCAGAGGGCGGAGGGGGTGGTGGCGCGGCTGCGCTACGCCGTCGCGGCGGGTAGCGCATAGCCTCTCGTTGGTCCGGGCCGTGCCCGGGTCGCGGCAGAAAAGAGCGGGCGGCGCGCAGTCACTGCGCGCCGCCCGCTGCGTTCAAGGGAAGAGCCTAACCCACGCCCGCGGTGACCGGTGCAGTCCTGGCAGGGAGAGGCGGTGCTGGAGTGGACGTCGGGGCCGGGGCCGGCGCCGGTGGTTGCGGCATCGAATCTCCGGCGAGTACGGCCACGAACTCCTGTCGGTCGATCACCTCGCGCGACATGAGGATGCGCGCCACACGCTCCAGCGGATCACGCTCTCCCTCGAGCGTCGCGAGCACGCGGTCATGCGACTCGGCGAGCAGGCGCCGGATCTCGGCGTCGATCGTACGCGCCGTCTCTTCCGAGTACTCCGTGGCGCCGGCGGTCGGGACGTCGAGGTAGAGCGCGCGCGACGGGCGCTCGAAGGCGGCCAACCCTAACGCGTCGCTCATCCCGTATCGCGTCACCATCTCGCGGGCCAGGTCCGTGGCGCGCTGGAGGTCGTCGTGCGCCCCGGTGGACACATCGCCAAAGACCACTTCTTCAGCGACACGGCCGCCCAGCAATACGTCGAGTCGTTCGAGCAGCTCGGTGTGCGTGAGGAGGTAACGATCCTCGGTCGGTTGCTGCCGCGTGTAGCCCAGCGCACCGATCCCTCGCGGAATCACCGAGATGCGCGACACGCGATCGGCCGTCGGGCGTCGCTCGGCGACGATCGCGTGGCCGGCCTCGTGATAGGCCACGATCGTCTTCTCCTTCTCGGAGATCACGCGCGACCGACGCTCCAGTCCCGCGATCACGCGATCGATTGCGTTCTCGAAGTCCACCGGCTCCACGGCGGCCTTGTCCTGGCGTGCCGCCGCGAGCGCGGCCTCGTTCACCAGGTTGGCCAAGTCGGCACCGACAAAGCCCGGCGTGCGGGCCGCGATCCCCGGCAGGTCGACCTCGGGGGCGAGCTTCACCTTGCGCGTGTGGACGCGCAGGATCTGCTCGCGTCCTCGCACGTCGGGGCGGTCGAGCGCCACCTTGCGATCGAAGCGCCCCGGGCGCAGGAGGGCAGGGTCGAGAATCTCCGGGCGGTTGGTCGCCGCGAGGATGATCACCCCGCTGCGCGAGTCGAAGCCGTCCATCTCGGCCAGCAGCTGATTGAGCGTCTGCTCGCGCTCTTCGTGCCCGCCGATGGTCGAGGCGGCAGAGCGCGCACGGCCAAGCGCGTCGAGCTCGTCGATGAAGATGATGCTCGGCGCCTGCGACTGCGCCTGCACGAAGAGGTCGCGCACACGGGCGGCCCCGACGCCGACGAACATCTCCACGAAGTCCGACCCGCTGAGGCTGAGGAACGGGACCTGTGCCTCGCCGGCGAGCGCCTTGGCCAGGAGTGTCTTTCCGGTTCCCGGCGCCCCCACCAGCAACACGCCTTTGGGGATCTTGCCGCCGAGCCGCCGGTAGCGTTCGGGGTTCTTGAGAAAGTCGACGATCTCCATGAGGTCGGCGCGCGCCTCATCGATCCCGGCGACGTCGTTGAAGGTCACGTCGATCGACTTCTCCACGAAGAGCTTGGCCTGGCTCTTCCCGATCGCCATCACCCCGGTGGGGCCGCCACCACCTCTCATCAGGTTGCGCCAGAGGAAGAGCAGGAGCCCGATCGGCAGCAGCCAGCCGAGAAGCGACGGAAGGACGCTGCTGTCGACGTCGCCGGCATACGACACCTTCGCCGCCTGCAGCTGCTCGACCAGCGTGTCGTCGTCGACGCGCGTGCTGTTGAACGACACCGACTTCTCGCCGCGGGATGCCTTGGCGAGCGCGCCGGCACGCGCCGGACCCAGCAGCGAATCGAGCCCGGCGACCGTGAGCCGCCCGGTGATGCGACGTGGGCTCACGAGCAGGCTGTCCACCTTGTGCGCGGCGAGCAGCGTCTTGAATTCGCTGTAGGTGACGGCTTCTCCCTGCTGCGCTCCCCACAGCGGGATCAACAGCAGGGGAAAGAGGATCATCAGGACGATGATCCAGGTCGGGAAGCCGGTCGGGGATGGGCGCTTGCCCTGCTCACCCTGGTCACGGCGGGTCTTGTCGGCCACGGATCGCCTCCGTGTTGGGGCGTCGCCACACGCGGCACCGCGAGTCCAAGGTGCGGGGCGGCGGACGGGGAATCTGTCGGGGAATGCCGGGCTGTCGGCATGCGGCTGACGTGCCTCGCCCACTCGCCCGGCTGCGCGCGCGTGGTCCGTCTCGCATTCTCCCGTTTGGGGAACGCGTCATCGCGCCCCCACGGCATTGCCATCCCGGCACCGCCACGCCGCACCGGAGGGTCACATGACGACCACCGTGCCTGCGCGCCTCACCCCCGTGCGCATCCCTGCCGACCACACCGTGCTCCACGGTGACCTCGCGATCCCCGCCGGGGCGCAGGGGCTCGTACTCTTCGCGCATGGGAGTGGGAGCAGCCGCCACAGCCCGCGCAATCGCCAGGTCGCGACAACATTGCAACTGTCGGGTTTCGGCACGCTGCTGCTCGACCTGCTCACGCCCGCCGAGGAGCAGGTCGATCGCCTAACGGCGCATCTGCGCTTCGATATCCCGTTGCTTGCGCGTCGCCTCGTGGCCGCCATCGACTGGGCGGAGCATGAGCCGCTGTCCCGCGGGTTGCCGATCGGTGTCTTTGGCGCGTCCACGGGGGCGGCGGCCGCGCTCGTGGCGGCGGCCGAGCGCCCGGCCCAGGTGCAGGCCATCGTGTCGCGTGGCGGGCGCCCTGATCTTGCCGGGAGTGCGCTCCCGTTGGTCCAGGCACCGACGCTGCTGATCGTCGGGAGTCGCGACATCCCGGTGCTCGAGGTGAATCGCGTGGCGGCAGGTACGCTGCACGCGCCTCACGAGATCGCGATCGTCGCCGGCGCCACGCACCTCTTCGAGGAGCCGGGGGCACTGGCCGAGGTGGAGGCCCTCGCGTCGCGCTGGTTCGTGCAACACCTGCGGCCGTCCACGGCGTCGTCGCGCGCTGCTGTCACCAACTGAGGCGCGCGTGCTGGCCGCGGGCGGTGGGGCGCGATAGGTTTGCCGCGCCCCGCCACCCCCTGCCTCGCCTGCATGCTCACACTCCTCGCCTACGGCATGGTCGTGGTCTTCATGACCCTGATCATGACCAAGCGGATGGCGCCGCTCACCGCGCTCATCCTCGTCCCGCTCGCCTTCGGGCTGTTGGCGGGATACACCGGGGAGTTGGGGGCGATGATGCTCGACGGCGTCACGAAGCTCGCGCCCACGGGGATCATGCTCACCTTCGCGATCCTCTTCTTCGCGATCATGATCGATGCGGGGCTGTTCGAGCCGTTCGTGCAGCTGATCGTGCGCCGCGTGCACGGCGATCCGATGAAGGTCGTGGTGGGGACCGCGCTTCTGGCCCTGCTCGTCTCGCTCGACGGCGACGGCTCGACGACCTACATGATCACCACCGCGGCGATGCTCCCGCTCTATCGCAAGCTCGGCATCCGTCCGCTCATCCTGGCCTGCGTGACGATGATGGCGGGCGGGGTCATGAACGTCATCCCGTGGGGAGGGCCCACCGCGCGCGCTGCGAGCGCGCTCAGCATCGACTCGTCGGAGATCTTTCGCCCCATGATCCCGGCCATGCTCGTCTGCTCCCTGTGGGTCCTGTATGCGGCGTATCGCCTCGGCGTGCACGAGCGCGTGCGGCTCGCGGCCACTCCCGCGCCCGGACTCCCCGACGCGGTGGCCTTCGACGAGACGCCCGCGGACCCCGACTTCCGTACCGACGACGCCCAGCGCCGTCCGGGGCGATTCACCATCAACGCGGTGCTCACGGTGAGCTTGATGGCGGCGCTCGTCGCCGGCCTCATGCCCCTCCCGATCCTCTTCATGATCGGCTTCGCCGTGGCGATCATGATCAACCATCCCTCGGTGGGTGAACAGAAGGCCTTCCTGTCGCGGCACGCCGGCAACGTACTGGCCGTCTCGGGGCTGATCTTCGCTGCCGGCATCTTCACCGGGATCCTCGCGGGGACCAAGATGGTCGACGCGATGGCGTCCAGCGTGATTGCCATCGTCCCGCCCTCGTTAGGCCCCTACCTGGCCGTCGTGACCGGGATCCTCAGCATTCCGTTCACCTTCTTCATCTCGAACGACGCCTTCTACTACGGCGTCCTCCCGATCCTCGCCAAGGCGGCCCAGGCCTACGGCATCTCGGCCGCCGAGATGGGGCGTGCCTCGGTGATCGGTCAGCCGGTGCACCTGCTGAGCCCCCTGGTGCCGTCGACGTACCTGCTCGTGGGGCTCGCCGGGATCGAGTTCGGCGATCACCAGCGCTTCACTATCAAGTGGTCGCTCCTCACTTCGCTCCTCATGCTGGCCGTTGGCCTCGCCACGGCGGTGATCCCCCTCGTGGGGCGCGGGTGACCGTCGCCGGTGGCCGCACGCGCCACGCACGCCGCCAGTCGCACGACTGACGCGGTCGTCGTCACCGCACCCCCTCACCTTCCCTACCACGGGCACCGATGACCACACGCCCCGCCGATTCACTCACCGTCGCTGCGGTCCAGATGGCCCCCGTCTGGCTCGACCGTGAGCGCACGATCGCCAAGGTGGTCGCGCGGTTGCATGATGCGGCGGCCGCTGGCGCGACGCTTGTCACCTTCGGCGAGGCGCTCATCCCCGGCTATCCCTTCTGGATCGAGCGCACGGACGGCGCGCGCTTCGAGTCCCGGGTGCAGAAGGTCTTTCACGCGCACTACCTCGACCAGGCGGTGCAGGTCGAGGCGGGGCACCTGCGCCCGGTCTGCGATGCGGCTGCGGCGTTAGGCACGGCGGTCGTCCTCGGCTGCATCGAGCGCCCCAGTGACCGCGGCGGGCACAGCGTGTACGCGTCGCTCGTGTACATCGACGCGACCGGCAGCATCCGGTCGGTGCATCGCAAGCTCATGCCGACGTACGAGGAGCGGCTGAGCTGGTCCCCCGGCGACGCGCATGGACTGCGCACGCATCCGGTTGGTCCCTTCACTGTCGGAGGGCTCAACTGCTGGGAGAACTGGATGCCGCTCGCCCGGACTGCGCTCTACGCGCAGGGCGAGGACCTGCACGTGGCCATCTGGCCCGGCGGGATGCACAACACCCCGGACATCACGCGCTTCATCGCCCGCGAGAGCCGGTCGTATGTGATCTCGGTGTGTGGCGTACTCCGGAGGCGCGACATCCCGGATGGGCTCCCGCAGGTCGACCTGCTGCGCGAGTCGCTGCCCGAGGTGATCGCCAACGGCGGCTCATGCATCGCCGCGCCCGATGGGAGCTGGGTCGCTGCGCCGCTGCCGGAGGAGGAGCGCGTGATCGTGGCGACGCTCCACCACGCCCGCGTGCGCGAAGAACGGCAGAACTTCGACGCCGTAGGGCACTATGGACGGCCGGACGTGCTGCAGTTGGTGGTCAATCGCGAGCGGCAGGGGGTCGCCCGCTTCACCTGACGCTCGTCGGAGACGCCGCTCGTCTGGGGCGCCGCCGTTCGTCGCGCGGCGCCCCAGACGAGCGTGCGTCCTGCGGGTCCACGCCGCCTAACGCACCTTCGCGAACCTGATGTCCCGGCTCCGCTCGTCGATGTTGACCACGAAGCCGTTCACCTTCCCCTTCGCGTCGCGCACGAAGGCGACCGAACGCATGCTCGGCAGCGTCGCGCCGAAATCCTCGCCCCACCGGCGCATCAGCACCCCCGTGCCATGCCGGCGGTGCCGCACGACGAGTCCCCCGCCGCGCAGCTCGACCAGGTACGTCGCCTGCAACTCTGTGCTGAAGTACTCGCCCACGTAGTCGGCCACGGGTGCCGCCGCCGGTTCGCGGTCGGGCATGCGCGGCGAGACGCGCCCACGGTACACGAGCCCGTTCACGCGTCCGCTCCCGTCGCGCTGGAACGTCATCGACGCGCCGAAGTTCGGGATCCACAGCTCCTGCTCCGAGCGCGCGACCATCGGGGCGACGCCCTCGCCGCTCGCCTGCACGGTGAGCCCGTTTCCGTCACGCCGCACTTGCGCGTACCAACCGGGGCCCAGCTTGTACGTGCCCGCATACGCGTCGAGCGTCGCCGCCGCCAGCTGCACGACTGGGGGCTCGGTGGTCGCGGGGAGGGGCGCCAGTACTGAGCCAAGCAGGACGTCGGTCACCTGCTGCGCGGCGCGCGTGGGGGTCACCTGCGGGGCGTTGGCCAGCACGACGACGCCAAAACGATGCTGCGGGAAGTGCACCACGTACGTCACGAAGCCGGCCCACGACCCGGTGTGGTTGACGGTCGCTGCCCCACGGTACTCCCCGTGCGACACACCGAACGCGTACGGGATCGTCGATCCGTCGTTGAGCACCCCACGCGTGCGCGTGAGCGCCATCGCCTGCGCCCCGCCCACACGCATCGAGTCGAAGTTGATGACCCACCGCGCCAGGTCCTCGACGGTGCTCATCATCGAGCTGGAGCCGAGCGCGGTGAGGTTGTTGGTCACCGCGTGCCAGCGGCCGTCGGCGCCACGCGTGTAGCCCAGGGCGCGGTCAGGGATGATGACGGTGTGATCGTCGCGAAAGACGGTCCGCGTCATCCCTAACGGCTGAAAGAGGTTGGCGTCGGTCCACGCCCGGAACGACTGCCCCGTCACCCGCTGTACCGTCTCGGCCAGCAGGTTGTACCCGGTGTTGGAGTACGTGTACTCGCTCCCGGGGACGAAGTTGAGCGAGCGCTGGTGATAGGCCATCGTCAGGATCTGCTCGAACGAGATCACGTCGTCGTAGCGCCACCCCGCCAGCCCGAGCGTCCCCGGCCAGTCGCGCACCCCGCTGGTGTGGTGCAGCAAGTGGTTGATCGTGATCGGCGCGCCGATGTTGGCCATCTCGGGGATGTGGCGGCGGATGTCGTCGTCGAGGCGCACCTTCCCCTCGCCGATCAGCATCGCGATCGCCATCCCGGCAAACTGCTTGGAGACCGAAGCGACGTCGAAGACGGTCGACGGCGTGATGGGGACGCGATGCTCGAGGTCGGCCATCCCGTACCCCTTGGCGAAGATCATCCGTCCGTCGCGCACGACGGCGACGGCGAGGCCGGGGGCGTCTGTCCTGTTGTAGGGGGCGAAGAGCGAGTCGATGCGCGCGGTGACGGCGGCCGGCGTGGACTGGGCCACCATGGGCGCCGCGGTGCAGAAACAGCCGACCGCGACGGCGAGGAACCGGGCGAGAAGCCGGGGGAGGGGCCGGGCGAGAATGCGGGGCATGTGGGACGGCACTCCGGGGCGAGGGATGGCGACGTCTCGGTCGACCGACGACCGCCCGCGAAATGTCCCCCGGAATGCAATCGCGCAAGGCACCCCTGGCGCAGGGACACCAGCGTCAGGAGCGCGGCGACTGATGCCGCGTCCCTGCCGCTGGTGCCCTGCGCCGCTACCGCACGTAGACCTGCGCCCGCTCGTCGAACTCCGCGTCGCCGGCCTGGCTCCCCACGAGGACCTGAACCCTGATCCGGTCCTCGGCGATCATCTGCACCAGCATCAGCCCGTACTGCATCTGCGTCGACTCGGTGTACATCAGTCGATACGCCACCTTGCCGTCGGCCACGCTCAGGTCGCGCGGGCGCGGGGCATCGTCACGGATCCCCCAGATTCCCGGCGGGGCGATCGTGCCGCCGATGGCGATGCGCACCTTGGTCGGATCGTAGTAGTCGTAGACGTAGGCCAGCGACTTGGGCCAGCCCGCCGGCCCGCTCGCTTCCGTGCTGTTCGGGACCGACTCGTGGAACCAGTCCCCCACCAATCGGCCCGGGATGCCGAAGTCGATGCGCGCATCGGGGTCGGCCGCCGGGTGGCGGCGCAGCTTGGCATAGAGCTGCGAGCGGATCGGCTCCACGAAGTACTTCCACGGCGTCACCGCGTGCAGCGACGTCGTCGGGTAGCGCTTGGGGTTCACGAAGCCCGTGAGCGTCACGCGGGTGTCGATGGCCCCCAGGTCGATCGCGCCGCCGGGGTTGGTCCGCCCGAGGACTTCACCGGCGCGCACGATCATGCCTAACGTGAGCCCGGGGCGGGGGATCACGTGGTCCACGTAGTAGGAGAATTCTTTCGTCACCCGGAACTGGATCTTCCAGTCGGTTCCGACCGGCTGCATCATGAATTCAATCGCGCCGGTGGCGGGCGCATACACCGTGCGCACGAGGCTATCGCGAATGATCGGACGCCGGTCGAAGTCGATCGCGTAGAAGTAAGCGTGATCGGTGGGGAGTGTGTGTCCCGGCGGATTGAGGTTGCCCAGCGGGGTGATGAGGGCGAACGAGTCGATCGGGAGCGGGCTCACCGAGAACTCGGCCACCCCGCCCGGCGGCGGGGCGACGCCGTTGGTGGGACCGGAGGTGGCGTTCCCCCCTTCGCCGCCGCAGGCGGCCGTCAGGAGCGACGCGAGGAGCGGCGCGAAGAGCGACGCGAATGGCACGAGTGCAACGCGACGGGTAGGCATATGGGTCAGTCTCGGCACCCCCGGCCGG
>ERZ795044.3882-NODE-3882-length-12453-cov-5.068559_pt1 | contig 12453 bp, 16 predicted proteins | sample MGYA00375128_ERZ795044 | MGnify/ENA primary metagenome ERZ795044 (study PRJEB30173, sample SAMN05720213) | anaerobic digester metagenome | isolation source: active sludge of municipal wastewater-treating anaerobic digesters | place: USA | collected 2014-12-22 ... | reverse complement strand
GATTAATTTTTGAAGACTAAATCTCCGGAGATACTTATCCGCCTTGGGCGGAACCTGTCCGTCTTGGGCGGAGGGCGGATTGAGGTATATAGATATCTATATACATATCTATATACAAACCCGTCCCGAGTACTCGGGACGGGTTTTGTTGACTTTTTAAATAAAAAATTCCCCACGCTACATACTTATAGTGTGGGGAACAGTCGAATGTAAGACTTGCCGCTTAATGTGTGCTTTGCCAGCGCCTGAAAGCGGCGAGGCCTCGCTCGTAATTGCCATGGTGCCTGATAATGTTCCAGAAAAGTTCTGGCTGGTTCTCCAGAAGGAATTTTGTGCCCAGTAGCGAACGGCCCCGTTCTGCCATTAAATCGCTGATGGCAGTGTACAGCTGTTCAGGGCACAGGAATTGATAATGTCCCAGAGGCAGTACTTCCTAGTCGCCTTCGACATCGAGTCCGGCGACGAATCTTCGCTTGCAATTCACGCATTTGGTAGTGAAATCGTAGGGAGTGTTTCTCCACCCTTGACGAATTTCCTTCTCAGTATGCACATGTCTGCAGTTGGGACAGGCGGTGTCCGGCGTGATTATTGCCTGCCAAATCAATTGCCGAAGGACAATCTTCTGGCTAAGCTGTTGATGCTGAGTCATTGCCATTATCATATCTATTTTCCTCCTTTTTTGGTTTTACATAGTTTTTCAAAGGTGCGAAATTCTGACTAATTATTATAGCAGGTCAGGTTTTGTCTGTCAAGATGTGAAAAAATGGATATAGTCTTTCATTTTTTGCTTCCTTTTCTGCTCATTCGCTTTGGGTGGAAAAATCGGCACAAAAAATCACCATATTTTTATTTTTATCCTCGCATCTCATTGTCATTCTCGCGAAGTCGGGGACCTCAACCATAAAACACCAGGCGTGGGAATGATGGATTACTAAACCGTAATATGTGTGTACACATTAAAAAAACATAGCCGTTTTCTATTCAATAGTTTGACAAAATAATCATAATACACTAAAATAATGGTCAAACTTGAGCTATATTATAGTTTGGGCATGCTCATTTCACATTGACGCTATAAAAGGGTGAAACAAAGAGAGGGAACACCAATGATAGATCGATTAGTTGTTCGTAGTTTTACTGACAGTGCTTTTATTTTTGATCCAGTTACTCAAAATTCCTTATTCATAGAGGGGACAGTGTCAAATTTAGTTTTGGATTTTTTGAATGATATCAATTATGTAGTTCCTCAGATTTTTTGGTTGACGATTCCTGATGAATATTTAGTTCAGGTGCGTGAGGATGTTCAGCATCTAAGATCTACCATCAGGGATTTTTTGGTAGATATTGAAAAAAATAATAGGAGATCAAGTCAGGGTGCTATTTTACATGGCGGAGTTCAAGATTCTCCATTGAGTATGCTTTCTGCTTATGCAATAAAAAACTGGCAGATTACCAATGTCAGTATTGAGATGACATATCGATGCAATTTGCGTTGTAGATGGTGTTATCTTGATGATTATTCTTATGTAGGGCTATCTCGAGAAGAATTGCAGATGATTGCTAATCAACTTAAGGAAGTTGGAGTTGTATTCGTTTTATTTACTGGGGGTGAGCCTTTTATTCGTCGGGACATAATCGAAGTAATGACGGATTATAAAGATCTTGGATTTGCTTTAGAATTAAAGAGTAATGGATTGTTGCTTTCTAGATCATTGATTAGTGAATTGGCTAATTTGCAACTATTTAATTTTCAGGTGTCTGTTTACGGTATTGATGATTATCAGTCACAGTTCACTGGAATGCCATATGAATTTAGTCGTCTAGCGGAAAACATTCGTGAAATAGTGGCTCAAGAATTACCACTGAGTTTAGCGGTATTGGTGGGAAAGCATAATATTGATGATCTCGATCGGTACAATGATGTTTTATTGGGGCTGGGAGTGGAAGAGATATTTTTTAGTCCATACATTACTCCTAATAGAGGTGGAGTTGGACCCGAGGTTGATTTACGGCTATCTAGGAAAGAAATGGATGAGAAGTTTTATCCCTTTCTTCAGAAAATTGACGGCTTCTTTTTGCCAGTAAAGTATCGGGAGCATTGCCGAGACGGATCTGCTTGTTATGCTGGTCGAGATCAAATAGCCATAAATCCACTAGGAATTGTTTATCCATGTCTTGATTTTCAACTTCCTCTTGGCGATCTAAGACGGGAAAATCTAGACTGTATCGTTGAACGTCGACAGCAATTACTTGAACCCTATAAATTAAGGAGGATTAAAAAGTGTTGTAATTGTCAGATTGTTGAATATTGCGATAGTTGTGTTGGCACGGCATTGTTAGAGAATGGATGTTTTACTGAGCCATCTCAGCACAAGTGCGATGTATCGCGCTTCTATTACGATTCATATTATTCACGAAAGGAGGTGAAAAGATGAGAAAGATACCGTATAGACCTGTACGTATCACGGCTTCTACGGGAATTCGTGCTTGTTCATCTAAGCATTCGAAGGCTGGTGCTGGATGCAAGACATCTCGTAATATTCCTTGCCGCGTTGGTTGAGGAAATCCGCGTATTAAAGGGGTGGGCGATGTAATTTTGCTTACCCCTTCTTTTTATTTTATAATATAATTAATATAATTTTATGAATGATTTAACTAATAATATATATCAGGAATTATCAGGAGGGGGCAATGTTTTATTGGTTGGCCCAACTGATAGTGGCAAGACCTGGTATATAAATAATATTCTCATCCCGTTTTTGCGGGAAAAGAAAATGAGAGTTGTTTATTTTTCTAATCCGGATAATATTTCGGAAAATAATAAAGCAGATATTATCATTGTTGATGAGGTTGAGGTATTAATTGATCAAGATAAATTAGAAGCCAGCTCGTCAGGACATGAGCCGTATTATTCTGAAGTATATTTAAATAAAGTGAAGGCATGGCATAATAAATTACAAAAATTAACTGTGCCAAGCATTTTTGTTCTGACTAGAAATAATAAGAAAGAAATTAGTAATATCGTTGATAATGTTGTAACAACCGATTGGGGGGCTAAGGTTAAATGTTTGGCTTTTAATGTTTCAAAAAGTTAAAATTTTTTAATACAATAAGTTTTCGAAAAATTATATAAATAAATCTCTATTAATACTCGCCCGTCTTATTGTCCGCCCCTTGTCTAAAAAGGCATCATTCATATTCCCCCTCATTGTCTGAACCTGTCCGCCTTGGGCGGAGGAGGGGGTTGGGGGAGGTTGGAAATAAAATGTTTTCATTAGATTTTAAATTTTCTTTTGCTCCTTTTTCTAGGAAAAAGGAGCGCAAAAAGTCGCCGCTGGTTGGCAAATTCAGACAAAATCTGTCGCTGATATTCGCTAGCCGGCAAAACCGCTTCGCTTAGTTGCCGGCTTTCTGTCCCGAGTGCTCGGGACAGAAACGCTCAATCAGCTTGATTTTGTTTCTGAATTTCCAAAGGCGGCAGGATTAATTTTTGAAGACTAAATCTCCGGAGATACTTATCCGCCTTGGGCGGAACCCGTCCGCCTTGGGTGGACGGGTTTTGTTGACTTTTTAGCCAAAAAGGAGGAAAATTAGGGTAATAATTCCTGTCCAAATAAGTCGCGCGACAGGCACATCCATCACCAAATAAAACCATGGCCAACAGCAATCTCACCAACGCAAAAAGAGCGAAAAACGACGAGTTCTATACTCAATACGGCGATATCCAAAAAGAGATTCAAGCATATCTTGATTTTAATCCCGATGTTTTTCGCGGCAAAGTGGTGTATTGCAACTGCGACGATCCGTATGAAAGTAATTTCTTTCGTTATTTCGTGCTCAATTTCAAAAAGCTCGGGCTAAAACAGCTCGTTACCGCCAGCTACAAGCCCTCACCTGTGGCCAACACGCAACTGCAACTATTTGGCGACGACAAGACTCTTGCAAAATCAAAAAGCCGGCCTGCGCAAATCGGCCGTCCAAAAGTAACCGCCAACAAATTTATTATCAATGAGGTGGGCGACATAGACGGCGACGGTGATTTTGATTTGGAGGACATCGCCAAGCAGTTAAAAGCAAATAAGCACAACGAATGGGAGCCGCTGAAAGAAGACGGTGATTTTAGAAGCCCCGAGTGCGTGGAATTACTAAGGCAATCCGACATCGTGGTGACAAATCCGCCCTTTTCGCTGTTTCGCGAATATGTCAAACAGCTTTTTGATCATGACAAAAAGTTTTTGATCATCGGCAGCATGAACGCGATTACCTACAAAGAAATTTTTCCGCTGATCAAGGATAATAAAATGTGGCTGGGTAATGGCTTTCATGCCGGCAATGCGTATTTTTTCACGCCTAATATCCGCGATTTTGCTTCGGGAGTTTATGACGCGAAAACTGGTTTAGTAAAATTCCGCAATGTTTGTTGGTTTACAAATCTTGATCACGGTCGTCGTCACCAACCATTGCCACTTATGACAATGGAAGAAAACTTGAAATACAGTAAGCACAAAGAAATTCAAGGCAAAAAGGCGTATGATAAATATGATAATTATGATGCTATAGAAGTGTCGTTTACTGATTCTATTCCAAGTGATTATGACGGGGCAATGGGTGTACCGATTAGCTTTTTAGATAAATACAATCCAGATCAGTTTGAGATTGTTAAATTTAGACACGGAAACGATAATAAGGATTTGCGATTAAAAAATGGAACATGCCCATATTTTAGGGTTTTAATTAAACATAAGGAAATAAAGAAATAGTTTTATGAAAATTAATTATATATTTGATTTCTGGGAAAATCTATTTGCGATTATTGGTATTGTCGTGAGTTTTTTTGTTGCGTTTTGGATTCATAAATTATCAAAACAATTATCAGCAAAAGAAAAATACCAACACGAAGCTAAAATTACTGAGGAAATAAGAAAATTACAAATTTATTCCAGTGTTATTCTGGCAGATGTTAAAAAATATCATCCATCAAGAAAAGATTATACAAACAAGACATACTACAAGCAAGGTGCTGAACTATATACGATAATACCAGAATATGGAGTTCAATTTATTTTAATGCCAAGCGATGAAAATATTCCTGTGGGTCTAGTACCGTTTGAATGGATAGAATATGTAAGAGATCATGACAGTGAAGACAACAAATTAATAATTGTTTGCAAATTTAAAGGTATTAAATGGTTTAAAAATTTTAAGTCTCCTTTTAGGGAAATTAATTATATCTACAAGAATTTTAGTTATAAAGAAAATTTAGATCCTCTTTTTATGATGTACACGACAATAAAACCAAATAATTTAGACACTAATCAAAAATTATGAAAACAACTTTAAAAACTAATATCACAGTTAAAGATATTTACGAACAGTAAAATAATTTTTGTAATAATTTTATGAATAACAGCAAAAAAATAATCACCGAAGAATTTGTTGAGAGATCAATTATAAAATATCTGTCGCAGAATGAATGGGGCACGAATTTGCAATTTGGCGGGCTAAGAGAAAAGGGTGTAGACATAAAAGTCAGACACAATCGATATTCAAGATATTTTTTAATTGAATGTAAGGGTGAAGGAAAGAGCGAAAATAAAAAATCAAACAATTCGCATAAAGAAGTGGCGTTTGTTTATTCTTTGGGGCAGATTATTACCAGAATGAATACGACTGGAAAAACGAGATATTATTATGGATTGGGTTTGCCGGAAGGTTCGGCCAAAATCGCCTTACGGAGATTGCCGTGGCAAATAGCCAAAAAATTTTTGCTTTATGTTTTTAGTGTGGACGATAAAGGAATGGTAAAAAAATATGATTGGCAGGAATTGAAAAAGCATCAAAAATAGTTTTATGGATTTTCAGGAATTTAAAAAAGTTAATCTAAAAAAGCAGTTAGGAATTGATGATTTAAAATTCGGCAATATTTTTAGTTTTATTGATTTTGGCAATGTAGATAGTTGGTTTTCAGAAGACAAGAACTGGGAAGGTGCGACTATTGGAGAAAAAGATAAAATCTTGATTGACCTCGAAAAATTATATGATTTTTCTGGATGTTTTTCAGAGCAATCAAGATTTTACTATGGCCACGATCCAAAAAATGTTGGTTCAATGAAATTTTTGGGCAAAACAAAATATGTTTTTGGCAATAAGAATGTTTTTACCAAGCCGCTGCAAATGATAAGACATTATCTTAAGGATGATGAAGTTACTACTAGAAACATAAGCGAGGATAGGAAGGGGAAGTATATATATTTGCCAAAATGTAATTTTGATGTGGAAATTTGTGTTGATGCCATTAGATTGATGAGTAAATATGATACATTTTGTTTATATTCAAGCGATGCGGATTTTGTAAGTCTGATAAAATTTTTACACAATAATAAAAAGAAAGTAATTTTAATAAAGGGAGGATATATTCAATATCAACTAAAAATTAATAGCGATTTAGTTATTAGCGCCCAAGATATTAAGAAATATATAGCTTTTGTAAAGCAAAAATCCAGCCATACAGCTGGATCTTGCGGATAGTATTCCCGCATCCGCGGGCAGGGCAGTCTTGCGACTACAATATAATTATAACAAAGGTTATCCACAATGTCAAATTTAGATTAAATAAATAAAAATATAGATATTATGAAAACAATTTTAAAAACTAACATTACTGTCAAAGACATTTGCGACGGGTTTGTCTATAACGAGCTTGAAGGCAAGGGACTTTTCGGCTTATCGGGCAAGCTTACTATTCAGCCGGAATACCAACGCAATTATATTTATGCTTCCGACGGCGGCAAGAGAGAAATGGCCGTCATTGAGTCGGTTCTCAATGGCTACCCGATAGGATTGATTTATTTCAATAAAGTGAGCAATGATAATTTGGAAGTTTTGGACGGACAGCAACGCATCACCAGTCTCGGACGATTTGTGACAGACAAATTCGCCATCAAAGATAGCAACGGAATGCCGCAAAATTTCAGCGGCATGGCAAGAGACAAAAAAGACAAAGTGCTGGAAACAAAATTGACTATTTATGAATGTGAAGGGACGGAAAGCGAAATCAAAGAATGGTTCAAGACCATAAACATCGCGGGAGTGCCTTTGAACGAGCAGGAATTGCTCAATGCTGTATATTCCGGACCGTTTGTGACTCTCGCTAAAGAAGAATTTTCAAACAGCCAAAACTCTAATATCCAGAAATGGAGCGCTTATATTTCGGGTAGCGCCAATCGGCAGGATTTTTTGGAGCGCGCGCTGGACTGGGTCAGTAAAGGTAATGTCGGTGATTATATGAGCAGTCATCGCTTTGATAAAAATATCACTGAATTGAAAAAATATTTTAATACCGTGATTGATTGGGTGTCCGGCGTGTTTAGCGATGTGGAAAGCGAAATGCGGGGACTGGAGTGGGGACGGCTTTATGAGGAGCATCACAAAAAAGCTTATAATCCAGCCAAAGTATCGGCCGAGGTGCGTAGGCTCTACGGCGATCCGTATGTCAAAAATCGTAAAGGAATTTTTGAATTTGTCTTGGGCGGATCGGTTGATACAAAATTATTGGAAGTCCGAGTTTTTGATGACGCTACTAAAAAGTCGGTTTACGCGACGCAAACCGCCAAAGCCGAGAAAAAGGGAGAATCAAACTGCCCGCTTTGCGCCTTTGGCCATGACGCCAACAAGAGGAAGATTTGGAAGATCGGTGAGATGGACGCCGATCATGTAGCGGCGTGGAGTAAGGGTGGCAAGACATTGATCAAAAATTGTCAGATGTTGTGCAAGACACATAATAGAGCCAAGGGTAATCGATAAATATTTACTCTATACAAGTCTCCATAGATACCTGTCCCCGCCAAAGGCGGGCAGGCGTCTTGGGCGGATCTACATACATATCTCTATACCCCCCTTCTGATCGGACAGCTAATCGGAAAGTGGAATAGATATATGCAGAGAGGATTAGTTGTAATTCAATAAATATTATCTGGGGTAGGAATTAAACCGTTATATGAATCGTAAAATTTTTATAAAATATATTTTCATTTTAATATTCATTATTTTTTTGGTATTTATTTATTTTTTAATGAATATAGAAAATGACAGTGGGTCGCTAATTAATAATCAGGAAAATGATGATATTTTTTCCAATTACGATATTAATCCTGAGACGGTTCAGTCTGTATTAGAAGAAAATAATAGTCAGTCTGTATTAGAAGAAAATAATAGTTGGATTGAATCAGATGAAAATAAAATAAATGTTTTTAAATTACTCCCGGAAAATGTTTTTTTAGAGATTTAAAATTAGTGCCCGGCAAAGTAGATACTTATATAGGAATTTATATTTTAAATTATAAAATAATAGTTAATGACACTGATTATCAAATTCCTTATATGACATGTCCCGAACAAGTATATGGCGTTGTCAGTATTGAGGGAGAATATCATTTATTTACTTTTGAGGATGGCAAAATTTCTAGTGATATCGCAGTTCCGATTTCTAAGACTGAATTTGGTGAAAACACAACCTCGACCGCAAACACTTTTGTATTGAAAAACTCCAAACAGAATAGATTCTATATATTCGGTGGCGTGGCGCCAGAGGAGGAAGAAAAGGATGAAATTGTAAGAATTGATTTAATAAATTTTAATGATTATACTGGCGATAAAATCAACCGGGAGTTTAATTTAGTTGGTTATTATATTAGTTGTGGTCATGTGGAGCGTCTAATTGCTGGTTATAATAATACTACCGGCAAAGTAATTATTTATCCTATAGTTGAAGGTTCAGAAATCAGTTATTGGCATGATAATTTCATACCGAAGGATGGAGCAGTTGATTATTGGGTGCTGTGCGGCGATCATGCCAGTGAGATTGAAATTCATGATTATTATAGATTTGATTTTGAGGATAATGAATTTAAATTAATCAACTCAACCGAGAATTCGTGTTTTGAAGATGATAATGGGTCGGTTTTTTAATTGATTATATTAAGTTTATATAGATAGTCAATGGAATTAATATGGTTATTAAGAAAAGCAAAAAAGAAATAATTAGAGCCATCAGAGATTCTCAAGTCGGAGTTGAAAAGTATATAGAATTGATGGATATTTTTAGAAGCAGAAATATATCAAAAGATCTTGATTTTAGAAGGAGATTCAACCATTTTTATAGGATGATGAAAAGGAGCCAGGAATTTTATAATGATTATTTTTATTACTTGGAAAAAAATAAGAATAGTAATATTAGATTTTTTGATGTCATATCTCATTTTGAAAAAAAGTTTAATAGAATGGAGCCGTCATTTTCTAGTAAATTAATTGCTACGATTAATCCTAATTTTGCTATTTGGGATAAATTCGTGCTTAGAAATTTGGGTTTGACCGCTCCACCATACAATTGTTTCAATAGGAAAAATTTGATATGTGATATATATAAGGAAATTAATAAAAAGATTAATGCTATTGTGAAAAGTCCAGACGGGAAAACTTGGTTAAGATTATTTGATGAAATATTTCCAAGTACTAATATTACAGACATTAAAAAAATTGATTTTATATTATGGAAATTGAGATAAAGTTAAAATATAATTATGTTAACTAATTATATCTTCATAGATTCGCCTCAATCAACTTGAGTGTGTCTCTATAGATATCTCCATACATTCCGCCCTAGGCGGATAAAAAAAATAAAAACATACCATGCGAAAAATGGAAAAACAAAACATCCGTAAACTGGGCAAGACCGGCAATGGCGCCACCATCTATCTCACCCTGCCGATCGAAATAATCCGCCAGCTCAAGTGGCGTGACAATCAGAAAGTCGTTGTTACCAAGCGCGGCCAGACCATAGTAATCGCCGATTGGAAAAAATAATCCCCACTTACTATTCGCTTATTCGCGCGAATAAGCGAATGGTGCGCGCTCGCCCGCCTTGGGTGGAAATAAGCGAATAGTGCGCGCTCGCCCGCCTTTGGCGCGAATAAGCGAATAGGGCGAGAGGCGGGAAATAATTTTTTAATCAAATGGAAGAAGATTTAGAAGATTATCAAGACCATATCGACGAATTTGGCGATGACCAGCCGGACGAAGATGTCCAAGAGCTGATGGCTAGTTATGGCTTAGACGAAGAAACAGCCGAAGAGGCGCGCGACTTGATGGATGAATACGGCGTAGACGAAGACGAGGCAGTTGAGCTGGCAGAAGAGGGATTTTGAAATTTTAAATTTAAAATTTTAATTCCTTCTATATTCTAGAAAATCAAATCATTATTGTTTTAGTTGTTGGGCGGATTTGTGCCGGTGGTAGTTATAAATTTTTTTAATCAATAAATAAAATAATGTCTCAAGAATCTTATATCAAAATTATTGGCTGGCTAATAGCCGGTGTTAAGAATCTTGTTAAATCTCAGCTGGTGATTATGTGGGGCTTGGCTCTGGCGCTTCTGGCTATTTTTGCCGATGGCGCTTTGGAGCGCTCCGGTGGCAGCGGCTTGTCATTGCCTTGGCTCCAAGGAGATATCCGTTTCAATGAAATTGATTTTCTCAATGCTTTTTATCTGCTTCAAGGCGTATTTTTTCTATTGGTTGCCGGCTACAATCATTGGCGGAGCCAAAAAAGGCCGGCTTGGTCTTTAGCCAAGCGGATTTTTGCCAATCTGGCTGCGGTATTATTGGTTTATCTTTTAGTCTTTGCCGGCTATTGGCTGGCCGGTTCGCCCGATATCTTATTTATTATTGGCATAGGATTAGTCGGCGGAATATTTTTTGGGGTGTTGTCACCGCTGACTGATCAATTGCTGGATAAGGCTTTTACGGAGATGAAGAAAATAATCAAATCCGGCAGCTGACAATTAATCTGCAAAAACAAAATTTAGCCATTGGGGCTATTTTTTGTTATTATAAAAAAAGATAACAATTGAATTTTTTTATGATCAAAAAATTAAAAGATTACGAAAAAATAGTCGGCCGCCAAGTTATCAAACAGATACGAGCCAAAGCCAAGAAATTTTCCAAAAAGCACATTGTCTCTATCAGCTCCACCCACCAGGGTGGCGGTGTGGCCGAGATACTAAACAGCTTGGTTTTTTTGTTTGACGATGTTGGCGTTGATTTTGGTTGGCGAATTCTCCATGGCAATCCCGATTTTTTCACCATTACCAAGAAATTTCACAATGCTTTGCAGGGCGGAGATATCAATCTGACCGGAAAAATGAAAGCGGTTTATGAGGAGACCAATGAGCGCTTTTCCAAATTCACCCATTTGGACCATGACTTGGTCGTCATCCACGATCCTCAGCCATTGGCTTTAATAGATTTTTATCAGAAGAGCCAGCCTTGGATTTTTCGGGCTCATGTGGATTTGTCATATCCCAATAAAGCGGCTTGGAATTATTTGAAGCGATTTATTAGTCAATATGATGAGATGGTGGTATCGGCCGAGGAATACAAAAAGAATTTGTCGATTAGCCAAGCGGTGATTCATCCGGCTATTGATCCGTTAAGCCCCAAAAACAAGAATATTTCTTCGCGGCAGGCGGACAAATATCTAAAGAATCTGGGCATCACAAGCAAAAAGCCGATCATTTCCCAGATTTCTCGCTTCGATAAATGGAAAGATCCGGAAGGAGTGATTGAGGTGTTCAAAAAAGTGAGGAGAAAGACGGATTGCCAATTGGTACTCTTGGGCAATTTGGCCAGCGATGATCCTGAGGGCTTGGATATTTATAAAGAGATTATCAAGAAACACAATCACAGCAAAGATATTTTTATTTTGTGTAATGTGGCGGACAACGATCTGGCAGTCAATGCTTTGCAGCGCCAGTCAGCAGTGGTGATCCAGAAGTCCATCCGTGAAGGATTTGCCCTGACTGTCAGTGAAGCTCTGTACAAAGGCACGCCGGTGGTCGCTTCCGATATTGGCGGCATTCCGCTACAGATTATCAACGGCGAAAACGGCTTTTCCCATCATCCCGATGATTTTGACGCTTTTAGTGACAGTATCATCAGAATAATCAAAGATAAGAAATTGCGCCACCGTCTCGGCCGTAACGGTCATGAGCATGTCAAAAAGAATTTCTTGATTACTCGGCTGATGAATGACTGGCTGGATTTGTTTGGCAAGTATTTATAATTAATTCTATGCATATTTTGCGAACCAAGATAAAAAATCAGATAGTCTGCGAGTTTGTGCCGCCGATCAAGTGTTCCAGTCGGGTGGTGATTTTTTGCTCCGGCATGCCCGGCTATCCCGGCAAGAAGAATCGGATGATGGAATTTCTGTCCAAGAGGGGATATTGGGTATTTGTGCCGCGTTATCGAGGCAGCTGGGAAAGCACCGGCAGATTCATGGCCCAGTCGCCGCATGTAGATGTCTTGGATATCATCAGCCAATTGACCAAGGGGTTCGAAGATTTGTGGAGCGGCAAAAAGATGAAAATCGCTTCACCCCAAATATATCTTATTGGCT
>ERZ795044.3879-NODE-3879-length-12457-cov-11.492259_pt1 | contig 12457 bp, 11 predicted proteins | sample MGYA00375128_ERZ795044 | MGnify/ENA primary metagenome ERZ795044 (study PRJEB30173, sample SAMN05720213) | anaerobic digester metagenome | isolation source: active sludge of municipal wastewater-treating anaerobic digesters | place: USA | collected 2014-12-22 ... | reverse complement strand
TCCGCCAGGCCGCCCACCTTCATATACGGGTTGACCTCTGAAGAAGCAAAGAGCACTCTCACGCGAAGCATACCTCCTCATGTAGCTGTTGTTACCGCACTATTCGCATTTGCCTGTCGACTCAGAATCGTCCTGCCCATACTCGGCGGAGCCGGCAGGCGCGGCGGGCGCCGAGGGTTCGTAGGTGTAGGCTGGGAGGTCTTCATCGCTCAGGACCCTCTGAAGACGCGCATAGGCCTCCGCGCACCTGCGCCTGTGGCCCTCGAACCGCCTTTCCGGATAGTCGCCGGCAGTCCCAGTATACATGAGAAACTCCCAGTCGGAAGCCAGCATTAGCAGGAACTCGCGGAGGAACTCGTCCACATGGCCCTGCAAGTCCCAAAAATCTCCGGGCCATGGTCCAAACGGCGTCAACACCCAGCTGCCGTTGACGACGTCCTCCAGTTCCCAGATCTTCTCCCACATGGGCTTGGTCCGCTCATTCATCCACACCGAGTGATCGCAGTTCACTCCCCACGACGATTCCAACGGCTCGATCCGCTCCCGCGGCGTCGCGCCTGCACCTGCGAGTATCTGCGAACACGTGGCCAGCTTGACGCCTTCGGACTGGTGCGCAAGGCGCGACACTTCCTCCAGGAAGACCGGGCCCTCAAACCACCAGTGCCCGTACAGCTCGGTGTCGAAAGCGGTGGTAAACACAGGCGACTCTGCGTGCGATTTCGCGGCGGTCTCCTCCACATGCGCCACGAAGTGCGCCGCATGCTTCTTAGCGCGCGCCGCTGCAGCCGCCGGATCGTAGGGCTGTTTGGTCTTGAGGTCGCCGACGGAATCCGTGACCCGGTGGTACCTCATGCCGGAGCGCGGGTTCTGCTTGTGGAACTCCCTGTAGGCGAAATCGCCGGGGTAACCGGTCCACTTGGACCATACCTGCGCGCATAGCTCGGGATGGCGGGGAAATATGACTAGCCGCGAATCACGACAACTGTACAGTCGATCGACCAACCGCCCTGTTGACGGCTCTTCGCGCGTGCTCTCGCCATAGTGGCTCATGGCGCGCCCGCCCTGTACCGCCATGGCATCGAGCACAGTGTAGTCATAGCCCTCATCGGCCACGAGCTGTTCCAGGCCGGGCTTGTAGGCGCACTCAGGAAACCAGAAGCCCTTAGGCTCGATGCCGAAGACCTCGGTGAACATGATCCGGCCCATGCGCACCTGAAGCCGCCTGGACTTGTCATGCTTTAGCAACGGCAGGTAACCATGGGTTGCGGCCGAGGTTGCCAGCTCAATCATACCGTCTCTGGCCAGGCCGGCAAACGCGCCGGGCAGGTCACGCCCCATGGCTTCGAACTCAGACAGGACCAGCTTAACCTGGTCCTCCATCCAGAACGTCAGCTTGGCCAGCTCGGTGCGCCCGTCGGCCAGAAACGCGGCTCGATCCTCGCCGACTCGGCGAACCCGGTCTTTGAGATACTCCACGAAACCTCTCTTGAAGGCGTCCGACGCCAGTTGCTGCGCCAACACCGGCGTGATGCTCACTGTTACGTTCGCAGGTATCCCCTCGCGCGCAAGACTTCGGAAACACCTCACCAAAGGCACGTAGCAACTCCATGCGATCTCGTATATCCACTCCTCGCCAAATGGCCATCTGCCGCACCCCATCACCCATGGTAGGTGACTGTGAAGCACTATCGCCAGCATAGGACGGTTCCGATCCATCATGCCCACCCCCCAGCCTTTCATGTTGTCGCCTCCGCCGGCGCCGCCGGCGCTGCCGACGCTACCGAAGTTGCCGCAGGGCCTCCTCTATCCGCTCCAGCCCTTCCCTGAGAATAGCGCGGGAGCAGCCGATATTGATCCGAGCGAACCCTTCGCCGCCGGGCCCGAACATCCGACCATCGTTGACGCCCACACGTGCGCGGTTGACTAGAAAATCGCGAAGCGCGTCTGCGTCCAGCCCGAGCCCGCGGCAGTCAAGCCACACCACATACATGCCCTCGGCGGGCACAACGGTGATTCCGGGCAATCGCGACGAGGCGAAGCTCTGCAGGTATCTCAAGTTACCTTCGAGGTACTCCAGAGCCCGATCCAGCCAGACGTCGCATCGCCGGTAAGCTGCCTCGAAGGCCGTGAGGCCGAATATGTTGCTCTCCGCCATTCCCAATCCCAGCTGCACCCGGGCGAAACGTTCTCTCAGCTGCTTGCTCGGTATGATTGCCATGGACGTGGTCAGGCCCTGAACGTTGAAGGTCTTGCTCGGGGCCATGAAAGTGACTGACCTGTGAGCCACGCCTTCCCCCAGTGACCCGAGGGGAATGTGCCTTGCGCCAAAGTAGACGATATCGCAGTGTATTTCGTCCGACGCCACGATCACGTCGCGCGCTCGACACATGTCGGCCAGTCGCGCCAATTCCTCGTCTGTCCACACCCGGCCCACAGGATTGGCCGGGCTGCACAAAAGGACCAGCCTGGCCCCATCGTCCAGCTTGGCCTCGAGATCATCCCAGTCGATAGCGTACCTCCCATCGGGCCCCATTCTCAGCTCATTGTTGAGCAATCTCCTACCATTGCTCTCTACGACCCGGAAGAACGGAGGGTACACAGGAGATTGCACGACCACGCCATCGCCTGGCTGAGTGTATGCCAGCACTGATATGGCAAGACCGGGCACTACGCCCGGAGTAATCACGATCCACTCTGGGTCAATCTCCCATCCATGCCGGCGCGATATCCAGCCGACTGCAGCCTCACGCAACGACTGGGACGGGAAGGTGTACCCATAGGTAGGATGCTGGACTCGCTCAGTCAGTGCCTCCACGACCTCAGGGGGCGACGCGAAATCCATGTCGGCCACCCACAGAGATACGACATCCTCGCGCCCAAAGACCTCCATGAGGTTATCCCATTTCTCGCAGTTCGTGTTCCTTCTGTCAAGCACCTTGTCAAACTCGTACAGCATCGGCTGGAACCTCCCCCAGAGCCCTACATAGGCAGCGCGCTACTAATGGATTGTAGAGCAGTATTCGCCTCCGCGTCCCATTGTCCTGTATGTGCTGCACGGCACAACACCCCTGATACCAAGCGGGTATAACATGTAGCGAGGTGATCGGACTTGCTGGAATTATGGCTCGCGAAATTAGAGGAGAGCAGTTTTGGCGTGAGTGGTTTCCGCAAGCATGTGCACAAGCTATCGGGGACCACTGCAACACAGGCAGGACACCACCATAAGGTCAGCGTGATCACCGGCCCTCCGTGGCCGGGAGCCGGAGGACACATCCACAGGATCATCGGCGCCACTGAAACGGGCAAGAGCCCCCATGTACATCAGATGAAAGGATGGACCGGACCGTCCATGGCCACAGGCGCCGAACACACGCACTCCGTGGATATTAGCACCAAGGAAACCCAGGCGCATGCCCATACCGTAACCGGCACTACCGCCGCTTTCGCACCTAGCAGATCGGCAGCTCTGGCAGCCCGCACCACTGACGGCGTATTCGGAAAGTGACATCGAACGCGACCCTGTCGGATTAGCCGGCGGTGGGCCCGCCTGCCGAGGGGGATCCACCGTCGGCGCCAATGATCGCCTCCAGGGCGAATTCCGCGGCCACCAGCCCGGTCTGCCTGAAATGCTCTGCAGTTTGAGGATGACAGGTGAAGACGAGTACCTGGCAGACGTCAGACAGCTCCGCCAGAACGCGCGCCGCCGCCGCTTGACGCACCGGGTCGAAGTTGACGAGCACGTCGTCCACCATCACAGGCATGGGTTCGGCATGCGAGCAGTATTCGCGCACCAGCCCGCATCTCACGGCCAGGTAGAGCTGCTGCTCAGTGCCGCAGCTCAGCCTGGTATGCGGGCGAGCCCGACCGTCCGCCCCCACCACGTCCAGCGACTCCAGGCCATCCACGCGGGCTATGATGCGCGGCCAGCGACCGCCGGTCATCCTGCCCAATGCGGCCGAAGCATCCTGTAACACCTGGGGCTGTCGCTCGCGCTCGTACTTCTCGCACGCGCTGTTCACAAGGTCCAAGCAGACGCAGTAGGCAGCCCACTCCCTGAGCAAGGCTTCCAGTTCGCCCTGCATGGCCGCACGTTCAGCCCCCGCCCGCGCGAGCTCGTCGCGGTTTTCCAGTATCGCCCTGGACTGCCCGAGCGATCCGAGCTCCCGATCCAGCTCCCCGGCCTTGGCCTCGAGCGCCTCTGCACGCTTGCCTGCTTCCTCCAGCGCAGCCCGGATCTCAGCTGCAGTGTGAGACTGATGATCAGCGCGCGCCCGGGCACGGTCAGACGCGGGAAAGACCGAGTCAAACTGGGCCTTCAGATCCTCCACCTGAGCAGCCAGGCGCCTGCGCTCGTCCACCGTTTCCTGCGCCCCGGCTAGGGATGCGACTAGCTTGTCCACTTCCGCCCGGTAGCTGTCGTGGCCCAAAGGTTTGCTGATCCCGCCCGGTTTGGCCCCCTCGGCGGGCCTCATCCCGAGCTCTGCCCGGACCAGATCCACGGCCTCCTCGTACTCCCGAGTGCGTCCTCGCGCCGCTTCTACCCGGCGCTCTGCCTGACCGAGTCGCTCGCGCGCATCCTTGGCCTTGCGTATCAGCTCAATCGTCTGCAGCGCACCATCATAACTGAACCCGGGATCAATGCCCCTGGCCGAAAGCCACCTTCGCCACCCGTCACAATCCGCCTCCAACGCCGCGCGGGCATTGCCCAGCGCCTCGCGGGCGGTTTGCAGGTCCTTCTCAGCCCGTCTGCACTCCTTCTGTGCTTCTTCCAGATCCCGCGCCATGCGGGCGAGGTTGTCCCAATCGAACAGATCCTGCCTGGCCCGTTCTGCACGCGCAGCCAGCGCAGCCAGCGCAACGTCATCCGCCTGCCCGAGTGCCGCCTCCCCCAGGCCCGCCTGCCAAAGCCCCGCCTTCGCATCCTCCAGCTCCTCGCCGGCCCGTCGATAGGCTGCGGCCAGCTGTTCCTCATGCTCGCGCGCCTGCCTGGCACGCTCCTGCGATGCCCTGGCTGCCATATCAGCAACCCTGGCCCGGCGCAGGGCGTTTCGGGCGATGACAACTCCTGCAACGGCCCCGACTGTGATCAACAGTGATGCAGCCCAGGCAGGCCTGCCCAGAGCGGCCAGTATCGACCCGACTCCGATCAGAACAGGCGCCAGCCAGGCCTGCGCAAAGCCCCGCGCCTGGGATGCAGCCTCAGCGCGCTCAGCAGCCTCGCGGGCAAGGTCAGTGGATCGCTCCCTCGCGGCCTCAACCTTGGCGGCAGCCGCGTCCACTGCCAGGAGAAGTGCCTGGCACCTGCCTATATGCTCAATCCTGGACTCTATCGCAGCCCGATCAGGATAATCCGGCCGGCGGCTCTGTTCCATCTCCTGCCTGAGTCGGTCATGCTGGCGTATGGCCGCCTCCGCCGCCTCTTCGCGGGCAGAAAGCACCTCCTGCGCACGCTCCCCAGCCCCGGCCAGCGCATCCCGGTTCTTGCGCATCTGACGCACGGTTTCGTCCACACCGGGAGATGTGTCGAACGCCGCCACTGCGCCATCGTCCCAGCCGGCGCCCAGCTCTCCGAGGAGTCGCCGACGATCGGCGCGCATCGCGTCCGCCTCTGCCAAAAGCGCAGAGATCGACGCAGCCACACTCAGGTAGGTGTCCAGCCTGAGCTGCAGTTCTCGAATGGCGCCCGCCTTCGCGAGCAGCCCGCTGCAGCTCGGATCCTCCGGGCCGAGCCTGCCTTGGGCAGCCGCCGCCTGGCACAACCGCTCCCATACCAACCTGGTCGAATCCAGGCTGGTATACCATTGCTGAGCCTCCCTCGCCGCGCGCAAGGACGCCTGTATGTGGGCGTGAGATGCCTGGCACTGCTCGATGGCTTGAATCAGGCGCGCGTGCTCCGAAGGATCCCGGCCGAGATCGGCAATGCCCCTGTCCAGATCGTTCGCTCGTGCAAGCGCGGCGTTTATCGATGGCGTGCGGCCTCTCGGCTTGTATAGCGAGTCACACCTAGACCCCAGCTTCCTGCGGGCTTCCGGAAGTGACCTCGTGCCCAGCCCGGCGCCGGCGCTGTAGATCCTGGAGCGCACTTCGTCGGATCCGAGCGATGACAGCACGGCCAGCTCGGCCAGGCCAAACGCAAAGACGTTGGTGTAGAGAGCCTTCGACATGTTGCCCACTGCCGACGCCGGCTGGCGGGAGTGCCCGCGCTCCGCATACCGCACGATCCGGTCAAACCTGCCGTCAACCATCTCTACCTCAAGGCTCCCACCGTGCCGTCCTCCCTGCTCAGGGGCGTAGAAGCTGCGCGATGCCTCGCCCTCAAAGCCGAACAGAACGCCGCGAATAAACGACATCAGCGTGGTTTTGCCTGCCTCATTGGCGCCGGTGAACAGCACCACGCCCTGGTTGCCGCGTGCGGTTCGGCTACCGCGCGCGATCACAATGCGCCGGTCATGAAATATCCCGAATCCGTCAAGGTAGACTTCACGTATGCGCATGGCCTATGAATCAGCCTCCTCCAGGAGCAGGTCGAGCGCAAGCGATTCCGCCTTCGCAATGATCTGCAGGATCTCCTCATCGCCAAGCTCGCGAACCGACCGGTTCAGGGCGCGATCAGCCCGACTGCCCAGCTTCTGCTCGAGCGCCCCGCGAACTGCCTGCAGGCGGGCCGGGTCGGACCGCATGTCGTCTGCCAGGCACAGTAGGTCGGATATGAGACTGCCTCCGGCCTTGAGCGCATCCCTGTCCACATCCGGGCCGGTCAAGTCCTGTACACACTCAATCCAGTCGAACCTATCGCCGGGAAGCGCGGACTCGCGTGCAGCCGCCAAAAGCGCCTCCGGCCCGTCCATTGCCAGCTCGCGGTGGACCGGGCCCCTCCCGAGCAAGCGCACTCGGAAAGCGCATGACCGCATGTTGCTCGACATCGCCAGGCGTGCTACCCCGCTCTGGATCTCGCCGATAACCTGATCAACTGTGGACATTCCGTCGATCTTGACGTCCAGCACGTGCCAGCGGATCACGTCAGTGGGCACAAACTTCAGTGCCACGCGCCCGCCGCCGATCCCGCTACCGTCATCGCCGCCCGCCACACTCACGACAAAGCAGCCGTGCGCCCCCGTCTCGCGCGGGTTCCTCCCCTGTGCACACCCGGGGTACACCACAGCTGGGCTTTCCGCCCTCAAGATCCACGGTTCATGCACGTGCCCGAGCGCCCAGTAGTCGATGCCTGATGCCTCAAGGTCGGAAAGCGCACATGGCGCATAATTGGCGTGCCGCACATCGCCGCCGACATTGCAGTGGAGAACGCCCACAGTGAAGGGATCACCCGGATTCTTCCGAAACGCAAGCGACAGATTATCGGCCACAGATGGCTGTGGGTAGCTGATCCCGCTCACCCGGGCGATCTCGCGCCCGCCTGCGATAACCGGATATGTAGAGACCTCGGGGCCGAAGAAATGGACCTGTTCCGGCCAGCTGAAGGCGGATCGCCATCCTGACAGACTATCGTGGTTGCCGAATGCTACGTAAGTGTGCACGCCGCGCTCAGCTAGACTGCTCAGGATCGCCCACAGCTCGTGCTGCGCTCTCAAGCTTCGCTGCTCGCTGTCGAATACATCGCCCGACAGCACCAGGAAGCGCGCCCCCTCCTCGATGCACACCCGGGCAACTCCCCGAAGCGAAGCCCTGGCCGCATCGGCAAAGGCCTCCGCCGCCTCTAAAGAGTCCAGCTTCATGGAGGAAAACGGCGAGTCCAGGTGGACGTCGGCAGCATGTACGAAGCAGAACCCAGTCGCCCCAACGGATTCGTTCAAGCAGAAAACCCCCTCCATGACGATTATTCGCGCCAACGAGGGGGTTGACCTTTCGGTTATTTCACAGACTCCGGGCCATCTTGAGCAGTAGCAGCGGATCTACATCGCCGACAAGCACATATCGTATGCCATTGCGCTCCCACTCGATGGCATGGCCCACGCGCGGAGGAGATGCTCGCCGAGCCCACCAGGGGACCCGCCTCTGATAGAAGGTGATGGTACCTAGGCCATCGCTGTATATCAACTGAGCCACCGGAGCCGAACGAGCCATCTGAGCCGGCCTCAAGGAAACGAGCCGGTAGCCTTCGGGCACCCATGCGGGGAGGGCCACGCCGAACCCAGCTGCCTTGGATATCTCGCCCAACGACATGCTCGGTTCCGAGCAAGGCGCCGCTTCATTCGACGATATCGCAGCGCGTGCCGCCTGCACTATCTGCTGAGGCGGCGGCTCGAACGAAATCCGCTCAACCTCCCAAAGCCAGATCAAATCGCCGCGATAATTGCGGTCCTCAACTCGCAGGGCAGTACCGGCATGAAGGTCCGCCCACACCGTCCTGCGCACATTCCCGGGCCACTTAGGAACAACCCGCAACTCGATGGTCTCGCGTCCTGCAACGGAAGTGCCCCTACCTGCCACGAACGTGTAGTTTTCTGACAAGAGCGTGGAATCGTAGTGCAATGGTTCGGCCAGTGATGCCAGTGCCTGCATGCGCGGACCCACCGCGGGAGAGAGGGTCATATCTGCCGCCGAGGCGGAGGAGGTTGCTGTGAGGGGCGTCCTGTAGAAGACCCGCATCCCATTAGATAGAGCTACACTGGCGATGTGCCCGGACACACGTATGCTGTACACAGTAATGCCATTCGCGCGAGCCGCATCCACCCACACTTCTGCCGTGGATGGGTTCCACATCCTGACCCGAGCTTCGTAGTCAGACGTCGGCGCCATGCTGAGTTCGTAAAGCGCCTCCGGAGCGAGCTCGGCTGTAGCCGGTATGGACGCGGCAGAGGCCGCGCAGGCGCATGCGGCAGATGAAATCAGGCACACGGCAAGCGCCAGTGCCGGCAGCGTCGGCAGTGCCAACCATACCGATTGCCGCGACTTCACTACTTAGTTCACCTCCCCGGGTACGAAACCAGCAGCGCTCCGACATTCCCTGAACGGACTATGTAGTGCGAATCCACGAGAAGTTTGTCCTCGGCCGTCAGCTCGCGCCTGTATGCAGTTCCAGCAACCCCAAGCACCGAAACCGCCAGCACAATCAGAGCAATCCCCAGCCCAAGCGCGAGCCTCCTGCGAGATCTGACCCATCCAATGACCCGGCCTGCCCAACTCCCCCGGAGCATGCCTTCAGCCATGCTGCCACGCGATTCGCAAGCCATGCCCACGGCCCCAGTTTCGGAGATGCCGGCGTCCACCAGCGCAACCATTGCCTCTACATCCCACTCGGGCGATTCCGAGCGCCGCGCCGCACTTCCGAGCGCGGCTATGGCCTCGGCCGCAACACGGCACGCAGAACACGTCCGTAGGTGATCGGCTGCAGCCTGCTCTGCCCACGCATGCAGTTCGCCGTCGACATAAGCGCCCAGCGATTCGTCGTCCAGATGTGACGGGGCGCCGTCACGCCCGCGCGTGTTACAGCCTACTGTCGGCTTCATGCACCATGCCGCGCCGGCTCTCACGCGAACCGCGCAGCCTTCACCTCCTCGCCCAGAGTCTCCCTGAGAATCCGCCTGGCCATACTCAGCCTGGACTTGACAGTCCCTTCCGCAATTCCAAGAACGCCGGCAATCTCGGAGTAGCTCATCAGTTCCGTCTCACGCAGGAGGAACACCGTCTTGTAGATGTCGGGCAGTCTGGCGACTGCCTTGGCGATCTCCCGGGCGGTCTCGATTCGGCCCACGACATCCTGAGGATCAGATCCTGCGTCTTCCACCTGAAGGTGAAGCGGTTCGCCCGGTTCGCCCGAATCCGCAGGCATATCCAGCGACACCGTGCCGGCCCGGTTTCGACCTTCCTTGCGGAACTGGCCCATGATCGCGTTCACCAGTATCCGTCGGATCCAGGAATAGAACTCGGCCTCGCCTCTGAAGTTGCTGATGCCCCTCCATCCTGCGAGAAGGGCTTCCTGAACCGCATCCCAAGCTGCATCTTCGGAGCCGATCATCCGCCACGCCAAGTTCAGCAGCTTTGTTGAATGCCTCCGTACAAGCTCAGAATAGGCATCCTGCGAACCCGAAGCTGCTCGGCCCGCAAGATCTCCATCGGACATGTATGCCCACTCTGAACCGACCAACAACCCGCCCCCCCTGCGCCCCATGGAATGGACCCCGGAGCCGACGCGACGCAAATCAGTCGAATCGCGCCGACCCCGGGACCTCCATCAATGCCTCGATATCGACAATGCCTCGACTCGTACGCTCACCAAGACATTCGACAGGCTAGCTGTGCAGACCTTCGGGCGCGGAGGATCACTTGCCGTTGCCAGGAAGCCCCACGGGGCCTCGCATCATGTTCATCCACTGCATCAGCATCATGGTGCGCATTCGGGCAAACTTCATCATCTGCTCACCGACCGAGCCCAGATTGGGCATCACGCGATACTGCGTACCCAGCCCCAACCCGGGGACGACTCTAGCTCCAACGTTGCGCGAGTCTGGCAGTCGCCGCCTCAGGCGATTCGGAGCCGGTACTTCTCGGCCCGCGGCGACCTGCCCCTTAGCTATCAGCCCATCTGCGGCGGCCTGCTCAAGGAAGGCTGTATGTAGCGCAGCAACCTCCTTGGCGAACTCTTCCATAGGCATGCCTGCAGCGTAGGCCAGAACACGCATGCTTACCTTATCAGCCTTAGCCTGTTGTATGACGTCTCCCAGGCTCTTTCCCTGCTTACGCGCGACTACTACCGCACCGCAGATGTCCTTGAGCCCGATCCCGCTCGACAGATGCTTCTTGAGTTCCTCGGCCGGTACGCCAGTGACTTTCGCCCATATCGCCAGTTCCTGTTCAGCCTTGCTGGTACTGCCGCACAGCGGGCACTGGCCCCATTCACCGGATCTTGGCGCAGGCACAACCACCACAACACGATTGCGGATCCGGCCCCGGGCCGCTGGCTGCTCTGCAGACTTCGGCGTAGCCTGCCCTGGCTGCACAAGCTCAGGCGCTACGGTTTCGGGAGGCACGGGCTGTTGACTCTCGTCAGTGCCGTCTGCATATACTGATGCCGCAGCTCCCAGAGCCAGAAAGACTACGATCAGAAGAACGAGAATGCGCTTCACCACAGTCACTCCTTTGCGCGAACGTAGCCAGCGACGGGCGCACGCAGCGCGAGTCGCTCAGGCCCTATCTGTACTGATGCTGAAAGCAATGAAAAGTTCGAGCCGCGGATCGCACAAGCGTCTGCGCGCATGATGCATGATGAATGTGGCTTGCCCGAAGCCGCTCATATCGTGTACTATCTGCAGTAGGGATCATTCGGAGGTACTTGACCCATGATTTACCCAGACCAGCCCGTGCTAGTACAGAGGAAAGCTCCTCTGACCTTAGCTCTACTCGCGGCCAATATTCTGGTTTTCATAGCCCTGGAGGCATCCGGCGGGTCGCAGAATCCTCTGGTTCTGCTGGAGTGGGGCGCCAAGTTCACCCCCGCAATCCGCGCCGGCCAGCCTTGGCGCCTTCTCACATCCATGTTCCTGCATGCCGGCATACTGCATCTGGCTGTCAACTCCTACTCTCTGCACAACCTGGGGAACGTGGTGGAGCGCCTTTTCGGTACACCTCGGTTCGCGCTGATCTACTTGATAGGCGGAGTATGGGGCTCTCTGGCCAGCACGTTCATGTCTGACCCAAGAGTGCTTGGAGTGGGCGCCTCCGGAGCCATATTCGGCCTCGCAGGCTGCCTTTTCTACTTCGGCCTGCGCTACCCCAATCACTTCCGAGTCCTGGCAGGCTGGAGATTCATCGCAATCGTCCTGATCAACCTGCTGATTGGGTTCTCCAGTTCACACATTGATGGATATGCCCACATAGGCGGCCTCGTGGGCGGTTTCGCGGCAGCCGTCGCGCTGGGTTTGCCGACCGAACGCGCCTCGCACGTCCGTTCCACAGCCCGCCTGTTCCTCGCCGTCGCCACCCTGGCCGCCATCGTCATGGCCGTCAGTCCCGTCCCCGTATCTACATTCGTTCCAGTGTCCCTGTCCACACCAGCGCCTGCATCAGTGCCCGGGGATGTACTCGCGCGCAGCGCCGTACATATCCGCTGACGCACCCGCTGCTTCGCCGATTGACACGGCTCTTCGGCGGTAGTAGTATGTGGGTGTGCACAGTTTTGTGAACACGTCTGCTTCCCAGGTAACCATCACGTGTTTATGTTTATGCAGTGGCCATCAGGAGGGATATACGTGGGCGTTTTCGACAAACGCATCGACACATTTCTCGCGGAGTACAATGATCTCCGCGAAAAGGACCTCTACTACTATCTTCAGCAGGTAGACCAACTTGACGGCGCTCATGTCTGGATCGGCGGACGGCGCATGGTCATGTTCTCATCATATAGCTACCTCGGACTGCTCAAGCACCCCAAGGTGCAGGAGCGCGCCCGCGAGGCCCTAGACCGTTTCGGCACCGGCACCCACGGCGTCAGAATACTGGC
>ERZ795044.3878-NODE-3878-length-12458-cov-5.303717_pt1 | contig 12458 bp, 10 predicted proteins | sample MGYA00375128_ERZ795044 | MGnify/ENA primary metagenome ERZ795044 (study PRJEB30173, sample SAMN05720213) | anaerobic digester metagenome | isolation source: active sludge of municipal wastewater-treating anaerobic digesters | place: USA | collected 2014-12-22 ... | reverse complement strand
ATCCGCGAGAACCTGCTGCTGGCACGGCGGGACGCCGAGGAACTGGAGCTGTGGGAGGCGCTGGAGGCGGCGCAGATCGCCGGACTTGTGGCGTCCCTGCCTGAGGGTCTTGACACCATGGTCGGCGCGCGTGGCTACCGCTTCTCGGGTGGCGAGCAGCAACGCCTGGCCGTGGCTCGGACGATCCTGCGCAACCCGCCGATCCTCGTGCTTGACGAGGCCACGAGCGCGCTCGACAACGTGACCGAGGCGGCGCTGCAGGCCGCCCTCGACCAGCTCGTCGTCGGACGCACGACGATCACGATCGCGCACCGGCTGTCGACGATTTCGGACGCCGACGAGGTGCTCGTGCTCGACCAGGGACGCGTGATCGAGCGGGGGCGTCCGGACGATCTGCTTGAAGCCGAAGGTGCCTACGCGAGCCTGGCGAACGTCCGCGAGGCGGCGTAGCTCGGCTCGACCCTAGAGGTTCGTCAACTTGTCGAGGGCCTCGGGGAAGCGGGCGCCGACGATCTGGACCGAGTCGGCGGCCTGCTGGATCTCGGCGAGTTCCCCGGACGTCAGCACGATGTCAACCGCGGCCACGTTCTCTTCCAGACGGTGGATGCGCTTGGTGCCCGGGATCGGGACGATGTCGGGGGCCTGCGCCAGCAGCCAGGCGATGGCGATCTGGGCCGAGGTCGCGCCACGACGGGACGCGATGTCGGTCAACAGGTTGACCAGGGCCAGGTTGGCCTGGAGCGCCTCTCCCTGGAAGCGGGGGATGTTCGCCCGCATGTCGTTCGGGGCGAGGGACGCGGAGTCGGTCACGGTGCCGGTGAGGAAGCCGCGTCCGAGGGGGCTGAAGGGGACGTACCCGATGCCCAGTTCGCGCGTGACGGGCAGGACGTCGGCCTCGCGGTCGCGCCACCACAGCGAGTATTCGCTCTGCACCGCAGTGACGGTCTGCACGGCGTGGGCCCTGCGGACCGTTCCCGCAGCCGCCTCGCAGAGGCCGAAGTGCTTGACCTTGCCCTCGTCGATGAGCTCCTTGATGGTGCCGGCCACGTCCTCGATCGGGGTGTGGGGATCGACGCGGTGCTGGAAGTAGAGGTCGATCCGGTCGGTGCGAAGACGCTTCAATGAACCCTCCACGGCGCGGCGGATGTTCGCCGGGCTGCTGTCGACGTCCATCGAGCGCCGGGTGGTCTCGTCGAAGGCGAAGCCGAACTTGGTCGAGATCGCCACCTCGTCACGGAAGGGCTCGAGCGCCTCGCCGACGATGTCCTCGTTGAGGAACGGTCCGTAGACCTCGGCGGTGTCGAAGAAGTCGACGCCCAGCTCGAAAGCCCGCCGGATGACCGCGATCGCGTCCGCCCGATCAGGGGACGCGACGTCATACGCGCCCGTCATGCTCATGCATCCGAGCCCCACCGCTGAGACCTCGAGACTGCCACCCAGGGTCCGGCGTTCCATGTCGTCCTCCATTGCGTCCGCGTCGAGTCGGCCCTGAGCGGCCGACTTCTCGATCACACCACACTCGCGGACGCTGGAGGAGGCACCAACAGTGCCACCCTGGCGGGTGTGCGTCCGACTCGCCCGCAGGTGACAACCCCACGCCGGGCACAGGAGTTGTCAAGGTAGAGAAAGGGGGCATCATGAACAAACTCGTTCGCCCCATGCGTGCGGCACTGGTCACCCTGATCGGTGTCTTGACGCTCATCGCCTCTCTGTTGGTGGCCGCTCCACAGGCTGAAGCCTCGTACTGCGGCCTGCACTGGGGCTCGCTGCCCAAGTCGGGCGGTACAACCATGACCAGCGCGCAGATCACCAATGTCCGCGCCGGCCGCCACACCTGCTACGACCGCCTCGTCATCGACCTCAACGGGAAGGTGAAGGGGTATGACGTCCGCTATGCCACGGTCTACGGCAACGCGAGCGGCATCAGGATTCCGCTGCTCGGGGCAGGCGACCTCCGCATCACCGTGCAGGCCCCGGCTTACAACCTCGCCGGCAAGCCGACCTACGTGCCGGTGTCGCGCAAGAACATGATCAACGTGACCGGCTACAAGACCTTCCGTCAGGTTGCGTGGGCTGACTCGTTCGAGGGCAACACCATCATCGGACTGGGCGTGCGGGCACGCCTGCCCTTCCGGGTGTTCGTGCTGGCCGGGCCCGGAACCGGGTCGCGCCTGGTGATTGACGTGGCCCACTACTGGTGAGTCACGAGCTCGGGTGTGTCACAGGGCTGACTGAAGACTGAAGGTGCTGGGGGTCGCCGAGAGGTGGCCCCCAGCAGCATGCGTGGATGAAGCAGCGTGTTTGGATGAGGGGTGAGCAGGATGAGGCAGAGCCAGACCGCTGTGGGTGCGGCGTTGTGTCGGCTGGTTGAGCAGTCGCAACCCCCCGCGACGCGGATGTTCGACGATCCCCTGGTCGGACGCCTGGTCGACCCGGTCGTCGCCATGATGGCGAGTTCGGGGGCGATGCGCGATGGTCTCGTCGAGTCCATCGGACGCGGGGTTGTCGGCGGCATCATCATGCGGACGCGCTACATCGACGACGTGGTCGCCGAGGGTGCGCGGGGTGGGATCGCCCAGTTGGTGATCCTCGGAGCCGGTCTCGACACCCGTGCCTTCCGGCTGGCCTGTCTGGCCGAGACCACGGTGTTCGAGGTCGACCTGCCCGAGACCCAGGACGCCAAGCGTCGCAAGCTGAAGGGCGTCCGGTCTGCTGCTCGCGACGTACGGTTCGTGCCCCTCGACGTCACCACTGACTCCCTGGCTGCGGCGCTCGCCGGGGCCGGGTGGGACTCGGGGCGTCCGAGTGTGTTCGTCGCGGAAGGCGTCACCCAGTACCTGCCGGAGTCGGCGGTGCGGGCGATGTTCCAGCTGATCGGACGCGCGGCGGCGGGCAGCGTCCTCGTCTTCACGTATGTGCCGCTCGCGGTGCTGGCGCAGGCGTCCGGGGGGACGTGGGCCCGAGGGGTCCTCGAAGGGGTCGAGACCCACGAGCCGTGGATCTTCGGGATCGACCCTGCTGCCCTCGCCGGGTTCCTCGCGGGGTTCGGGCTCGACCTCGTGGACGAGGTGGGTGCGGACGACTACCGGGCGCGGTACCTGACGCCTCGTGGACGCGACCTCGCCGTGGGAGACCTCGAGCGCGCGGCGCTGGCGGTGGTCGTGCACGCGAGCTCCTGAGGCGTGTTTCCTTGCGTCCGCAACGAAGATGGCCGTTCTGGGCCCGTCTTGCGGCCGCTGTGCTGCCAGCGCAAGGAAACCGGTCAGGGGTGGACCGGACACTCGCCCGCACGGAGGGCTAGCGTGGGGCGAATCACACTCCACCCGTCAAGGAACGCCATGCCCATCGATGACTCCACAGATCGCAACCACGTGCGCGAGGCGGCGTCCGCCATCGTCGCGAAGCTGAGCAGGGACGAGAAGATCGGTCTGCTCTCGGGCGCGGACTTCTGGCGCACGAAGGCGCTGCCGCAGCACGGCGTGCCGTCGATCATGGTGACCGACGGGCCCCACGGGCTCCGCAAGCAGGCCGGCTCGACCGACCACGTGGGGCTGGCCGAGTCAGTGCCGGCGACGTGTTTCCCGACGGCCGTGACGCTGGGGTCGACCTGGGACGTCCCCCTTCTCGAGGAGGTCGGGGCCGCCCTCGGACGCGAGACGCGGGGCGAGGACGTCGCCGTCCTGCTCGGGCCTGGTCTGAACATCAAGCGGCACCCGGCCGGGGGCCGGAACTTCGAGTACTTCTCGGAGGATCCGGTCCTTGCGGGCAAGGCGGCGGCGGGACTGGTGAGGGGCATGCAGTCCGAGGGGATCGGCGCGAGTGTGAAGCACTTCGCGGTGAACAACCAGGAGGGCTACCGGATGCGCCTCGACACCATCGTCGACGAGCGGACGCTGCGCGAGCTCTACCTGACGGGCTTCGAACTCGCGGTCACCGAGTCTGACCCCTGGACCGTGATGTGCGCCTACAACCTCGTCAACGGCGAGCACGCCGGCGAATCGCGCAAGCTCCTCACCGACATCCTGCGCACCGAGTGGGGCTTCGACGGCCTGGTCATGAGTGACTGGTTCGCCGTGGCCGACCGACCGGTCGGCGTCCACGCCGGGCTGGACCTCGAGATGCCCAGCAGTTCGGGGGCCTGGGACGCGCGGGTCGCGTCCGCCCTGGACTCGGGCGCCTTGTCGGAGGCCGATCTCGACCTCGCCTGCGGACGCGTGATCGAGTTGGCGCTGAGGGCCGTCGCGGGGCAGGCCGCCCACTCCGGGGACGCGCCCGTCGACCACGACGCCCACCATGCGCTGGCCCGCCGGGCCGCAGCGGCCGGGACGGTCCTGTTGACGAACGACGGGTTGCTGCCGCTGTCGGCGTACGGGACGATCGCCGTGATCGGCGCCTTCGCCGAGACCCCGCGCTACCAGGGTGCGGGCAGCTCGTTGATCAACCCGACGCAGCTCGACACCGCGCTCGAGGCGGCGAAGGCCAGGGTCGGGGACGCGGCCGAGCTCGTCTACGCGTCCGGTTACGACCCCGTCACCGGCGAGACGGACGCCGAGTTGCTCGCCGAGGCCCGCCGGGCCGCCCGGCGTGCGGACGCGGTGGTGCTCGTTGTCGGACTGCCCGCCAGCCACGAGTCCGAAGGTTTCGACCGCACCCACCTGCGGCTCCCGTCCGAGCAGGACGCGTTGGTGCAGGTCGTCCTGTCGGCGAACCCGCGCACGGCTGTCGTGCTGGTGAACGGTGCACCCGTCGAACTCCCGTGGGCGCGCCAGCCGGCGGCGCTCGTCGAGGCCTACCTGGGTGGCCAGGCCGGCGGTTCTGCCCTGGTGGACGTCCTCTTCGGGGACGCCGAACCCGGCGGCAGGCTCGCCGAGAGCTTCCCGGTCGCGGTGGAAGAACTGCCGTCCCACCCCAACTTCGGCAACCACCCTACGCAGGTGCAGTACCGCGAGGGGCTCAACGTGGGCTACCGCTTCCATGACACCTTCGGGGTCGCGCCGCGTTTCTGCTTCGGCCATGGGCTCGGCTATTCGCGATTCGAGTTCTCCGACCTCGAGGTCACAGGCGAGGGCACCGACCTGACGGTGGCGATCACCGTCAGCAACGTCGGTCTGCGTCCGGGGTCGGAGGTGGTGCAGGTCTACGTCCACGACGTGGAGTCGACCCTGAGCCGCCCTGACCAGGAGCTCAAGGGCTTCGCCAAGGTGCATCTCGCTCCGGGCGGGTCGACGCGGGTCGACGTCCCCCTCGGACGCCGGGCCTTCGCGGTCTACGACGTGGCGAGTGCGTCCTGGAAGGTCGAGGCGGGGGAGTTCGACATCCGGGTGGGCGCGTCGTCCAGGGACATCCGCGCGGACGCGACCGTCACGATCGCCTCCGACGATGTGATCACCCCGGTCCCCGCCCCGGCCGGCGCGATCATGACGGACGCCGAGTTCCGCGCACTGCTCGGCCGGGCGCTGCCCGCGCCGAAGCCCCTGATGCCGCTGCATCTCGACTCGTCGCTCGACGACCTGCAGGGAACCTGGCTCGGGAGGCAATTGCGCGGCGCTGTGATGGGGGCGGTCGGGAAGAACATCGACCTCGGGGATGATGAGGCCACCCTGGCGATGATGAACGCGGTGATCGGACAGATGCCGCTGCGGGGCATCGTGGCCAATGCCGGGGGGAAGATCTCGTTCGGCATGCTCGAGAACGTCCTCAAGGTGATCAATGCGTCCGCGAAGGTGCCTGCCCCGCGGTTGCCGGGCCGCAAGAAGTAGCGGCTCAGCCCTCGGGGTGGAAACCGATCAGCCACGGGACGCCGAAGCGGTCGACGACCCGTCCGTCCCAATCGCCCCAGGGCCTCGCCTGCAGGTCGTCGAGCACTGTGCCGCCCTCGGCCAGGCGTGAGAACCAGTCCCTGGAGACGTCCGGGGAGGCGGTTCCGAGCAGGGCGAAGCTGACGCCTTCGAGGCGCAGGGGTGCGGCGCCGCCGAGGGCGTCCGAGGCGCAGATCGTGACAGGGCCCGACAACTCGCCGTGGGCGATGGCGTCGGGCGGGCCGTCGGTGCGGTTGAACTCCTTGAGCGTGAACAGGCTCAGCTCCCCGCCGAAGACGTCCGCATAGAAGGTCAGGGCTTCGCGTGACGTGCCGGGCAGGGACAGGTACGGCTGGAGCGCAGTCATGGGGGCCACCGTACAACCGCCCCTGCCCGCCACCAGCTGTCCATTTCTGGCCCGCTACCACTACGGATCCTGAGGTTGTCGACGGATCAGTGTGCCGGGCGTCGGGATCCCGCGGCCAGGCGGAGCAGGAGCCCGAGCAGGACGAACTGGATGGCCGTGATGGTCACGGCCAGGAAGGCCATGTCGAGGATGAACTGCTGGTCCCCCTCCCTGTAGAGCAGGGCGAGCAGCCAGAAGAACGCCACGATGAGGATGGCCTGCACGGCCGCGCCGGCCCACTGCGCCAGGGGATCGTCGCGGATGGCGAGGAGTGTCGCCCCCGCCGCGTAGACGAGCGCGAGGGCGATGTAGGCGGGCGCGGGATTGTCCGTCTCGTGCAGGTGGGGCAACTGGACGAAGAACACGACCACGTACAAAGCGGCGGCTCCGGCCGCGAGGGCGGCGCCGGTCAGTCTGAGCGTCCGCCGTTGTTGCGGGTTGCGCCTGATCACATGAGGATGGCTGGGGGTCATGACGACCGCCTCCTTGGGTGGCCTCCACTCCCATTTTCCCACCGAATCGGACGCCCGGCCATGCCCGGGTCGTTCGCTACCTCACGATCCTCAGGTTGAAGTTCGCCGTCCCCAGTGACCCCATGAGACGCAACCAGAGGGGCATCCACATCTCGACCCCACGCGACGTCGTGATGTCGCCCAGGTCGATCACGTCCGTGTGACCCATCTCGCTCAACAGGCCCGTGACAACCGCCTTTGCATCCGGATCGTTGCCCGAGACGAAGACCGAGTGCCCTCCCTCGGCCAGTTGTTGCGGGTAAACCATGAGCTCGGCGGTGAGGGTGTTGAGCGACTTGACCACCCGTGTTCGTGGGAAGGCGGCCTGCACCTGTTCGCCGAGGCTGTCGGTGTCCTTGATGAAGAGGGTGGGCGGGAACCCGGCCGAGAAGTCCAGCGGGTTCGAGAGGTCCATGAGGACGCGGCCCTCGAGCGCCTCCTCGCCGATCGACTCGAGCATGTCGAGGACCCCGCGTCCCGAGGTGGCGTTGATGACCAGGTCGGCGTCCAGGACGGCGTCGGCGAAGGTGGCGAGACGGACGTCCGCCTGCCTGGACGCGTAGTCACGGTAGGGCGGGGTGCCCATCGGGTCGGGCTCGGTCCTCGCCAGCGTCTCGTCGGGATGGCGCGTCCCGATGACGACGTCATGCCCCAGCCCGGCGAGCCGGGTGGCGAGCGTGCGTCCGACCATTCCGGTGCCCAGCACGGCGATGTGCATGGTTTTCTCCTTCGCAGATGTCCCTGATTCGAGGCTACCCGGACGCCGGGACGGGTGATCGGCTCGCGGGTGGGTAGAAGTGGGGTACCTGGTGGCACTTCGGTACCCAGGGCGTCCGGTGGATCCCGGGCACGTGCCGGGCGAGGTGTACCGGTTGAAGGACCAGCCGGTGCACCGCTCGGCGCACCCCATTCTGAGGATGGCCTGAGAAAATTCTGAGGGTTTTGGGTGTTTTGTTCGCCTGGGGTCTTGCGCAAACCCGTCGCTCCGGGGCATGCTCGGTGGTGAGAGGTTCAACCACGTGCCGACTCGCCTTCTTTTGGGAGACGAACGATGGTGCCTCAATCCTGTGGTCGACCCACCCAGCAGCGCGATCATGTCGCACGCGAACGGTCTACTGAACGCCTCTTCCGTGAACTGATGGACGCCGCCTCGTCGCAGGCGCAGCGGGATTCTGCCCGTGAGGAGATCCTTGCGCTGCACCTCGACCTGTGTGATTCCCTGGCCGGCCGTTACGCCACGCGGGGGATCGAGCGGGATGATCTCGTGCAGGTGGCCCGGTTGGGTCTGCTGAACGCGATCGACCGGTATCGGCCCGAGCGCGGGAACTTCGTCGGGTTCGCGATTCCGACGATCACGGGGGAGTTGAAGCGGCATTTCCGTGATCACGGGTGGGCGGTGCGGCCGCCGCGGCGGTTGCAGGAGTTGCGCGTCCGCTATTTGTGCGCCGAGGACGAGGCGACGCAGGCCGGTTTGGGTACCCCTGCCGAGGGTGAGTTGCTGGACGCCTTGCAGGTTGATCGTCGGACGCTGGCCGAGTGCCGGAATCTGGGGGCGGCGTATTCGCCGTTGTCGTTGGACCGGCCGGTCGGGGACGCGCCGGGTGATGCGGGGTTGGGGCAGCGGTTGTGGGCGATGGATGACGACCTGGAGTCGTTGCCCGACCGGTTGAGCCTGCGTCAGGCGATGGCGGGGTTGACGCCCCGGCAGCGTCTGATCGTGGAGTGGCGGTTCGCGGAGGAGTGCACGCAGCGTGAGATCGCTGATCGTCTGGGTATCAGTCAGATGCAGGTGTCGCGGTTGATCGCGCAGGTCGTGGCCCAGTTGCGGGCGTCGCTGGATGTCACGACCGAGCCGCTCGCTTCGTGAGTGGGTTCACAACGGTGACCGGAATTTCAACGATGACAAGGAGATCCGAGATGAAGTGGGGATTCCTGAGTACGTTCCCGCCGACGCAGTGTGGTCTGGCGACGTTCACGGCTGCACTGTCGGGGGCGATGGCTGATCTGCCGGGCGTGGAGTGTGTGGTGGTGGCGTCGGTGGACGCGGCCAGTGCTGCGCTGCCGCGGGGGGTCGTGGGGGAGTTGGCGGCGGGTGACCGGGTGAGTCAACGTCGCGCGGCCGAGATCCTGAACGGTTGTGATGTGGCGGTGGTGCAGCACGAGTTCGGCATTTACGGCGGTGAGGACGGCTGCGAGGTGCTGGAGGTGGTGCGGCGGCTGCGCGTCCCGGTGGTGGTCGTATTGCACACGGTGCTGAGTTCGCCGACGGCGTCGCAGCGTCGGGTGATCGAGGAGTTGGCGGAGGTTGCGGGTGCGGTGGTGACGATGAGTGGCGCGGCGAGGGAGCGGTTGGCGACGAGTCATCAGTTGCGTCCGGAGCAGGTGGTGGTGATTCCGCACGGTGCCGCGGACGTGTCGGGGCAGGTGTTGCCCGGTCCGGTGCCGAACCGGATCCTGACCTGGGGGTTGTTGGGGCCGGGGAAGGGTCTGGAGTGGGGTGTCGCGGCGCTGGCGCAGCTGCGTGACATTGATCCCGAGCCGCACTATCTGGTGGCGGGGCAGATTCATCCGAAGGTGCTGGAGCGTGAGGGTGAGGCGTATCGCGACAGTCTGCGTGAGATCGCCGACCGGTGTGGTGTGGGGCACTTGCTGCACTTCGATCCCTCGTATCGTCCGACGAGCGAGATGCCGGCGTTGATCGCGTCCGCGTCGGTGGTCTTGTTGCCGTACGACTCGACGGAGCAGGTGACGTCGGGGGTGTTGATCGAGGCGGTGGCAGCGGGACGTCCGGTGGTGGCGACGAGGTTCCCGCATGCGGTCGAGCTCCTGGCCGACGGTGCCGGGGTGACCGTGCCGCACCGTAACCCGCTCGCGATGGCCAATGCCTTGCGTGAGGTCCTGACCCACCCGGGCAGGGCTGAAGCGATGACCGCGGTCGCGCAACGACTGGGCGCGGAGTTGTCCTGGCCGGCCGTCGCCGAACGCTACGTCGGTCTGGGACGCACCCTGGTCGCAGAACGTCGTCGAGCGCCCGGGGCGACGGCGCGACTGGGAGGGCGATGAGTGTGCGTCCGATTCAAGGAAGACTCCCGGAGCCCGACTTCGGGCACCTCCGCACGATGACCGACGAGCGTGGACTGTTCGAACACGCGAGGGGACGCCAACCCGCCCGCGAGTTCGGCTACTGCGTCGATGATGCGGCCCGCGCCCTGCTGGTGACCAGCATCGCGGACGTCGACGGGAGCCTGGCGTCCCTGCGTGGTGTCTACCTGGACGTGACCCTCCGCGCGGTCTCGCCCGACGGGCGATGCCGCAACCGGCTGAGCCCGGGTGGGATCTGGGAGGACGAGCCGGGTCTTGGTGACTGGTGGGGACGCGCGCTGTGGGGTCTCGGAGTGGCGTCCGCGTCCGGCCGGGAAGGCCACTCGGACGCCCTGGCCGCCTTCGACACCCTCGCGCAGCAGCGGTCGCCGTGGCGACGCTCGATGGCGTACGCGGCGCTCGGCGCGGCCGCCGTGGTCGAGCGAACCCCCTCGGCGGAGCCGCTGTTGGTTGACGCTGTCGATGCGGTCACGGCCCATGACGGACGCACTCACGAGGGTGGGTGGCCCGAGCCCTGCTTCACCTACGACAACGCGATCCTCCCCTGGGCCCTCCTGGCCGCCGGCTCGGCACTGGGACGCGATGACCTCACCGAGCAGGGCCTGGACTGGCTCAGCTTCCTCACCGAAGCCCAACTGCGGGACGGCCACCTGTCCGTGGTGCCTGCAGGTGGACGCGCGCTCAACGCGCGTCCACCGGGGTTCGACCAGCAACCCATCGAGGTCGCCTCGCTCGCAGGGGCAGCCGCCCTCGCTTATGACCTCACCGGGGACGAGCGGTGGCGACTGCTCGTCCGATTGGCCGGAGAGTGGTTCGTGGGCAACAACGACGTCGGGGTCGCGCTGGTCGACCCGGCGACCGGCGCCGGCCAGGACGGACTGACGCCCACCGGCCCGAACCTGAACTGCGGCGCCGAGTCGACCCTCGCCGCGAACCTGACCCTCGCATTGGCCCGACACCTGGGAGCGATCGAATGGCCCCCCTCCTCACCACACATCCCGACCAGCACCTCGAGCCCGATCCTGACCGGGTGATCGGACGCCTGTTCCTGCCGACGGCCGAGCTCCCGTACGTCCACCGGGCCCAGGAGATCGTTGCTCGAGTGCTGGCGCTCGACGACGATGCGGTGGACGACGCGGTGGCGGCGTTGCTCACGCACTTCGGCGTGAACCACCACGATCTGGTCGCGACCCTCACCGCGAACGGGGCGGTCCTCGCTCCGCCGGGCGTTCACGTGGGTGAGGCGCGGCTGATCCTGCTCGGGTCGGCCTTCACGGCCGAATATGCCATCGAGGGTGCAGCCCTGTGCAATCCCAGCGTGGTGCCGCATCCCGACCAGTCCGGGCTCGCGGACGGCGAGTTGCGGGTGGCCGTGAGCCTGCGAGGCATCGGTGAGGGTCACCGGTCGACGCTGGAGTTCGTCAGCGCCGTCATCACCGATCGGACGTGGACCTTCAGCGGACGCGGGCCCGCACCTGTCACGGGGGCGGTCGCGTCACATGCGTTGCCGCGTGAGCTGTTCGCGGAGCTGGCAAGGGGCGGACGCGAACCCGACGACCTGTCGGCCGCCGTTCTCGCCGCGCTTCCCCACCGCGTGGGGTCGGGAGAGATCGAGGACGTCCTCGCTGACCTGCACCCTGACCTGCTGCTGGGGCCGCAGGCGCAGGACCGCGTGCTGCGGCTGCGGACGTGGTCGCGCGCCGGGTACACGGTGAGCTTCGCCGACGACACGCACCTGGAACAGCGCGTCCTGCTGCCCTCGGCCGAGGACGAGAGCCACGGCATCGAGGATGCACGCTTCACGCTCGTCAAGGAGGACGGCGGGCAGAACTATCGCGCCTGCTACACCGCGTACGACGGCCTCTCGGTGAGGAACCGCGTGCTGGTCAGCCCTGATCTGCGGGTCTTCCGCTCGTACCCGCTGGCGGGTCCGGGTGCCCAGAACAAGGGGATGGCGCTCTTCCCCCGCCCGATCCATGGACGCCGGCTCGCCCTCACGCGGGCGGACGGGACGAACGTCGGGGTGTCCGCGTCCGAGGACGGGTACTACTGGCACGAACCGGTGGTGATCGAGACCCCGCAGGCGACCTGGCAACTGTTGAAGGTCGGCAACGGCAGCCCGCCCCTTGAGACGGACGCGGGTTGGTTGGTGATCACGCACGGCGTCGGACTCATGCGCAGCTACAGCCTCGGCGCGATCCTGCTCGACCACGATGACCCGACGCGCGTGGTGGCACGGCTCGATGAACCGCTCCTGGCGCCGGTGGCGCACGCGGGGTACGTGCCCAACGTCGTGTTCTCGTGCGGTGCGGTCATCCACCGGGGACGACTCTTCGTCCCCTACGGGGTGGGGGACGCGAAGATCGGCGTCGGTTCCGTCCCTGTCGACGATCTGCTGGACGCAATGACGCCCGTACTTCAATCACGAGCCGTGGGGTTTGAGACCCCCGGGAGCGGGTATTCAGAAGACATCCGACACACCAAGGAGGAAATCATGGGACTCGACGACAAGGCGAAGAACCTCGCACAGGACGCCGCGGGCAAGCTCAAGGAAGCCTGGGGCAAGGCCACCGACGACGAGCAGGTCGAGGCAGAGGGGCGCGCGGACCAGACCGCGGCCGACGTCAAGCAGGCCGGCGA
>ERZ795044.3874-NODE-3874-length-12471-cov-14.531975_pt1 | contig 12471 bp, 16 predicted proteins | sample MGYA00375128_ERZ795044 | MGnify/ENA primary metagenome ERZ795044 (study PRJEB30173, sample SAMN05720213) | anaerobic digester metagenome | isolation source: active sludge of municipal wastewater-treating anaerobic digesters | place: USA | collected 2014-12-22 ... | reverse complement strand
GGTGCCATTGTGATCATGTCAGATTACGCGCAGGTTACACCCTGAAAACTTCAGCAAAGCCATTGATTATACGTAGAAACCCGCGCCTCAAGCAAGTGCCCGGCAAAACAGCAAAGGGCGTCACAATCCCTCCCATTCTCCGTCATCTTTCCGGCATCACCTGACAACAGCGCGGTGTCGGACAAAGGTTTTTTCATGCTCATGCTCTCCAAATTTCTGCACCTCGCCGCCGCCATCATCTGGCTGGGGGGCATGGTCTTCGTGCTGACGAGCCTGCGGCCTGTGGCGATTGCACAGCTTCAACCTTCCGCCCGGCTCACCCTGCTGAGCGCCGTGCTGGTGCGCTTTTTCATGTTGGTATGGGCCAGCGTGGTTGCCCTGCTGCTCACTGGTCTGCACATGCTGATCAGCACTGGCATGAGCAATGCACCCAAAGGCTGGCACTGGATGCTGGGCATTGGCCTGCTGATGTTCGCGGTCTTTGGCCATCTGTATTTTGGTCCATTCAAGCGACTCAAGCGTGCCGTGGCACGTGCAGACTGGCCGCGTGCCAGCGTGCATCTGGCCAACATACACATGCTGGTGGTCACAAACTTCTGCCTGGGCTGGGCCGCTGTAGCTGCCGTGGTTTTTCTCAGCTGACACGGCACAGGGTTTCAGCGGGGCGGGGATAATCCGGGCATGAACGTCACGCCCGAACCCCGCAACGCATTACTACCTGACACCATCTGCTTCCTCAACGGCGACTACACCGCCCTGAAGGACGCCAAGATCAGCGTCATGGACCGGGGCTTCATCTTCGGTGATGGCGTGTATGAGGTGCTGCCGGTTTACGCCGGCCAGGTTTTCCGCTTTGACCAGCACATGGCGCGGCTGGCCCGCAGCTTGGCCGAACTGCACATCACCAATCCGTACACGCCAGCCCAATGGCTTGAAATTGCTACGAAATTAATAGCTACTCACACATATTCGACGGGGGCTGAGGGCCAAAATAGCACCCAAAAAGACGGGGTTTTACCTTCCCAGCTGATCTACATCCAGGTTACCCGCGGCGTCGCACCGCGCGATCATGTGATGCTGCCGGACCTGATACCCACCGTGTTCGTGATGATCAATAAGATGACGATGCCATCCGCGGAGCAGCGCGACCAGGGTGTGGCCTGCGTCACTGCGGAGGACTTTCGCTGGAAGAAAGCGCACATCAAATCCACCAGCCTGCTCGGGGCGGTGTTTGCCCGTCAGATCAGTTTTGACGCCGGTGCTGTGGAGACGGTGATGTTTCGGGACGGCTATTTGAGCGAAGCCGCCGCCAGCAATGTGTGGGTGGTCAAAAACGGCAAGGTGCTGGGCGCGCCAAAAGACAACCTGGTGCTGGAAGGCATTCGATATGGCCTGATTGAAGAACTGTGCCGCGAGGCGGGCATCGGGTTTGAGTTGCGTCGCATCAGCCGTGACGAGGTGTTCAGTGCCGACGAGCTGCTGCTCTCCAGCGCCACCAAGGAAGTACTGGCCATCACGAAGCTGGACGACAAACCTGTTGGAAACGGAGCGACACGTGGCCTGCCCGGTCCGGTTTACGCCCGTTTGTACGAGGCCTACCAGCGCGCCAAACCCGCCCCCGTAACCATCACCGCGGCCTGAAACCATGCCCCTGCCACCAACCGACCCCGCAGCACCGTCGCTGATTGAGTACCCGTCGCGGTTCCCGATCAAGGTCATGGGCGAGCGGGTGGATGGCTTCGTGCACGCGGTCACCACCATTGCCCACATTTTTGATCCCAAGTTCGACGCCTCCACCATCGAGCTGCGCGAGAGTAAAGGCGGCAAATACCTGGGTGTCACCATCACCATCACAGCCACCAGCCGGGAACAGCTCGATGAGCTGTACCGTACGCTGAGCACGCATCCGATGGTGAAGGTGGTTTTGTAGCGCGCCGTGGCCCTGCTCATCCAGAATCTGGGCCGGGTGGACTATGCCCCCGCTTATGCCGCCATGCAGAAATTTACCAGCGAAAGAGGTCTTCAGCCCTCACCGGATATGCCTGACCAGCTATGGATTTGTGAGCACTCACCGATCTTTACCCAAGGACTGGCCGGCAAGCCGGACCACCTGTTGAACCCCTGCGACATCCCCGTGGTGCAGACCAACCGCGGCGGGCAGGTGACCTACCACGGCCCTGGGCAGGTGGTGGCGTACCCGCTGATCGACCTCAAACGTGCGGGCTATTTCGTGAAGGAATACGTTTACCGCATCGAAGAAGCCGTGATCCGCACGCTGGGTGTGTTTGGCGTCACCGGGCACCGCGTCGCCGGTGCGCCCGGCATTTATGTGCGGCTGGACGACCCGGGATCCCACGCGCTGCTGCCCCAGCGCCCCCTAAAAGCATCACCTCTTTATGGGGGTCAGATTGCAATTAAGTCCGAACCAGACTTTTCAGGCCTCGGCAAAATCGCCGCGCTGGGCATCAAGGTCAGCCGCAACTGCACCTACCACGGCGTCGCGCTGAACGTGGCGATGGACCTGGAACCCTTCTCGCGCATCAACCCCTGCGGCTACACGGGCCTGCAAACCGTGGACCTTTCTACAATCGGGGTATCTGTTGGCTGGGCTGAGGCCGCCGACGTTTTGAGCCAAAAGCTCGTTACCTATCTGGCACCCTGAACCTGTCCTGACCCCATGACCACCACCAACCCAACCGTCCGCGAAGCCCAGTCTGTGGAAACCTACGATGCCAGCGCCAAGCAAAAGGCGGGCGCCAAGCTGTCGCGCATCCCGGTCAAGGTGGTACAGGGCGAAGTGCTGAAGAAGCCGGACTGGATTCGCGTGAAAGCGGGGTCGCCCAGCACGCGCTTTTACGAGATCAAGGACATCCTGCGCACCAACAAACTGGTGACGGTGTGCGAGGAAGCATCGTGCCCCAACATCGGCGAATGTTTCGGCAAGGGCACGGCCACCTTCATGATCATGGGCGACAAGTGCACGCGGCGCTGCCCGTTTTGCGATGTGGGCCATGGCCGCCCCGACCCGCTGGACGTGAACGAGCCCGAAAACCTGGCCAAAACCATCGCAGCGCTCAAGCTGAAATACGTGGTGATCACCAGCGTGGACCGCGACGACCTGCGCGATGGCGGTGCCCAGCATTTTGTGGACTGCATTTCGCGAATCCGTGAGCTGTCGCCCACCACGCAGATCGAGGTGCTGGTGCCGGATTTCCGTGGCCGCGACGACCGCGCACTGAAAATTTTGCAGGCCGCCCCGCCCGATGTGATGAACCACAACCTGGAAACTACGCCGCGTTTGTACAAGGAGGCGCGCCCGGGATCGGACTACCAGTTCTCCTTAAACCTGCTCAAAAAGTTCAAGGCGCTGCACCCCAACGTGCCCACCAAGAGCGGCATCATGGTCGGCCTCGGCGAGACCGACGACGAGGTTCTGCAGGTGATGCAGGACATGCGCGACCACCACATCGACATGCTGACGATTGGCCAGTATCTGGCGCCCAGCACGTCTCACCTGACCGTGAAACGCTACGTACATCCGGACACCTTCAAAATGTTTGAGGCCAAGGCCTACGAAATGGGTTTCAGCCACGCCGCCGTGGGTGCCATGGTGCGCAGCAGTTACCACGCCGATGTGCAGGCCGGGCATGCGATGGCACGTGGCTCCGACTAGCCAACCGGACTTCTCGCTGTCAGCTGTCAGGTGTGTTTGCCAATGTCCCACCCCTGAGCGCCCAAGGCCTTGTCAGCCACCGCGATGGCGGGCGCCTCCAACGGAGTGGCCATGGTGTCGTTCCAGCGGTTCAGAAAGGCAAACATCGCGACCACGCCGAGGATCTCGGTGATCTCGCCATCGCTCCAGTGTTTCTGCAATTCTGCAAACTGTGCGTCCGTCACCGCATTGGGCTGGCTGGATGCAGCCAGCGCAAAGTCCATCGCCAGGCGTTCGCGCACGCTGTAGAGTGGGCTGCTGGCATAGGTCCACACATCAGCCAGCTTGGCGTCGCTCACACCAAAATTATGGGCACCGAGCAACGTGTGCGCCTGGCAATACAGGCAGCCCGACACCTTACTGACCACATGACCAATGAGTCGCCGGAAACCCAGATCCACCTCGCCCTGTGGATCCATCACGGCGCCGTTGAGTTGGGCAAATGCACGCACCAGTTTCGGCTTTCGCTGCATCGTCAGCACGCTATTGGGCGTGAAGCCCAGCGTGCCCAGAAAGAAATCGAAGTGGTCCTTGAGTTCGGGCGTGGTCTCGGGTGGCAAGGGTTGAAGGCGAGGCATACAGTTTCCTTGGTGCTGTCGCAATGAGCATAAACGACAATCCTGCCCTTGTTTGATTCCCGCAATAGTCTGGTCAACAGCACCTGGAATAGGGTTCTCAAACGGTTTCACTACCCGTGGCCGGTGATATTGACCAGCGTTCGATGGTACGTGGCCATCCCGTTGCGTCCGCAACTCGCGTAAGATGCCCAACCGATTGACCGCACATGCGCTCTTGAGCGCCCTTCACCAATGAACTACCAGGCCAGCCCCACCCGTTACGATAACACCATGCAGTACCATGCCAGTGGCAAGAGTGGCCTGAAACTCCCCGCCATCACGCTGGGCCTGTGGCACAACTTTGGCGACGCCACACCGTTTCAAACCCAGCGCGACATGCTGCGCACCGCGTTCGATCTGGGCATCACCCACTTCGACCTGGCTAACAACTACGGCCCACCAGCAGGCAGTGCGGAGACCAATTTTGGCGAGCACATGCGCCGGGACTTCAAGCCCTATCGTGACGAGCTGCTGATCTCCAGCAAGGCGGGTTACGACATGTGGCCCGGCCCCTACGGCCAGGGCGGCGGATCACGCAAATACGTGCTGGCCAGCCTGGACCAGAGTCTCAAGCGCATGGGCCTTGAGTATGTGGACATCTTCTACAGCCACCGGTTCGACCCCGATACCCCGCTGGAAGAAACCATGGGCGCATTGGCCACCGCCGTGCAACAGGGCAAGGCACTCTACGTGGGCATCTCCAGCTACTCGGCAACCAAAACCCGTGAGGCTGCCGCATTGCTGCGCCAGATGGGCACGCCCTGCCTGATTCACCAGCCCTCTTACAGCCTGATGAATCGCTGGATTGAGGAAGAACTGCTGGACGCACTGGAAGACAACGGCATGGGCTGCATCGCCTTCAGCGCGTTGGCCCAGGGCTTGCTCACCAACAAATACCTGAATGGAGTTCCGGCTGATGCGCGCATCAACCGTCCTGGCGGGGGGTCCTTCAAGAAGGATCACTTAAGTCCGCAAAACCTGGCACATGTGCGCGCCCTGAACGAGATGGCGCTGGCACGTGGCCAGAGCCTGGCTCAAATGGCCGTGGCCTGGGTGCTGCGCGACAAACGCATCACGTCGGCCCTGATTGGTGCGAGCCGCCCGGAGCAGATTGTGGAACTGGTGGGCGCACTCAAACAGCCTGATTTTTCTGTCGCCGAGCTGGCGGCGATTGACCAGCATGCGGTCGATGGTGGCCTCAATTTGTGGAAGCGCCCATCTACCGACCAGCGGCTGGCCTGATGGATCAGTTACTTGCGCAGCCTAGCCAGGCTTGACGGGCGTCATCTTTTCCCAAGCAGTGATGGCCTCGGCGGCGTACATCAGCGCCGGGCCACCTCCCATGTATACACAAACGGAAAGCATTTCTTCCAGTTCAGCGCGTGTGCATTCCAGCTTGTGAAGCGCCTTGATGTGAAAGCCGATACACCCGGAGCATCGCTGCGTGACGCCAATGGCCAGCGCAATCAGTTCCTTCTGCCTGGCGCTCAGCACGCCATCGGTGATGGCTGCACGGGCCAGTTGGCCAAAACCAGCCATGGCGTCTGGCTGCGCCTTGCGAAACGGCGCCAGACTTTCATTGATGTCCTGAATCAGACCACTGTGATCAAACGTACTCATGTCCTGTCCTTTGTTTGTTAATGCCGTCCAGCACAGGGTGGCGGTGTGAAAGCCAATCTCTACGCTTTGGGTGCCATCGCCCTGTGGGCCACGCTGGCCACTTTGGGGGTGTCGCTATCGCACGTGCCTCCATTCCTGCTGACCGGCCTTTCGTTGCTGATCGGTAGTGTGCTCGCCCTGCCGCTATTGCGTCATGACCTACATCAATGGCGCGTGCCGGCTGCGACATTGGCGCTGGGTGTGTACGGCTTGTTTGGCTTTCATTTCCTGCTGTTCATCGCCTTGCGCCATGCGCCGCCGGTGGAGGCGAATCTGGTCAATTACCTGTGGCCGCTGTTCATGGTGGTGCTGGCTCCACTGCTCCTGCCAGGACTTCAACTGCGCAGCGCACATATCGCCGCAGCATTGCTGGGGTTTGCGGGGGCTGCGATGGCGATTCTGGGCTCCAGCGGTGATACACCGGGTTCGGCCGTCGCAACGGGTGGCTGGTCGTGGGGTTATTTACTGGCGCTGGCCTCGGGCTTGATCTGGGCCAGTTATTCGCTGCTGACCAAACGCGTCAAGCCCTTCCCTACAGCGGCCATCGGCCTGTTTGGCTTGCTGTCAGGGCTGCTGTCACTGCTCTGCCATTGGGCACTGGAGCCGGCAGCGCATTTGAGTGGGCACGACTGGCTGCTGATCAGCGTGATGGGGCTGGGACCTCTGGGCGCTGCATTCTTCATGTGGGACCGAGCCCTGAAGCTGGGCGACGCACGGCATATCGGCATCCTGAGTTACCTGACACCACTGACCTCCACCATGCTGTTGCTGGCTGCGACCCAACGCCCGTTGACCTGGTCGATTGCACTGGCAACCGTGATGATTATTGGCGCGGCCGTCTGGGGATTGCGCAGCAAGTAAACGGCTGGCGGCGAGCTGGTCAGGACCGGCGCCCCACCCCCGTCGCGCCGACGGCCAATCGGCGATCCAGCTGTCCGGTATAAACCACCTGCGCGGGGTCTTCAGATTCCAGCACCTCTTGGGCCCAGGGGCCTAGCTTGCCTGCATCGGTTTTCAGCACTTCCTGTTTCACCGCCAGAATCTGCGCCGGATGCATGGAAAAGCTGCGCAGGCCCAAGCCCAGCAGCAGGCGGGTCAGCCCCACGTCACCGGCCATCTCGCCACAGACGCTGACACTCTTGCCCTGCGCCTGGCATTCGGCGATGGTTTCTGCCACCAGACGCAACACGGCGGGGTGCATGGGGTCGTACAGGTGCGCAACAGATTCGTCCGCCCGGTCAATCGCCAGCGTGTACTGAATCAGGTCATTCGTGCCAATGGAGAGGAAATCGAAATACTTCAGGAACAGCTTCAGCGTCAACGCAGCGGCCGGAATTTCAATCATCGCGCCCAGCTGAAGCGGTCCATAGCCTTCACCGCGACGATCCAGGTCGGCACGTGCCTGGTCCAGCAACGCCAGCGTCTGGCGGATTTCGCTCGCGTGTGCCAGCATGGGTATGAGCAGGTTGACACGGCCGTGCGCGGCAGCGCGCAGAATGGCCCGTAGCTGCGTCATGAACATGGCGGGGTCAGCCAGGCTCCAGCGAATGGCGCGCAGGCCCAGCGCGGGATTGAGATGGCCGTCGTCCTTGTACGGGTCGCCAAGCTGTTTGTCCGCGCCGACATCAATCGTACGGATCGTGACTGGCATGCCCTGCATGCCCTCAACCGCGCGTCTGTAGGCCTGGTACTGTTCTTCTTCATCGGGTAACTCACCCTGCCGACCCATGAACAGAAACTCACTGCGGAACAGCCCTACACCCACGGCGCCGGCCTTGACTGCTCCGATGGCATCTTCCGGCATTTCGATGTTGGCCAGCAGCTCAACTTTCTGGCCATCCAGCGTCACCGCTGGCGTGTGCCGCAACCGGGACAGGCGGCCACGCTCCAGTTCGCCCTGGCGCTGCTTGAAGCCGTATTCAGCAAGGATGATGGGCGACGGGTCCACGATGACCACGCCGGCATCACCGTCGATGATGACCCAGTCATCCTGACGCACCAGATGGCTGCTGGAACGGGCCCCGACGACGGCGGGAATGTCCAGGCTGCGAGCCACGATGGCCGTGTGGGAAGTCTTGCCGCCCACGTCCGTCACAAAACCCGCAAACACGCTTTGCTTGAACTGCAGCATGTCCGCGGGAGACAGATCGTGTGCCACCAGAATCAGCGGCACGTCCACTGTGTCATCCAGCAGCAAGTCCTGCTGCGAGGTCTTGCGCTGGCTGCGCGTTGACACCGGCGCAATGGGTGAGGCCACACCCTTCATGGCAAGCAGTACTTTTTCGGTGATCTGTTCGAGGTCGGCCTTGCGTTCACGCAGGTACTCGTCTTCCATCTCGTCGAACTGGCGTGCAATCACCTCCAGCTGGGTGGTCAGCGCCCACTCAGCGTTGTACAGCCGGTCCGTGATCCAGTGTTTGACGCCACCGATGAGTTCTTCGTCCTGCAGCAGCATCAGGTGAACGTCGAGCAGGGCCGTCAGCTCATGCGGCGCCTCTTTGGGCCCCATGAGGGACACGCTTTTTTGCAGACGGTGAATTTCATCGACCACGGCGTTGCGCCCCGCCCGTACACGGTCAATTTCAGACGCCACCTGCGACGGCTGGATGAAATAGTGCGCCACATCCACGCGGCTGGAAGCGACCAGCACGGCGCGCCCGATGGCAATGCCCCGGGCGACAGCCAGACCGTGGATGGAGAACGTCAAATCACTCGCCCTCGCCGAACTTGTCGTTGATCAGCGCCAAAAGGGAATCCATCGCTTCCTGCTCGCGGTCGCCATTGGTTTCGACCTCCACGGTCGAGTCCAGGCCAGCGGCCAGCATCATCACGCCCATGATGCTCTTGGCGTTCACCCGGCGCGAACCGCGGGACATCCAGACCTCGCATGGGAAACTGCCCGCCAGTTTGGTCAACTTGGCGGAAGCCCGGGCGTGCAGGCCCAGCTTATTGCTGATGGTCACGGTGCTCTTGATCATTGTTTCTTTTTGCCTGATTTTGGGGTGCGGTCACGGCGACCTGCATGACACCTTGCGAGCCGCCCGCCATGGCGCGCGCGGCCAGCAGGTCCAGCGTTTCGTGGCGGTAAGTCATGGTGCGCAGAAGCATGGGCATGTTCACGCCCGCGATGAGTTTGGAGTCGATGCCATCAACCAGCTTTTGCGCGATGTTGCATGGCGTCGCACCGAACAGGTCGGTAAACAGCAGCGTCTGCTTCGCACCCATGCGGGTCATCAACGCGCGTGCCTGCTCCAGCGAGGCTTCGGGCGACACATCGGGCAGCACATCCAGCGCTTCAATATCGGCCGCTGCCGCGGGGAACACGTGCAGTACGCACTGGCGCAGTGCACTGGCCAGCGGGGCGTGGGCAATGATGAGGGTCGCGATCGTCATGATGAGCGTTGATTATGGCTTTTGGATGCCCAAAAATAGGCGTACGACAACACGCCACACCCCAAATAGACCCCAAAAGCCAGCTGAAAAGACAACACTTCGCCAAAGCCCAGTGCACGAAACCCGTCAATCAGCAGGCCCACACCCCACTGAATCACGAACACGCCCAGGAAAATAACCAGGTTGTACGCCGACAACGCCCGCCCCGCCAGCGCGCTGGGAAAAGCCATGGCAACTGCCGGCTGGGACAGTGAAACAAAGGTACAACTCATGCAATACAGGGCCCAGAGCACACCAGCCCATGCAGATATTGCGTGGTCAGCTATGATAATAATAGCAAGAATTACGAAACTCAGCGGCAGGCCCCACATCATCAGCCGATCCGCACTGATGCCACGACGCGTGAGCCCGGGGTTCACCAGCCCCCAGGTCCAGAAGGTGCACAACATGGCCACGTTGATCCAGAAGAGCCCTGTCGCGGCCTGCAGTGGCGAGTAGCCCGCAATCTTGATCATCCACGGCGCCGCCCACAGGGTCTGCATGGCGACCAGACCACCGTAGCAAAAAAAACCCATGGGTACCATCTTGCGGAAGTAGGGGTGCGCCCAGATGGCTGCATACCCAGCCGGCTCCGGGTGGGGCGGCTCAGTCAAGTTCGGCGCAGTATCCCAGCGCGGAACCTGCCAGGCGATGACCGCCATGGCCAGCAAGACAAATAGTGACAGCCCCCAGAACAAGGGGCGCCAGCCGGTGACCGGCATCAGCCATTGAACAGGCAAAGTGGAAGCAACCATGCCCAGTGAACCGGTCATCAGCATCCAAGAATTGCCCCGCAACTGTGCGGCTGGCGCAAACCAGCGGCGGTAACCGGTGAGTGGCGCCATCAGACAGGCGCTGACGCCCACGCCACACAACACCCGCGCCGCCAGCAGGCCTGAAAAACTGGTGGCTACTGAGAACGCCAGGCAGCCCACCACTGCAACGGCAAGAAAACAAAGAATGACGCGCTTGGGGCCATGGCGATCCAGCCAGGTGCCCAGCGGTAACTGCGTGAGAGAAAAACCGAGGAAATACCCGCCGGCCAGCAAACCCAGGTCACGCGCCTGAAGCGCGAACTCCTGCGTGAGCGTGGGCGCCAGTGTGGCTGTGATGGCCCGGATCAACGCCGACAAAAAGTACGCAAAGGCAAATGCCAGAAAGACCAACGAGGCGGCACGACGACCGAGCTCCGTCGCTGGCGGCAGCGACGCTGAAACTGTCGTTTCAGGCGTCATTGAAGGCGAAATCCGGTAAAAAACGCATCAGCTGCTTCCGGGTTGAGCTTAGCAGCGTACATGACGGCATGAAAGACCTGAGCACCCCGAATAAACCACACACCCTGCGCAACCACGGCCCGACCATCCGGCTGCGTGCCTTGCGCCTGCAGCTGCACGGCACCCGTCGCGCCAACGACACCCTTGATATTCAACGGGCTCTGCAGGTTTTGCGTGGCCCGCATGTTGCCCAGCATGGCCGTTTGCCACTGGGCCTGCACGGCTGCTGCCTGTGTGGCATCCGGCAAATCAGCGTAAGAAACGGCAAACGTAGCGGAATCTGCCTCGCACCCCATCATGTGCATCGAGAGATTTTGCCCTGCCAGCGTCACTGACCGGGTGCCCTGGTCAGGCTTGCACGGCAGCATGGCCACCAGTGCAGAGGGTTCCAGGCGAACTTCACGCCAGTTCAGCGCAGGGCTGCAGGCCGTCAGCGCGAGGCAACCCGCGACGATCCAACCTCTTGAAATCACCCACACAGCCGGGTTACTTGATCGCGCCAAACACCTTTTTAAGGATGGCGCTCCCAGTACCGACAGGGTCCTGGCGGATTTTCTTTTCTTCCTCGCCAATCATGAAATACAGGCCGTCCAGCGTCTTGCCGGTGACGTATTGCTGGATATTGGCGTCTTCCTTTTTCACCAGGCCCATTCCCGCGGCCTTGCCGGCAACCTGGTTGTATTTCGCGGCCAGACCGACCTTTTCGGTAGCCTTGGTCACCACCGGCAGAAATTTCACGCCCAGTGGATCGCGGGTTTTTTCAGCAAAAAAGCCGGTCACCGACGTATCGCCACCTGCGAGAATTTTTTTCGCATCCGTCACGCTCATCGATTTGACGGCGCCTACCAGCAAGTCTTTGGCCATCGGCACAGCGGTTTCGGCCGCGCGGTTCATGGACGTGACCAACTCATCTACCCGTTTGCTTTGGCCCAGCGTTTTGAGCAGTTTGGCGGCGTCGTTCAGAAAACCGGGCAGTGGAATGCGAACTTTTTCGTTTCCAAGGAATCCATCTGTTTTGCCCAGCAGGCCAACGGCTGCCAGTGCACCTTTTTCGAGCGCGGTCTTGAGTCCTGATGAGGCTTCTGCATTCGTGAGGTCACCCAGCGAGAGCGCATGTGCCCTTGCATGCGTCAGCAAGATCAATGCAGCCACCGAAGACCCGCAAGCACCGTTAAACTGTCGACGATCCATGAGTAAACCCTTGAAATGAAACGAAGTTTATATCTTGCCGCCGCGGCCGTCGTTTTGGCAATCGGGACTGCCACTTATATCGGGGCTGGCTCAACCGCAGCACCCCAGTCCACGTTTGTGCTGCTGGACGGCTCGACCAGGAGCACGGCCGACCTGAAAGGCCGGGTCACGCTGGTGAATTTCTGGGCCACCAGCTGCGTCACCTGCGTGGCCGAAATGCCCAAAGTGATCGCCACCTACGACAAATACCATGCGAAAGGTTTTGACACGGTGGCCGTGGCCATGAGTTACGACCCACCCAGCTATGTCGTTAATTTCGCTCAAACCCGCAAACTGCCGTTTCAAGTCGCTATCGACAACACGGGCGCCGTCGCTCAATCTTGGGGCGAAGTGAAACTGACACCCACCACCTACATCGTGAACAAGCGTGGCGATATCGTGAAGCGTTACGTGGGCGAACCCGATTTCGCCGAGCTGCACGCCCTGATCGAGAAATTGCTGGCCGAGGTCTGATTCCTGATCTTCACCAATGGAAAACGGCCAATTTCATAACGAAATTGGCCGTTAACCCTTGTCCAATATGCGC
>ERZ795044.3869-NODE-3869-length-12481-cov-5.735635_pt1 | contig 12481 bp, 9 predicted proteins | sample MGYA00375128_ERZ795044 | MGnify/ENA primary metagenome ERZ795044 (study PRJEB30173, sample SAMN05720213) | anaerobic digester metagenome | isolation source: active sludge of municipal wastewater-treating anaerobic digesters | place: USA | collected 2014-12-22 ... | reverse complement strand
TTGCGAGCTTCAGCTCATCCTCTCCGGGCGCGCCCTGAGGCGGTTTTGCGGGCTCAGGGTGGGATAACGACCCGCAGACCGGGCATTTCTCCCCTTCCGTCAACACATCACGCGCCAGTATCCCGGCTTGGGCATCCAAGAAAGCCTTGTATTTGGCGTTGTACGCCGCCTGCAGCCCTTCCGCCTTGTTCATCGCGGCGTCGTATCCGTTCGTCTCAGCCGTGTGGTCCGCAAGCAGTTTCCTATATTCTTCCAGGTCCTTCAGGAGCTTGGATACCTTGTCCCTGCCCTCCGACACCGTCTTCTTTTGGCCGAGCAGCCTCTCCTTTTCGGCGGCGGCTCCTTTGAGACCCTCCAATTCCTTTCTGTTCTCGGCCCTTCGGGCCTTCAGCGTCTCGGCCGAAGCTTCCAGTCTCATACGTTCGTCTTCTTTCAGATCTCTGTCCCGGGTTCTGGAATCGAGCCTTGCTCTTTCCTCCTCCAGCTCCTCGTATTTTGACAGCTTCTCCTTCTTGGTCGCTATGTCAGCGGAGAGCCTTTCGATCTCAGGTTCCCCCGCTTTCTTCTCTTCATAATCCTCACGAAGCTCAGCCAGGCGCGTACTTGCGATTTTGAGGCCTTTTTCGGCACTTACGAGGCTTGTCTTGGCCTTTTCGATTTCATCTGCCTTGCCCAACAGCCCGATTACCCTATTCAGCCTTTCTTCCGTTTCCTTGAGCCCGGCTTCCAGCTCCGAGCACTCTTTCGCGTCGTCTTCGATTATCGATTCGACGAGCTCCAACGTGTCCTGTATCGGAAGGTCGCCGTCTGCGGCCCTTACGAGGTCCTCGCTCCTTTCCCAGCCATCCTTGCAGGCGACTGCGCCTACTTCCTGCAGCGTGCTGCGCCTGAGCTCCTCATACTCCCTGCCGAGCCCGGTGGATTCCTCCTTCAGCCTGTCCTGCAGCGTCCTGTAGAACTCGGTCCTGAATATCCGGCGGAATATCTCTATCCTCTCCTCCGTCCTGGCAAGCAGCAGCTTCAGGAAATCCCCCTGGGCTATCATGGCCACCTGCGTGAACTGGCCGCGGTCTATGCCGATGATCTCCTTGACCATGTCTGCCACGTCCTTGGCGCTTGTGAGCGGCTTTCCCTCCGGGAGGATGAGCTCCACTTCGGCCTTCTGCTTCGTCGTGCCCCCGCCCCGTTTCGCCGACCGCTCATATTCCGGCTTCCGCCTGATGCCGTATCTCTTCCCGGCACAGACGAACTCCAGCTCGACGAAAGTCTCGGCATCATTGTCGGCGTACTTGCTCCTTAGCATCGAAGCTTTCCTGTTGTCTCCGCTGGCCTCTCCGTACAGCGCGAAGGTGATGGCGTCGAAGATGGTCGTCTTGCCCGCGCCCGTGTCGCCGGCTATGAGGTAGAGCCCACGCTCGCCCAGCCTGTCCATGTCCAGCTCCACTTTCCCGGCATATGGCCCGAAGGCCGACATCGTAAGTCTGACAGGTCTCATTTCCCGCCCTCCCAAATCCGTTCTATCAGCCCGGACACGAAACCGCGCTGCTCTTTTGAGAGCTCCTTGTTGTTCTGCGCCTCGTAGAACTCGGCGAACAGCTCCAGTGGCGTCTTCTTATCGAGATCGTCCGCCGCGCCCACCTCGGCGTTGGAGCGCGTGCGCTCGTTGTCGTAGTCCAGCCTCATGATGTTCGGATAGATGGCCCTGAGCTTCCCGATGGCGTCTAGTACGTCCTCCTCGTCGGTCAGTGTTATGTGGAAGTAGTCCCCGGTGTTGAGATCCTTGTAGTACCCCCTGTCAGTTATCCGCATGTAGCTGCCCTTGATCTCCCTCATGTCCCTAAGGGGCGCGAGCAGCACCTCGCGGACTACCACGTTCTCCTTCTCGAGCAGGTCCACGACCGTGACCGACTTCCTGTCGCCGGCCTCCGAGAACGAGTACTTTAGCGGCGTCCCGCAGTAGCGGACGCTCTTCCTCCCGACGTGCTGCGGCCTGTGCAGGTGCCCCAGAGCCACGTAGTCGAACTGCCCGAACACGTCAGCGTCTACGTTGTCCGAGCCTCCGACGCTTATGTCCTCGGAGTCGCACCTGGTCGCGCCCGTGACGAACTGGTGTGTCACGAGCACGTTCCTGTTACTTCCGTCGATGTCCATGCGCCCTATCGCGGCTTTGACGGCGTCGGAGTAGTTGGCGGGATCGGCTTCCGGAATACACGCCCTTACATGGGCCGGCTTTATGAACGGGAGCATGAATACGTCCACCCTGCCGAAGCCGTCCTCCATGCTCACGGGCTTAACGAACCCGTCGTACACGGGCGACATGTGGACCCCGCCTATGTCCATGATCTTGGAGCCGAAAGCTATCCTCTCCGGGGAGTCGTGGTTGCCGCTGATGACGAACACCTTGTCGACGAGCCCTGAGATCTTCACCAGGAAATCATCGAGCAGCTGCACGGCCTCGGCCGAAGGGACCGTCTTGTCGTACACGTCCCCTGCGATGAGCACGGCGTCGGGCTTCTCGGCGAGTATGCAATCGACGATTCTATCCAGCAGGATGTACCTCTGGTCATCGAGCATGGAGAATTCGTTGACGCGTTTTCCTATGTGAAGGTCTGACAGATGGATGAATCTCATGATAGCCTCCCTTATGCTTTCGGTACGGCGGCCCCGCCGTACATCGCCTATGTATCGGATGCGCGCCGCGGTCTTACGCCCGCTTAGGAGCGGGGAGCCCGGTTTCTTTTCGCCTTGTATGCGCACATTATGGCACGAGTATGCGGATTCGCGTTCGTAACTGGTCTTTTATGTATCAGCTACTATTATATAGCATCGACGCGGCCCTTGGGCCGACCGGGCATCCGAAAGGGGTGCCGCAGGCAGTACTGGTACGCGCCGGCCCTTCCCGTCCCGATCGCCGCGGATCTTTCTTCCGTGCTCGCTAAACGGCGCCTTGTCCCCATATCTCCCTGCTAACCTTCGATAGCCCCGCCGTCGGCTCGGGCTTGGCCGCCTTAGGGATGCGTCCGGATCACGCGCGCACAGTTGACAGGTTCGGCTATTGGCTCTAGTCTTTCAGTGATGATTTGATTTTCCGGACAGCAGACTGCGGCGGTGATGGTTTTATCCGAGGCCCGCGCTGGTGCGCCGGCCCCTAGAGATGGGGAGAAATCCCAAATGAAGGAACGTGTTGTGGAATGAAGCTGGAAGGTAAAGTGGTAGTAGCTCAAGGAGGCGGCCCGACGGCCGTCATAAACCAGTCCCTGGCGGGAGTGGTCCTCGAATCCAGGAAATTCGGCCAGATATCCAAGGTGTACGGCGCCGTGAACGGCGTCGAGGGCATAATCAACGAGGAATTCGTGGACCTGACTCAGGAGACCACGAACAACCTCGAGAGCGTCGCGAAGACGCCGTCGTCGGCCCTGTTCTCCACGAGGGACAAGCCGGACGACGAATACTGCAAGGAGATATTCAAGGTATTCAGGGCGCACAACGTCAGGTACTTCTTCTACATCGGCGGAAACGACTCCGCCGATACGGTGAGGATAGTCAACGAGAAGGCGGAGCTTTCCGACTACGAGTTCAGGGCCATCCACATACCGAAGACGATCGACAACGACCTGGTCCTGAATGACCACACGCCGGGATACGGCTCTGCCGCCAAGTTCGTGGCCCAGGCTTTCATAGGCCTCAACCTGGACAACAAGGCGCTGCCGGGAGTCCACATAGGCGTCGTCATGGGAAGGAACGCGGGCTTCTTGACCGCTGCGTCTTCCATCGCGCAGAAGTACCAGGACGACGGGCCGCACCTCATCTACGTACCCGAGAGGCACTTCAGGATGGACAGCTTCCTCGAGGACGTCAAGGCCGTGTACTGGAAGTACGGAAGGTGCCTTATAGCAGTATCCGAGGGCATCAGGGACGAAGCCGGCGTTCCCATAGTCACCAAGCTGGGCAAGTTCGGCCAGGACGCCCACGGGAACGTGCAGCTTTCCGGCACCGGGGTGCTGGGCGACCTGCTGGCGCAGTACGTGAGGGACAACACGGAGATAAGCAGGGTCCGGTCCGACACCTTCGGCTACTTGCAGAGATGCTTCTTGGGCTGCGTATCCGACGTCGACGAGAGGGAGGCCCGCGAAGTCGGCGAGAAGGCAGCCCAGTTCGCCATATGGCACAACATAGACGGGTCGATAACCATAAAGAGGACCGGCTACTACTCTGTGGACTACGAGCTGAAGCCGCTCGAAGAGATAGCCGGCAAGACCAAGTTCATGCCGGACGAGTTCTTAAACGCCGAGGGGAACAACGTCACCGACGCGTTCAAGTACTACGTCACCCCCCTGCTGGGCTCCGATATGCCGTCGGCCGGCGGGCTGAGGGCCCCCAAGGCGGAGAAGATACTGAGGAAATAGGGCGCATTTGCGCGTTCAACAAGAGGGCGGGCCTAGCTGGCCCGCCCTTTGCCATCCATCCCCGGACGGGCGTCTTGCCGCGATGATGCCTCCGGCGGAAGGCGCATGGAGGAATCTCGCCCCGACGGTTGAAATACACATAAAACCCATAGGCGGATGGCACTGAAGACCGAGTACTCTTTGAGGGAAGGTGTCGCAATGAGGCGCTTCAGGACTTTGATCGCTCTGGTCATCCTCGCGGCCGCCTTGACGGGGGGCTGCTTTGAGAAGAAGGCCGGAAAGGCTCCCGTCGTGGTCGCCACCATGATAGACTCCGAGGGCAGCGTCCTCGGCAAGGCGATAGTGCTGCTTCTGGAGGACGCCAAGATAAAGGTCACGGACAAGGTCAATTTCGGTACCCCCGACATACTCAGGAAGGCGCTTGAGAACAAGGAGGTCGACCTCGTGGTCGACTATACTGGCTCCGGCCAGTACTACCATCCTGCGGAAGCTGCGGATACCACGGTCTGGAACGACCCGCAGAAGGGCTACGAGATCACGGCGAAGCTGGACAAGGAGAAGAACGACATCATCTGGCTGACTCCCGCCCAGGCCAACAACACGGAGATGCTAGCCGTAAAGAGGCTGTTCGCACAGGAGAACGGCCTGAAGGACATGTGGGACTTCGCAAGGTATGTGAACTCCGGCAAGGAGGTCAAGCTCATATGCTCCGCGAGCTTCACGGAGAACAAGCTGGGGCTTCTGGGATATGAGGAGAAGTACGGCTTCAAGCTCAAGGACAGCCAGCTCATAATCCTCTCATCGGGAAACACCGCCGAGATGCTAAAGGCCCTTAACGAGGGCACCAGCGGCGTAAACGCCTCGTTGGTGTACGGCACCGACGGGGCGCTGGACAAGATGGGCCTCGTCGTCCTCGAAGACCCCCTGCACGTTCCTCCGGTATACCTGCCGACGCCGGTGATCCGAGGAGAGGTGCTGAGGGCCTATCCGCAGATCGAGGACATGCTGCGCCCCGTCTTCGAATCCCTGACGCTCGAGAAGTTGCAGAAGCTCAACTCCCAGGTGGCCTACGACGGTAGGGACGCGACTGCGGTTGCGAAGGAATACCTCCGGGATAACGGCTTCCTCAAATGAGGGTTTCCAGGAGCGGCGCAAGGGATGTCGTCGGCTACGTCCTCATAGCCCTGCCGATCGTTCTCCCTATAGCCTCCGTCAAGGCTAACAGGCTGGCCAGCGGCGAAGCCGTATGGCTCTGGGGGCTAGGCTGGAAAGGCGTCCTCGCACTCCTTGCCGTCCCGGCTTTCATGTCCCTGGCGGCGCTCCTTGCGAGCTCGTCCAGGAAGGGCGCAAATCCGTACGCCATACTGAGGCCGCTCTGGTCCTTGATGCCGGCCGCGGCGCTAGTCGCCGTATCGTCCCTGACCCCTGCCGCAGGCCTTGCGGCCGGGGCGCGTTACGGGCTGGGGGCCGGGTTCTGGCTCATGTCCGCGGGGGCCGTGCTCCTTAGCGGCGCAAGGCGCGTCCCGCTTTCCGCGCTCCTGCTCCTTGCGGCGTCCCTAGCCCTTGCTTCGCTTTCCGGGTACGCAAGGGACGTGTCGCTGTTCATGGAGTTCGAATCAAGGAAGGCGATGTTCTTCGCGGAGCTTTCAAAGCACCTCAAGGTCGCCCTGCTGTCGGCCGCCGCGGCCGTGCTGCCCGGCATACTGCTGGGGTATTGGTGCCACGCGAGCGAGAGGGCCGGCAGGCTCGTCATGGGCTTCGTGAACCTCATGCAGGTCCTGCCCACCCTCTCCCTGTTCGGGCTGATAATGCTGCCGCTGACGTACGTCTCGCGGAAGATCCCGCTCCTTGCGGATCTGGGAATAAGGGGAATCGGCTTCGCCCCGGCGTTCATCGCCCTCTGGCTCTATTGCCTGCTGCCCATCACCGTGAACACCATGGCCGGGTTCGACGGCGTCGACCAGACGGTGCTCTTTAGCGCGAGGGCCGTGGGCATGACAGAAAGGCAATCCCTCATGAAAGTGCAGCTGCCGCTGGCATCGCCCGTCATATTCTCCGGCATAAGGACCGCCGTCGCCCAGAACCTGGGCAACGCCACGATAGCCGGGCTCGTAGGAGGAGGGGGCATGGGGTCCTTGATCTTCCTCGGCCTGGCGCAGGCGGCCCCGGACTTGGTGCTGCTGGGCGCGCTTCCCGTGATAACGATGGCCCTCGTTGCGGATGCCGCCTTGGGGCAGGCGGAAAGGATGATAAAGGTGGCCGTACTGCATGGCGATGATTAGCATCGAGAACCTTCATAAGAGCTACGGCAGCCAGGCTGCGCTCGACGGCTTCAGCCTCGAAGTCGAAGAAGGCGAGCTCATGGTGCTCATAGGCCCTTCCGGCTGCGGCAAGTCCACGCTCCTTAAGTGCGTGAACAGGATGGTAGCATCCGACTCGGGAAGCATCGCGCTTGCGGGAAGGCCGGTAACGGACTACAAGGAGGAGCTCCTAAGGCGCGGCATCGGCTACTGCATACAGGAAGTCGGGCTGTTCCCCCACCTGGACGTCTACGAGAACATAGCGGTCGTCCCGAGGCTCCTGCGCTGGCCCGAGGGGAGGATAAGGGAAAGGGTCGACAGGCTCATCGCCATAAGCGGCCTTTCGGCAGGCCACCTGCGAAAGCATCCCAGGCAGCTTTCCGGCGGCGAGGCCCAGAGGGTCGGGGTATTAAGGGCGCTGGCCTCGGACCCTCCCGTGCTTCTCATGGACGAGCCCTTCGGCGCGGTCGATCCGCTGAACAGGCACACCCTGCAGGCTGAATTCCTAAAGATGCAAAAGGAGCTCAAGAAGACCGTGGTCTTCGTGACGCATGACGTAGACGAGGCGATACTCCTGGCCGACAGGATAGCCCTGATGGAAAAGGGCAGGCTCGTGGCTGTCGATGCGCCCCAAGGGCTTGAGGCCCGCCTGGACGAGGCCTTCATAGGGGATTTCCTTGGCAGCGAGTATCCGCTGAGGTTGCTCGGCCGGTATGCGGTCAAGGAGCTCGGCCTTTGTGGAAACGGCGCCGAAGGCGGGCCTGAGGGTGATGCCCTGCGGCTGGAGATGGAACCGGGGATGACCCTCAAGGACCTTCTTTCCGGTTTGATAAGGGCGGAAGGGGACTATGTGCTGGTGACGACTCCCGAAGGAAGGGACATAAGGCTTTCCTTCTCGGACATCAAATGCCTTATGAAGGGCGCGAGAAGATGATCTGGGTGAGGAGGTCTGCCATAGCGGCGCTGTTTATCCTGTTCGTATTCGGCTTCAAGTACATAGAGGCCCTGTACGGGCTATTCGTGCCCCAAAGGCCCGCGATTGTGGAGAGGACCGCTATGTACGTGCTCGTATGGCAGCATCTGGTAATAGCCCTCGTCCCCACGCTTGCGGCGCTGGCGGTCTCGGCCACGGCCGGATGCCTGCTGCACGTCTACGGCAGCGAGGAGACTAAATCCCTCGCCGTCTCGCTGGGCTCGATAGGCGAGACGTTCCCGAGCGTCGCCATCATCGCGCTTTCAGTGCCCGTGCTAGGATACGGCAACCTCCCATGCATGCTCGCCCTTTTCGTATACGCCGTGCTCCCTATATTAAGGAACACCGTCACGGGCCTCGCTGAAGTCCCCCGGGGGGTCACGGAAGCCGCCAAGGGCATGGGGATGGACAAGCTCCAGATGCTGTTCAAAGTCGAGCTGCCCCTCGCCTGGCCCGTCATGGCGGCGGGCCTTCGCGTAGCCCTCATAATCAACATCTCGGCGGCAACCCTGGGCGCGACCGTCGGAGCGGGCGGGCTGGGGATACCCATAGTGGCCGGGATAAGGACCTACGATACCCTGATGGTGATGAAGGGCACGATGCCAGTCCTTCTAATGGCGCTGTTCGCCGACAGCATGTTCGCCGGCGCCGACGGGAAACGCAGCCGGAACGGATGATACGGCAGGGGCGCGCTCACTTGCCCTCCATGCGGGCGAGCGCCTCCCTAGCCTCCTTCCTGAACCTCTCGTCCTCTATGGGATCGTCCGTCCTCACGGGCAGGGAAAGCACCTTCGCAAAAGCCCTTCTGGCCTCGGCGTAACGGCCCCCCGCCTCCAGGACGCCTCCCAGGACCCCCCAGAAGGCCGGGTTCTTGGGCTCGAGGCGCACCGCTATGCCCGCCTCCTCTATCGCCCTTGCTATGTCTCCGCCAAGCATGCCCGGCAGCTTCCACAGGAAGAGGGCATAGAGGTTGTGAGCATCGGCGAAGCTGTCGTCTATCCTTATGCAGTCTTCTATGTGCCCTCTCACCACCGGAATAGCGAAGAGCATCGTAAATAAGCCTTTCTCAAGGGCGAGGCTGCCGTACGACGAGGCGAGCCAGTAGTGGCCCTCGACGAGCCCGGCGCCGGAGCGCACGGCGGCCTCGGCGAACTGCCTCGACTTCTCGAACAGCGCGACCCTTTCCCTGCCGGTCGCCTTGTCGCCCATGAACCAGAAGATCCTGGCGAGCCGCCAGCTTGCGTCGTAGTCGCCCGGTTCGATGACCGTCACCGCTTCGAGCAGGCCTATCGCCTCGTATACGTTCTTGATGTCATACCGCCTCTCGTACAGGCCGTCGGCCTTCTCTATCGTGGACTTCGGGGCGGCGCTTGCGGCATTGGAGAATGCGAGCAAGAACACGGCGAGCACCACGGCACGCCCTGCTACAATGGCCGTCCTGTATGAAATCCCGCGGTCCGTCCCGCCCGTGCCCATGGCCGCACCCCCTGCGACAAGCTGCCGCCGTGACGGGCGAACGGGCCCAAAACAGCGGCGTCACACCACGATTATACCTTCAAGGAGGCTTCATCGGTGATTTACATAGTCCATAACTTGCTTTTTGTCGTCCTTGAATTAGAATGAATAGAAAGACCCACCGATCCTAAGGCAGAATTCGCATAACACGGCCGCCGCATAGCCTGGAAGAAAGTTGGTGGCGACATGGCAGAAGGAGTCGTGATCGCAGCGGGCCTGTCCTCCCGGATGGGAGGCGCGAACAAGCTTTTACTCGACCTGGCCGGGCAGACCGTCATCGCAAGGAGCGTGTCGAGCCTGGTCCCCTATTGTGAAAGGATCTACCTGGTCACAGGACACCAAGACGATGAGATCAAGGCGGCCGTGGAGGCAATCCCCGGCGTCGTGACCGTCCACAACCCCTGCTACCGGGAGGGCATGCTGTCATCTGCCATCGCGGGACTTTGCATGGTGCAGGCGGACAAGTGCGTCTTCCTGCCCGGCGACTGCCCCATGGCGTGCGGCTCTGCCATAGAGCGCATGCTCACAATCGACGCCGACATAGTCGTGCCGAGATACCTGGGATCTGCGGGCCATCCGGTGATACTGGGCAAGAAGGCGATAAAGTGCCTCCTCACGGGCCGTGAGTACCCCACGCTGAGGGACTTCATAGAATCGGAGGGCGCGACCTACGTGGACGTCGACTGCCCGGGGATATTAGAGGACATAGACACCGAGGAGGACTACCGCCGCGTAGCTGAAGCCCTGAAGAAGGGGCCGAAAGAGGAAGCCCGATGAAGGACGAAGCGTGGATCGGAATACCGGTGAGAAGGACCGACTTCGACGACAAGGCCGAAGGCGCGGCGGTTTTCACCGCCGACATGGCCCTTCCCGGAACGCTGCACGCAAGGACCCTGAGATCAGCAGTACCCAGGGCGAGGATTGACCGCATCGACCTTCCCTCGCTGCCTGAGGGCTATCATTACGTCGACCGAAGTGACGTGCCGGGAAGCAACATCATGCCCAACGCCATTTCCGACCAGCCGTTCTTCGCCGACGGGCGCGTCAACTACGTAGGCGAGCCCATAATGCTAATCGTAGGGCCGGACCGCCAGGTCCTCTCGGACATACTGGGAGACATCAGGGTGCATTACACGGAGGAGAAGCCGATCCTCTCCATCGAGGAGGCGGAGGCCGCGACCGGAGGGTTCATACACGGAGACCTCCCCTATTTCGTCTCCTACGAGTACGGCAAGGGTGACTTTGAGCGCGCGGTAAGCGAGGCAGCCTTTTCCGTGGAGGACGAGTACAGGACCGGATACCAGGAACACGCCTACCTTGAGACCCAGTCCATGCTGGCTTCCTTTGTCGGCGGGGCCGTTACGGTCTACGGTTCGATGCAGTGCCCCTATTCGGTGAAAGAGTCGGTGGAAGCGGCCCTCGCGCTCGATCCCGAAAACGTGAGGGTTGTCCAGCTGCCCACCGGCGGAGGATTCGGAGGCAAGGAGGACTATCCGTCGCTTCCAGCGGTCCACGCGGCCCTTGCGTCCATGAAGGCGGGAAAGCCGGTCAGGCTCGTCTTCGACCGCAAGGAGGACATCATATCTACGACGAAGCGCCATCCCAGCAGGATAAGGATCAAGAGCTACTTGAGCCCGGAAGGCAGGATCCTGGCCCGCGACATCGACGTATGCACGGATGCCGGCGCCTATGCCGGGCTTTCGAGCGTGGTACTGCAAAGGCTTAGTTTTTCGGTCTGCGGCGTGTACGGCGTGGAAAACCTGAGGGTCAGGTCCTACGCCTACGCCACGAACAAATGCGTAAGCGGCGCGTTCAGGGGATTCGGAGGCCCCCAGGCATTCTTCGCGATGGAGATGCACATGGAGCACATCTCAAGGCGCCTGGGCCGGGACCCCCTGGCGTTCAGGAGGTCCCATTTCCTTAAGCAGGGCGGCACATCCTCCACCGGAGGCCTGCTCGCTCATCCGATCAGGCTCGACGACATCGCCGACGCGCTTAAGGAGGCTTCCCGGTACGGCGAGAAGGCGGCCCTGTACCAAAAGGCATCGGCCTCGGCAGGATGCCGCAAGGGCAACGGTGCGGCACCGCTTAGGGGCATCGGGCTTTCGATGTTCTTCCACGGGTGCGGCTTCACGGGAAGCGGCGAGAAGGACACCCTCAAGGCGAAGGCGAAGCTGAGGAAGAACAGGGACGGCACAGTGGAGATACTCGCATCCAGCGCCGAGATCGGACAGGGCTCGCTGACGACGCTCAGGAAGATAGTCGCGAAAACGCTAGGCATCCCGATCGGGGATGTCGTCCACAGCTATCCCGATACGGCAAGATGCCCGGACTCCGGGCCGACCGTCGCCTCCAGGACCGTGATGATAGTCGGCAGGCTCCTGATGGACTGCGCCCTGGAGATGAAGGGCCGCTGGAAGGAAGAGGAATTCGAAGTGGCAAGGTCCTACGTGTATCCCGAGGGCCTAAGCTGGGACAACGACAGGTTCCAAGGAAACGCCTACCCGGAGTACGCATGGGGCGGCAACGTAGTTGAAGTGGAGGTGGACCCCGTTACGTACGAGGTCGTGGTGACGGGCGTCTGGGGTGCCTACGACATAGGCGAGCCCATGGACGAGAGGATCGTGGCGGGGCAGATAGACGGGGCCGTGGCCCAGGGCCTGGGATATGCGAGCATGGAGGTGCTGACCGCGGAAGCGGGCCGGATGCTTCAGGACAACCTGACGACGTACGCGATTCCGACATCCGCGGATTTCCCGAGGACGAAAGCGCGCCTCATCCCCAATCCGTACAAGGAAGGCCCTTTCGGGGCCAAGGGCCTGGGCGAGCTGCCCCTGGTCGGTGTGGCGCCCGCCTTCGCCTCGGCGGTCGGCCAGGCCATAGGAAGGCAGGTCCGCAGGCTGCCGGTTACGGCGGAATACATTATGCGACTGATGGACGAGGAGGCGGATGATGGAGACTGAGGTTCGCTTCACCCTTAACGGTAAACCGGCCGAGGTGCTGGCCGACCCGTTGCGCCGCCTGATAGACGTGCTGCGCGACGACCTCGGCCTTACCGGCACCAAGGAGGGCTGCGGGGAGGGCGAATGCGGGGCGTGTTCGGTGCTCGTCGACGGAAGGCTCGTCAACTCCTGCCTGGTGCCGCTAGCCGCGGTTGCGGGCCGGGACATCGTAACGATAGAGGGCTTCAGGAAGACGTCCCGTTTCGTCCTGCTCAAGGAGTGCTTCGCCGACGAGGGGGCCGTGCAGTGCGGCTTTTGCACACCGGGGATGGTGCTCGCCGCACA
>ERZ795044.3864-NODE-3864-length-12488-cov-5.089279_pt1 | contig 12488 bp, 6 predicted proteins | sample MGYA00375128_ERZ795044 | MGnify/ENA primary metagenome ERZ795044 (study PRJEB30173, sample SAMN05720213) | anaerobic digester metagenome | isolation source: active sludge of municipal wastewater-treating anaerobic digesters | place: USA | collected 2014-12-22 ... | reverse complement strand
ACATCTACTCGATCGAGGATCTGGCGCAGCTGATCCACGACCTGAAGAACGCCAACCCGCGCGCCAGCATCAGCGTGAAGCTGGTGAGCGAGGTGGGCGTGGGCACCATCGCGGCCGGCGTGGCCAAGGCCAAGTCCGACCACGTGGTGATCGCGGGCCACGACGGCGGCACGGGGGCCAGCCCCTGGTCCTCGATCAAGCACGCCGGCACGCCGTGGGAGCTCGGCCTGGCCGAGACACAGCAGACGCTGGTGCTGAACGGGCTGCGCGGGCGCATCCGCGTGCAGGCCGACGGCCAGATGAAGACCGGGCGCGACGTGGTGATCGGCGCGCTGCTGGGCGCCGACGAGTTTGGCTTCGCGACCGCGCCGCTGGTGGTGAGCGGCTGCATCATGATGCGCAAGTGCCACCTGAACACCTGCCCCGTGGGCGTGGCGACGCAGGACCCGGTGCTGCGCCGGAAGTTCGCCGGCAAGCCCGAGCACGTGGTCAATTTCTTCTTCTTCATCGCCGAGGAGGTCCGCCAGATCATGGCGCAGCTCGGTATCCGCCGCTTCGACGATCTGATCGGCCGCTCCGACCTGCTCGACACGAAGAAGGGCATCGAGCACTGGAAGGCGCGCGGTCTGGATTTCAGCCGCGTGTTCTACCGCCCCGATGTGGCCGCTGAAGTGGCGCGCCGCCAGGTCGAGGAGCAGGACCACGGGCTCGAGCGCGCGCTCGATGCCTCGCTGATCGCGCGTTGCGCGCCGGCGCTGGAGCGCGGCGAGCGGGTGCAGATCCTCGATGATGTGCGCAACGTCAACCGCACGGTGGGTGCGATGCTCTCGGGCGAGCTCATCCGTCGTCACCCCGAGGGACTGCCCGACCAGAGCGTGTGGGTGCAGCTCAACGGCACCGGCGGGCAGAGCTTCGGCGCCTTCCTCGCGAAGGGCATCACCCTCTACCTCGCGGGCGAGGCGAACGACTACACCGGCAAGGGGCTCTCGGGCGGCCGTATCGTCGTGCGCCCGAGCATCGATTTCCGCGGCGATTCCACCGAGAACATCATCGTGGGCAACACGGTGCTCTACGGCGCGACCAGCGGCGAGGCCTTTTTCCGCGGTGTCGCGGGCGAGCGCTTCGCGGTGCGCCTCTCGGGCGCGACTGCCGTCGTCGAGGGCACCGGCGATCACGGCTGCGAGTACATGACCGGTGGCACCGTGGTGGTGCTCGGCAGGACCGGGCGCAACTTCGCGGCCGGGATGTCGGGCGGCGTGGCCTACGTCTACGACGAGGACGGTGAATTCGCCAGCCGCTGCAACACCGCGATGGTGGCGCTCGAGGACGTGTTGCCGGCGCGCGAGCAGAAGGCGAGCGTCGACCCGGCTATCTGGCACCGGGGCCAGGTCGACGATGAGTTGCTGCGCGCGCTGATCGAGCAGCACCACCGCTGGACCGGTTCGCTGCGCGCACGCGAACTTCTTGACGACTGGGACGAGGCCCGCGAGCGCTTCGTGAAGGTGTTCCCGCACGAATACAAGCGTGCGCTCGCCGAGCTGAACGCGACGGTCCCGGCCGCCGCCAGCGCCTGACCACCACTTCGCCTGGAGTACAAGGACCATGGGTAAAGTCACGGGTTTTCTCGAATACGAGCGCCTCGAGGAGGGTTACGAGCCGGTCGAGGCGCGGCTGAAGAACTACCGCGAGTTCGTGAAGGTGCTGGACGTCGGGCAGGCGCAGCAGCAGGGCGCGCGCTGCATGGATTGCGGCATCCCGTTCTGCAACAACGGCTGTCCGGTCAATAACGTGATCCCGGACTTCAACGACCTGGTGTATCGCGGCGACTGGCAGAACGCGCTGGCCGTGCTGCATTCGACCAACAACTTCCCCGAGGTGACCGGGCGCATCTGCCCCGCGCCCTGCGAGGCGGCGTGCACGCTGAACTTCAACAACGTGCCGGTGGGCATCAAGTCGATCGAGCACGCCATCATCGATCGCGGCTGGGACGAGGGCTGGGTGCTGCCGCAGATCCCGGCCGTGAAGACCGGCAAGCGCGTGGCCGTCGTGGGCTCGGGCCCGGCGGGACTCGCCGCCGCGCAGCAACTGGCGCGCGCCGGGCACGACGTCACCGTGTTCGAGAAGAACGACCGCGTCGGCGGCCTGATGCGCTACGGCATCCCCGATTTCAAGCTCGACAAGTCGCACATCGACCGGCGCATGGCACAGATGAACGCCGAGGGCGTGAGCTTTCGCACCGGGGTGCTGGTCGGCAGCATGCCCGAGGGCAGCAAGGTCACCAACCTGTCGCAGCAGACGATCGCGCCGGAGGAACTGCTCAAGGACTTCGACGCCGTGCTGCTGGCCGGCGGCGCGGAGCAGCCGCGCGACCTGCCCGCGCCGGGGCGCGAGCTCGACGGCATCCACTTCGCGATGGAGTTCCTGCCGCAGCAGAACCGCGTCAACGCCGGCGACAAGGTGAAGAAGCAGATCTCGGCCGCGGGCAAACACGTGATCGTGATCGGCGGCGGCGACACCGGCAGCGACTGCGTCGGCACCTCGAACCGCCACGGCGCGGCCAGCGTCACGCAGTTCGAGCTGCTGCCGATGCCGCCCGAGCAGGAGAACAAGGCGCTGACCTGGCCCTACTGGCCGATCAAGCTGCGCACCTCCTCGAGCCACGTGGAAGGCTGCGAGCGCGTGTTCGCGATCTCCACCCGGGAGTACATCGGCGAGAAGGGCAAGGTCACGGCGATCCGCACCGTCAACGTCGAGATGAAGGACGGCAAGTTCCTCGAGATCGAGGGCAGCGAGCAGGTACTGAAGGCCGACCTCGTGCTGCTGGCGATGGGCTTCCTGAGCCCCGTCGGCACCGTGCTCGACGCCTTCGGTGTCGCGAAGGACCCGCGCGAGAACGCGCGCGCCGCTACGGAAGGTGCCGAGGCCTACCGCACCAACGTCGACAAGGTGTTCGCGGCCGGCGACATGCGCCGCGGCCAGTCACTGGTGGTGTGGGCGATTCGCGAGGGCCGCCAGGCCGCGCGCGCGGTCGATGAGTACCTGATGGGCTCGAGCACGCTGCCGCGCTGAGTGTGACGCACGCTGTAGCTCGGCATTCATGCCGAAGGGTGCCCGTGGGTCGGCATGAATGGCGACGGGCCGCCGGCCACAGGCCGGCGGCGAACTCGCCCTCGACCTAGGTCTTGCCCCGTATCTCGTCGAGCCGCTGCCGGCGCAGGGATTCGAAGTACGTGACACACTGCCCCAGGTTGGCGAAGACAGGATTGCCGAAGTCCCGCCAACCGCCCTGTTTGCAGCTGTTCTGACTTTCGAGCAGCGGCGTAACCGTCACCGCCTTCGCCGCGACATCCTCGACGTGGAACGGCAGCTCGAGCCAGCGCTTCTGCGCGAACATCCGGGTCTGGTCCGCATAGTGCGGCGAATCGGGATTGGGTGTCTGGGAATAGCTCAGGATGCCGCGACTCACCGGCCCCTCGCGGGTGAACTCGGTAGCCTGGATCCAGCTGCCACCGCTGGTGACGTTCGGATAAGCACCCGCACTGGCTGAAAACGGTGCAACGACGATATTGAAGTTCCCCGACTGACCGGTTCCGCCGTGCATCGGAATCCGCTCGTCATTGCGTACCACGTACTGGATGTCGCCGAGTTGCGCGCCCAGCGGGACACCGGCGTCGTTCAGCTTCTTCACGGCCGTCGCCAGCGCGCGCAGCACGGCCGGATTGTTGTCGGTGTCCAGGCCGCGCGGCGTGTTTACCGGGTCGCTCGGATCGAAGGGCACACGGTAGTTGCGCTCACTGCTTGCGGCCGCGAACTCGCGGAACAGGTGCGCGCCGCGGCTGTCGAGATCATCATGCAGATCCCATTGCGCGAGCACGGGGCAGGCCGGCGAAATATCGACCACGGTCCCGCCGGACAGTGTCACGGAGGGATTGTTCTCGCACAGTGTTACCAGGTCGTCGCGCAGGATTTTTCCCGCATACGCGAGGTTGCTGAACATCAGTGCCTGCAGTTGCTCGAGCGTGAAGCCCTCGCCGGCCTGGCCATCCTCGCCGGAGAGCCGCTCGAGCACCTGGGTAAGGCCGGCCCGCGTACGCATGGAACGCGCACTGCCCACGGAACCCAGGCTGCTGTCGTAGCCGCTCAGCGGCTGGCGCGGGTTCGTCAGCCAGTAACTGTCGTTGGAGTTGAGCACGAAGTCCGTGCGAAACAGGTTGGGCAGCTTGCGCGGCCCGAAGATTCCTGGCGCGGCGGAGTCCGGATCCGTGCTCCACATGCAGTCGGAACGCGATCCGTCCAGCGCTCCGCCGCCCACGGCGCAGCTGGCGCGCTGAGCATCGCTGAGGTTCGGGATGGGGCCGGGGTCCGCGTACCAGGTTTCACCCGAAGAGTCCGCAGCGATCATGTTCGCCGGAGAAAACTGGTACTTGTCGTGCACGGCCTTCAGTTCGCGCACGGACGTCGCCTTCCACTGTTCTGTCAGGGCATTCACGCCGCGCCACTCGTCTACCGTGGGACGAATCGCAAACGCGATCTGCGTGGTCCACGGCGAGGCACCGCCCATCAGGAAGGCGCCGAAATGCGTCGAGTAGAAAGTATGTGTGCGGTTCTCCAAGCCGCCCTGGCCGTCCGGCACCTGTACCGTGACGGTCTCGGCGATCATGTCGTGCGGCATGCCGTCGAAGATGTATTTCGTCGGCTCTCCGGGTACCAACCGCAGCATGTAAATCGTGTTACGCGGCGCCGTGGACACAGTCGAGGTCCAGGACACGTGCTCCGAGGTGCCGAAAGCGACCTGCGGGCGCCCGATCACGTTGGCACCGAGCATGTTCATCTGGCCGGGAATCGTCTGGTGAAAGGCGTAGAAGCGGCTGATCCCGGTCCAGGGCTGGTGCGGATTGATCAGCAGCATGCCGGTGCCGTCTGCCGTCGCCCGGCGGCCAATGCCGAGGCCGTTGCTGCCGATGTCCACGATCAGCGAATCGCCTCCGGGGTCGAGTGCATCCGCAAGCAGCCTGCTGAAGTCCGGCGGCTCGGCAGGCGACTCGTCGGCCTGCACCAGCACCGTGGGCGGCGCTGCGGCCACGATCTGGTTCAGCAGGAAGGGCAGGAGGAAATTCATGCGCGAAATTCGTCGCCAGTCGACCGCGTCGATCTCGCGCACCCAGGGCTTGCCGCGGCAGCTCTCGTCAGGGATGTTGTCGATGCCCGTGTCGCGCAGATAGCGGTTGTAGCCCGCCGCGGCGCCGCGGAACACGGCGGCCTGCCGTGCATCCACAGGCTCCAGGGCGTCGCCGCGATCGATGAAGAGCTTGTAGAAGAAATCGCTTTCGAGGTTGCCCTGCTGCGGACCCAGGAAGCGTGAACGCTCGGCGGAAAAAGTGAGAAAGCGCTGGTCTGCCAGCAGGCAGACGATGTCTTCGGCCATTGCATAGCCGGTACCGAAACCGAGGCTGCCGTGCTCAGCCGCAACGATATGGGGTATACCGCCTTCGGTGCGGTATACCGTTGCCTCATAGCTCGCTTGCCGGTTGATCTGTTTCTCGATCGAAGCCGCCAGGGCTTCCCCGGATACCGTGGCCAAGCCTATGACGGCGGTCATCATTGCCACCGCGCGACACGCCCTCGGCGCCGAAATGCCGTTGGCTGCAGAAACTCTGTGCCATTTGCTCATCGCATAGCCCTCGTTAGTTAGACGGGCAGCGACACGCCGCCCTTGTTTTTAATCGAGCCGATTACACGACCGAGTGTAAATATTCCGTTTGCAATGTCAACGCGGCGCGGATGTCACGCCTGCGGAGAGGCGAGCACGCCACGATCAGGAGCGAACCGGTCGAGAGAGGGAGACTCTGAGCGCGTAGTTCAGCGCACGCTCGGATCAACGGTATTCGGCGCGCACAGGGCAGCGGAGATCACGTCCACCAGATGTGTCGCAAAAGCGCGCGAATCGAGGACGGGCGGGACGCCGGAGTCGATGAACTCCGCGTAGTTCGCACACAGTGAGCTGATCATCAACGCATACACCACCAAGCGCTCGCGGCGAATCGGCTCCGGCAGCGCACCGAGGCGACCGTCCAGCAGGTCGATGACTCTACTCATGGTCAAACGTATCGTGATCCCTTGGCGGAGATCGCCGCTGAGTTTGCCAAGGATCTGGGGAATGATGCGCAGGAAATCCCGTCCCGACGGCGAATCCAGGCGGGCGACCAGCGGAACCACGACAATCTCGAGAATATCGCGTACGGCGTAGTCCGTGCGCTTTTCGAGCTCGTCGAGCAGCGGGGTCTGCTTCACATCGATCTCGAGCTGATGGCGCAGCATGACTGCCTTGATCAGGCCGCGACGCGAGCCGAAGTGGTAATGCAGTGCCGAAGCGTTGCGTTGACCGGCGAGTTCATTGATGTCGCGCACCCGCGCCGACCAGACGCCCTTCCGGGCAAACAGGTACTCGGCCACGCGCAGCAATCGGTCCTTCGTGTTTACGCACGACGAGAGGTCGAGCGCGTGGGCGCCTTCCTTCACGGCATTCGTTGCACCGCCAGGCGGACGGCTGGCATCACGCGCTGTCTTCCTCGTGCTCATGCGGATCTGGTGCCTCAGTCGATTAAGCGGTCGACTCAGTCGAGCACGGCGATCGCGGAGATCTCCACCAGCATCTCGGGGTGGCCCAGCCGCGCCACGCCGATCAGGCTCGATGCGTTCGGCGGGAATGGTTCGCCGTCGAGCGCCACGTTCATCGCACGCACGAAAGTCGCGCTACGCTCCTCATCGAGACCGACCACGTACATCGTCGACGACACCACGCGATCCGGCCCGACGCCGAGCGCTTGCAGTGCGGTGCGCAGGTTGCGGAAGGCCTGCACCGTCTGGGCGTGCAGATCACCTCGCCCGATCAGGTTCATGCCGGCATCGAAGGGCCCCTGGCCCGCGATGTAGGCGGTGCGTCCGCCCCGGGCGAGCACCACCTGGGAAAAGCCTTCGAGCTCGAACAGGCCGGGAGGATTGATGCGTTCTACCGTCGCCATCGCAGGCACTCCATTTTCTGGTTGTCGTGAACCGCACGGGCATGCGCTCGCCCGGCGATGCGCGGCTCGCTCAGCCGACGCGCGCGATCGCATCGCCGGCCCGGATGACTCCGGCCTGCTCCACGATCACGTTGACGCCGAGCTGCCGCGCGCCGTGCTCGACCATTGCCCGTGCCAGCGTCGGCTGCGCCGCCAGCCCGAATTGAGGCTGTGCCCGCCCCGGCATTGCACAGCGCACCGTGCGCGAGTCGATGCGCAGACGCGCTTCGCCGATCGCCAGGTGCCAGCCGAGCCAGGCATCCTCGCCCGGCTGCGCGCCGGCACCGTCGATATCGATCAACAGATTCGGACGAAACCGGCGTACGTCGGTGTCGAGGCCGCTGCGAGCGCGCAGCCACGCCAGCGCATTGCGACTCATCAGGTGAAGAGGGAAGGCATCGACATAACTGCCCGGCGGCGTCGCGCAGTCGGCGAGATCCTGCATGAAAACGGCGGCGGCGTCCGACATCAGACTGAAATCCGGCGGTGCCTCGTGCGCCTGCAGATCCATCTCGGCGGCCGTCGATTCCGGTGTGCGCGAGTGCGCCAGCCGGTAGTGATCGCGATCGTGCGCGGGCGCGCGCGGGCTCAGCCGCACCGCGCGCTGCAGCCACGCGCTGAGTTCGGCGTCGCGGTCCGCCGCGGCGCTGTGCAGGATGCGGCCGTCCGGCCCCACGATTTCCACCGGGATCACCGCCGCGGCATAGGCGTCGGTCGCGGGCGTGCTTCCCCCGACGTAGCGCGCGACGTAGCCCAGCAGCTCGGGCCAGCGTTTGGCGCTGCGAATCTCCCGGGCGTCGCCGTCGATCACCGCCCAGTGACGATCGCCTGCCAGTCCCCCGGCATCCACTAGCGCTTGCGCCACCGCCTCGCCCCCCATGCTCTTCACCGGATAGCGCCAGACCTCCACCACCTTGCCCACCTGCATATCGCATCCTCGAGCCGAGCCGCCGCCCCGGTTCCAGCCGCCACCATACGCCATTGCGCACGGAAGCTGGAACCCGGCAGGGCGCGGAGTGAATGAGCAGGCCCCCGTGGGTCGGCATTCATGCCGACAGAGGGTTTGTCGGTCGCAGCTGTCGCCATGAATGGCGACCTACGGCCATGAATGGCGACCCACGTTGCGGTCAGGGTCCGGGCTGTTGCGGTAACCCTGAGGCGGCGAGCGCGGGGTCGTCCGGATTGACCTCTGCCAGTGACTGCAGCGCCTGCCCGGCACCCGCCGTGTCGCCGCTGTCGCGGCGCAAGGCCGCAAGCGCCAGCAGCACATCGCGCGTGCCGCCGGCGCGGCGCGCGCTCTCCTCGAGCACCCTGATCGCCTCGCTGAGTTGCCCCGCATCGGCGAGCGCGACGGCGTACACATACGCGTGGCGCGGCTCGTCCGGCGCGGCGCGGTGTGCGGCCTCCAGTTCGACCAGGGCTCCGGTTTTCCTGCCCTGGCGTACCAGCGTCAGTCCGAGTGCCTCGTGCAGGGCCGGTGCTCCAGGCGCCGCCTGCAGAGCATCGCGCAGGACCTGTTCCGCCTGCGCCTCACGCCCGGTCGCTCGGTACAGATCGGCAAGGTTGATCGCCGCCGGCACGAAGCGCGGATCGCGTTGCAGGGCGCGTCGGTAGGCTTCCTCGGCGCCCGTGGCGTCGCCGCGCCAGCCCGCGAGGTTGCCGAGGTTCAGCCACGCTTCGGGGCGGTCGAGGTTTTCGCGCTGCGCGGATTCGAATTCCGCGATCGCCGTATCGAAGGCCGCCATCGACGCCGGGTCCGGCAGGGCGCCGGCACCCGCAATCACGCGCGCGGCTTCCATGCGCACCGCGCGTGTCGGATCGCCGAGCAGCGGCGTGAGCACGCGCGCGATATGCTCCGGCGCTGCCGTCTGCTGTGCGGTGACGGCCGCGTGGCGCAGCTGCGCATCGGCATCGCGCAGCGATGCACGGATGGCCGCGTCCGCGGCCGCGCCCGGGTAGCGAGCGAGCAACTCGATCGCCGTGGCGCGCACGATCGCCGGGCGCGAGGGATCCCGCACGAGGGCGAGCAGCGCGGCGGCGGCGCCCGGCCTGGCGCGCCGACCGGCGTCGATCGCCGCGCCGAAATGCACCTCCTGCCGCCGCCCCGGCCCATACCACGTCGCCACCGCGTCCGCGGCCCATTGCGCCTGCCGGTTGCGGTGGCAACCGGTGCAGGCATCGGGCGTGCCGAGCGCCAGCGACAGCTCGGGACGCGGCACGCGCAAGCCGTGGTCACGACGCGGGTCCACGACCATATAGGTGGTCGCGGGCATGTGGCAGTTCACGCACTGCGCCCCCGGCGAGCCCATTGGGTGGAAGTGGTGCGACGGGGCGTCGTATTTTGCGCTCGCGTGACACTGGGCGCAGACGGCGTTGCCCTCGGCGCGCAGCTTCTGCCCGTGCGGCTCGTGGCAGTCGCCGCAGGTCACGCCGGCCTCGTGCATCCGGCTCTGGCGGAACGAACCCCAGGTGAATACCTCGTCGAGCTGCTGGCCGTCGGCGTGGTAGAGGCCCTCCTCGAGCGTGGATGGCAGGTAATGGTCGTGCAACGGCGCGCCAGCGCGATAGCCCTCGGCCAACTGTGCCCGGCGGGAGTGGCACTGGGCGCACACCTGCAACTCACGCTCGCTGTCGCGCGGCGTGCTGCGCGTGGCGTTGCCGCTGGCGGGGTCGATCGACCAGTGCACGCCGCGGCGCTCGTCCAGCGCCACCGTCAGGCCCTTCGAGGGATCGGATGCACCCGGGGTCCTGCTCCATGCGAGGTGCGCCGATCCCGGTCCATGGCAGGCTTCGCAGCCCACGCTGATTTCCGACCAGCGGGTAGCGAAGGCGTCGGCGTCGGCGTCGAAGCCCTTGCGCACGTCGGTCGAATGGCAGTCGGCGCACATGAAGTTCCAGTTCTGCGCGCGAGCGCTCCAGTGCAGTTCGTCGCGGTGATCGATCTGCTCGTCCGGGTACTGGCGGAACCAGCGCTGTCCGTCGGCGCTCGCGGGGCGCGTGTCCCAGCCCAGTGCCAGGGCCTGCAGGCGCCCGCCCGGCAGTTCGACGAGGTATTGCTGCAGCGGCGCGACACCAAAGGTGTACTTCACCTCGAAGTCGGCGAGCTGGCCGTCGGGTCCGTCGGTACGCACGAAGAAGCGGCCGTCGCGCCGGAAGAAGCGCGACTCGACGCCCTGGACGTTGAGGCGGGCGTCATCGAAATCACCCAGCACCGTATCGGGCGTGGCGTGCTGCATCGCGCGCGCGTGCTGTGAGCCTTGCCAGGCAGCATGCTCGGTGCGATGGCATTCGCCGCAGGTCCGGCTGCCGACATACCCGGCGACCTCGGGCGACGCGGCACTGGCCGCAGCCGGCTGGACTGGCGGAGCCGGGGCGGCGGTCGCGGCGGCTCCGGTTGCCGGCGCCGGGGCGGCCGGCGGCGCATCGCGTGGCGAAAGCAGCCACGCGGCGATGCCGAGCGCGGCCAGCGCGGCGAGCAGTACCGGCCACCACCGGCGGTACGCGCTCGTATCCGCGGTCGCGCGGGACGTGCCTGCGGTCAACGCGGGGGCGGGTACGGATCGGGGCTTGCGTTTGCGGGTCATGGGAGGCTTGGGTCGTGAGCGGCAGCAGCGTCGGCGCGCACTTTAGCAGATGTAGTCAGGGCTGCCGGCAGAGGAGCGCGCGGGGCAGTCGCGCGACAGGGGCCGGGGAACGGCATAGGCGGTTATGATGGCCGCCATGACCCAGCCGACTCCCCCGCTCGCCGTCACTTCGCTCGCTGCATCCGCCGCTGCCAGGGGACCGGCCAGCCTCAATCCCGCCCAGCGCGAGGCCGTCCTGCACGGTGCCGGCGCCGCCGGGCCCGCCGGTCCGCTGCTGGTGATCGCCGGCGCGGGCTCGGGCAAGACCAACACCCTGGCGCATCGCGTCGCGCGCCTGATCGCCGACGGCGCCGACCCCGGGCGCATCCTGCTGCTCACCTTTTCGCGTCGTGCCGCCGAGGAGATGGGGCGGCGCGTGCGACGCATCCTGGCCGAGGCCGCGACGGCCCGACCCGCGCCGGCGCGCCTGGAACTGCCGTGGTCCGGCACCTTCCACGGCATCGGCGCGCGGCTGCTGCGCGACCACGCCGGGCGCATCGGCCTCGATCCGGGTTTCACCATCCACGACCGCGAGGATTCGGCCGACCTGCTGAACCTGGTGCGCCACGAGCTCGGGCTGTCGAGCACGCGCCGGCGCTTCCCGCAGAAGGGCACCTGCCTGGCGATCTATTCCGCGGCGGTGAACACGCGCGCGCCGCTGCCCGAGGTGTTGCAGTCGGCCTTTCCGTGGTGCGCGGAATGGGACGAGGAGCTGAAGCGGCTGTTCCGCGCCTACGTCGAGGCCAAGCAGGCGCAGCAGGTGCTCGATTACGACGACCTGCTGCTCTACTGGGCGCAGATGGTGGCCGAGCCCGCGCTCGGCGCCGAGATCGGCGGCCTGTTCGACCACGTGCTGGTCGACGAGTACCAGGACACCAACCACCTGCAGGCCGCGATCCTGCTGGCGATGAAGCCCGACGGTCGCGGCCTCACCGTGGTGGGCGACGATGCGCAGTCGATCTACGCCTTCCGCGGCGCCACGGTGCGCAACATCCTCGATTTTCCGGCCGCCTTCACGCCGCCGGCGACCGTGGTGACGCTGGAGCAGAATTACCGCTCCACGCGCCCCATCCTCGAGGCCGCGAACGCGGTGATCGCGCTCGCTGCCGAGCGTTTCACGAAGAACCTGTGGTCGGAGCGCGACTGCACCGCGCGGCCGCGCCTGGTATCCGTGAAGGACGAGGCCGACCAGGCCGCTTTCGTCGCCGACACCGCGCTGGCGCGGCGCGAGGAAGGGCTGCGGCTGCGCCAGCAGGCGGTGCTGTTTCGCGCCGGCGCGCACAGCGCCCGCCTCGAGCTGGAGCTCGCGCGGCGCAATATCCCGTTCGTGAAGTTCGGCGGGCTGAAGTTCCTCGAGGCGGCGCACATCAAGGACGTGCTGGCGCTGCTGCGCTGGGCCGAGAACCCGCGCGACCGCGTGTCCGGTTTTCGCGCCATCCAGTTGCTGGCGGGCATGGGTCCGAAGTCGGCTGCTCGCGTGATGGACAATACCCTGGCCGCGGGCGGGGCGCTGCGCGATGCCGCCGGCGTGCCGCCGCTGGCGCGCGAAGGCTGGTGCGGTTTCGCGGCGCTGATCGATCGCCTCGCGGGCCGCGCCGATCCGCCGTCCGTCCTGACTCCGCAATGGCCCGCGGATTTCGAGCTCGCCTGCCGCTGGTACGAGGGACAGATGCCGCGCCTCTACGAGGACGCCGCGGTACGGCTGCTCGACATCCGCCAGCTCGCACGCATCGCGGCGAGCTACCCGGACCGCGAGCGTTTCCTCACCGAGCTCACGCTGGATCCGCCCAGCGCCACCAGCGAC
>ERZ795044.3861-NODE-3861-length-12495-cov-16.309244_pt1 | contig 12495 bp, 16 predicted proteins | sample MGYA00375128_ERZ795044 | MGnify/ENA primary metagenome ERZ795044 (study PRJEB30173, sample SAMN05720213) | anaerobic digester metagenome | isolation source: active sludge of municipal wastewater-treating anaerobic digesters | place: USA | collected 2014-12-22 ... | reverse complement strand
GACTACATCTTTGTGGTGGACATCTCGGGCTCCATGCACGGCTTTCCGCTGGATACCGCGAAGACCCTGCTGCGCGAGCTGATTGGCAACCTGCGTCCCAGCGACACCTTCAATGTGATGCTGTTTTCCGGCAGTAACCGTCTGCTGAGCCCTCATTCTGTACCCGCTACGCGCGCCAACATCGAACAGGCCATCCGCACCATCCAGCAAATGGGCGGTGGTGGCAGTACCGAGCTGATGCCCGCGCTCAAACGCGTCTATGCCGAGCCCAAAGCTGCCGATGTGTCGCGCACCGTGGTGGTGGTGACCGACGGTTATGTGACTGTGGAACGTGAAGCGTTTGATCTGGTCCGCCGGAACCTCTCGCAGGCCAACCTGTTCTCGTTTGGCATTGGCTCCTCGGTCAACCGCCACCTGATGGAAGGTCTGGCACGGGCCGGCATGGGTGAGCCCTTCATCATCACGCAGCCATCTGAAGCGGCCGCACAGGCTGCACGCTTTCGCAAGATGATTGATTCGCCGGTGCTGACCAGCGTCAAAGCACAATTTGACGGTCTGGACGTGTATGACGTGGAGCCGCGTCATCTGCCCGACGTGTTGGGCGAACGCCCCGTTATCGTGTTTGGCAAGTGGCGTGGTGACGCCAAAGGCAACCTCATCATCGAAGGCCAGACCGCGAGTGGTCCGTTCAGCCAGACCCTGCCTGTCGACGCAGCAGCCGTCTCCACGGGCAGCAACGCCGCCCTGCGTCACCTGTGGGCGCGCCACCGCATCGCCAGCCTGTCCGATCAGGAGTCGCTGGAAGGGGGTGACGCCTTCAGCAAACGCATCACCGATCTGGGTCTGCAATACAGCCTGCTGACGCAATACACCAGCTTCATCGCAGTGGATCAAGTGGTGCGCAACGTCGCGCCACAAAACAGCACCAGCGTGAACCAGCCTTCGCCCTTGCCACAAGGCGTGAGCAACCTCGCCGTGGGCGCTGAAGTGCCCAGCACACCCGAGCCTGCGACCTGGGGCGCTGTCATCGTGGTGTTGTCGGTGCTGGCCCTGATGGCCCGCAGAGCACGACGTACCGGCGGCGGCAACACTAACCGCTTCACGGCCTGATCATGACCACACTGCGCCTGCCTCGCCTGCTGCAGATGCCACGCTTCGTGTGGTTTGGCATCCGAATCGATACCGCCCCGGAGTGGCTCTGGCTGATGCTGCTGGCCGCAGCGCTGTGGCCCACCTGGTGGTGGATGGGTCAGCGCATGGTCGATGGCTCGGACGATCCAATGGGCCTGCTGGCGCTGACCGCACTCACCGTGGTGGTCTGGCTGCATCGCCACGTGCTGCGCCCGTCGCCGCGCCTGGGGTGGCTGTCGCTGGCACTGGCCGGTGCAGTCGCGGCCACGGCAACCCGTGCGCATCTGCCCGATCTGGCCAGCGCACTCATCGCCCTGCTGTCGCTGGCAGCCGGCCTGGCTGCATTCCTGCCAGCCCGAGTGGCCACCGCGCCGGTTATAGGCCTGTCCGTGCTGTCGCTGCCGTTGCTGGCATCCCTGCAGTTTTATGCCGGCTACCCGCTGCGCGTGGTGACGGCCGAGATCAGCCGCTGGCTGCTGGCGCTGGGCCATGAAGTCACTCGCAGCGGCAGCAGCCTGCTGGTCAACGGCCATCTGGTCATCGTCGATGCGCCCTGCTCGGGTGTACAGATGGTCTGGCTGGGTTATTTCACCGCCTGTGTGGTTGCGCTGCCGGCGGCGCACACCAACCGCACGTTCCTGATGCGCCTGCCCGCCGTGGGCGTGCTGGTTCTCACTGGCAACATCGTGCGCAACACGCTGCTGGTCGCGGCCGAAGCATCCGGCCGGCACCTGCCGGGCTGGGCGCATGACGCCATGGGTCTGGTGGTGCTGGCCGTGGTCTGCAGTGGTATTGGCTGGGTGATGGCACGACCCGCCCGGCTTCATTCGCGTGGAGGCACCTCATGAACATTTTTGCCAACCGATTCCTCAACCGCGTGCTGCACAAGACCCTGTGGGCCGTGCTGCTGCCCCTGTGCCTGTTGTGGGGGGTGGCACAGGCTGTTCATCAGAGCGCCAAAACGTCAACCTCTGCGCAAGGCGATGCATCCCCGGTCGCTGCCGAGCTGCCCGCCCAATGGAATGGCGCCACTTTACGCCCACTGGCCTTGAGCGAAGTGGAGCATCGATTCGCGCGCCGCTTTCCCGGCACCATCAACCGTCTGACCGACGGTGAGCAGGTGCTGGTGCTGCGTACGGTGCGCCAGCCCACCCGCATGCTGCATCCCGCCACCGATTGCTACAGGGGTCTGGGCTATCGCATCCATGATGAACAGCTCGAAGCCGTTGCAGGTCAGGCTCACTGGCGCTGCTTCATCGCAGAACGGGCTGGCCAGCGCATCCGCGTGTGCGAACACATTGAGGATGCCAAAGGCCAGACCTTCACGGATACCTCGGCCTGGTACTGGGCAGCAGTGGCCGGGCAATCATCCGGCCCGTGGCAGGCCATCACGGTGGCGAGGCCTTTATGAGGATGACGGTGAAAACCCTCTGGCGCGCACTCACGCTGCTGGGCGTGGCAACGGTCGCCCTCGCCTTGGCGGGACTGGGGTTGCTGTTCATGGCGCGGCAGGCCATCAAACCGGCACCCGGTGAATGGGCCACCAGCGTGCACGTGGGGCCTGCCACGGTTCAGGTCGGCGTGCCGACGCTCATCTGGCTCGGCACAACCCCATGGATCTCCATGCTGCTGGATGGTCGCAGCCTGACCACCCAGCTGGGCACTATCAGGATGCAATGGCAGGCAGACAGCGAAACGCTGGCACTGCGCTGCAGTCCGTGCAGCATTCCCGCGCGCGGACTGGGCACCGGGGCCCTGCACTTCGACGAGGCCAACCTGCTGGTACGTCGCAAAGGATCGCGTCTTGAAGGCAGTCTCTCCAGCGGCCATGTGGTTGCTGCATGGGATGGTGTCCTGACGCCGCAATCACTCAAGCTGCAGATCAACCTGCCTGCAACGCCAATACGCGACGGCTACGCGCTGTTTGCCAGCGTCATTCCCGAAGTGCAGCTAGCTACCATCGACGGCACGTTCAGCCTTCGTGCAACCTTGTACTTGCCGTCAGGCAACTACACGCTGACTCCCCGCGTGGAAGGATTTGCCGTGCAGGGTTTGGGCACCGGGTCGCTCGCAGCAGCAAACAGCACCTGCTCGGCAGGCCTGCGCAAAAGCCGTCTGCGCGCAGACAGCCTGCTCGCCCGGGCCGTGATGGCGGCGGAGGATCAGCGCTTCTTCGAGCACGCCGGTTTTGATCTGGCAGAACTCACGGCCTCGTTTCAGCGCAACCAACACGAAGGTCGCATCGAGCGCGGTGCCAGCACGTTGTCCCAGCAATTGGCAAGGCTGCTGGTGACCGGTGCCGAGCGCACGCCCACCCGCAAGCTGCGCGAATTGCTGTACGCAGTGGAAATGGAGCAAACGCTTGGCAAGGCGCGCATCCTGCGTCTTTACCTGGACAGCGCCCCCTGGGGCAGTGGCATCTGCGGTGCAGAGGCTGCCGCGCGCCAATACTTCGGCATCCGGGCGCGCGAACTGGATGCTGGCCAGGCCGTCTGGCTGGCTGCCATGCTGCACCACCCCGTCATGGAAGCCGATCACTGGGCCACCACTGGCCGCATCAACGTGGCGCGTGCCCATTGGGTAGCCAACGCCATGCGGCCCATGCCACGCAGCGAACGGGACGAGCTGGTCAACAGCCTGGCCGAAGTGGACTGGCCCGCACCGGCGGCCCGACTGCCGCTTCCCTGACGGAAAAACCGGCGGTAAGGCTAAACTGCCAGCATGACTGACCCCATCCGCCTCTACCCCGCTCTGGCGCACGTCACGCCTGCGCTGGCGGACCTGGGCAGCACGGCAGGCCCCATGACCGTGCCAGTCGGGGCCGTACTGTTTGACGAAAACGCGCCCTGCCAGGGCTTTCCACTCGTGCTGGATGGTGAAGTGAAAGTTTCGCGCCATTCCGGTGACGGACGTTCGCTGGAACTCTATCGCGTGGTACCTGGCGAGTTGTGTCTGGTGTCCAGTGCCTGCCTGTTCCGCAAGGCGCCGCTGTCAGCCCACGGCATCACGACTAAACCCACCACCCTGTTGTTGATCCCGCCACCCATCTTCAACGCCTGGCTGGAGTCACCCTCATTTCGCAATGACGTGCTGGGCCTGTTTGCCGAGCGCATGGCCGACCTGACCGGGCTGATTGATGCCGTGGCCTTTCGCAAGCTCGACCAGCGCCTGGCCGCCGCCTTGCTGGGCCGGGGAAGTGATCTGGCCATTACCCACCAGACGCTGGCTGACGAGCTGGGCACCGTGCGCGAAATCGTCACCCGGCTGCTGCGCCGGTTTGAGCGGGAGGGCTGGGTTGAGCTCTCGCGCGAGCACATTCACATTAGCAACAGCGCGGCGTTACGTGCCCTGTCATCGTCGCTGTCGTAACCCTGTGTGACCTGAGTCACAGACCTGAGGTCATTACGGGTATCCAATTGCGCCATCAACCACTTTTTCCAAGGAGCTAACCATGAAAATCAATGAAGGCGGAATTGACCGCATCGTACGCATCGTCGCCGGTCTTGTTCTGATCGGCCTGGCTTATACGGGCACCGTCGGCATGTGGGGCTATATCGGCGTCGTACCACTGGCAACGGGTCTGATCGGCTGGTGCCCGGCCTATACGATGCTGGGCATGAACACCTGCCCCATGAAAAGCAAGACCTGAACAACCACCCCCACGCATCGCGGCCCCCTGTGGGGCCGTTTTGCTTTGGGACGGGGCCCGGCGCCAAAACTTTACAAACTCTTATCGAACAGCCATCTGGCAGATACACGGGGCGCGCAAACTTCTTTTCAACCTGATAACGCATTTGCGCTCTCAGGCTTCTTAACTGAAAAGGAAGCGTATATGAAATCCGTATTCAAACCCCTGTTGATCGCCGGCTTGCTCGCCACAGTGGGCTTCACCGCTGTTGCACAGGGCATGGGCCATGAGGGTGGCATGCGTCACGGCCAGGGTGACCCGGCCAAGATGCAGCAAATGATGGTCAAGCGCCAGGATGACCTCAAGGCCAAGCTCAAGCTCACGCCTGCTCAGGAAGGCGCATGGACCGCTTATACCGGCGCCATGAAACCGCCCGCCGCCCAGGCGGCTGCACATCCCGACCGTGCTGCCATTGAGAAAATGACCACGCCCGAACGTATCGACTTCATGAAGACCATGCGTGCCACACGGGATGTCGAGATGAACAAACGGGCCGACGCCACCAAGGCCTTCTACGCCGCGCTGAACGCAGAGCAAAAGAAGGTGTTTGACGCCGAGCATATGAACCATGGCGGCCAGCGTGGCGGACGCCACGGCGGCGGCATGATGGGTCATGGCCCGATGATGGGCAAGAGCTGAACTAGGTCAGCAGGGTTGCCAGCTCTCCGCTGGCAATCAGTTTTTCCAGATCAACGGCACCGCCCACCAGCGTGCCTTTGACAAAAACCATGGGAAATGTGGGCCAGCCGGTCCACATTTTCAGTGCGTTGCGTTTGCGCCAGTTGTTGAGATAACTGCCGTATTCCAGATAACGGTAGGGCACATTGGCCGCATCCAGCAGACGGCGCGCCTTACGCGGCATCGGGTTCTGGCTCATGCCCACCACCACGACCGGGTTGGCGGCAACTGCTGCCTGCACCTCGTTCACGATGTCCTGATGATGCGAGGCGACCTTGTTGCGAATCGCAGCGTGAATACGGGATTCATCCAGGATAGGGCGTGGCATGGTAACTTCTTTCGGTGTGCAAAGCCCGCATTATGCGCAGGTACACTTTGGCTTTCGCCACCACAACAGTCCCTCCCGTGCCATCAGCCCCTTCAGCCCTGCCGGTCGTACGCTCCATCAGCCCCCAACAGCCCTTCGTCTGGCTGGTGCTTGCCTGGCGCGACATGGCCCGCGCAGGCTGGGTCAGTTTTGCCCACGGCCTGGCGCTGGCGTTTTTTGGTGCGGCCATCGTCGCTGTGGCGCACAACCGCTTCTGGCTGCTGTCTGGCGCGCTGTCCGGCTTTCTGGTGGTGGCACCGGTGTTGGCAACCAGTCTGTATGCCCTGAGCCGCGCGCTGGAGCGGGGTGAAAAAGCCGACTACCGCGTCGTACTCAAAACCTGGCTGAACTGGCAGGGCAGCCACTTCAACAAATGGGGCAATGACTATTGGTGCATGGTGCAGTTTGGCGCGCTGCTGGCGCTGGCGGCCACTGGCTGGGTGCTCACGTCGGCGGCCCTTATCACACTGCTGGCTCCCGCGCCCATTCATACCCCGCTGGACTTCGTTCAGCACGTGGTGCTGGCCCGCCATGGCTGGCTGTTCGAACTCTGGCTGGCGATGGGTGGCCTGATGGCGGCCCCCATGTTTGCTTCCAGCGTCGTAGCCATGCCGCTGCTGCTGGACCGGCGGGTCACACTGTTGCAGGCAGTACTGACCAGCTGGCAGGCCGTGCTGGCCAACCCCGTGACCATGGCGGTGTGGTCCGGCCTGATCATGCTTTTCACACTGCTGGGGCTGGGTTCGCTGCTGCTGGGGCTGATTGCCGTCATTCCCATGCTCGGACATGCCAGCTGGCATGCCTACCGCGATCTGGTGGACGTCTCCGGCGTGCCCCTGCGTGAAACCGAAGCAAATGCCGCACCTGCCAGTGAGACGGGTGGCCACTGATGTTTGGTTTTTCTGAAGAGCAGATCGCCGGCTTTGGCCTTTCCTTCGGCGTGGGCGCCTTCATGCTCTACATGCTGTTCATCATCGGACACCTGGCCTGGGAATCCAAGGCCGGCAAATTCGGCACCTTTGTGCTGTTTCTGGGTCTGGCGTTCGGCATGGTGGGCTTTGCCGCCAAGTTCATCATCCAGTGGATTCTGACTCCCTAGAAGAAAGCCCGCAGAATCAGGGTCTCAGGCGACGGGCCGTATCCCGATCAGCAGGCCGTGCAACACAAACGCAAACACGCCCCAGGCAACAGCCCCTGCCAGTACAGCGGTAACGGTACTCGCCACATCACCAGCCGGGTATTGCGTACCCTGCGCACGGTCACGCCGGCGGGCCGCCATGAAATCCAGCGCGCCCCAGACCAGAAATGAGCCGAACAGCACCGCATGCGCCACGCTGCCATTGGCCAGCAAGTGCGCCAGCGCCCAGGTCATGACGCCCAGCACCATGGGGTGGTGAAAACGCGCCTTGATCGCATTGCCCGGCACATAGGTTGCGGCCAGCAGCACAAACGCCACCAACGTCAGCAGTGAAGCCGCATGGCGCATGCCAACCGGTGGCATCCACAGCATCACCGGCGTTTCACGCGCAACACCAAAGCCCCAGATGATCAGGCCAAACCCCAGCAGCGACAGCAGCGAGTAAACACCCTTCCAGACGCGCTCCCCCACCTGTGCCAGCATTCGTGTACGCCAGCCATCCGCCACGATGCGCACCGAGTGCACACCCAGAAAAATGACCAACCCCAGAATCAGATACGTCATGGCCGCCTCAGGCCCCCAGCACGCGGTTCTTGCCCGCCCGCTTGGCCAGATACATGGCCTGGTCGGCCCGCTTGATGGCGTCTTCGCCAGACTCGTCAGGCGCCAGCTGCGCCACGCCGGCACTGAACGTGATCAGGATCTTCTCGGTCCCTGCCAGAAAGAACCGCGTCGTCAACTCGCGCTGTAAACGTGTCATGGCATCCATTGCCCGGTCCAGCGGCGTGTCCGGGAACAGAATCACGAATTCTTCACCGCCATAACGCGCCAGCGTATCCTGCGGGCGCATGCACTCACGTGCCACCTTGGACAAATGCGCCAGCGCCACGTCACCCGTGGCATGTCCCAGCCGGTCGTTGAGCTGCTTGAAATTGTCAATGTCCAGCAGGCCCACACTCAGCGGTGTTTCCTTGCGCCGGAAGCTGGACACCTCGCGTTTCACCGCCTCATCCAGCCCCTTGCGGTTCAGCGCACCAGTGAGCGTGTCATGACGCGCCAGCGTGCTCACCCGGTCCAGTTCCTGGTGCAGCTTGGCGATCTCGGCGTCGGTGTTCAGGGTTTTCTCGCGCATGTTGCGCAGCTCGTCGCGCGTGCTCAGGCTGTCGCGCGCCATGCCACGGGTTGCGCCCACCACTTCTTTCAGCACGGGTGCAATCTCGGCCAGCGTTTTGGCCTGCTCGATCAGGCGCGCGTTTTCTTCCAGCTTGGACTGGAACACGCTGGTCGAGTCCGACATCTGCGACAAACGTTCGATGAACGTCAGCAACATCTGGCGCATTTCTTCCTGTGCCTCCAGCGCGCGGCCCTTGGCTTCGGTCTGCTTGAAGATCACATCTTTCAGACGACCCTCCAGATCATCCAGCCGGCGCAGGGAGAGCGGCGGCGTTGACGCCACCATCAGCCCGTCAATCTGGCCCTTCAGCCAGCGGTCATCCAGACTCAGCTCGCCAATGTTCTGAAAAATCAGGTGCAGCAGCCGCAACAGGTTGGCCTTGATCTCGGCCTGGTCTTCCGCCGTGAACGACACGCGGTGGCTGTAGTTGGCCAGCAGCATCTTGGTTTCCGTCAGGTCGGCATCGGTCCGGCGCAACGCCTTCACCACGGCCTGGGTCTGCTCGGCAAACCGTGCATCGTCCGTTCCCAGCGCGGGCTGCATATGCTCAATCAGCCGGGCAATCTGCTCCAGAAAATCTGCTGTGAGAGCGGGCGCACCTGGCGTCGGCGGACCCGACGCCGACAGTGGCGCCGGCATGGAGGACGGGCTGGGCATGCCAAAACCCACGTAGGCCACCATCGCGTTTTGCACGCCCGCCCATGAACGCCGGCCAATGGCCGAATCCAGCAGGGCCAGCTGTTTCTCCTGACCCGGGTTTCTGGCCGGCAGCTCCGCAGCCAGCTGGCGCAAAGGCTCTTCCGGAAATGGCTGCACATTGGGAATGCCGGCAATCTCGTTGTAGACCGCCTGGTAGTTGAGCGGCGTCGGTACCAGCTTGCGCGCCGTGAGCTGCATCAGCGCTTCACGGGCAATCTCGAATGGTTTCTTGGCTGGGGCTTTGGAGTCTGTCATGCGTATATGTCCGACTCACGACATATCGGCCGTTCAGAACCGAACTGTAAACGACAGCCCAAGCGTGGTTGGTGAAATGCTGGGCACATTGGGGAGCAACAGCAAATGCACCTCACCCCAACTGAATGGCACGGATGCGCTCACGCCCACAAACACGTCTGCCGATTTCTTGTAGCCGGTGATGACACCGCCAAAAGCTCCCAGCTTCACCGGGCCGACCGACAGCGGCCGCCAGCCGTACATGCCGTAAACGCTGGTCCTGCCCAGGCTGTTCTCCAGAATGCCCGCCCCCATGATGGCGGAGGAGTTTTCTTTCTCCCGGGTACAAAACACCCCGATACCGGGAGTTGCTGACTGAAAACCTGCGCTGTCGTGAATGGCAGCAACGTGAATGTGCGGGAGACAATCCATGGCGTGGGAAACGGAATCAGCCGTATTTTTAGAATCCCACGGTTATATCATCGCGCATCGTTTAAGTGGCCTTTTGGCAACGGCAAGCCCGCGCCAAGCCTGCATTTCATCTCTTAAGTGTTGTGGAATTGCCGCCTCAGGCCGCCACCAGCCGCAGGTGCGTGATCTCCGATGGCGCACCAAAGCGCTTGGGCGGTCCCCAATAGCCCGTGCCCCGGCTGGTGTAAACCCACAGGTCCTGCAGCTTGTGCAGCCCGGCGGTAAACGGCTGCTGAAACCGCACAAAGTGGTTCCACGGCCAGAATTGCCCGCCATGCGTATGGCCTGACAGCTGCAAATCAAACCCTGCCTGCGCTGCGCCCGCCGCACTGCGCGGCTGGTGCGCCAGCAGCAGCCGAAACCCCGCATGCTCCGGCGCGCCATCCATGGCGGCCTGTGCATCACTGCGGTGGGTTTCATCAAAATGGTGTGCTGAGTAATCACTCACCCCCGCCACAACCAGCATGGCTGTGCTGGCCTCCCGCTTCGGGTCTCCATGGTTCAGCACCACATGCTCATTCATCAGCACCTGCACGCCCAGGCGCCGAAGTTCGTCAATCCACGCGTGGGCGCCCGAGTAATACTCATGGTTGCCCGTTACAAAATAGGTGCCGTGGCGCGAAGTCAGGCCGGATAGCGGCGCCACATGGCCGGAAAGATCTTTCACACTGCCATCCACCAGGTCCCCGGTAATGGCCACCAGATCCACCCCCAGCGCATTCACTACGGAGACAATGCGCTGCAAATAACCGTTCTTGATGGTCGGCCCCACGTGAATGTCGCTGATCTGCGCCACGGTAAAGCCGTGCAGATCAGCCGGCAAACCGGCAATTGGCACATCCACCCGCACCACGCCGGCCGTGCGCCGCGCATTCCAGTAGCCCAAAGCCGTCACGCCCAGGCCCAGCAACGGCACTGCCACCGCACTCCACAAGGTCAGACCGTCAGCGACAAACTCCTGCGGCCACGCCAGAGCCAGCGCACCTGCCGCCAGCAGCAGCACGTCGCGCAGCACCGCCAGCACCAGCAGCGACGACATCAGCCCCATGAACAGCAGCCCCAGCCAGGTCAGCACGTCCGATGCCGGTGGTTTGGCGAAGCGCCGCGCCACCAGACCCATGGGCACCAGTGCGGTGGATACGGCCAGCAGCAACCACAGCGCGACCTCCGCGCCCCAAAAGGCACCACCAAAAACACCAAGGGCCGGCCCAATGCGCCAGCCCACATAAGCGTGCAACAAACCGGAAACCAGAAACAGGGGAATTAAAGCCATAACTCCTTATGTGGAGCAAATGGGCGCGGATTCAAGCCACGATCAGCGGCGAACCCTGGTGGCTGCTTCAGCCCAGATCCGAAATGCGGGATGACGGCGCCCAGGTCGGGCCCGACATCGGCCCCAGCTCGGAACCGCGGGTGGACAGCGGATCATCCGCACTGGGCACCAGCCGCGGCAGAATCTTGTGTGACGCCCTCAAGAACTCCGCCAGACGGCGGCGCTGTTCGGGAACCAGCTTGCCGGGCTTGCCGGCATCATGGCCGCACTGGGCAACGCGGTCTATCACCCGGGTGGGCACCTGATCTGCGTTGCACACCTCGGGAAAAGCGCCACCCACGGCCCACTGGATGGCGCGCGTGTCCGGCACAGCCACCAGCACATCCAGCTCCAGACTGTGGAAAAAACTCTTTTGCTTGACCTTCTTGTCCAGAAAGGCCTCCAGCGCCAGCGCCTGCAGCTTGATCTCCGTCACCGGCGAGCGCATCGGCTTGGCCACGCCGCGGTGCATGTTGACCCACTGCCAGTCGGCCTCAATGTTGATGGTGCCGCGCACCGCCACGTTTTCGATCAGCAGCAAACCATAGGAATGAATCACCAAGTGGTGCATCTGCGCACGAATGTCGCCCGAGCGCAGCACCAGGCCGTTGATCACGTCCACCTCCCCGCTCGAGCCAAACGCACGGCGCAAGTAGTAGGCCATCTGCTCCTGGGCCTTGGCTTCGAACGGGTCCAACTCCTTGTAGATCACGGCGAGATTTTGCCCCTGCTGTTGAACTTCCAATATTACCCGGCAGCACCCCACTCGGGCAAGCACCTCAAATGCATTACTACTGCTTCATTTTTGATAGCTGCTCACGCATATCCAGTGCGGTCCAAGTGCCAATTTGGCACCCCAAAACGCCCAAAAACACCCTCAACTCAGTGGTTTATGCGATGCGTGCAAAAACTCGGCCAGCCGGTGGCGCTGCTCCAGATTCAGCACACCGGGCCCGGCCATCCGGCCAGCACACTCTTCCACATGCTTTCGCACCCGGTTGGGCACCTGATCGGCGTTGCAAACGACCGACAGTGCCCCGCTGGACGGCCACTCAATCGTGCCCTTGTCCGGCACCGCCACCAGCACCGCAATTTCCACCCGGCTGAAAAACCCCGGCTGCTTCACCTTTTTGTCCAGAAACTGCTTGAAAGCCGACGCCTGCGCAAACACCCGCTCAATGGGAGACGGCATCGCCACCGCGCTGCTGTTGCGCCAGCGCATCCACTGCCCGTCGTAGCGCACCTGCAAACCGCCCAGCACACTCTGGCAATCCACAATCACCATGCCATACGGGTGCAGCACCAGATGGTCAACCTGCGCATCAATGCCGCCCGAGCTCAGCCGCAAGCCACTCAGCGCATCCACATCCTCACTCGTGCCAAACGCGCGACGCAGGTAATAAGTCATCTGCTCCTGCGCGCGATGAATGGCCAACGTGTCCGCGTTCTGGCTTTCGAACGAGTCCAACTCCTTGAAGATCATGGTTGCCCAAGCCCTCGGTTAATTATTTAGTGCGCTGATGTTACCGCCGGAAGCGGCAATGCGGCTGCTACAACTACCGTAGCTGAACGCGCATGATAACCATGGGCTGCCAAAGACTGT